>Ga0316204_10000346_pt1 | contig 183970 bp, 174 predicted proteins | sample 6monrhotite_MG_2_FD_205661 | JGI IMG/M metagenome (GOLD analysis project Ga0316204, IMG submission 205661) | Microbial mat bacterial communities from mineral coupon in-situ incubated in ocean water Damariscotta River, Maine, United States -... | ecosystem: Environmental > Aquatic > Marine >... | reverse complement strand
TCTAAAAGAATGTGAGTTTAGATTCAACTATGGTTCACCAAAAGAGAAACTGAAAATTCTTAGAATATGGTGCTTTTGAAACAGCTAATCTACTACAGCCCCTTAATGAAAGCTAGTGTAAGGGGTTTACTTGGAGTAGGGGTTATCGCTTTTACGGATAAGAATGCGAATGGGAACGCCGTCAAAGCCAAATTCCTTGCGCAAATCATTTGTGAGGTATCGTAAGTAGCTTTTTGGCAGGTCTTTAGTGTTGCTGCTAGTAAATAGAAGAAAGGTAGGTGGTCTAGCTTTGGCTTGTGTTACATATCGGAATTTTATGCGTTTTCCACCGCTTAAAGGAGGGATGTGGCGTTGGGTAGCATCCGCTAGCCAGCGATTTAGCTTTCCTGTGCTAACGCGGCTATTCCAGATTTTAAACATGGCTAATGCTTTTTTGAGTACGGGTCTTATATTCTGCCCTTCAAGTGCTGATAGTGTAATAAGCGGTACGCCTGCTGCTTGATGGAGGGAGGTGTCAAGCTTGTGTTGAATATTAGCTAATGTTGCTTTTTTATCTTCTACTAGATCCCACTTATTGACGGCAACAATCATCGCACGCCCTTCTTTAATGGTGTAATCTGCTAAAGTTAGATCTTGCTTATCTAATGCTTGCGTAGCATCTAATAACAAGACAACAACATTGGCATAATTAACAGCTTTGAAGCTGTCATCAATTGATAAATTCTCTAATTTTTCTACTCTTTTAGCGCGTTTGCGAACGCCAGCAGTATCAACTAGTTTTATCGGCTTGCCCTCAAAGTCAATATCAACATAAATAGCATCACGGGTAGTGCCTGCAACATCGCTAACTATTGATCTTTTTTCTCCTACTATTCTGTTAAATAGGGTGGATTTTCCAACATTAGGCCTGCCTGCTAGGGCGATATGGATGGTTGAATTCTCGTCATCATCGGTTGGAATATTACCCTTTTTGTTTACATTTGAGAGCATTAATTCATTATTTTTGGCCGTTAGGCAGAGTGCATCATATAAATCACTGGTACCAAGTCCATGCTCTGCGGAAATACCGCATACTTCACCTAGCCCTAATGACCACGCTTCATGATTTTCTAGGCCTAGGCGTTTTCCCTCGCATTTATTAGCAACTAAGATGGTGGGTTTATTGTGGCGGCGAATAAGTGCAGCAAAATGTTCGTCTGTAAGGGTGATGCCTTCGCGTGCATCAACGACCATCATGATTATGTCAGCTTCTTCTACCGCATACCATGTTTGTTCCATCATTTCTTGTTCTAAAGATGCAGTCTCGGCATCTTCTAACCCTGCTGTGTCGATGAGGTTAAAATATATATCCCCTAAAATTGCCATGCCTTCACGGCGATCACGCGTTAGGCCTGGAATATCATCAACTAGCGCCTGCCTGCTGCGGGTCAGGCGGTTAAATAAAGTTGATTTGCCAACATTAGGGCGGCCTACAATGGCTACGGTCAGTGTCATGACGTGCTCCTTACGTCGTGTGATCAAGTGGCAGAAATTAGTTCATGTCAGCGGGTGCGGCTATAAATTAAGAGCCTTTTCTTTTAGCAAGCGATGTATGAGAAACAATATCTACCAATGCATATATTAGTATAATTGGGTTGTGTCTACTGCAAAACGGCAAAAACTGCAAGGGTACTGTGATGCAGATGAGGGTTTTTTATATGAAATTAGGTGTATTTAACAGAATAAATGAAATCGAAGAGTCTATTTCTTGTTTGATTCGTAGCTAGCTATAGTTAGGAGTGCTGGTCTGTGGTTAGTGTAGGTGTTTTCCAGAAAGGACTTCTTGATGAATTTTCTTAACTGTAGTGATGGGCGGGTTTTCACCCCATCCAGATTCAATAATGGTACCAAACTGCCGCAAGTCAAAAGGCTGACCAGTTGCAACATGATGTTGGTACATTGGTAATGTTTCGCGTTTAAGTAAGACATAGTGCCATGTGGTTCGGCCCTGCTCCATGCCACGGACAAGGCGTAACAGCTCACATTTGGCTGTTATGTTTGATACGCTGTCCATTTGTTTAAACGGAATATTCATTTTTTTCCCAAAAGCAAATACTTGCTTTCTCCCTAATGATCTTTATTTGTATGGTTGCTAACGGCCCATACTTTGTCCTTTGTCTGATTGTACTGCTTGTAACATATGTGCTGAAATTGCTGGTCCATCGGATACTTGTCCGATGCTCTCTCCAGTTGGCTTGCTTGGCATATTGTCCTCTCTCGTCGTTAGTCCGGAGGCGGCTTGGACGGCTGCGTCTAGCACATTTTTGGGCAGACCCTCTATTTTCTGCGCTGGCGTAGTGCCCTCTACCTTGTGTGTAGATGAGTTTACTTTGCCAATAATGTCACCTTTGTCGCTCATTCATGCGCTCCGATACACTTTCCCATGTATAACAAGTATAGCGCATAAAGGTTAATATTATATTAAATTTATAAAGAAAACTGTGGTGAATATGTAATGTATACATGATGTTTGGTAGTTAAAGGGAGTGATTGTACTGTTTTATTAGGAAATGATTTGTTTTCCCCAGATCTTGGCCTATACAGTGTTAAATAAAGGCGTTATACTTAAGGCAAGCAAAGTATTTTTTAGCAAACTTAGCAAAAATATAGAAATCAAAGCACAAAATTAAGGCATAAAAGAGGCACTATTTATGGCAGGGCATTCCAAATTCGCAAATATCAAACATCGTAAAGGTGCTCAGGATAAAAAACGCGCCAGTCAATTTACTAAAGCAGGTAGAGAAATTATTGTGGCTGCAAAGGCAGGTGGTGGGGACCCTAGTTTTAATCCACGCCTTCGTCTTGCAATTAGCGCTGCTCGTGCAGTTAATATGCCTAAGGATAGAATTGAATATGCAATTAAGCGTGCGACATCAGGGCTTGATAATGATAATTATGAAGAAATTCGTTATGAGGGATATGCACCAGGTGGTGTTGCATTAATTATAGATGCATTAACGGATAACCGTAATCGTACAGCTGCCGAGGTGCGTGCGATGCTTAATAAGGCGGGTGGCAACCTTGGAGAAAGTGGTAGTGTATCATTTATGTTTGATCGGGTGGGAGTAATACAATATCCAGCTTCGGCTGCAACTGTGGATGCAATGTTTGAGGCTGCATTGGAGGCTGGAGCTGATGATTGTGAATCAAATGAAGAATTTCATGAGATTACATGTGCAGCAGATAGTTTACATGAAGTGCGTGAGGCAATGACGGGCCAATTTTCAGATCCAGAAGTTTGTAAATTAGATTGGAAACCGCAAAACACAATTGAAGTAGATTTAGAAAGTGCACAAAAAATAATGCGTTTGATTGATGCGCTAGAAGAAAATGATGATGTGCAGGCCGTAGCTGGAAATTTTGATGTTTCGGATGAGGTAGCTGCTCAGCTGGAAGAGATGTAGTGGCAGTAGGATTGTTGCTTTAAGTAAGGTGGTAACCGGCGGATATCAGTACAGCCATATATGACAATAGCTTTGTAGTAGGGGAGGCAGTCATAGACGAACAAGAGCTGCAGAAACTAAATAAAGCCAGTGGTAAGATACTGCATGTTATGTGGTTGGCTGTGCTTGGCTTTGCTCTGGGAATGGTTACGGTTATTGGCAAAGTGTTTACTTGGATTGGTGCTGTGCTGGCAGGCATAGGGGAGCTGTTTGGTGGAATACTTGCAGGAATTTTTGGATCCGCCGTGATGTTTATGCTTAGTGGTGGTTTGGTCATTCTTGTTGGCTTTGTTTTTTGGGAATATAATCCCAATCTACGAAGGCAGGTTAAGTCTATTGAACAGCATGTAGACCGTGTTCTGCAGTCAACAATTGGTATTTCATTGCCTAAAATTCCTGGCATAGATGATGCGATAGAAATTTTATCAGAAACTAAAAATAATGCATTGGCAATGCATACTCTAGCAACAGTTAATATTGATACTAGGGTTTCATTAGCTAACATGGGTATTGATTTGTCATTGGTATCAGAATCTTTAATACCAATGCTAGATACTGCGCAAGACTATAAAACATTTAGCCAAATGGCTGAATTGCTGAAATCTGGTAAATTAGAAGGCAATCCAGATGCTGCAATTCCATTATTATCCTCAGCATTGAAAAGTCAGGATGATCGCTTGCGGGCTGCAGCCTATCACTCATTGCAAAAAATGAATACACCAGCCGCAAAGCAGACCATAAGTAATTATATGCGTATGGTGAATGCAGCAGGAAATAGGACTGCTGATGATGTTGAAAGAAAGATAGGGCAGGAAGTTAAGCGCGGGACACCTGATGAGCTGAGGAAAAAAGGGGGGTGGATATTGCGTGAAGATGATGCTCCAGAGGCAGGCAAGAAAATTGGACAAGGGATTCATGAGGCATTGTCGCAATAACTGATGTTAGGCTGGTAAAAAATATTCAAGAATGTAGATGCTGTGTTTTGAATAAGAGCTTTATTAAACACTCAAATAGAGGAGAGGCGTATGGGGGGGGCTGAATTATGTATATTGGGTGTTGACCCTGGATTGCGTTATACCGGTTGGGGGGTAATAACAACCAAGGGAACACATGTTCGGGTGGTGGCATCGGGAACATTACATAGCTCAAATAATATACCGCTTCCGGAACGACTTGTGCAATTGTCAGATGCACTGCGTCAGGTGATAGTAACCTATAACCCAGATGAGGCAGCTATAGAAGAGACGTTTGTAAATAAAAACGCGCTATCGTCGTTAAAGCTAGGGCACGCACGGGGGGCGTTAATGCTAACGTTATCGCAACAGGGGTTGAGTATCGCTGAATACGCCGCCACTTTAGTCAAAAAATCAGTGACGGGATCTGGTCGTGCAGATAAAGAGCAAATACAAGGGATGGTTAGAATGTTGCTACCTGGCCATAATCCAGATTCAGCAGATGCAGCAGATGCATTAGCAGTGGCATTATGTCATGGACAGCATAGAACTATATCCCAAGCAGTGATGTCTGGACTAGAAAAAGCATCAGGTTAGTGGTAGTTTGCTTTACATGCGCAATAATTTGCAGGAATAGGTAAGGATGTGATTGGTAAATTACGGGGGAAAATTGATAGTATAGAGCAGGATTACCTTATCCTTGATGTAGGAGGGGTAGGTTATATTATTTATGCTTCGGCACAAACATTGCGGCAGATGCCTCCTGAAGGAGAGGTGATTTCTATGTCTATTGAAACTCATGTTCGTGAGGATCATATTCATCTATATGGTTTTGCAAACCCTGCAGAGCAGAAATGGTTTAAAATACTTACAACCGTAAAAGGTGTTGGAACACGGATGGCATTATCTGTGTTGTCAGTATTGGCTCCTGAGCAATTAAACACTGCAATAGCAGCCCAAGATAAAGCAGCTTTTAAAAGCGTTAATGGTGTTGGTCCCAAATTAGCAGATCGTTTACTGACAGAACTTAAAGATCAAGTGGGAACGATTGCATCAGGTGAGGTGGCTTTGGCAGCATTATCTAGTAGCACAACAATCGATTCTACAGGGGGCGTTGTAGAAAATAGTAATGATAAGGCTGTTTCTGATGCGGTATCCGCGCTAACAAATTTAGGCTATAGCCGTAGTGACGCCTATCAAACTGTAACTCGTTTAATGGCAGATCAGGAAGGTGAAGCAAAAGTGGAAGATATCATTCGCAAAAGTTTACGTGAGTTAGCAGTATGAATCAGGCATTTGCAGAAAAAAATTCGAAACCACTGCCATTAAAAATATTATTACTACTGGCGTGGCCATTTATGCTAGTGGGAAGGATAATTTTAAAGACGCTAGTGGTTTGGGTTGTTATTAGTTTAGTGTGTTATGGTGGGCTATACTTATACTTAGAGTCTAATCCAGAGGCACGACAAGCATGGGATGATGGGAAGAAGAATGTTAGCATATTAATGCATCAACAGGGATGGGGGCGGTTTGCTAATTTAGCAGGATTGCCAGAGCCAACGGAAGAAGAGTTAAATGATATAGGGCAAAATCCTCTACTTAATTCAGGATTGGTTGAGAAAGTAATGTCGGCAATGGGGCAATCTGGCGCTTTACCCGCAGGCCTTGCTCTTCCAAACGCTGCTGGCGGCAACTTGCCTGATGATGCTATACCCTATGCAATGCAGCCTATGCTAGATGCATTTGCAGGTTCTTCTCGTTATCAGCAATATAAGCAGCAAATGACAGTGGCAGCAGTTGGGCAGGATGGTTCCGGTGCGGTTCCTATGTTGGAAAGGTCATTAAGAAGTGAAAACGAAGTATTACGGAAAGCGGCAACTGAATCATTACAGCGGATTGCTACGGATGAAGCGTTGCAGGTATTAGAGGAATTCTATGCAGTCAAATAGTTTCGTGAGTAAATATATAGTAGAGGATGTTACGTGGTTGAATCTCCAGTTTTAAAAGCCAGTGCTTTAGAAGAAGATGGTGCTCAACCTCAATTGCGCCCGCAAGAATTGAATGATTTTATTGGTCAAACGCAATCTAGAGAGAATTTACGGGTATTTATAGAGGCTGCACGTCAGCGTGGTGAGGCATTAGATCATGTGCTTCTTTATGGTCCGCCCGGTCTTGGTAAAACAACTATTGCGCAAATTGTTGCTCAGGAAATGGGAGTTGGGTTTAGGCCAACAGCAGGTCCTATATTGTCAAAAGCAGGTGATTTAGCCGCTATATTAAGTAGCCTTCAAGATAATGATGTTTTGTTTATTGATGAAATTCATCGTCTTAACCCTGCTGTAGAAGAGGTTCTATATCCGGCAATGGAAGATTTTACGCTAGATATTATTATTGGAGAAGGCGTATCAGCAAGAACAGTTAGGATTGATTTGCCGCGTTTTACGCTTGTTGGTGCGACAACAAGGCTTGGTCTATTGGCCAATCCTCTGCGTGACCGTTTTGGCATACCTCTTAGGCTACAATTTTATCATGTGGATGAATTAACGGCTGTGGTTGAGCGTGGTGCAAAAGTGTTAAGCATGTCATTAACGCAGGAGGGAGCGCATGAAATTGCTCGTCGCTCTCGAGGGACTCCAAGGATTGCATTACGGTTATTGAGGCGAGTGCGAGATTTTGCGGCATTGGAGTCTGACAATGCTGTAGATGCAGCATCTGCAGACAGGGCGTTAACACGTTTGGAGGTGGATAACCAAGGGCTTGATAGTGCGGATCGTCGTTATTTAAAGTTTATTGCAGATAATTATAATGGTGGACCTGTAGGGGTTGAAACTATTGCCGCAGGGCTGTCTGAGCAACGTGATTCAATAGAAGACACAATAGAGCCTTATTTATTGCAGCAGGGATTGATTGCTCGTACCCCACGTGGACGAGTGTTAGCTGCAAAAGCATGGTCTCATTTGGGTATGGTTGCACCTGCTGAACAAACACTTTCAGGCTTGTTTGATGAAAGTGAGGGGTACTAATATGCATAAAGTGGTGTTGCGGGTTTACTATGAAGATACAGATGCAGGTGGCGTGGTATATTATGCAAATTACTTAAAGTTTGCAGAACGCGCACGGACAGAAATGCTACGAACTTTGGGAATAAAACAGTCAGAACTTATACAAACACATGGAATGTTTTTTGTAGTGCGCTATGCTACTCTTGATTTATTGAAGCCGGCGAGGTTAGATGATGAGATTACTGTGGGGACGGTTGTCACGCAGTGTAGGGGGGCAAGTATAGTAATGGAACAAAAAATATATAATTCAGATATAGTATTAGCTCAAATAACCGTTAAGATTGGTTGTGTAAATACTGATTTTGTTCCGATGCGTTTGCCAGAAGAAATAAAGAAATTATTAGGTTAAGTTCAGCGTTTAGTAGCGCAATAGAGTAATATAGGGAGTTGTTAAATGCTGGCTTTGTTATCGCCATCCAAAACACTGGATATGAATTGCGCTGTGCCAATTGGTAAGGCTACAACACCCGCTTTGCTGGAGCAAACGCAGCTATTAATCGCCAAATTACAGTCTTTATCAGAGGGCGACTTAAAAAAAATGATGGGGATTAGTGATAAGCTTGCCGAGCTTAACCATGCACGATTCCAGTCTTTTTCTGTGCCATTTACAGAAAAAAATTCGAAACAGGCATTGCAGATGTTTAAAGGGCATGTATATGAGGGGCTTGATTCCGGTAGCTTTACACGTGAAGCTTGGGAAGAGGCGCAGAAATCAGTTAGGATTCTTTCAGGGTTATATGGCTTGTTACGCCCAATGGATATGATGCAGCCTTATCGTTTAGAGATGGGAACAAAATTAGCAAGTGCAAGGGGAAAGAATCTTTATCAATTTTGGGGTGACTATATTACAGAAGAAATTAACCGTACAATCGAAGAAAATGGTCATGAGCTAGTCGTGAACCTAGCTTCAGAAGAATATTATAAGGCCGTTAATCCCAAAAAACTAAATGCCAGAGTGGTAAATATTACTTTTAAGGAGCAGAGGGAAGACGGTTATAAAACTATTGGCTTATTTGCAAAACAGGCAAGAGGGCTAATGGCGCGTTATATTGTAACACAGCATGTATATAATATAGATCATCTAAGGCATTTTTCAGAGGCTGGTTATCAATATAACCCTACAATGTCTACAGGTAGCGAAATTTTATTTGTTCGTAGAAAAATGTAACCAAAAAATAAACAGTGCGAATAAGAACTAACTGGCACTGTTGTCGGTCACATAAAATTAATCTGAAAACGAGGTGAATAAAATGAAACGTTATTTTGCAGTTTGGGCACTTATGCTTGTGGTAGGATTTTCTGCTGCGAGTGTACAGGCCGGAAAAGGTCCATATACATTAGTTAATACAAATGAGCTTCAAGAATTAATAAAGAAGCATGACAATTTAGTATTAATTGACTCCCGTGGCGAGAAGTGGTTTGATGGCACTGTAATTAAAGGAGCTAAAAATCTTTCAGTAGTGGATACTAGTGCAGAAAATTTAGCAAAAATAGTATCAGCCAAAGATATTCCCGTGGTGTTTTATTGTAGCAATGTGGCTTGTAAAGCAAGTGAATTGGCTGCTTATAAGGCAAGTGCTGCAGGATATACTAATCTTTATAAATACCCAGATGGTATTGATGTTTGGGTAAAAGCAGGCCTTCCAGTGGATGCTAAATAGATAAAGATAGATTTAAAGGCATCGTTATTAGTCTTTGAGTTATTTTAAAAGGGTTCGTTTGCATTATGCGGCGGACCCTTTTTGTGTTGCTAATTAACATCACAATTCACTGTACTTTTGCTAGTAGAGAAGTTATAACATCCTTGTTAATAAACTATATGGTATAACTATGCGTAATGTATTTTTCTCTCTAATAATCGTCTTATCCTCATTTTTATCCATTTCTGCAAAGGCTGATTCTGCAAAAAATCGTTGGTATACATTGGTCGGTGGCGGGGTAAGTGTTGTTCCTGATAAGCGGCTGGTTAGTGGAACCCTGACGTATGATACTGGTGTATCAGGGCGTATTGGTATTGGGTATTTGCCGGAGCCATGGGATAGTGAGTCCGCTACTGTGCGGTTAGAGATGGAGCTAGGCTATCATCGCTATAAAATCAGTAACTCTACAAGCCGCCATAATTTTGGTACAGCTATGGCTAACATATACTATGATTTCAATATATCGGATATGTTCCGCCCTTATGTTGGTGCAGGTGGTGGTATCACCTCTGGCTCCCTTTCGGATAGTGGTGTATTGGGAGAAACAGAAATGGTGGACAACAAATTGGCATGGCAGTTAATGGGTGGAATATCATATTATCCGCCAAATTTATCTCAATTCAGTTTTGATGTTGGATATCGCTATTTGAATTTAGGTTCTATGGAATATTGGGTGCTAGGTAATACAGCGAGGATTTCTAACTTGCAGGCACATAATGCAGAAGTTTCCTTCCGCTACCACTTCTAGTCTGAGGACGTTAGTGAGGGAAAGATATTAGATATATAGCTGAAAAGAAAGCCCGGCAGGAATATGCGGGGCTGTTGCATATCTTGCCGGGCCGGTTGGTTTGGGTTTGTGGGTTTTTTGAGATTGTTTGACGTGTTGCTCCTCACTGTAGCCACCCACAACGGCTAAACAGGGGAGTGTTCCAATGTTATACTATATGAAAGTCCAGTTCTCGTTGGATATTCCACCGCTTGCACGCGGGCGAGCCGTAAAAATATCTACTACGCAATCATCTTGGTCTTCTATTGCAAAATCACTAGCAAGATCAGTAGCCGCGCGTCTGAATGTTCTAACATCCGTCAATGTTAGCTGCTCTCCTAAGATGTCTAGGACTTCTGGTAAGATGGTGCGGTTGTGTAATTCTTGAACTGATTCTGGTAAAGTTAGGCGACGATACCGTGACAATAGGTCGATATCAGATTGAGTTAGGCTTTCGCCACCTGCAGAAAGCTCCATTAAAATATCAGATAATTGTGCCTGCATAATTCCATTTTCGCGTTCGCTATGAATTTCCCCCGTCATAGAATGCTGTGCCTCAACCATATCGCGACGGATATTAGCACTAAATCTCATTTCTACCATGTTCACTTCTTGAAATGATTGTGCTGCTTTTATTAATTCAACTAATTGGTTTCTTTTTAATGTTGTCATGTTCCTACCCACGTTTTATACCTTATTTATGTTATCAAGCCCCCTTCTTGCTTATAAAATATACGTGCAAGAAGTATTATATTTTGTCACTGCACTTACTGTTTTCTTCCCTTAAGCTGAAGTGCGGCAACAACTACAGTGTATATAATCTGCTTTAAATAAGTGTTAAACACGGTGAGGATTTATTGCAACACATGCAAAGTTGCAACATCCTTTATAAGGTGCTGTTATATAGGGGAAAAATTAAGATTTATTGGTGTTGTGGAAAAAGTTAATTTTTGTGCATATAGTAATTAACCTGTACAATAGTGCGTAGATATTAATAAAAAGCACAATATTTATGTTGTCAAAGAGTGCAGTATATTGGGTAAAACATCAATAAGGTCCTCAGCGATTAATCCCTTGCCGCAACGTATGCCGCATTCTCCATGTATCCAGATTGCTGCTTGAACAGCTTTGTACGGGGGCATGTTAGTGGCTAATAGACCTGCAATAATGCCAGCAAGTACATCGCCAGCCCCTGCTGTTGCAAGATGGAACGAGGCGTGGGTGTTAATGGTAACATTGCCATCGGGAGTGCCAATTATGCTATCAGCACCTTTGAGAATAATAATAGCGCCACTATTCATAGCGGCTTTCATTACGCTCTCTATTCTTTTCTCAGGAGTTGTTATGCCAAAAATACGATCAAATTCACCGCTATGTGGTGTAAGGATGGTTGCAGCATTGCGCTGTTTTATAGCATTGAATAATATTTGCGGATTATCTGAAAAGCAGGTTAATGCATCCGCATCTAACACGCAAGGTAGCTGAGTGTTAAGCATCATTAATGTATGACGACGCGTAGTATCATTCACCCCTGCGCCAGGGCCAATGAGCAAAGCGTTAAGCTTATTAGAATCTAACATTTTATTTAATTCAGCATCACTACTATAGCTCTTGGTCATGATGGCTGTAACGGAGGCGGCATATATTGGTAAAGCTGCAGGTGTGCAGGCTATTGAGCAGATGCCTGCTCCTGCACGTAATGCAGCATAAGATGCCATGCGTGAGGCACCAGTGCAAGCAATTGGCCCGCCATATATTAGCGTATATCCGCGGTTATATTTATGACTTTGATTGCTGGGTGATGGTAAATATTTTTGCCATAATTCAGGGTGATTCTCAATATAGTCAGATCTTATATCCTGTAGTAAGTTAGGGGGGTGGCCAATATCGGTTACTATTATTTTGCCGCAATAGTCTCTGCCAGGAATAAGTGTGTGGCCTAGTTTTTTAAAGGCAAAGGTGACAGTAAGCATGGCTGGTGCGGCAATGCCTTGTACTTGTCCCGTATTGCCATTAATGCCGCTTGGTATGTCTATTGCAACAATTGGAGCTTTGAGTGTGCTCACTTTTTGCAGTACCGTATGGTATATTCCTTCGATTGGCCTGTTTAGGCCTGTACCAAATAATGCATCAATAACTAGTTGATATTGCTGGTCATCAATAACTTTACAGCATTCTTCTAGCGCTATTGCTTCCCCAATATATTTTTGTTCCATTATGGCTGCATCATTCTGGTAATGGCCTTTTGGGAGTGCTTGTGCAACCTGAACATTAAACCCCTGCTGTGCAAGCAGTCGAGCTATAACAAATCCATCTCCACCATTATTGCCGGGTCCACATAAAACCAATGTTGGAATTGGGGAGTAGTGATGGCAAATTTGCTCTACGGCAGATGACCCTGCTTGCTCCATAAGCTGTATGCCGAGTGTGCCGCAGGATATGGTGTCGCGGTCAAGCTGCTCCATAGCCTCGTTGTTCAGGAGAACATGTTGTTTATATTGTGGTGGATATGTCATACGGTGGTGGTAACATAAAATCAGTTTCTGCGCTAGTATGGAATATAGTAAAAAATCGTGCTAATCTTAGTCATGATAACAGTAAGATAGCTAGATCGATGCTGGTCAGTGATAAGAGATGAGAGATGAGATAATTTAGCAGAGCATTATAATCGAGGAAAGCAGAATGAAAATATTATTCATAGCATTAACATTTGCGCTTACAATTTGGGAAATTCCATCAATACAGGCAAAAACGGTTAAAGAAGAAAAGTCTATTTCTATATTGTCAGACAATATAGTTAACTTTACCTTTCTGAATAAAAAAATTGCCTCTGGAGGGAGGGTAACAACTGAAGGGTTGGCAGCCTTAGAACAGGATGGTTTTACAACTATTATTGATTTACGTACTCCGGAAGAAGGGGTATCTGAAGAGCAGGAAAATGCGAAAAAGTTAGGTTTAGAGCATCATAATATTCCTGTAACAGGTAAGGGAATAAGTGATGCTCAATTAGAGAGTTTTATTCATGTGATCAATAATGCTGATAATGGGAAAATATTAGTGCATTGTGCTTCAGGTAATCGTGTAGGGGCAATGTGGGCACGCTATCGTTTGCAACAAGGTGCTAGCTTGGATATCGCTGTTAAAGAGGGAAGGAAAGCAGGAATGAGGAAGTCGTTAGAGCAGACAGTAAGAGACAGTTGTAAGAATTGCTAGCTGGTTGGCTACATTTTATTTTTAAAATATTAGCAAAATTTTAAAAGAGCGGTGGTGTTTACTATATATAGAGAGCAATATATGCATATTGCCATTACTGTTAATGGACATAGCCATGTTTTGCACGCTCTTTAGCGGCATTACTTAGTGTTCGTTCAATTGCTTCTCGTTGTGATTTTTTCCAATCAGGCATCGGGGATCCCTTAAAATCTACACCACGGATGGTTACTGATTTATTGCGAGTATCGACTTGAATATCGGCCGCCTTCTGATTTAGTTCACGCTCAAGCATCATGCGTTTTTGCGCGGCAGTTAGTTCTACCCCTTTTTTATGTCGCATACTGTTAAGAATATCATCCATTTGTTTTTGTCCTTCAATCACCTGAGGCAATTCAAGTTTGCTGGCATATTCCACTTTTTTGGTGTTTGCCGGGGCATATTTGAACTCACTGGCAACAAGCATCCACGCATAGCCTTTTGGTTTGTTTTCCTCTGTTCCAGAGCCGAAGAAGAGCGCTTGCCCAATAGCATACATTGCTGGACCATAACCGCGATGCGCTGCTTTCCAGTACCACTCAAAGCCTTGACGTGTATCTTGCGCGTCTACTCCATTCCCTGTGCTATTTAGTACGCCTAATTGGTACATGGCAGCTAGTGAGTCTTTCTCTGCTGCTTGTTCATACCACATATAGGCTTCTCTATAATCTGGGGCAGTAATGCCGCTACCAGCCATCGCCATATGACCAAGGATGGTGAGTGAGGTTCCATTACCAGGGGATCCAAGTCCGGCGGCAGCACATACAGCGCGTGCATGAGTGAATTGCTGTGCATTATAAGCTTGTAAGCAGCCTTGGGGTGTTTCTGGGAAACTATGACTCACTGCTGCAGGTGTTGCCGCTGTAGCAGTTGCTTCTGCAAGCGCAGATGTTTTTGATTGTGATAAACTATTGGAAGGGTAGGCTGAGATAGCGCATATGGCTGCCGTTAGCAGCATAGTCTTATATCGGGGGGTCATTCCTTTCTCTCCTATACGCGTCCACATTAGTTGCTATTTTGAGCAAGAAAAATCTAAGCAACTATATATTTCTACAGTAAAGTATAGCCTGGTTATGCTAACTGCGCAATCAGAGAGTCAAATAGGATACGTCCATCAGTACCACCAAGTGCTGGCTCCCATAAGCGTTCTGGGTGGGGCATCATCCCTAAAATGTTACCTTTTTTGTTGAGTACACCAGCTATATTATCTACAGAGCCATTAGGATTTTTATCAGTGTAACGAAAGGCTATCTGATTATTGTCCTGCAAAGATTTAAGTTCATCATCTTCCACGTAATAGTTGCCATCATGATGAGCAATTGGGATAGTTATGGTTTCTTTATTACCGTACCCTTTTGTAAAGGCACTGTCTGTATTGGCTGGTGTTAGTTGAACATCTTGGCAAATGAATTTTAAGCCACTATTGCGCATCAACGTGCCGGGAACCATTTGTGTTTCGGTTAAAATCTGGAAGCCATTACAAATTCCTAAGACGTAACCACCTTTTTCTGCATGTGCCTTGATTTCTTTCATAATAGGAGATTGTGCTGCTATAGACCCACAACGAAGGTAATCGCCATAGGAAAAACCACCTGGCAGTATTACAATATCTGAATTAGGAAGTTCTTTTTCTCCATGCCATACCATTGTGACATTAGCTCCGCAGCCTTCTAGTGCTACTTTAACATCACGGTCGCAGTTGGAACCTGGAAATACAATAACAGATGCTTTCATTGCCATACTCTTTTTTGTGCTGCTTTTTAGGCGGTTGTTATGCTTCAAGCTCAAACCGATAATTTTCAATAACCGTATTTGCCAGTAACTTTTCGCACATAGCTTTAACAGCTTCTTCAGCTTTGTCTTTATCGCTCTCTACTAAGTCTAGTTCAATAAACTTGCCTTGCCTAACATTGGATGCATTATTAAACCCTAAATGAGAAAGGGAGCCTTCAATTGCTTTTCCTTGCGGGTCTAGGACACCATTTTTTAATGTGATATATACTTTTGCTTTCATCACTATACTCCAATTGGTAATTATTCTTTTACCGGTTTGTTTTGATTGGCTAATGTTAGTCCACCTTTTCCTTTTGGTGAAATGGCCTTTCCTTTTTGCGGAGGGGTTTCTGCATTATCGGTGCTTTCATTATCACCTTCTTCGCCTTCCTCATCCATTGTTTGCGGGTCTTCATTGTTGCTGATAATGCCAAGGCGGCGGGCAACTTCCCGATAAGCATCTTCTACTCCTCCCATATCACGGCGGAAGCGATCTTTATCTAATTTATTCCCTGTTTTGACATCCCATAAACGGCAAGAATCAGGGCTAATTTCATCAGCAAGGACGATATAGATGTTACCTTCTTCATCAAAAATTCTGCCAAATTCTAATTTTAGGTCAATAAGGCGAATTCCAACACCGGCAAACAGTCCAGTTAAATAGTCGCTTATGCGTTGTCCTAATCGGCGCATTTCTGCAATTTCTTCATCCATTGCCCAGTCAAAAATACGAATGTGATCCTCAGTTACCATTGGGTCACCTAATTTATCGCTTTTTAAGTAATATTCAATAAGCGGGTAAGGAAGTTGCATTCCTTCTTCCACGTCGAAGCGTTTAGCTAAACTGCCAGCAGTGATATTGCGTACAACAACTTCAACAGGGATTATTTCTACAGCTTTTACTAATTGTTCACGCATGTTGAGTGATTTGATGAAATGTGTTGGCACACCAATTTCTTCCAGCTTTAGGAAAATAAACTCAGAAATGCGATTATTAAGCACACCTTTTCCCGCAAGGACGGCTTGTTTTTCACCATTAAATGCAGTGGTATCATCTTTAAAATGTTGAATTAATGTGCCAGGCTCTGATCCTTCATAGAGAATTTTTGCCTTGCCTTCATAGAGGGGTTTGCTACGTGACATGATGGTGTCCTAATCTACATTTATGCTATAATGGCTACATTTAGCCGTTGGTATTTGTATCACATGAGTCAAAAATAAACAGAAGTAAGTCATGTTATAGCCGCCAATAACATGTTTTTCTACTGCTGTACAGCATTTCTGATCTTTAAGGAATAGTTTTTAAAAAACATAGCTAGTCAATGAAGAAAAGCAAGTAACATCGAGCTCCAGAATTAGAAAGGACATAGTCTCGTGTATTTCCAGTGCATCCTGTTATATTGGCGCCATTTCGGCCATGCAATCGGCCAAGTCCAGCATGGCCATTATCATATTTTGTATCAATCATTTTTGCTTCTGCTGTGGTTAGAATGGGGCCATTAAGGGCAATTGTTCCTGCGCCATTATCTGCCAATGCTCCGAACTCAATTACATGACCTCTATCATCCCAGGATATGTTATATCTTATTTGATAACCTGCTCCTTTCATTAGAGATGGAGGGGTATTGGTTCCTAGTTCGTGCACGGTTAGTGAAGAGTGCATACTGGTCCCTGAATATGAGCCTTTTAATATTTCAGACAATGTCAAATGTTGCCATGTTCTAAATCTTTCGCTACTGCCCCAATCAATTTGGCTGTTTCCATTGCCATTACATCCTGCTGGTGGGGCATATGCATTAGTGCCGCATACGGCGCTTCCTCCACTTCCATCAAATGCATCATAGGCAGTGGGGTGATCTCCCGGCAGCCAGTCATATTTCATTTGATAAGCATTTACTGCGGCTTTATATTGATTCACATCTGAAATTATTGAATTTAATCTCGAATTATGAATCAAATCCTTTCCTACAATTACACCACCAATCACTAGGCCAATAATCACAAGGACTATTGACATCTCAACAAGTGTGAATCCTGATAAATATTTGTAGTCCCTGTTTGTCACGGTAAAACCCCATACTTACTGTGCTATATTATATACTATACTTATTCATGTGTTTTGTTAATTAATTTATGTATTAGGCAAAGGGGTGAAAGCGTTGTTTTTATAAATAAAAAAGGGAAGTGTATAGACTTCCCCTTCCTATTTTTATTTTGTCATTGTTTATGCTGCTGCTTCTACAGGTTGTAGAGCGTCTATTACATTTTTAATGCGTGTTAATGCTTCTGTTAAAGCTTCATCGGATGTTGCATATGAAATACGGAAGAACCCCTCTAAGCCAAATGCGCTACCTTGTACTACAGCAACGAGACCAGATTCTAGGAGGTATGCAGATAAGTCACCATCATTTTTAATTATGCTACCTTCTGGTGTGGATTTACCAATTACACCGCGTGCATCAGGGAATACATAAAAGGCGCCTTCTGGTGTGTTACAGCTTATGCCATCAATTTCATTTAGTTTTGCTACTACCATATCGCGGCGGCGCTTGAATGCATCATTACGTTCATCCAAGAAGCTTTGATCTCCATTTAGTGCTGCCACTGCCGCGGCTTGACTAATAGAGCATGGGTTTGATGTGCTTTGAGACTGAATTTTTGCTATTGCTTTAATTAATTCTACAGGACCACCTGCATAGCCAATCCGCCATCCTGTCATGGCATATGCTTTTGATACGCCATTAATGGTTAGTGTGCGTTCATAGAGCTTTGGTTCAACTTGTGCCGGTGTAACAAATTCAAATCCATCGTAAACAATATGTTCATACATATCATCAACCATTACATAGACATGTGGGAAGTCTAAAAGTACATCAGTTAGTGCTTTCATTTCATCACGGCTATATGCACCCCCAGTTGGGTTGCTTGGGCTGTTGATGATCAACCATTTGGTTTTGTCAGTGATAGCCGCACGTAAATCTTCAGGCTGTAATTTGAAGCTGTTTTCTGCTGTACATTCTATAGCTATAGGGGTTCCGCCGGCCAGCGCAACCATGTCTGGGTAAGATACCCAATATGGCGCAGGGATTATTACTTCATCATTGGGGTTAAGCGTTGCCATAAGTGCATTATATAAAACTTGCTTTCCTCCCGTGCCAACGGTGATTTGAGTTGGGGTATATGACAGGTTATTATCTCGTTTGAATTTATCGCATATGGCTTGTTTTAGTGCCGGTGTGCCATCCACTGGTGTATATTTTGTGTCGCCATTATCAATGGCTGCTTTGGCGGCTTCTTTTACAAAATCGGGCGTATCAAAATCCGGTTCACCAGCTCCTAATCCTATTACATCCTTGCCGGCAGCACGTAGTTCTTTTGCTTTTGTTGTAACTGCAATAGTTGGCGATGGTTTTATTTTCTTTAAACTTTCTGCGATGAGGGCCATATCCATTTCCTTTGATTTGATTAAATATTTCTAGCGATTGCGTGTGTTGGTTGAGGGGCGTGTAGCATGATCCATTGGCCCTTTTGGGGCTTGTTGTGTGTTATCAATAGGGTCTAGGCCCATTGTTTTAAATGCTGCATTAATAGATTCTTGCGCAAATGCGCCTATCTCATTGTTGGGCTCAAGTGCATTATATACTTTGGTAAAAGCTTCTTGTATAGGGGCGGCATCTATAGCGCCTCCGAGGTTTGATTTTAAGGGGTAAATTAGGTTCATAGTTTTCATCATTGTTTGATGAAGTTCTACTAGCCCTTCGGCATCCTTTTTAACATGATCGCCTGCCGCCAGCCCCATATTTGCTAACATAAATGACTGTGCTGCGTTATCAAGATCAAAAAATTGGTTGCTTTCTTTTCCTTCAAGCTTGACAGTTTTTGTGGCTTCCAGTGCTTTTATATCTTTATCTGTAATTGTAGTTTTCTTAGTCATTTTTAGTCACTTATAGTATTGCTCTTTTAGTAAAGTAAGATAAAAAACAAAACTGTATGCCTGCTTAATAAGCGAAATAATCTTATTAAGATTCACTAATTTTAATAAGGTAGTACGAGGCTATTAAATATCTGCATACATGTGCTTCTCAGCTTTTCCTCCTGGATGAGTTACTGCTCCATTCTCAGCAGATCCAACTACTTGAGCATATTTCCATAGAGTGCCTGATTGATAATCGGTTTCCCTTGGCTTCCAGCTTTTATAACGTGTCGCAAATTCTGCATCAGAAACATCTACAGATATTTCTCCTGTATTTGCATCAAGCGTGATGATATCACCATCTTGTATTAGGGCAATTGGACCGCCTTCTGCTGCTTCCGGCCCTACATGACCAATGCAGAATCCCCTTGTGCCTCCAGAAAAACGTCCATCAGTAATTAAGGCGATGTTTTCTGTTCCTTGACCGGCCAATGCGGCCGTGGTTGAAAGCATTTCGCGCATTCCTGGGCCGCCTTTGGGGCCTTCATAGCGGATTACAATAACATCTCCCTCTTTATAATCTAGGCGCTTTACAGCCTCAAAAGCATCTTCTTCACAATCAAATATGCGTGCAGGGCCAACATGACGTAGGCGCTTCATGCCCGCAATCTTTACAATACAGCCTTGCGGTGCAAGATTGCCTTTGAGCGTTACTACGCCGCCCGTTTTGCTCAATGGAGCAGAGACAGGTAATACAACATCTTGATCGTGTGGAAAGGTGACATGTGCCAAATTCTCAGCTAATGTTTTGCCTGTTACAGTTAAGCAATCTCCATGGAGATATCCAGCATCAAGCAGTTCCTTCATAACAATAGACACACCGCCTACTTCATAGAGGTCTTTTGCAACATAGCGACCGCCAGGTTTTAGGTCCGCAATATAGGGTGTTTCACGAAATATTTTGCCAACTTCATGCAGGTCAAACTCAATACCAGCTTCATGGGCAATAGCTGGCAAATGCAATGCCGCGTTGGTAGAACCGCCAGTAGCAGCAACTACACGCGCTGCATTTTCTAGCGATTTTTTTGTAACAATATCACGAGGGCGAATTCCATGTGAAAGCAGATCCATTACTGTTCGCCCTGATTCAAAACCAAATTGATCACGGCTTTCATAAGGTGCAGGAGCGCCTGCTGATCCTGGTAGTGCTAGTCCTAAGGCTTCGCTAACGCAAGCCATTGTATTTGCTGTGAACTGGCCGCCGCATGAGCCCGCACTAGGGCATGCTACTAATTCAAGGTCATGTAGCTCATTTTCACTCATTTTACCAGCTTCATATTTTCCAACTCCTTCAAAAACGTCAACTACGGTAACGTCTTTTCCTTCATATGTGCCAGGAAGAATGGAGCCGCCATAAATGAAAACAGATGGAATATTAAGACGAACCATTGCCATCATAAGTCCTGGTAATGATTTGTCGCAACCAGCAAGGCCAACCAATGCATCGTAACTATGGCCACGTACAGTTAGTTCTGTAGAGTCAGCAATTACTTCGCGGCTAACCAAAGAACTTTTCATGCCTTGATGACCCATAGCAATGCCATCAGTAACGGTGATTGTGGTAAACTCACGTGGTGTTCCACCAGCAGAGCTAACGCCTTTCTTTACTACCTGAGCCTGACGCGCCAATGATATATTGCAAGGGGCAGCCTCATTCCATGTGGTAACTACTCCGACAAGTGGTTGATGTACTTGCTTCTCTGTCATTCCCATGGCGTAATAATATGACCGGTGGGGTGCACGCTCAGGTCCTTCAGTAACGTGGCGAGAGGGAAGGTTCTTCTTATCAAAAATATGCGTCATGGCTACTATTCTGTTAGTGATTGTTAATATTAATTTATTAGTAATCTAACGGTTTGTCGTTAGATGTGAGAGCGACCTGAACATAACTATAATTTCGAGTAAAGGCAAGTGAAGGAACGTGGTAATAGCTTGATTGTTGCAAACTATGTTGTTGAGTAAAGGGAGGGGGCGTATATGGCATGTTCTATTGCGGTATAGGTCATAATGATGATGGGGGCCTTAGTAAAAATCTGCTCGGGAGGGGGGGCTCGGGACGGGAGAAAGTGTTGTAACAAGCTACAGTTTTTGAGCCGTTGTTATGGTTTTGGCAAATGATTCTGGTTTCATAATTATCGTAACAGGTAACGTATTACGAAACAGTTGTTGCGTATTGTTAAGTTTCTCTTGCTAAGGTGTTGTTTACCAATGCACCACATCAGGGGCAGAAACAGTAGCGCGATCTTCAGCTTTATCACCTGCTTTGTTCGGCGTATCGGCAGAGCCGCTAAGCGCTTTTATAGAGTTGGCACTCTCATCCTTTTTAGCCTTATCAACTGCTTCAGGTCCTGCTAGCGCCTCTGCAATTGCAACCGGTCCAGCAGCAGGGCTGATTTCTTGCAGGTCTTTTAGCTCCCGCAATAGTGCCATTTCCTCTTCGGTTGGCATTGAGTTGCGGACTTTATCCAAGGTTTGCGCCATTTCTTGCATCTCTTGCGTTGCTTTGCGCATAGCCGCTATTTCTTCTGCAGTAGGAGTAGGTAAAGTAGATGATGCGATGTTTGTTGTGGTCGGTGGTATAAATGGATCACGTAGTTCGAACTCCACTCGTTCTTCAGTAAGGGGCATGGGGTGGCGTAATGATTCCAGCTCTGCATCATTCATATCTTCGTGAGTAGGGGTAGTGTTAACCGGTGCCTCAGATTCTTCCTGTATAGTAATTGGTGCTGACGGAGGTGCAATTTGCATTTCAACAGGTGATGTTCCTGTTGCATTGTTCTCCATTTCTTCCCAGCTTGCATCATGTTGTGATGCGGAGGTTGGTAACTCTTCTACTTCAAAAACTTCTATAACTTCCTCTGACTCTTCTTCAACAGCCTCTAAATTGCTTGCATCAGGCAGGTCAGGCTCGGTAAGGGTGGTATCGATAGATTTTTCGAACTCGGATGATTCCTCAGATTTTATGTCATCAAACTCTGAATTTATATCTGACTCAGAATTCAGATATGAACCTTCAAACTCAACTGGTGCATCCTCATCCATCAATTCTGGTAGTGGCATGTCATCGGCAAATGGTTCATCAGTACCTTCTTCATGCCATACTGGTTCCTGTATATCGGCAGAGTCGAGAGGGGGCTCTGTGGAGCCTGTGTTCGAGTCTATGTCCATTAACTCAGCATCAAATTGTTCCCAAGGAGCCATTGTTGCTATAAAGCTATCTTTTATTTCTTGCGGTAGGGCTTCAAAGGCATCCGTGTATTCGCCAGGTTCACTGTTGGTTCCTCTGCCGATTTGATTCAATAATAAGAGCCTTTTCTCATTAGCTGCAATGCGTTCTTCATCCGTCATATTATCAAGTTCGGTGGCTTGCAGTTCCCAATCGCCCATAATTTGGCGTAATTCAATGTCTTTTAGTTGCGTGACTGTCAGGGTTTCATGTTGTGGAGTGGCTGAAGTTTTGTTTTCTTCTGCTCCTGTGTCGTCATCCTTTTGATCTAGCTCCTGCCATTTGGCCATGTAGTCATCTAGAGCTTTTTGCTCATCAGGAGTGTCCGCTGTAAAGTGCTCTGGGAAAACTGCAATAAGTATTTTGCGCTTTTCATTCCATTCACGTTTTTCTTCGTCGCTTAGGTCATCAAACGCTTGGTCTGCATCCAGCCAATTGGTTAGCATCCGGTTCCATCTGCGTTGTTCGCTAACAGCAAGTTTTGAATAGTTTACATTTACTCCATCAAATATAAACCAATTTCCATCAGTGTTTTGAGAGTATTTCCATGATAAATCAGCATATTCGAACTCTCCAGCGCGAGGTCGTCCACCTTTATGCTTGTACCATGCGCCATCATCGGCTTGTGCCCATTCTCCTACGCGTAATGCAACGGTGCTCCCATCATCGCGACGCTCACGAATTTCGCGTAAAATATGCTGCTTGGTAAGTTGCAATTCATCTTGGCGCCACCACTGGCGCTTTTCGGTTTGAACCCATGTTCCTTTTTCTTTAGGGAGACTTCCGCCTTGCTTGTACCAAAAGCCAAAAGCATTCTTATACCATTGGCCATCATCTTTTGCGGGTGGTGTCCATTTTTCTACTATACCAATATCGTTATTTTCACTAACGTTACGACGCTCGGCAAAGGCGGTTGCGTTGCCGCGGTGTTTTTCACGGTACCATATGGCTTCTCGAATGATGCGTGCTGCTTCAGGGCTACGAGAGGCTAGTGCCAAGTCTTCTGAAGAGGTGTCGTTTTGTGTGCGGATAGTTGGGTCTGCATCATATTGAATAAGTACATCAACCATTTTGTCATCGCCACGGTAAGCGGCTAAATGCAGAGCAGTGAGGCCTTTATCATTTTGAATATCTGGAACCGCTCCACGAAGTAGTAAGAAGCGTACCATCGGGTATTTTCCTGCCATTACAGCTACCATTAACGGTGTGTCGCCAGCTTCGTTTTGAATATCAATATCAGATTTGTGTGAAAGTAGCGTTTGTGAAACATCCGTACGGCCGGTGGCTGCTGCGACATGAAGTGCTACATTGCCTTGTTTATTTTTTATATCAGCCTTTGCACCACGAAGCAGCAATTGGCGTGCCGCATTTAACTGGCCATGCATTGTGGCGGTCATTAATGCTGTGTCGCCAGCCTCAGTTTTGGTATTGGCGTCCATATTCATGTCTAACAAGCTGCGTAAGACATCAACCTTTCCTTTGGCCGCAGAAGCAAAAAGTAAACGAACAAGGTCATTTTCGTTAATGCGCGTTGGTAGGTGGGAGTTAGCAGAATCATGCTGCTTTTTGTTCATGAAATCTGGAATATGGTAATTGTTATATTTGTGATTGGGATTAAAGCGCCCGTTCTCACTATCATTTACTTCGTCATCATGGGAGAAATCCCCTTGATTTGTGTCATTGGGTGAGAAATCTCCTCCCCCATCAGTGTCTGTTATACCAAGGAAGATGCGGATATCGTCATCCAGCTCTGTATCACTGACAGCAGGGCCTGCGGAGTTTTTCTTGTTTGTGTCGTCAATTTCTACATCGAAAGTTGGCAAGTCAAAGTCATCTCCTGCATTGTCGCTTGGTACTGGCGGAGGAGGAGGGATATCTCCAGCCATCGTTGGAGTGACTGAAGGTGGCGGCGGCGGAATGCTTCCGGCATCCACTGGGGCCATTGCTGGTGGTGGTGGTGGTGGTGGTGGAATATCTGCCTGTATGGCCTCATCACCTATTCTAGGGGTGACTGGAGCTGTTGTGTTTATGCTTCCTGTTCGCGCAGGTAGCGAGAGTAATCTAGCTTCTCCCTGTTGCGCTTTTACCGCTTTTGGTAAAGGTGGCGGTGGCGGAATGTCCACGGCAGAAACTGCCAACGGAGCAACAGCTACGGTTGAAAGGAGAAATACAGAGAATGAAATACGAACGAAGCGTTTCATAATTTTGCCGGCACTACTAATTGTGGTTAAGCTTAAACCCAAGCCACAATATAGAGGAAAATCCTCAGGATGTACAATGTTTATTATGTGATTGTCTGCTTTGTTACTGAACCGAAATTTCATTGACGCTTTCTAGAGCCTGTATTTTTGCTGTTATATCCCCGGGTAAGTGGTGCATTCCTGGTAGTCGGATATGGACGCTCATTTCGGCTGATGCAGGTATAATAAGGGTAAGCGTTGTATTTTTAATGGTTGAATTTGGGGCGTCCGTAATGAGTGTTTTGAGGTGTTGCAATTCGGACACATGGTGTAGAGATATGGTTGCAGAACGTCTGCAAGAGGCAAGATGATTGTCTAGTGATATAATATCATTGATAAGAATGCGCACGCCACCTTCATCTTTTCTTGTCTCTGCGGTGATAAGTACAGGAGTGTCTGATTCTAATAAATCCTTATGCTCTGTTAGCAACTTCTCGTTAAATAATGATACTTCTGTATTTCCGCTTGGGTCAGATAATGCCACGTATGCAAACCTACCGCGAGCAGATGCGCGGATGGTTATATCAGTAACTACGGCAGCTAAACGGCAGCTGCCAGTGCCCATAGGAACCGACTCGTCAATATTTGCAATGCGTGTAATGCCTAAGGACTGCAAATCAGAACTCCATGCATCAAGCGGGTGTGCAGTTAAATAAAATCCAACAGCATTACGTTCATGTGCAAGCTTTTGCGCACTGTCCCAAGGAGGGCATTCTGGTAATAATCCTGTAGGAGGGGCCTGTGCTTCTTCTTCGCCAAAAAGACTTACTTGATTGGTTGAACGTTCTTCGGCAATCGCTTGGCTGTAGCGTGATAACTTATCCGACCCTTCTACAATTTGCCGGCGGTTTGGAGTAAGTAAATCAAAAGCTCCAGCTTTGGCAAGGCTTTCAATTTGGCGCTTATTCATTACTTGGGAATCACAAGAACGAGCAAAATGAAACATGTCATCAAAAACATTTCCTGCTTTTTCTCGTAAGGATATCATCGCTTGCATTGCTTCTACGCCGACACCTTTAAGGCCCCCAAGGCCGTAAATAATTGCACGCTTATGAAACCCTTCTTTGATATCGGATTCTGGAAGTGGCTGTACGCTAAACAGTGCTTGTGATCGGTTAATATCTGGTGGCACGACAACAATTTTTGAACGTTTGGCTTCATCGCAAAAAAGCTTGACTTTATCAGTGTCACCAATATCAATGTTCATACATGCTGTAAGAAATTCAACGGGGTAGTTAGCTTTTAGATAAGCTGTTTGATAGCCAATCCATGCATAGGCCGCCGCATGTGATTTATTAAAGCCGTATCCTGCAAACTTGGCAACAAGGTCGAAAATAGAGCCGGCTTTGTCAGGGTCTGCACCATTCTTTTTTGCACCTTCCATGAATAATTCACGCTGTATGTCCATTTCGGATTTAATCTTTTTACCCATGGCTCGTCGTAAGATGTCAGCTCCACCTAACGTATAGCCTCCTAACACTTTGGCTATCTCCATCACCTGCTCTTGGTAAATAATAACGCCAAATGTTTCTTTTAGGCACGGTTCTAAACTAGGGTGCAAATAGTCTGGTTCTTCTAATCCGTGCTTACGTGCAATATAAGTTGGTATATTTTCCATTGGGCCTGGGCGGTAAAGCGAGATCAGGGCAATGATATCTTCGAGCGTATCCGGTTTCATTTTACGCAGAGCATCACGCATACCTGCTGATTCCATCTGGAAAACGCCAGTTGAGTCCCCGGCTGCTAGCATGGCAAATGTTGCTTTGTCATCATAGGGGATGTGATCAATGTCAATATCGTGTCCTGCAGCTCGGACTAAATCACATGCATATTTAATTTGTGTAAGGGTTTTAAGGCCTAAAAAATCAAATTTTACTAGTCCGGCCATTTCTGCATATTTCATGGCATATTGCGTGGCTGGCATAGTTGAGCGCGGATCGCGATAGAGAGGAACAATTTCATCTAAGGGGCGAGATCCAATCACTACTCCAGCAGCATGTGTGCCTGCGTGGCGATGCATGCCTTCTAGTAAAAGCCCTATTTCTAGTAGGCGTGCTACTTGATCATCTGATTTTGCCTCACGTCTTAATTCAGGGTCAAGGTCAATTGCTTCTTGCAATGTTACAGGACTAGCCGGATTATTGGGAATCATTTTACAAATGCGATCTGTTTGACCGTAAGACATTTGTAATACTCGGCCAACATCTCTAACTACTGCTCGGGCTTGTAATTTTCCATAAGTAATAATTTGTGCGACCCGATCATAGCCATATTTTTGCTGCACATAATGAATTACTTCTTCACGTCTTTCTTGGCAGAAATCAATATCAAAATCAGGCATAGATACCCGTTCTGGGTTAAGGAATCTTTCAAATAATAGGCCAAAATGTAGTGGGTCAAGGTCAGTAATTTGCATGCTCCATGCTACAAGTGACCCCGCGCCAGATCCACGACCAGGCCCTACAGGAATCCCTTGCTCTTTTGCCCATCTTATAAAGTCCGATACAATAAGAAAATATCCTGGAAAATCCATTTGGCTTATAATATCAAGTTCATATTTTAATCGTTCTTGATAGGGGGTTATAATGGCTTCGCGTTGGCTTGCTGTTAATTCGCTTGGAATAGGTTCTTTATTGCTTTTGGCGATAGTTTGTAAAGCAATAAGCTCTCGTGGAAATACAACATTATTTAACCGTTCTTCTAGGCCCTGCTGCGATACATAGCAAAATTCTTCCTGTTCACTGCGTCCGCCTTCTGTGTCATAACGTGGCAACATCGGGTCATGCGGCTGTGACATAACATGACAGCGTTGAGCAATGACTACAGTATTTGTAATTGCTTCGGGTATGTCTGCAAATAGTTCCTGCATTTCTGTAGGCGACTTAAAATAATGTTCAGGTGTATAGCGGGGCCTATTTTCTTCAGATACATAGCGCCCTGTTGCAATGCACATTAACGCATCTTGCGCTTCAAACATGTCGCGTGCAGGAAACATAACGTTGTTAGTGGCTACTAGCGGCAAATTATAACTATCTGCGAATGAAATTAGTGCAGACTCCACTTCCTCTTCTTCGGCTAGTCCATGTCGTTCTAATTCTATATAAAGGCGGTTGTTAAAAGTTTCATGTAGTATGTTAAGTAGTTTTTCAGCTTCAGCATCGCGTTTGTCACGTATGTATTTCGCAAGCAGCCCGCTTGATCCTCCTGTTAGTGCAATGATGCCTTGGCCAAATTCACCTATTTCATCTAATGTAATAACTGGTCCTTGGTCAGGCAATGCTTCTACAAAGGCGCGGCTAGATAATTTCATTAAATTTGCATAGCCTTGACTGTTCTGTGCAAAAAGGATCAAAGACCCTTTTTCGCTATTGCTTTCACGTGTATGTACGAGCTGCGCTGTGGTGCCAATAAGTGGTTGAATGCCTGCCTTGCTGCATTCCTGTGAAAAAGCTAATGATGCAAAAAGATTGTTTGTATCTGTTAGCCCAATGGCTGGCATGGAGTGTTTTTTAGCTAGTTCAGGTAGTTTTGCTAATTTGATAGCTCCTTCAGATAGAGAAAATGAGCTGTGGTTACGCAAATGTATAAAAGAAGGTGTCATTGGCTACAGTTCTGGCTTTCTAGTAATGCATGCTTTGATAATTCTATGTTGTATCAGCCTTTGCGCCATTGTGCATCCCCTAATTTTGAATCTGTTTTGTAGAAAAAAATTTTATGGCAAGTTGGTTAATCTACTGAATATAAGTACTATATTGCATGAAATATATGAGATATGCATTGCCTATTGGAGTGAATATGTAAAAAATCTAATTCGTTAACCTTTTTTTCACCTTTTTGGTGTAGAATGAAAAGTAGAGAAGTGTGAGAGAGAAGAATTTAGAGGGCGTTATGGATTGGATTGAAAACCATAATTCTCAACGAGCGAAGTTTTTATCACAGCAGTCGTTTGTTGCGGAATATCTTGAAGAGGCGTTAGATCGTTTTCATCAACAATTATATTTGATGACAGAAGCAGATGGTAGCGGTTTATCGGTTACAGAAGCCGTAGAGCAGCTTTATTTTATTGACCCACCTTCTGGAGAAGAAATTCAAGTAGTAACAGACACTGTGTTACAGCATCAATATGAGAAAAGTACGCAGCATACCAAGCCTTTAGCTGAAATGGATGATTTTGGTGAGCATCAAGAGCGTTTTACACGTTTTGGTCAAGTCTTGGTTAATGCGCTTACTGCCTTGCATGAGAAGGAGCGTGTTTTTTCAGATAAGCAAACCTTAGAAAATATTGAGGAATGTTTATATGCGATGCAGGTTGCTTATGTTTCATCTGGACTAGACCAAGCCATGGAGCAACTAGATAAGAAAGGTCGTGATCAACGTATCTTAGCTTAGGTTATTTAATTTTCTATCAAAATCTATTTTTTAGTCTTTATTCTTAAGAAAAAATTACCTGCATCAAGTGGGTAAAGAATTATCCTTTGCATATAGTGAAAACCCTGATAAAAACGGGGCCGTTATCGTAAATTTTTGACGAGGTAATGGCGTGGTCAAGTCAGTAATATCTAAGGCAGTAGCAAAAGAAAAAAAACGAGTGAAGGCCCCTGTTCCAGAGCTTTCTATTGTTATTCCTGTATATAACGAAGAAGATAACATTGATCCTATGCTGGATGCATTAGATGATGCATTGAAAACATATGAGTATGAAGTTATTTTTGTTGATGATGGTTCGTCAGATAAAACTCGTGAGCGGATCAGACATTCTAACAAAGAAAATATTCGTTTATTAGAATTTGCTCGTAATTTTGGTCAGACTTCTGCGATGGCAGCAGGAATTGCTGCCGCTGAAGGGACTTATATTGCTACGCTTGACGGTGATTTGCAAAATGATCCTACAGATATACCGCTTATGCTAAACAAACTTCAGGATGAGGATTTGGATATAGTGGCAGGATGTCGGGCAAAACGTAAAGATGGTATGTTTTTACGTAAAGTGCCTAGTAAAATTGCCAATATGATGATCAGAAAAATCAGTAAAGTGCACATCAAGGACTATGGCTGCACATTGAAAGTGTTTAAGCAAGAAATTGCTAAGGATTTAGATCTCTATGGCGAGCTTCATCGCTTTATTCCAATCTTAGCCTCAATTCGTGGAGCAAAGATTGCAGAAATGGATGTAAAGCATCATCCACGCAGGTTTGGGCAATCAAAATATGGTCTAGGACGAACATTCCGAGTGGCAAGTGACTTAATGCTAATGGCCTTCTTTATCCGCTATCGTCAGAAACCCATGCATCTCTTTGGTACGCTTGGTTTGGGGTTTGGATTGGCAGGAATATTAATAGAGTTCTATTTGTTGATTGAAAAAATAATGGGTAATGACATTGGTGATAGGCCTTTATTTTTTGTCGGCATTGTATTCTTGATTACGGCTGTTCAATTGATTTGTACAGGATTTATTGCCGAATTATTAATGCGAACATATTTTGGATCCCAAAATAAAACACCTTATACTATAGCGCGTCAGTATCGTGGTGGTAAGTTAGAGGAAAAAAATGGTGAGTGATCATCATAACGGATCCGGAACAAAAGGCGAGGCAGAAATTGCTGCATCAGGAGGAGTGGAAACTATACCACGTAAATCTGTAGCTAAACGTATTGTTAGTGGCTCTGTTAAGGTTGCTTTTTCATTTCTTTTTCTGTGGTTTGTCTTAGATAAGATAGGCTTTAATAATGTAATTGATCATATTGCAAAAATACCTACGTCTTATTTACTTGGCGCATGGGTGGCAATGGTTCTGTCGCTGTTAGTAAGTGCATTTAGAATGCGTTATTACTTCAATACGGTTGGTTATAAGTTCACAGTAATGTTTTCTATTGCATTATATTACATTGGTGCTTTGCTAAATTTAGCATTACCAGGTGGTATCGGGGGCGATGGATATAAGGCATGGCTGTTTAAGAAATACTTTGGCTTGCGGGTGCGTACAAGTGTAAGATTGCTTTTGTCAGAGCGCGCAAGTGGCGTTCTATTGCTGGCATTATTCACGTTAGTGGCCTTGCTCTTGGGGGAAGGGAAAGCGCATATCCCGTATTTAGGAAGCTACTCTGTTATGCTATTGGTTATAGGGATAGTAATGCTATTTCCATCTTATTTTATTGCTATTTCGGTGTTGTTAAAGGAAACAGCTAGAATAGCAATCGGGGCGGCAGGATATTCATTCCTTATTCAAGGCTTGGTTCTTGTTTGCGGGGCTTTATTATTAATTGGTTTAGGTGCTGATTATGCTTATATTCCTGATTATATAGCATTATTTTTGTTATCCAATATTTTGGCAGTATTACCGATATCCGTTGGAGGAGCTGGAGTAAGAGAATTAACATTCCTTTATGGCTCTCCGTTGCTTGGTTTGCCGCCTGAATTTGGTATTGCTGCGGCATTGTTGTTTTTTGGTGTATATGCAGCAAGTTGTGTGGTGGCTCTACCATTCTTATATGGTATGTCACGACGAATTAACCATCAGGCACGGTTGCTTAATATATGTAAGGAAAATTGATTATGGCATTATTATATACTCCAGATACAAAAAAAGGCTGGAAGGCACCAGACTTCTCTCTACGTGGTGTCGATGGTAAAAATCATTCTTTATCAAGTGCTTCTGGTGAAAAGGGTTTGGTCGTGATGTTTATCTGCAATCATTGCCCTTATGTAAAATCTATAACCAATAAATTAGTACGCGATATGACCGAATTATCAGAATATGGTATAGGATCTATTGCTATTTGTTCTAATGATGCGGATAGCTATCCAGAAGATGGGTTTGATGCAATGAAACAATTTGCAGCAGAGCAATCCTTTCCATTCCCTTATATATGGGATGAAGATCAATCTATAGCACGTGCTTATGATGCGGTGTGTACACCAGATTTTTTTGGCTTTGATAAAGAGTTATGCTTGCAGTATCGTGGTCGATTAGATGATGCTGGTATGCAGGACAGGCCTGAAAGTAAACGGGACTTATTTGAAGCAATGAAGCAGGTGTCTTTAACCGGTGCTGCTCCAGCAACTCAACATAATAGTATGGGCTGCTCTATAAAATGGAAATAGTATTAGCTACTGTATGACTGAGGTATTGGTGAAATTACCGATAAATAATAACCGAGATGTTTGTCATGCTTCATGGTTTAGAGAGTTTAGTGTATAATTAATAATATGATAAAGAAAATTTCTGGTTTTACGCTTGTCGAAATGTCAATAGTACTTGTTATTATTGGGCTAATTGTGTCTGGAGTATTGGTTGGTAAAGATTTGGTTCAGACCTCGCGTCTTAATCAAACGGTTCAAGAAATGCAACAAGTACAATCATCATTCACATTATTTGACAGTAAGTATGGTTATCTGCCAGGGGACTACCTTATTGCTAAAACAACATGGCCTAGTTGTGCATCAGACTGTAATGGAAATGGCGACCGAAGGATTTCTAATGGTCAAGAAACTCGTTGGGTGTGGGAGCATCTTGCTTTGGCAGGAATGATTGCTGGTGGATATAAAGGGGCGTGGGGCACTCCTAAAGAGAGGGGGGTTATGTTATTTCCATCAGAATATAATAAGAAGGCTGGCTATAATAGTTATTATGATGGTAATCGTTTGTATGGAATGGCCAGCAATGTTGTGGTGCTTGCTTCTAGTTCGCCAACCTCTACAGGGTGGCAGGCTGGTACTGTTTCAGCAAAAGACGCCTATGATATAGATAAGAAAATAGATGATGGCTCACCAGGTAGGGGTAAAATCAGAGTGCGTGCGGGGTATAACGCCGTTGCTTCTTCATGGTATGCAACAGCGAACTGTCGAGATGCGCAAGGGTATGTTATTAGTAATAATGATGCGCATTGCACATTAGGCTACTATATGGACTAATGAAGGTAGGTGTATCCACATATTCGCAATTTGTTTCCGTTCATAAGTAGTTGCTGGTATTATTTCTGACGAATAGTAACTGATAATTCGTGTGCAGTTAGCCCTTCGCTTTTAGCTAAGGTTGCGGTAGGATCTGCGATAGCGGCAAGAGATTCCGGCGTGCATGCAATGAGTGAGCTTCGCTTAAGAAATGTAAATACGCCAAGTCCGGATGAAAATGCTGCACTGCCTGCTGTTGGTAAAACATGGCTAGGGCCCGCTGTATAATCACCAACGGCTTCGGGTGTGTGGCGACCAATAAAAATAGCTCCAGCATTACGAATTTTTGGCAATAGACTATGGGCATCGTCTACGGCTAACTCTAAATGCTCAGTGGCAACTTGGTTAACTGCATCAATTGCTTCATCCATATTTTGTACGATAGCAACAATACCGTTATCTTCCCAACTTTTCTCAGCAATGTCTCTACGAGGTAGGGTGCTTAATATTTTTTTAACCGCATTTATTACTTGTTCTGCAAAACTAGCACTATCTGTGATGAGAACAGATCGTGCTGCAGTATCATGTTCGGCTTGTGATAATAAATCGGCAGCAATCCAGTCTGGATTATTATTACTATCAGCTAGAATCAAAATTTCTGATGGGCCGGCAATCATATCTATGCCAACTTTCCCAAAAACTTGGCGTTTGGCTTCGGTAACGTAAGCATTACCAGGGCCAACGATCATTTTAACAGGAGGTATTGTGTCTGTTCCATAAGCAAGGGCGGCAATTGCTTGAGCGCCGCCGACTTTGTAAATTTCTTTGATGCCAGCAACATGGGCTGCTGCAAGCATGGTGGTATTAATATTTTTGTCATCTGGCTTGGGAGGAGCCACCATGACAATACGCTTTACTCCGGCAATGCGTGCAGGAATAGCGTTCATTAATACAGTACTTGGGTAGGCTGCAAGACCTCCTGGTGTATATAGTCCAACAGAGTCAATAGCAGTCCATTGCCACCCTAGTTCAGTACCTGTTTCATCCGTGTATATTACATTTTTAGGTACCTGACGTGTGTGATAATCTTCAATCCGACGGGCAGAAAGCGTTAAAGCATCTTTAATATCCGCGGGACAGCAGTTCCATGCTGATTCAATATCGGTAGAATCAACTGACAATTCGCTTGCTTGGATATCCACCTTATCAAAGCGTTTTGTATAGTCATATAATGCATTATCGCCATTTTGGCGCACGTCATTAATGATTGATCCTGCAATATCACGAACATTGTCGCATGTTTCAAACTTATGATCGAGTGCGGATTGTAACCGTTTGGTAAAGTTAGGTTCTGTTGATTTTAGGGTAAGAACCATAATATCATTCTCCAACCGCTTGTTTAAATGACTCTACTAGCGGGCTTATCACATTGCCGCGTGTTTTAAAGGCGCCTCTTCCAACAATAAGGCGTGATGATATTTCCATCAATGTTGCTACTTCTTCTAGGCCGTTAGCCTTTAATGTAGCACCGGTACTGACAAGGTCAACGATACGCCGACATAAGCCCAGTTTAGGAGCAAGTTCTATTGCGCCATTGAGTTTAATACATTCCGCTTGGATACCTTTTTCAGCAAAAAATCTTTGAGTAATATTAGGGTATTTTGTGCCTACTCGTATATGGCTAGCTCCCCACAAGTCTTGGTCTTGTGCAAATTCAACTGGGGCAGCAAGTGACATCCGGCATTGTCCGATATTGAGATTGAGCGGTGAATAAATGTCTGGATAATCAAATTCAGCAAGAACATCACTGCCGGCAATGCCTAAATGGGCGCCACCAAAAGCAACAAAGGTTGGTACATCGAAGCTGCGCACCCTAATTAAAATTATGTTGTTATGGTTGGTTTTGAAAGATAATTTCCTACTATTTGGATCAAAAAAGTCATCTTCCGGTATTAAGTCAAACTGACTAAACATGGGCATCAACTCTTTTAGGATACGACCTTTTGGAACGGCGATAACGATGTTATTATTATTCATAGCGTATTAGCATCACGTATAACTGATATGTGGGTGTGGTTCGCACCATAAAACAAAATAAGAAAAAGTCCAGAAAAAGGATATTGATTATTAGTGGCTGTTTGCTTTATTGCTCCGCTGTCTATCGTGATGATGTTATTTTTCTTCTTCAGTTTGATTTATTTCGCTATATAAGGGATGTGCGCATGTTAGGGCGAAAGTGTCTTGTAGCTGTTGAGCCGTTTCATTAATTATTGAACTATCAGGTGTGGTGGAATGACAGAGGTCTTCTAGCTCTTTTGCATAATGGGCGAGTGCTAAGGCGCCGATTTGTTTGCTGCTGGACTTAATAGTATGGGCTTGCGTTGCAATAGCTTCATTATCATTATCATTAAGCGCTTGTTCAATTGTTTCAATATAGCGGGCTGTGTCTTGTATGAAATAGCGGACCATGAGTGGGAAGCGCTCTTGTAATAGGTTTTTTGCATCATCAAATATTTTAGAATCAACAATAACTTGAGAGTCTTGTAATTCAGATAAGGGATGATCTTCATCAATGACAACAGGCTCTTGTGTTTCTGAATTTGTATCTAGCACCCAACGATCAAGTATTCCGATTAGTGTTTTTTTGCGGATAGGTTTTGTACAGTAATCATCCATTCCGGCGGCAAGGCACTTTTCTCTATCGCCTCGTAGGGCATTGGCTGTGATTGCTATAATAGGGACATAGGCTACTTGGCCCTTGGTTATCATCTGGCGAATAATGCGTGTGGTGCTATAGCCATCTAGTACAGGCATTTGGCAGTCCATCATTATAATGTCATAAGTATTATCTTTAATCTGACTTATGGCTTCTTCACCATTTTTTGCGGTATCCGTAACGCACTCAAGGCAACTAAGTATACCCATAAGAAATTCGCAATTAACATGATTATCTTCTACGATTAAAATACGAATATTACGGTAAGGTGAATGGGTAACTATTTCTTTATTTATTCCTGCAGAATCAGAGCTTGGCTTTTCTTCTAACGCTGGTGAAGAAATATGGGAGGTATCTAGTTTATAGACAGGAAGCCAGCGTCGTAATATCTCAATAAGGTTTTTTCTACGAATTGGTTTTGCAGCATAGTCCTGCATTCCTGCCTCTAAACACTTCTTTCTGTCATCTTTCATGGCGTTGGCAGTAAGCGCTATAACAGGGATCTGTGGTAGTTTCTCTTGTAGTTTTTCTTGGTTAATAATATGACTTGCTTTGAAACCATCCATTACAGGCATTTGACAATCCATAAAAATAAGATGGAAGTTGTTATCGTGGTGCAAAATATCAATTGCTTCTTTTCCATTGACTGCTAACACAACATCGCATCCAAGGCTGGTTAAAGATTCTTTAATAAATTCTTGATTAATCCTATTATCTTCTGCAACTAAAATGCGTATATTGTTAAAGGTAGTATCAGATTTATCTGATAATTGTGCTTTATCGTTATAAATATCATCTTCAGAAAAGAAGAACCCTTCACCTTTTTGAAAATGCTTCCAGCAATAAGGTAGAGTTTTTTCAAGGTCATCTTTCCGTAGCGGTTTTGTAATAAAAGCAGAAAATCCTGATTCTTGCAGTTCGTGTTCATGTAAAGCGCTTCGCCATGCTGACATCATTACGAGCATAGAATCATCAAAGGCTATATCATGTTTTAGAATGTTGCCTAAGGTTAATCCGTTTATTTCGGGCATCATAAAATCAATTAATACAATGTCATAAGGGGTGTTTTCTCTTTGCGCCTGCCCAATATGTAGTAAAGCTCCCATTGCAGAGGTCGTGCTAGTGCATTTTGCACCAAGCTGTATAAGCCACTCCTCTATAATGAGGTTATTCATTTCAATATCATCAATAATTAATATCCGCGTATTATCAAAAACAGCTTTAGTAGTTGTGTTCGGTGTTATATCTTTGGCCTCCTGATCGGGTAGGGAAAGTTTGACTGTAAACCAGAAGGTTGATCCAACATTTTCTTCACTGGTAAGGCCAATTTCGCCGCCCATGGCAGCAGTTAGTTGTTGACAAATTGCTAGGCCAAGACCAGTGCCTCCATATTTGCGGGTGGTTGAGTTATCTGCTTGAGAAAATTTCTCAAATATTTTTTTACGTGCATTAAGGGGGATGCCTATGCCGGTATCTGTAACGGATATTTTAATATGCCCTTCTTGCGAGGACGCCGCCTCTATAGTAATTAAGATATGGCCATTTTCAGTAAATTTTATTGCATTACCAACAAGGTTTGTAATTATTTGACGGATCCTAACCGGATCGCCTATTACCATTTCTGGTACGCCGGGAACGTAATGGGCTATTATTTCAACATTTTTGTCCTGAACTTTGATAGTTAAAAGTTCGGCAATGCTTTCTACTAACGTTCTTAAATTAACAGGAACTGGTTCTAGCTCTAATTTACCAGCTTCAATCTTTGAAAAATCTAAAATATCATCAATTAATGTTAACAATACTTCGGCGGATGACATGAGGGTTTCTAAATGTTTTCGTTGCTTATGGGTTAATTCTCCCTCAAGGACTAATTCGGCCATTCCAAAAATACCATTCATTGGAGTGCGTATTTCATGGCTCATATTAGCAAGGAAATCACTTTTGAGTCGATTGGCCTCCTCTGCTTCTATACGTGCTTCTTCAGCTTGTTTTACTGCATTTACAAGCTGCCTTTGGGCGTTTTCAGCAACATCTTTTGCTAATCTTGTTCGCAAGTCACTTGCTTCAATTTCTGCAATCATATTGTTGAATCCATCCACCAACAGTCCTAAATCATCATCAGATGATTTAATGGCACGTTGTGAAAAATCTTTATCGCGGGATATTTTAAATACAGTTTTGGCAAGTTCACCAATTGGGCGTGAAATAATACGCTGAAATATATTAGCAAAAATCCATGCTGTAATTAAAGAAACGATAACAATAACAAGCGTAATAACAAGCAGATTGGCGATTCTCTCATATAGCTGATCTAGCGTGAGGGTAAGAAATGTATGCCCTAATTCCTTATCATCGAATATAATCGGTACTGATAACTGTAACGTTCCATCAGAAAAAAGATGTCCTTCTACGATCTCGTTTGGGCAGTTATCACCTTCTCTAGCTGAGAATAGTTTCTTCTTGTCATCATAAATGCAGGCTATGAGAACGGACTTTTCGATATTTGCAGCTTTTAGATTTTCTTGTGCTGTATATTTATCAGAAAATTGAAGCGATAGGATGCTTCTTTGGCCAATTATTTGGCTAATAACTTTACCTTCGGCAAGAAGGTCGGCTCTAAATTCGGTAATTTGATGATATAACCACGCACTAGATATGGTTGCAATTGTAAGCGTACAAATGCTCATAATAATCAGCAGAAGTTTATTCCTGATGGAAAGATGTTGGATTTGTAGTGTTAGGTATTTCCACATAAACTACTCATGAATTTGTGCTATTTCTAGCAGGTTAGAGCTTATTACTATTTTTTTATCGGATAAAGATTTAGGACTTATTATTAATCGAACATTACTTTTTTGGTTAATAAATTGTACGGCTCCTCCTAGTTCAACAAACTGTTTGCAGTCACTAATGGTAAGTAAGGGTAAAGATTCTATTTGGTTTAATAGCTTGGCTATTGGCTTTGGACCGCATTTGCCAATGAATAAGATGTTGCATGAGTTAAGACTGCTATCTGTATAGGCGTTGCTGACGGTAATTTTCTTACTATAGAGTTCTTTTTGTAACGCTTGAGTAATTGAATTTTTGTTATAAATACAAATATGAGGTTTATCTATAACGTCTGGCCATGTGGTATAGTGTGTTAGGTTGTAAATAAAACGTGCTTTTGTTTCATTTAATAGTGCATCAGCACGTAACGTAGTGGGTGCAGAAATAAGGCATATAAAAAAAATAACATATAGAAAATGTGTTACTAAGTATTTTGCAAAAAAGTATGTAATAGGCTGTATATTCACGGCTTTTGTTAACTCTTCAGCTTGTTTTATTTATGTATATACATAAATATTATGTGCGATAATAAACGTCATTTTCAACTTTATCAACTAGTGGTTATAGATAGGCCATGATGGTGAAGTCATGTTAATATGTGTGCGACACATTAGGCACAATATTGCACGGTATACTGGTCTAAAAGTCTAGTATTTACCTGCATTAAAATGAAACAATGCTTGTGCACACGTCTTGTGCTTGACAAAAATCTTTAATCACGGATGGTACATTTTAATTAATCAAGCCTTACTGAGAATGATAAATGTCAATATTATCACTGATTTATGCTCCAGACCCTATATTTAGGAAAATATGCAGCCCTATAGAGGCAATAGATAAGTCTATTAAAAATTTGGTAGATGATATGTTTAGTACGCTAGAGCATGAGCAGGCACTTGGATTAGGAGCACCCATGGTCGGAGTGTTAAAGAGGGTTGCTATTGTTGATCTTAATGAGGGCGGAGTATCTGCACCCTATACCTTTATTAATCCAGAAATTACTTGGCGATCAAAGTCAATGCAGACATTTGAAGAGGCCTCTTTATGCTTTCCTGGAATATCAGCAAAGATAACGCGCCCCGATGCAATTAAATTGCGCTATTTGGATTATGATGGAAATTCTCAAACATTAGAGGCTTCAGGTTTTTTGGCAACGGTTATACAGCATGAATGTGATTACTTAGATGGTAAAATATTTCTTGATTATATATCTCGTACAAAGAGGGATATGTTGTTAAAAAAGATGCAAAAACATGTAAAAAGCTGTACGCCACATGTGCATGGTCCGCATTGTAATCACTAGGTAAATAATTTATGGGTAACATTACACAATATGATGTGGTTATTGTTGGTGCTGGTGCAGCGGGCTTGATGTGTGCTGCTGAAGCTGGAGCACGTGGAAGGCGGGTTCTAGTAATAGATAAAGCAAAAAAGCCAGCAGAAAAAGTAAGAATATCTGGAGGGGGTAGATGTAATTTTACAAATCTTCATACAACTCCACAAAATTTCATTTCTCAAAACCCACATTTTTGTGTTTCAGCACTAAAACGTTTTACACCACAAGACTTTATTAACAAAGTAGAGTTAGCAGGTATCGCGTATCATGAAAAAACCTTAGGGCAATTATTTTGCGACGACTCTTCTCAGAATATTATAAATATGCTGTTGCGGTTATGTGAAGATGCAAAAGTAACGATTAGGTTAAACACATTAGTGGGCAAAATAGAGCGAGTTGATAAAGAAAAATTCTCTGTAGAAATAGGAAATGATGAACATGTACAATGTCAGTCATTAGTGATTGCAACAGGTGGTCTGTCTATACCAAAAATGGGTGCGACTGATCTGGGATATATGGTTGCTCGTCAGTTTGGTTTAAAAGTTGTATCGCCTAGCGCCGGGCTAGTTCCATTTATACAAGAAGGTGAGTGGTTAAAGCGCTTTAGAGCTTTGGCGGGAGTATCGGTAGATAAAGTAACAGTAACATGTGGTGGGGCAAAATTTACAGAGGCTATGTTATTCACTCATCGTGGTTTAAGTGGTCCAGTGATATTGCAGATTTCATCATATTGGCAGAAGGATCAAGTGGTAACCATTAACCTTATGCCAGGTAGTGATGTAGGGGATCTTCTTCTTAAGGCTAAATCCAGTTCACCTCGTCAGGATGTTGCTACTTTTTTAGCGGACATATTGCCTAAGCGTTTAGCGCAAAGTCTGTGTGAATGGAGTCAATGCACTGGTAAATTGGCTGATTTATCGCATAAAAAACTAAAGATGCTTGCCGATGCAGTGCAGCGTTGGGAATTGATTCCAAGTGGAACTGAGGGGTATCGTACAGCAGAAGTAACATTGGGTGGCGTTGATACTGCAGAATTATCTTCAAAAACAATGGAATCTTTATCGGTTTCTGGTTTGTTTTTTATTGGTGAAGTGGTTGATGTAACAGGTCACTTGGGTGGATTTAATTTTCAGTGGGCATGGTCATCTTCTTGGGCTGCGGGGCAATATGTCTGATATTTTATTGCCGTTACATTCAGGACAAATATTAACTTTGACCATAGATGAAGTGGGCGGTAAAGGGGATGGTATTGCTAGGGTAAATAACCATCTTATTTTTGTGCCTTTAACATGTGCTCAAGACATTGTGCAGGTAGAAGTTATATCCGTTGGGAAAGATTTTTCTCGTGGGCGCTTATTAGAAGTGATTGAGCCATCACCTCAGCGTGAAGGTACAATTTGTCCACATTTTGGTCGGTGTGGGGGCTGCCAGCTACAGCATATAGCTGCAGAAAGCTACTATACATTAAAGCAGAATATTTTAGTGCAGGCAGTACAAAAATGTGGCGGTGATATATCATCAGTTACAGAAATTTTTCCTGTTGCTCAGGGGCAGCGACGTCGGGTTGAATATAAAGTAGCCGTAAATAAGGGGGTGGTTAGTATAGGGTTTTATTTTAGTTCAAGCCATGATGTAGTTGATATATCTGATTGCCCCGTAACGGATAAGGTGCTTGTAGAGTGGATTGAGCCTTTGCGGAGTCACATCGCTACGCTAAAGAAAAAGGGGAATGTAAGCCTTATTAATATGACTCATGCAGTCAATGGTGTTGATATATTGATTACAGTACGTTCACCACTACATTCTGCAGATAGAAAGTCTTGGGTTGATTTTGCATCGCATCATGGTGCGATTATTCGATTGTCAATAATAGAACAAGGAGCTAATTCTATAGCGGAGGTTCTCTATTCGGGAGATGTTATAATGAATTTCTCCGATGTAGAAGTTATGCTGCCTATAGGTTCATTTTTGCAGGCAACTGGTCAAGGTCAAGAAATTATCACTCAGCATGTGGTTGATCATCTGGGATTATGCAATTCAGTTGTAGATCTTTATTGTGGCTGTGGCACATATAGCTTCCCTCTTGCTCAAAAAGGCATAAGAGTGCACGGTTATGAGGGGAGCGATCCTATGGTTAGGGCAATGCATAATGCTGCTCGTAGGGGAGGTTTTGACCATCTGTTAACTACAGCAGTACGTGATTTGTTTGATAACCCACTGAGTAAAGATGAACTATCCGCATATGATGGAGTTGTTATTAACCCCCCGCGTAATGGAGCCGAACCACAAACGAAGCAGCTTGCAATTAGCAATGTTAGCACTGTTGTGATGGTGTCATGCAATCCAGCTACGTTTTCTCGTGATGCCGGTCATTTAATACGGGGGGGGTATAAGCTTATTACTGCTATACCAATAGATCAATTCCTATATACGGCACATCTTGAATTGGTGGCCGTTTTTCAGCGGTAATTATAGTATATATTTACCATTTTGCAGGGTTTTTCTTAAACTCAACAAAACTTTGCTGTGTATCATCTCGTTGTGATGTTACGGGCTTGCCATCGGTTAGTTGCATGTCAGTTAAAGGCCATGGCACATCAAAGCTGGGGTCATTCCAAGCAATACCCTGTTCGCCTTTTGGATTATAAATGGAGGTAACAAAATACACAACGTCTGCTGGCTGGTCACCTAATACGGCAAATCCATGGGCAAACCCAGGAGGAATCCATAGTAATTTTCCATTCATATCGCTTAATTCTAAAGCAAAATTTTGACCATAAGTGGGTGATTCGGGACGAATATCCACGGCAACATCCCAGATGCGGCCATTGGCGCAGCCAACCATTTTTCCTTGCGCAGGAGTGGGCTGGAAATGCAGGCCACGAATTACGCCTGGGGCAGAACGAGAATGATTAATTTGAGGGAAATCAGTAGGAAGATCAAATTCAGAAAACTTTTCTGCATTAAAACGTTCTACAAAAAAGCCTCGGCTATCACCAAAAACATCAAGTTCAACAACCTGTAACCCTTTCAGTGGAGTATTCTTTACATCCATAATATACTATCCTCATACAAATATCTTCTCAGAACATAGCAATAAAAAACTATAGTTCAAGAGAGGAGTGTGGTTAGAACAATATCATAATAGTTGGAGTTTTTAATATTGCAGTACAAATGTAAAAGATCGGGCTTTAGCTTAGTGGAGATGTCAGTTGTACTCATTATCATCGGCCTAATTGTTGGTGGGGTGTTGGGCGGTCGTGCGTTACTCCAAAATGCAAAGCGTAATCAATTAATTTCAGAAATATTAAGCTATGAACAGGCATTTAACGCTTTCCAGATTAAATATAATGCGTTGCCAGGAGATTTAGAAAATGCTTATGACTATTGGGGAATAAGTGCTAGCTGCACTAATTCCCGTTCTACAGGAGGGTGTAATGGTGATGGGAGTGGTCAAGTTGATTCTTCTTCTCCTGAACATATTAATGTATGGATGCATTTATCGCAGGCTGAGTTAGTTCAAGGTAGTTATGATGTATTTGATAATAGTCCCGCTTTGGATTTAGGGAGGACAGTTCCCGAGTTGAAGTCATATAAAGGGGTGGCTGTAAATTTATTTTATTCTGTGGAGACTGTTTTTATACAAAATTCTGGTCATCAGATGCAGATGGCAGGGTTGCCTAGTGCGGGTGGAAGTAACAATAGGGGACATTTCTTACGCCACATGAAGCCTTAGCGATTGATACGAAGCTGGATGATGGTAATGCACAAACCGGAAAAATAGCTGCTTATCGTAGCCAGTTTGATTTAGGAACGATTACATTTTATAGCCAGCCAGAATATCGCACTGATGCCCCTAGTTCAGGGTATAATTTACATTATTTTTTAGACTAGCATAGTTTGCCATATATAAAGCAGTTTTTAAGTATATGGTGCTATGATGTTATTGACTTTGCAGCATGTTGCTCCATGGCTAGGCGGTTTTTTAGACTGCGTTCTAAAGCATTCTGCCAGTGGGGAGGGGTGATATCAAATGTATTGTGTAATTTGTGTAAACTCATCCGAGAATTGGCAGGGCGTGCCGCAGGTGTTGGGTAGTCACTTGCGGGAATCGGGTGTACTTCTTTTATAGCCAATTGTGCACCCAAACTCGTTGCTTGAGTGAAAATAGTTTCAGCAAATTCATGCCAGCTTGTTTCGCTGCTATTGCAAAGGTGATAAATTCCAGAAGGAAATTGCACCATTTTTTCTGCTTTTTGTGCAGCCTCTATGCTAAGGGTGGCGATATCTCCAGCATAGGTTGGTGCGCCAATTTGATCTGCTACTACACTTAAGACTTCACGTTCTTTAGCTAGGCGTAGCATCGTATTTACAAAATTTGCGCCTTCTTCATCAAACACCCAACTGGTGCGGAAAATAAGCCATTTGGGATTGGTATAATTTGCAGCAAGTGCTTTTATTCTCTCTTCACCTGCAAGCTTGCTTCGGCCATATGCAGAAAGTGGACCAGTGGCATCTGTTTCTTCCCAAGGCGTAGTTCCATCACCAGGGAATACATAATCTGTTGAATAATGGATAAAAGGAATATTATGGTCAAAAGCATATTTTGCTAATGTTTCAACGGCTGCTCCGTTAATAGTGGTGGCAAGGCTTTCTTCCTCTTCTGCTTTATCAACAGCGGTATAGGCTGCAGCATTGAAAATAATGGCGGGTTGGCAGTTATCTAAAATATTAGGTAAGGATTCTGGTTGAGATAAGTCTGCCTCATCACGTGAAAGAGACATAGTATTACCGCATAAGCGTTTGGACAATGCACGTCCTACTTGACCGTTACGACCTAAGATAACAACACGTTGTTGGGTAGATGACATATATTTCCTCTTTTTCAATGCCTGAACTTTGTCAGTAAGCCTCTGCAAGCAAGGAGGCGAGCATTCATGTTTCGACGTGGAGAGTAACGTAACATGAACAATTATATTTTACGCAAACCAGAAAGAGCTTCGTCCTTCATCGGCAATTTCGCGTAGATAGCGGCCATAATCCGTTTTTTGATAGCTCTCAGCTAGTGATCGTAATTGATCAGCACTGATATAACCTTTATGGAAAGCGATTTCTTCAATACTTCCAACTTTTAATCCTTGACGATCTTCTACCGTTTTGATGAAATTAGCGGCTGTAATTAGTGAGTCATGCGTTCCTGTATCTAACCAGGCCATGCCGCGTCCCATAATTTCTACACTTAATTCGCCACGGTCTAAATAGGTCTGGTTTATATCAGTTATTTCTAATTCACCACGGTCAGATGGTGTTAAGTTCTTTGCAATATCAACAACATGGTTATCATAGAAATAAATACCAGTTACGGCATAATTTGATTTAGGAGTTTTAGGTTTTTCTTCAATAGATATAGCACGTTTATTATCATCAAACTCAACAACACCATAGCGTTCAGGGTCCCTAACATGGTAGGCCAATACGCAGCCTCCTGTTTTAAGTGTGGCCGCTTCGTTGAGATAACCATGCAGTCCGCGTCCGTAAAAAATATTATCACCTAATACTAAGCACACGGAGTCATCACCAATAAATTCTTCGCCGATAATAAATGCCTCTGCAATTCCTTTTGGCTCAGCCTGTTCAGCATATTCTAAAGAAATACCTAGCTGACTACCATCGCCAAGGAGGCTTTTAATAATTGGTAAATCTCTAGGAGTAGAGATTATAAGAATTTCTGTTATATCCAGTCGCATAATCATAGCCAAAGGATAATAAATCATTGGTTTGTCATATACTGGTAGAACCTGTTTACTAACTGCTTTGGTGAGAGGGTAAAGCCTTGTGCCACTTCCTCCAGCGAGAATAATACCTTTCATAGTAACTCCTTATTTTTTGCACATAAATTAAGTATAGTGCTTTATATCTTCTACATATCTAATAATTTTTATGCAGCATTGCTTGCATTTTTATTGGTTACAGCATCACACCAGTTTTGGTTATCAAGATACCAACGAACAGTGGCGCGTATACCGCCAGAAAAATTGAACTCTCGCCTATATCCTAGGTCTCTCTGAGCCTTGCGATCATCAATTGCATAGCGGAAATCATGTCCAGCTCGGTCGGTAACAAAGGTCTTTTGTGTTTTGTACGATTTTCCATCTGCACGCGGATGGCATTCATCTAAGATTTCACATATAGTATTAACAACTTCAATATTATTTTTCTCAGCATTGCCACCAAAACAATATGTTTCACCTACTTTACCTTTAGTGATGGCTTGCCAAATTCCACGATTATGGTCTTCCACATGAATCCAGTCGCGGATATTAGTTCCATTACCATATATCTTGAGTGGTTCGCCAGCTAGTGCTCTACTTATGGTGGCTGGAATAAGTTTTTCAGGGAATTGACGTGGACCGTAATTATTAGTGCAGTTGGTAATTACGGTAGGTAGTCCATATGTTTCATGCCATGCGCGGACCAAGAGGTCACTAGATGCTTTAGAAGCAGAATAAGGTGAATTAGGGCGATAGGGGGTTGCTTCTGTAAATTTGCCGGTTTCTCCTAATTCTCCAAAAACTTCGTCTGTGGAGACATGTAAGAATCGGAAATTATCCTTTTTATCGCCTTCTAATGTGCTGTAATAGGTGCGAGCTGCTTCAAGAAGGGCATAAGTACCGTTTATATTTGTGGTAACAAACTCCCCTGGAGAGGAAATAGAATTATCTACATGAGATTCTGCGGCATAGTTAAGCACATAGTCAATTTCATGTTTATGTAATAACTCTAGAACAGATTCTCTGTTGCATATATCATCGACCACTAGTTGCAATCGGTTATCTGCATTATCAATCCAGTCTAAGTTCTCTCTATGTCCGGCATATGTAAGCTTGTCATAGGCAATGACAGTATCTCCAGCCTCTATGCGCTGGGCAGCAAATGTGCTTGCAATAAAACCGGCGGCCCCGGTGACTAGAAGATTTTTAGGTAACATTATTATACTCTCCTGCATAAAAGTTCAGCCGTGTATACTGCAATCAGTTACAGGATTCAAGGGTGAGTATTAAGAAGAATAGTGCTTATCGTAGGAATCCTTCAGGTAATGATGGCTTATTACTGATGTTAAACTCAATTGGAATACGGTATGAGAAGCGAGAAGAGTTTTTAGCAGAGGCGGCACTATTGGGAACTGGAGCCTTGCCGTCAGCAGCAATGGCGCGGCGTACTGTTTCTCGTATGGCTTCATCCAGTAATGTGTTGCCTGTAGATTTTTCTACTAAATAGGAATGAATAGTGCCATGCTTATCTAATACGAGATATAGGATGCCAGACCCTTCAATGTTTTGACTAAAGGCAGATTTGGGATAGTATCTATGGCGTTTTACCCAACCAGATAAGCGTTTGCCATGTGAGCTATAGGTCTCCTCTTTGCTAATGCGTTCACTGCCACGTTTATCACCGCGTGCACCAGTTAAAGTGCGTTTATGTTTGCCCGTTGATGGGGCCGAATAAAGCGGGAGTGGCTTGGTCTGTGAGTTCGCAGAAGTAGGGCGAGGTTTTGTGATGGTTGGCGTTGGATCTTTGGTAGGGGTAGCTTGTGCTGTTTGTACTGGGCGAGATGGCTGCTTTTGGGCAGCTAGTGCAGTCTTCTTGGTGGTTGGTGATGTTGCCTCTACAGGCTCTACCAAAACAAATGGTAAGACTCGAGTTCTTGTTGGTTTGCCAAGCGGTGGTGGTGTGGGGGGTGTGCTACGTGATTCACGCTTGGCAATGTTGGTAGGTTTCTTTGTGATGATAGTAGGTGTCTTGTGTAATATATTTCTTTGTTTTATTGCGTTAGGGACCTTAGGCTTAATAAGGTGGGGTGTTTCTTTGTTCTTATGTAGTTCTGGTGTTGGTAGCTTTGCGGGTTGTGATGCAGAAGGTTGAACAGCAGTAGGTGTGGGTGATGGCGCAGTTGCTGCTGCCGCAATTTGAGGTTTTTGATGTGCTTCAGCTTTGCTACGGAATTTGATGTCACCAATTTTAACATTTACATATTTTAGTCCATCATTACCTGATTTATCATCGGGCTTAAACGGCGCTGCTATTAAAAAAAGAAGTAATATTATTATATGTATAAGGGTAGAGACTACTATCGCACGTGGAAAGCTAATCCGCGGAAAGCGAAAAAAAATATTACTAATTTTCTTAAGGCTACCATAGGTCATGGCGCAGGGTTCTCCGTTGCCAGTGCTAAATTATCAACGCCAGCCAAACTTAGACGTTCCATAAGGTGAAGTAATTTATGAGCCTCTAATCCTGCATCAGCTTTTAATGTAACAGGACGATCAGGAGCTTTAGCAAGCAGATGCTGCATGACACTATTGAGGTGTTTAGGCTCAATATACTCATCTGCAATATACATATCACCAGTGCGAGTTACTAAAATTTGTACAGCATCATCATGACGTACAATACCGCTTTGTGACTTTGGCGTTGTAACAGGTATATTATCAGGCTGTAGGAAGGTGCTACTAACCATAAAAAATATCAGTAGAAGAAATACGACATTTATCAATGGTATAAGGTTTGGTTCAAGTGATGGTTTTCGAGTTGAAGACTGCCAAATGCTCATGGTGCTGCCCTCCCGTTGCTTTCTGGGATGTTTTCAGTAGCAAAAACGAAGTTCTTTCCACCAGCAATATTTATTAAGTCAATTGTATGTAACAAATGCTGCACTTGAGCGCCTTGGTTGCTGTCGATAAAGATCTCATTATTTGGATGACGTAGCAACAATATACGTAATTTATCAGGAAATTTTTTTTCAGACACTTCTTGGTTATCTAGCAATAAAGCCCCTGTTTGAGTAACGGTAATTGCAATAGTATGAGGCGGTGTTAAGGGGGGCTGACTGGCTTGACTGCTTGCTCCTAAGTCAACCCGTTCACGTTGTGCAAAGGTGCTGGTAAGCATAAAAAACACAACAAGTAAGAACACCATGTCAATCATGGGGGTCATGTTTGGTTTGCGACGTGGTGTGCAGCTACGTTCAAACACGGCGTTAATACCCTCCTCAGCAGTTATAATCAAGTTGTTGAGGTTGGTGTGTTGGCTTGATAAGGGCGTGCAGGACGTGGTTGTTGATGTCGTGTCTCTGCTGGCGCTGTCATTGGGGTAGGTATTGGTTGTTGCATTGGCGCTGCTGTAGGTGAGGCTATAGTTGCCGTGGCAGGTGGTGGTGCAACGTTAGCTGTCGTCGTTGTCGCTGGAGAGGCCGCAGGTGCTGTTGTCGGTTCTATTTGAGATAATATTCTGATAGCAATATCACGCATATCGGCTCTAATTCTATCTATTTTACCATCAAAAATATAATGAGCCGCTGTGGCCGGTATAGCAACACTCAACCCAGCAATGGTGGTAAGTAATGCGGTCCATATGCCGCCAGCTAATAGGGATGGATTGACTTGTGTGCCTGCAGCTTCCAACGCTGCAAAAGCATTAACCATACCCAACACAGTGCCCAGTAATCCCATAAGAGGGGCGATGTTTGCCACCATTTCAAGACCACGCATATGAGATTCTAAATAGCGCAACTCTTCAGCGCCCACTCGTCCAATTTCATCACGTGCTAATTCAACGGTTACATGGGGGCGGTGGATAATGGATAGGGCAGATGCCATAACCTTTGCTACAGGATTATCATCTAGGCGTGCTTGCGATAGTTGTTGCTGCAAGGTGTAGCGATCGCCATGTGAATATAGCTGTTCAACAAAAAGTGGGTTTAGCTCTTGTAGGCGATAAAATTGATATATTTTTCGTATAATAATGGCGAGTACATAAATGGATAAACCACCAATGAGCCACATGATAATGCCGCCGCGGTCTAGTAATTGCCATAATGCCTCAAACATACAATTCCCCCTGCATAATTTCTGCATCTATACCTGAACTGACTGCCATCTTATAACTTTCGAGCAGTGTTTTGGTACAATTTACTGTATTCTTAGGCGCAGTATCCACTTTTATAAAGGAAGTGCAAGGCTAGATATATGCTAAAAAGAGAAGGGTTTTTGATTTCATTTGAGCCTTTGCTTCTAAAGCGTTGGACAAATGGTGGCCATCTGCTAGCATAGATATAAGGAGTTATCTATGCGGAAAATATAATGTTTTCTATAAAATACCAAATAACATCTTCAATCAGTGACTATATTAATGGGGGGCATATGCGCTACTGGAATTCTAAAAAATTTGCACGGTTATTATTTCCAAGTTTGCTGTTGGTGATGTTATCTGGGTGTTTAGAAGTGGCTTATGATACTGGAAGGTTGGCTAAAATAGAAGGTGAAAGGCAGGCTTGGAAAAGGTTGGCCAATAATGGTGATGCAGAAGCGCAGTATAAATTAGGTCACTTATATTGTTGTGGTGAGCGTCCTTATAAAAACAATGTGGAGGCGTTGCGTTGGTGGTGTGATGCGGCAAAGAATGGTCAGCGTGATGCAATGTTAGAGGTGGGTAAGCTTTATGAAAGTTCTGCAGATTATAAAGGAAGTATTATTCCACAAGATCATCAGCTAGCCTATATGTTCTATAGTTTAGCTATGGATCATCAAAATCCAGATGCTGAAGAATATCGTGATAACATAACAAGGTCACTTACCGCTGAGCAAATAAGTGATGCTCATGTAATGATGAAATTATGGCCTAGATTTGAGTGTAAAATATCGCGATAATAACACTAATTTTTGTCTGAATTGAGAAAAATATGCCCAAAATATATGATATTTCTTATAAAAAATATGCACTGATTTATCCTCTAATTGTAGCAATTTGCTATAATGCCACGACGGCAAATCGGATGCTAGATAATGATACAGTTTTGGGTGCAACTGTAGTGGGATCTGTGATAGCAATTGCGGTTTTTCATATACTATATCATGCGTTAGTCATTCCTATCGCTCGGATCGAGCTAGATGAAGAAGTGTTGATGACGCGCAATAGTAAGCGTGAAGAGCAAAAGCTTTTGCTAGAGGATTTATTGGGTCCATATACCTCTAATATTGGCCCTTTAAAGCGTTATACATATAAAAGCCTGTCTGGAAAAGGTCCAGAAATCATTGTGACTAGCTTTACAAATGATTTTAATGATCTGGTAGAGCAAATTGAAGAATTGCAAAAAATAGCTAAGGAAAAAAGCGATAACCTTACATCGGAAAGTAAAGATACTACTTTAGATAAGGACCAAGAAAAGCTAGCAGAAGATGCTGAGGTGGAAGCTGAGATGGAGGATTGATGATACAGGTACTACATCGGTATATTTCCATTAGCATTGCTGTTGTTTTATTAACTGGAGGGCTTATGGGTTGTAGTCCTTTAAGTAGTGTTACTACAGCTGCGGCAGTGGTGGTTGGTGCATATGAGTCGCAGAAAAAGCGTGATAAATGGAAAAAATATGCAGAGAAAGGTGATGTATATGCTCAGTGGGAGTTGGCAAATAGTTATTGCTGCAACCGTTTAGAAGGGAGTTTGAACCCTGTAGAGGCGTATTATTGGTTTTGCACGGCGGCCAAGAATGGGGATGCTAAGTCGCAGGTGGAGATGGCGCGGTTCTTAGAAGGGGAGCGCAAATTAAATGGTGGAGAGATAGTAATAAGCAGGTCGCAGTCCTTTATGTGGTATACGTTAGCGGCTAGGCGGGTAAGTTCTGATGGTATAAAGGGTAAGCGCAGACTGAAGAGAGACATGACTCTGCAGGAATTATCACTGGCATTATGGTGGTTGGATCGTGATATTGATCAATTTCCCTGTATAATATCAGAAACAAAAATTCCAGATGCTAATATTGAAGGGCATAACAGGGAATAAAGTTCTGATAAGTCATATATAATGAGCCACATGTTGGTTGCTGATATAGATAATATTATTTGCTTAGAAATGGGATGATGATAAATCAACTTATCTATAGTAAGAACATTAACGTTTTGTTAGGGAATATTCGCTATTATGGTGTAAATCAACAGTGGAATCGTATTGCCCATGACTAATAACGACAAAACAGATTTAGCCAATGCTGCAAACAACAAAGACCATATGGGCTTGGAGCAAAGTGAGTTATTTCCTCCTAAAGACCCAGATCAGGGGGATGTGCAGGTTGATAAGTCTGGTGTAAGTCGTATGTTTGTTGACAAAAACTGGGTTCGTCATTATGAGCTGCCAACAGAAACCAGCATTCGTGCACAGCATGAAAAAGAGGGTCTAAAAGGCGATGCGTTAGAGCATCGTGTTATGCATGATGTTAGTATGGAAAAGGTCGGTTTAATTGAGCGTATGCGCCGTCGATTATTTGCAAATAGCGAAGATGGGTTAGCATTTGTTACAAAACCAGACCAAATAGATAATATAAGATCAGACTATGAATCTGCAGAAGCGCCAGAAGAAAAAAGAGTATTAGGATCTTTGCTTGCCGGTGGATTGTTTAACCAAGGGGCCGAGCTATATAAGGGGTTAGCTAGTATTCAGGCGCATACGCCCGGTGTAGACATTAGTAGCACACGTAAGCAATGTGGAGAACTGTTCTCAGAAGCATTAAAACTTGGTCAAAAACATGTGCATCATCGTAATCAGCGTCCAGAACAAGGGATGGCTGAAATGTGGGGAGAGCCATTAAAGGCATTTTCTCAGCCTTTAGAGGATTTTTATCAAAGCCGCTATCAAAAAATTGCTACAGCAATGGATAATATTGACGATATAGTGCAGGCCGTTCGGGGATTAACGGGGAAAACGAAAGGGTGCCAAGAGCTTGGGAAAATTGCAGATAATTATGGTAAGGCTGCAAAGGCGCTTATGGAAACTAGTAAGGAAGATCCCGCGCATTTAGGTCTTTTGGCTGATTTTAAGATATCGCATAGTAAAATGCGCGAATACGAACCCACTCTTCCACCGTCATTCCCCAAAGATGCAAAACTGGATATGGTTGAACATCATGCAGACCATGTGCAGCCGGTGATTCGAGAAGCTGCGCGCGCCATTCGTTATATTACTGAAGCACGGGTGGAAATGCCTTCGATGACATCGGTAGTGAAATCAAATTTACAGGCCTTAGAAAAGTCGCATTTGGCAGGGGCCAATCGTGGTAATGGTCGTTAGGACTTTTATATAATATATCCCATATTGACTTCCAAAGGGCGCGGTTTTTGCCATGCTATGGGGTGGAATTTTTCGCTGCAATTTCGCTATAATCAAGAGCTAGCTGATGGTAGTCTGTCATCATATTGCGAGTTATATCGCCTACAGTAAAGTTAAAATCACCATATTCGCCTTTTATGCTGCCAATTGGAGTGATCTCTGCCGCAGAGCCAGTTAAAAACGCCTCTTGTGCTCGCCCTAGTTCAGATGGCTCCATATGGCGTTCAACAACATTTATTCCTCGTTTTTGGGCAAGCGAAATTACAGCCTGGCGGGTTAATCCATTCAGGAAGCAATCGGGTGTGGGGGTATGCAGCTCGCCATCAATTACCAAAAATAAATTGGCGCCGGTTGCTTCAGCCAAAAATCCGCGCCAATCCAGCATAATAGCATCATCAAACCCAGCTTCAGTTGCTTGATTTTTGCTTAATGTACAAATCATATATAATCCTGCAGCTTTTGCATGTACCGGCTCTGTCTCTGGTGATGGTCTTTTCCATTTGGCGAAGGTAAGGTTGAGCCCTTTTTCTAGAGCATCTTTTCCAAAATAAGGTGGCATTTCCCACGTGGTAACCGCAACATGAACACTAGAGCGTGTAGTGCATATAGCCATTTGTTCAGATCCCCGCCAAGCGATTGGTCGCAGGTAGCCATTTGTAATATTATTAGCTTTAATTACTTCTCGGCAGGCATTATCCAATTCTGCTACGCTATATGGAACGGTAAAACCAAGCATTTGGGCTGAGTCATGCAAACGCTGACTATGTTCTGTAAGTTTAAAGGCTTGCCCATTATATACACGTGCACCCTCAAAAACGCTTGATGCGTAATGTAAGCCATGATTTAAGACATGCACTTTTGCATCCCTCCATGGTACAAGGGTACCATTTTGCCAGATAAAACCATCTCTATCGTCAAAAGCTGGGGGTAGTGCGGCGGACATGCTTGCCTCTCCTGTATTAAGTCTTTACTATTGCAGGCATGATTCATACTGAATTAGCGGTCATTTAGCAACAGGATTTGTAAGACATGTCCCTAGAAAAATATCATATTTTAGTTGTCGATGATGATACTCGGCTGCGTGCATTGTTAGTACGCTATCTCACAAAGGCTGGTTTTTTTGTAACGGATGCAAAGGATAGTGTGCAGGCAGAGTCTATATTAGAGAGCAGTATTAGTCCGGTGGATATGATGGTGCTGGATGTAATGATGCCTGGACGTAATGGAGTAGAGTTTACTAAGGAGATTCGTAAACAGTATCAACTTCCTGTATTGCTTTTAACAGCATTAGGTGAGGCGGAAGATCGTATTGCGGGGTTAGAAAGCGGTGCTGATGACTATTTGGTTAAGCCCTTTGAGCCACGGGAATTGGTGTTAAGGATTAAAGGAGTGTTAAGGAGGGGGGTAAAAGAGGAGGTAACAGAAACAACATCTTTGCAATCTCAATTGGTAACTTTTGGCCCTTATGCGTATCATGTTATTCAATGCACGTTATATTCTGGAGAGGAATATATTGCATTAACATCAACAGAAATTACTTTGCTTTCCTTGTTTTCTGCTCATATTAACCAATCGGTTTCGCGCGAGCAATTGTCGCAGGCATTGCAGGGGATATCTGAGCGATCTGTGGATGTCGCCGTAACCCGTCTACGTAAAAAAATTGAGGATGACCCCAAAAAACCTATTTATTTACAATCTCGTAGAGGGGAGGGGTATGTATTGGTATCAGAGGGTTAGTCTGTTGATAGGGCTGTTTTTGCTGCTGCTTCCTGCCTCTGTGCAGGCAACAACATGTGGCAGGCCGCTATATTATGGTTCGCCTTTTCAGGAAATGATTGATGTTTTTTATATCGCACATAGGGCAGATCATTTAATTCATGCAAAAGTTATAAATTATCAGACCCAAACCCTGCGGGACCGAAAGATCGTCCGGTATGAAATGCATGTTGTTGATTCTGTTCCTGCTTTAGATGCCACGCAAATCGTTACCTTTGCTCGCTTGGGAAGACGTGGGTTTGACGGAGATGGTGAACATACGATGATGCATCCGGGCGAAGAGATTATTTTCTTTAGCTCAGCGTCTGCGGTGCCGGAAGTCGCAGAACAGGATGTTTTCCAGATATATATGGGGGTAATGTGCCTTCCTAACCCGGTCCTTAGAGGAAGCTCAATTACCACATCACAACGGATTGCCGCAACACTGGGGCATTATCCCTTCCTTTATTATCCCACACTGGCGGTTGTTAAACTCTATTCGGGGTTTCACTACCTTGCCTGGTTTGGTTTTATAGGTCATTTAGTATTCTTCTGTGGGGCATATATACTCTGGCGTTTTGTTATCTGGAATCTGTTCCTGCGTCGCAAAATGTCCCCTGCTCCTGTTGCCGGATTCATCTGGTTTGTTGCTCTGCTGGCAATGGTAGACCGGGCGGTAATGGAGCCTACATTCAGAAACCCCCTCTCTGGTATAAACCTTACAATTGCGTATGGTGTTTTTGGATTGTTTTTGGCAGGATTTTTCCATGCATTATGGGGATGGAGAAAATCTGGCAAAAACGAGGATCCATTTCCGGCCAATATTACAGAGCGGTTGCTGTACTATGTTTATAAGCGCCGGGTGTTTCATTACCTGTTGCCAGTTTTTGCTATAGTGCTGATACCTCCCCATTTGATGGCAACGCCAGGAGTTCCTGCTGTTATTTTGTGTGCCGCAGGCACGCTCAGCCTGACCGGAAGGAGGTACAGCAATACACACTACGGTGTTATCTGGTTTTCAGCCCTAATAGCAATGGCATGGAACGCAGCAGCAGCAGCAGCAGGCATCACTATTGCTAACGCCATAGGAATGGGACTGTTCTTTATTCTGTTTATCCGACATGTGTATATCGTACGTAAAAACAGGACAGCCTGAATCCATCAGGAAGAAATCAGCGCCGGTGGGGGGGTGCGGATGCCACGGGTGCGGATACCATCCCACAATCCTTTGAAAATCATGCGGACTTTCAGCCAGCGTTGCTTCTCAAACAGGACAACCAGTAGAAGCTCATATCCGGCAACCACTATATGGTATAGTACGCAGGGGAAACATGCGCGGAAAGCATAAAGTCGCCAGAAGATTAGTCGGTTGCGGGCAATGCGATAGCGCCGTTGCGGTGTGTGGTTGGTAGCAAATAATGTTTTTCCTAGGAAGTTATGTCGAGTGCGTTGCCCTAAACGGTGATATAGCACGGCATCACGAACGGTCATAATGCTATGCCCAGCGGCAATCATTCTAGTGCAGAACTCGCAGTCGATATAATCAATGAAGAAATCCTCGCGCATTAAACCGATCTGTTCAAATATCTCCCGCCGGATTAAACTGCCCGAAGCTATAATATTTAATACATCGGTTAAATACTCGTATTCGTGCAAAGGAGTACGTTTGAACAAAAGCCCTGCTTTACGCTGTAGGCAGTAATAACGTTTGTCTGGACAGTGGTCATCCGCAATTAAGGGTGCAATGATACCTACTTGCTCATTGTCTGGGTTGACACGATAGTAATGCGCCATACGGTCAATCATATCTGTTGCTGGCGTGCTATCATCATCCATCAATAATAGCCAGTCGAACCCTTGTTTATATGCTTGTTCAATGCCTTGGTTCTGTGCTTTTCCAAGGCCAAGATTGTCATTATTAAGTATGAGTGTAATTTGAGAGGAATATTCTTCAGCCAGCGCTTGTAGTAATGCAATTGTTATTTGGTCGGAGTGATTATCAACAATTACCACATGGTCAACTTGCGGCAGGAGGGCTTCTAACCTAGCGCGAAAAGATTCACCACTGTTATATATAACAATGACAGCAGTTATATTGTTGAATATGTTGTCGGGCATAGAAAATATTCTTTTCTGGTTATTTCAAGCAACTATAGTGTTAAATACAGTTTGTAACCAGATGAAAAAGTAGTTGTGCTTAAAAAAAAGCCACGATTCGACAAACTATTTCTTGGTTATCCAGATCATATGATCCCTGAAGCGCTGATTGTGAGGCTACTCCACCGGTACAGTCATGATTAACAGCATTGGTAATTATATACGTAGCCCGAAGGTGGCCACTATCAGCACTGCCATCATCTGTCTTTTGGTCAATGAACCATGCATTTGCGGGTGAAAGTGCGGCGCCTCTGATTTGTCCATCACCTGGAGAAATAGAGCCAAAGCCAAAATAATTTCCAGAACGCCCAAATACAATATCATTACGACCTACATCAAATCCACCACCTTTTAAAGGGGACCCCGGTATATTGACGCCAATATTTGCCCATTGGGGACTTCCGGTTTGCCGACCGCTATATTGTCCTGCAATCATTTCTGCAAGCTGAAGGTGGTTCCAAAAAGTAAGGGCTTCATGGCGATAAACAGGAGAGGTGAGGTTATAATTTATATCTCCGTCGCCATCACCATTACACCAAACTGCGGAACCGGTTCCAGGAACACATTTTGTTCCCCAGTAGTCCCATGCATTGGGTATATCACCAGGGAAATAGTCAAATTTATCGTTGAATGCATAAGTAGCTATTCGATATTCTTCAATGTGATGAATTAATTTTTGGAGCCGAGACTGACGAATGAGGTCTTGCCCTGTAATAACTCCACCAACAATTAGTCCGATAATCACCAGTATTATTGATATTTCTACCAAGGTAAATCCAGTGTTCGTTCTGTGCGGCATGCATGTTCCTATCCGTTGAGGTCTGGGATATCTAATTGCTTAACACCAGCGGTGATTTTGGCTAGCAAACTGTAATGTTCAGGTAATATTTTGTTCATAAAGAAACGTGCAGTAGCTAACTTGCTCTCATAAAATGGTAATTCTTCACCTTTAGCCGAAGCTTCTAGAGCAACCTTAGCAGTGCGTGCCCAAGTATCTGCCATCATTGTTAAGGATAGTAGTTTTAAGTAATCTACAGAAGCTCCGGCGGCTTCATCCGGATTGGCAAGCGCCTTTTGTGCAATCCACAGAGAAGCATTTTGTAAAGATTTTAGTGCTATATAAAGTGGTTTGGTGAATTCTGCCATTGCCTTGTCATTTTTATGATCTTCAATAAATTTAAGGCAAGGGTGGGTAAAGCTGCGTAAATAACGCCCCGTATGTGCACCCATTTTCCGGCCAACTAAATCAAGTGCTTGTATACCATTAGTGCCTTCATAGATTTGTGTAATGCGGACATCTCGGATATATTGCTCTAGGCCATATTCACGGATATAACCGTAACCGCCTAAGCATTGTACAGCTAGATTAGCAGTTTCTGAACCGCCATCTGTAAGGTAGGCTTTTACTACTGGTGTAGCAAGTTGGACAAAATCATCTGCATCTCTGCGGGTGCGTTTATCTTCATGACGGTGAGAAATGTCGAGCATAAGCGATGTTTTCATTGCTAGTGCTCGTGAGCCTTCAGTAAATGCGCGCATGGTAAGTAACATCCGGCGAACATCTGGGTGCACAGTGATTGGGTCCGCAACTTTATTAGGGTGTGTAGCGCCATTTAGCGCACGTCCCTGTAAGCGTTCTTTTGCGTATTCTAATGCATTTTGATAGGCAACCTCTGCCACGCCAAGGCCTTGGACTCCTACAAGTAGTCGTGCTTCATTCATCATGGTGAACATTGCAGGAAGGCCGCGATTTTCTTCGCCTACTAGCCACCCTTTAGCGTTGTCATAATTTATTACGCATGTAGGTGATGCATGTAGTCCCATTTTGTGCTCAATGCCGCTGCAGACTACGCCATTAGTTTCATTTATAGGGCCATCAGCTTTATCTATATGTTTTTCCGGAAGCACAAAAAGACTAATGCCGCGAGAGCCTTCAGGAGCATCAGGTGTGCGAGCAAGTACTAAGTGAATAATATTTTTAGCGGCATCATGTTTTCCACCTGAAATAAATATTTTATTCCCAGTTATATTATAGCTGCCATCATTATTTGGTTCTGCCTTTGTACGCATTAATCCTAAATCTGTACCGGCTTGTGGTTCGGTGAGGCACATAACACCACACCATTCACCAGATACCATCTTAGGTAAGAATTTTTGCTTTAATTCATCATTTGCATGCGTTACTAATGCATTATATGCGCCATGGGTGAGGCCTGGAAATAGGCCAAATGAGATATTAGCAGAGCAGATCATCTCCGTCATTGGTACGCCGAATATATTTGGCAGACCCTGCCCGCCATAACTCGTATCGCAGTTAAAAGATGGCCACCCGCCCTCTACATAGGTTTGATAGGCTTCTTTAAATCCTTCTGGTAGAGTGACATTACCATCTTCAAATGTTAGGCCTTGTTCATCTCCCGTTTGGTTGAGGGGGAATAGTACTTCTTGGCAATAACGTGCGCCTTCATCCATAATTGGCGTAAGCAAGCTAGTATCTTCAAAGCCGGAGATGCTGCTATATTGTTCAATGTTTAGTAGTTCGTTAAGGACGAAATGGTAATCGCGTAAAGGGGCAGTATATGTAGGCATTATGGTCTCCTTTTATCTTTATTGCTTCTGCTCCATCCTGCTTGCATTTGCAATTAATCTAGCATTTGATTGCGGCTTGTTTTCTAGTGTAATAATCTGAATTTATTAGAAATTTTTATAGAATTCTTGTTTCTAATTCCGTAATGGTTTGCCTGTTTCTAACATATGTTCAATACGATCTAACGTTTCTTGTTTGCGTAATAATTTATTAAATTCTTCACGTTCTAAATCTAATAAATCCTGCTCTGTTACTTCTTTAGTAATATCTGTATTACCGCCGCTTAATACAGCGCCTACTGCGGTGGATACTATTACATCATATGGGGTAGCTTTGCCTTGTTTGGCAAAGTTTTTTACGCCCATATTAAATGCCGCCCTTGCAGTTTTTCCTGGTAAATGTATAGGGTGTGCAGGTGCTGGAGTGGTATAGTTATCAGCCATTGACAGGCAAAGTTCTTTTGCATCAGCCAGCAGTCGTTTTCGGTTCATCGTAATGCGTGACTTATCATTAAGTATTAGCATATCTTTGGCTTCTTCTGCCGATTTTGCAATTTTGGCGGTGCTAATATTAGTAAAGGCCGTTGTGAGTGCGGGCATGGTATTGAGAGTACGAATTGGGCTAATAAATGAAAACCAGTTGCCAAATTTACTGGCTACACTATCTTTTTTTGCTCTTGCTTCTAAGTGACGATAGGCCATTTCTTTGCAGCCCCCCCACCCCGGTATTAATCCTACACCTACTTCTACCAATCCAGTATAGGTTTCGACATGTGCTTGAACGGCATCGGCATGAAGCAGTACTTCACAACCGCCGCCAAGTGCTAGTCCAGAAGGTGCAGCGACCACAGGGAATGGGGCATATTTTAATGCCATATACATTTTCTGGCCTTTTTCAACAAACTCTTCAACCATTTTATAGGCACCGGTGTTGATGGTAAATAATGCTAGTCCAATATTGGCACCGGCACAGAAATTGTCGGCATCATTGCCAATCACAAGGCCTTTATATTTTCCTTCACTGCTATTAATTAGATTTATGGATTGCTCGATCATCTCAAAGCTCATAGGATCCATAGTGTTCATTTTGGATGTGTATTCGAGGCAGGCAATGCCGCTGCCAATATCCCAAAGCTTTGCTGAAGGGTTTTTTAATAAGGGCTCATTTTTTAATTTTATATCCGCTAGCGTGAAGGCTGTAGGGTCAATATTTATTTCGGCATACTCTCCCCGTGTCGTCAGGTAAAGTCGTTTACCTTCTTCTATTTTATAGAAGCTGTTATCTCCTGCATTGATAAGTAGATCAGGAATGGGTAGCCCTTCTTCTTTCAGCTTATCGGAAAACCATTTCGTACCCGAAACATTATTATTTCCTAAGCGATCTATCAGCTCAAACGGACCATATTTCCAATTATATCCGCAGCGCATTGCGTCATCAACGGCAACAATATCATCTGCAATATCAGGCACTAAGCTCGCGGCATAGCGTAAAGTATCTCGGAGCACTTCCCACGCATATTGTCCGCCTATGTCAGGGTGAGTTACTAATGCATGTAGTCCATTTTTTGCTTCTTTTACAGATAGAAGGCTGACTTTACTGGCTGGAGCATATTCGCCTGTTTTTAGGTTCTTTGCCTCTTTAATCTTTTTGCCACCTTCCTTATTTAGGCGATAAAAACCTCCTTTCCCTTTACGTCCTGTATAGCCACTATCAATCATCTTGGCGATTGTTTCGGGTTCGGAATAATCTTGTATAAAGAGGTCTTCTTTTGGCAGGGTGTTAGAGAATGATTGGGCAATAAGACGCATTAGATCAATACCTACTAGGTCCATAAGGCCAAAAACGCCAGTTTTGGGAATGCCAACAGGGCGGCCCATTACTGCATCAGCTTCTTCCACAGAAACCCCTTTGGCAAAAGCATGTTTGACTGCTGCTGCAATCCAATAGCAACCAATACGATTAGCAATAAAACCTGGCGTATCATTGCAGTCTACAACTTCCTTTCCTAGTTTGACATCGCAGAAATTGCGTATCATATCAATTGCATCAGAGAGTGTATTCTCACTAGTGACTAACTCAATGAGGCGCATATAACGTGGCGGATTGAAAAAGTGAACAATCATGAAGTCCTGACAGAATATTTCATCCATTCCTTCGACTAGGTGCGACAAAGGTAGGGTAGAGGTGTTAGATGAAACAACAGATCCAGGCTTACGAACCGCATCAATTTTTTTATACAGGCTTTGCTTAATATCTTTACGTTCTATAATGGCTTCGATAATCCAGTCCGCATCTTGCAAACGGTCAATATCGTCTTCTAAATTGCCAGGAGTTATGCGTTTCGCATTGCGTTTATGGGTTAGTGGTGCTGGGTCGGTAGTCAATAATTTATCGACAGCTCCTTTAGCTAAGACATTACGGTCTGTTGCTCCTTCTGGAATAATATCTAGCAGGGTAACTGGTACTCCGCTATTGGCAATATGGGCTGCAATGGCTGCGCCCATAACGCCGGAGCCGATTACTGCAACATTGTTAATAGTTCCCATAATTCCTCCAAAATTTTATTCTATTCTGGTGCTGTTTGGCACTTATTTTTTATGCATAATGCTTTTGGTTTATGTGTAAAATCAGGTGAATCTACACAATCAATAAAGGGGGCTTGTGTCATATGATATGACATTAATTCTTGTTTATATGTTATATTGCTAGGCTCCCATTTACATGGTCCTTTGATAATAGTGCAATCTTTATATAATTTGCATTCAAGCCACGCCTCATCCCAAACCATTTCCGTATTTGATGCTATAGCTGGAGTTATTGATAAGAAAGAGGATATTGTAAGTGTGAAGGCAAATAATATTTTTTTCATTGGCTATATACTCTCCAATATGGTGGCAATTCCTTGTCCTCCACCAATGCACATGGTAGCTAAACCATAGCGCTTTCCTTCGCGTTTAAGAAGTGATGCTGTTTTTCCCGTTATTCTAGCGCCTGATGCCCCTAACGGGTGACCTAGTGCTAATGCACCGCCATCAATATTTATTTTTGAGGTGTCAAGATTAAGCTCTTTTATAACGGCAAGGCTTTGTGCAGCGAAGGCCTCATTAAGTTCAATAATATCAATGTCGTTTAGCGTTAGTTTAGCATAAGACAGAGCCTTTTTGGTGGCTGATACAGGGCCAATGCCCATAATGCCGGGCTCGCATCCGCTAACAGCGAAGCTTTTTATTCGGGCTAATTTAGGCAGTTTATGTTGGTCTGCATAAGCTTCAGACGTTACCAGTACCGCTGCTGCGCCATCTGTAAGTGGACTAGATGTTCCTGCAGTAACGGAGCCTTTACTATCAAAAGCAGGCCTTAGTTCAGTCAAGCTGTCATTGGTAGTATCAACACGAATGCAGCCATCTTTAATGGCGGAAGCAACGGGAATAATTTCGTCAGAAAGTAAGCCATTAGCTTGAGCTTGTGATGCTTTTTGATGGCTTTGTACTGCAAATTTTTCTTGTTGTAGGCGAGAAATATCGTACTTGCGGGCAAGATTTTCTGCGGTTATGCCCATATTTTCATAAGCATCGGGCATTTTTTCATATAATTCAGGATTGGGTAAAGGATTAAACCCTGTCATTGGGATACGGGTCATTGATTCGATACCGGCGGCAATATATACCTCGCCCATGCCGGATGCAATAGCTCCCGCAGCATCATGAATAGTTTGCATAGATGAGCCACAAAAGCGGTTAACTGTTACGCCAGCAACCGTAATGGGTAGATCAGCAATAAATGTAACTAACCGTGCGAGATTCAGGCCTTGTTCCCCTTCTGGGAAGGCGCAGCCTAGTTTAAGGTCTTCAATATCATCCTTATTTACGCCGGTTCTAATAACAAGCTCCTTAATAACGGCAGCCGCTAGGTCATCCGGCCTTGTATGGGCTAAGGCGCCTTTGCGAGCAGGAGTAAATGGTGATCGTACATAGTCAACCAATACAACATTGTGCATGAATATTTTATCCCCCAAGAATATTTAATATATGCGCCGCCGATGATTTTTTGCTTCACAAGGAAAGTAAAAAATATGTTGTCAGCAATGATACGAGTATAGCAAAAATTTGTTCAAATGTAATCCTTTAAGCGGAAAAACGTCATTTCATTTAGCGGAAGGCAAATTTAAGGGCTAATTGCTAGGGATTTGTTAACTTTTATAGGATATAGTGAAAATAAGGTTTGTATTTTGCTAGGTTAGTAGATTGGCAGACCAACTAAATAGTAATTTTGATAAGAAATATTGAAGAGAACTTATGCCAAGGCCGGAGTATCAATTACAAGGTAGTCATGAAAGAACCGCGATAGAGCATGCGCGGCGCTTCGCTGTGGGTGCTTTATGTGCTGCTGGTGGCATTGCTTTAGGCGGTGCATTAGGCGTGGCTGCTGGTGCTGCTGTAACGTGGGGGGTAGCTGCAGCAGGTGTTGCAGGAGCGACAGCTATGAAGGTTGGGGCCGTGGCTTTTTTCTGCAGTACGGCTGCCGGTGCGGTGAAGGGTTTCTCGATTTCAAATAGTATTTCTAGCCGTTTAGAGGCTCCACGTAGAGATGGGGATGGAAATATAACCGGCTCTCCTGTAAGTGAACGTGGTAAAGAAATAGGAAAAATTGTTGGCATTGGTTTGGGAGCGGTAACAGCAATAGGTGCGGCTGCGTTGACAGTAACAACACCTGGTGGCATTCCATTGGCGTTGGGGGCTGCAGTTGGCAGCTTTGTTGCCACACAAAAACTAACAGAATGGGTAGGAAGTGAAGTAGGTCTAAAAATATTCCCAAATGAATATGGTAAGCCGGTAGAGCCTTATAAGTCAAAAGATGTTATCTCAAAAGAGCGCGAGGCTGTGGAGCCTGCAAAAAGTGAATCACGTACTGCAGAGCAACAAAAAGAAACAATGAAAGACCTATATGATCAAGCTCGCCCGTTAATGGATAAGGCAACGCAAGGTGTGGATCAAGGTGGGGTGGATAATGTAAATATAAATAAGCCTTCAGATAAAGGGGTTTCGCAAGTGATGAGCGCTTTTGCACGACGTAATGCTCGTCGCTCACAGGTTAAGGGAGGCGGTGCTGTTGCTACAAAAAGCTGGAAAGACAGAGTGTTGCCTGAAAAGAGCGCTGAAAAAGGTGCCGGAAAAAATGGTAAAGATACATCGACAGGCGGAGTATCGCGTGGTGGTAAATAGTGGGTAAAAATAAGGCGTTATTTTTACTGATAGTCTATCAAGAATAACGTATTTTTAGTGTAACTTGCATGTCCTGTGACTTTTATGCACCTTCTGATGTATAAAAACTGCCTTTCCTTTCCGATTGCGGCGGACACTTGCTATAAAAAATGCTAAATTCTAGTGGTGATATTTCATGCTGAATTTTTATAAGCTATGGCTGGATGTTATTCGTAGGAAGTGGGTATATGGATCATAAAGAAGATGCTACCTCAGAATTATTGGAGCGGGTAGTAACAGAACATAAAGATGATACTATTTCTGTTGGTGCTTTAAAAAATGCCCTTCATGAAAGGGGATTCGGTGTGTTGATGGCAATTGCATCTCTGCCATTATGTATTCCTGTGCCAGTGCCTCCAGGGTATACAACGTTATTTGCAATTCCTCTATTTATTCTTTCTGTACAAATGATTTGGGGAATGGAATCTCCTTGGTTACCTAATTGGCTTACACGAAGACATATAAAACGTAGCAAATTAGCTTTGCTGGTTAGAAAGGCTAACCCATTATTACGTAAAATTGAGAAATTGCTAAAGCCTAGATGGGAATTTGCCGGATCTAGTACTGGTGAAAAAGCAATAGGAGTTTTTGCTTTTATATTTTCAGTATCTATTGCTGTTCCCCTGCCTTTAACTAATTTGCCGCCAGGTTATGGTATTCTTATTATGTCATTAGGCTTGTTAAGCAAGGATGGCGTAACTATTATTATTGGTATGGTAATTGGAGTGCTCGGGGTGTGTTTAACCGTTGCTATCTTAATTGGTGGTGCTGAGCTGATAGAGTCATGGATGGGAGATACGCCAACAGAAGCTATTGGCATTATAATTCCGCATGAAGCCGAACGTGTTCCATTGTCAGAAGGTAGCCTGTAAAATTTCTGATTCGACGAAGAATAGAATAATGGAATAAGGTTCATAATTTTATTGATAGCTATGCCGATTGTTAAGATGGGTATGTGTCAGAATATAGGCGATAGGAAATCTATTGCTCTAAACCGAATATTTAATGTGAGAATGATGTGGTTGCACTACACCCGCACACTAAAGGGATTTTATGGATGATCCTTGTTGGAGTTGCTGGAGCAGCCAATGGCGCTATTATGCGTCATATCGGTGAGGCCTATAGTGCACCACAAAGGGCATTTCTTTTTTGCGCTGGTGGGTTGTTGTGGATGCTCCCTTGGTTGCTACGCCATGGTATTCCTCAAATCAAAACGAGTCGTATTCGCTTATATGTTCTTCGATCAGTGTTGGAGATGGCTGGGTGGACATTAGTATTTACTGCCGTTTTATACTTACAATATCCTGTATTTTCAGCACTAAGCTTTACTACGCCTATGTTATTAGCTACCGCAGCTGTGTTTTTCTTAGGAGAGCGTCCAACACGCCATGTATGGATTGCGTTATTTATGGGAATGGTTGGAATTCTTGTGGTAACTCGTCCTGGTATGGGGGAAGTTGCAACAATGCCTGATTTATTAGGGGTGTGCCTTGTGCTTTCTGGAGCAGTATGTTTTGCAGTATGTGGCTTTTTAATAAAAAAGTTGCTTATTACCGAACCGCCTTCAGTGGTGGCGTTTTATATGGCTGCATTAACGGCGCTTATTGCTTTGCCATTTGCTGCAATATATTGGAAGCCACTGCAAATTAAGGACATGATGTGGTTTGTAATGACAGGAGCATTATTTTACGTGCAGCAATTTTCTGTGGCGCGCGCATTTTCTTATGCACCACTAACAACGGTTCTTCCATTTTCATTCTTAAATTTAATTGTTAGCTCTGCTATTGCCTATGTCGCATTTGATGAAATTGTGGATATGTGGACCTTAATCGGTGGTGGAATTATTTTATATAGTGCGGTTTATGCATTTCGTCATCGCCAGAAGCAGAGCGTGCCAGAAGTAGAGGATGCGGAACGCCATCATGTCTAGTGCTATCATGTCTAACGTCAGGAATTTTCAGGCAATAATGTGGATGCTTCTTGCTAGTTTATGTTGGGCTGGCATGGCAATAGTTATACGTTTGTCATCATTTAAGGATCCCTTTGTTACTGTTTTTATTACAGAGGCAATTGCTCTTATTGTAATTTGGTTATTAGCACGGATGCGCCGTCAAAAAATTGCTAGACCAAAATACTGGAGAAATTATATTATCCGTGGTTTTTTAGGGAATGGTACTTTTCTGTTCTGGATCTTTTCTATGTCCTATATGGCATTGACTGATGTTACGGCGCTTAAATTTACTGCTCCTCTGTTTACTGTTTTATTTGCGATCATTATTTTTAAAGAACCTTCCGGCTGGTGTCGTATATTAGGGCTTGTTGCTGGCTTTTTTGGGGTGCTATTTGTAATATATGGCGGAGATACAGGTTCTTCTAAAGATCAGCAGGTAAATTTTATTATAGGAGCCTCTTTTGCTATAGGTTCTGCATTATGCTGGGGAATATCTAACCTTATTATCAAGCATATCACAAAAATAGATGGCCAGCAGACATCTCTTTTTTACTCGCTATTGATGATGATGGTTATTGTCGGGTGTATTTCTTTTAGTATCGGGGATTTTCCTGATAATATGACTCAGTGGGGTTGGTTGCTTTTCCTAGGTATTATTAATTATGTAGGTTTGGTATCAACCTATAGGGCATATCACATGGCTTATTTGACATTATTAATGCCCTTTGATTTCTCTATTCTTATATTTATTGCAATATTAGAATATCTTATCTGGAATACTATGATAAGTAGTTGGACATTGGTTGGTTCTGTCGTCATTATAAGTGGTGCCTATCTTACTATTTACAAGGAGCATAAACAGCATCGTGCACGCAAGCGATCGACATAATAAAGATGACTGTATCAGAAGTGGAGGATTGTGATCACCATTATGTCTGATAAAAAAACATATTGTGCAATTGGGTGGATGATTGCATCTTGTTTATGCTGGGCCTTGATGGCATTGTTGATGCATATAGTAATGCAGACATTAGACAATGTTTTTGTAGTGGCATTTTGGGTGGATTTGGTATCGCTACTTGTTGTTGTTGTCTGGTTCTGGTGTTTCAAACCCCCTTTGCGTAGGCCAGCGCGTTATTCGCCTTATGTCTGGCGAGCAATTGCAGGGGTTGGTTGTCTTTTGTTATGGATTCTTGCAATTGAAAAAATTTCACTATCTCATGTAACTGCATTGCAATTTACGGCTCCTATTTTCACAGTGCTGTTAGCAATTATGCTGGCTGGCGAGCGTATGGTCAGAATACAAGTCTTTGCATTGTTACTTGGATTTTTAGGTGTATTGCTTGTTGTGTATCATGGCAATAACCAAGCTGGATCTGATGATGGCGAAACAAATGCTTTTCTTCTCGGGGCAGTTTATGCTCTGTTATCAGCCCTATGCTGGGGGGTTGTTAATATTCTGGTAAAGCATGTTTCAAGAGTTGATGGTCAAGGAGCATCTCTATTATATTCATTAATTGCGATGTTGTTAATGACTGTACCGCTTGCAGTATATGCATGGCAATTACCGTCAATGATAGAAATAGGGTGGCTAGTTCTTATCGGAATAGCAAATTGTGTAGGATTATTTTGCATTTATAGAGCATATCATATGGCTGATTTAACCATATTGATGCCTTATGATTTTTGTACGTTGGTGTTTGTAGCAATATTAGAGTATATATTCCGTGATTATATGGTAGGTGTGGGCACGTTGTTAGGGGGCGGGGTGATATTGGCTGCGGCATATATCAACACCCGTTATCTTCAGTTGGCTAAACAAAAGGAAAGAAATGGAACAGCATCGTAAGGCCATTATATGGATGATATTAGCCTGCTTAGGTGCATCAATAATGGTTGCCATTATTGGCCATCTTACGCGAGCAGAGCCTGCTATGCATCCGTTTCAAGTGGTGTTCTTACGTAATATATTCGCCTTAATATTTTTTATGCCGTGGATTATAAAGATATGGAGAAGGCAGAATAATTTTGTTCATTTAAAAACAACACAGATAAAATTGCATGCTATCCGCGTGGTTTTAGGATTAATAGCAATGTATTTCTGGTTCTTCTCTTTGGCAGTGGTGCCGCATCCAACGGCCGTGGCTTTAAGCTTCACCTCTCCATTAATAACGGCTGTGTTAGCAGTTTTTTTATTACAGGATCGTTTTGGCTGGCATAAAGGTGTTGCGTTAGTGTGTGGTTTTGTTGGAGCTATCGTGATTTTACGTCCTGGCATGGAGGGGTTTAATCAATATGGGTGGATGGTGCTGGTGGCTGCAGCCTTATGGTCTGGTGTTGGAATAATTATCAAGCGTTTAACATTGAAAGACTCACCACAATTAGTTGCCTTTTATATGGTGTTAGTTGGTATTCCATTAACATTACCACTGGCTATAATATATTGGCAGCCTGTTTCCTTAGTTACATGGGGGTGGGTGTTGTTGCTTGGATTTGTTTCTGTAGAGTTCCAAGTAGCAATGAATAAAGCTTTTTCACTTGCTCCATTTTCTGTTATTCTTCCTTTTGATTTTACGCGGCTTATTTTTACTTCAATTCTTAGCTATTTTCTGTTTAGTGAACTAATTGACTTATGGACCTTTGTCGGTGCTGTTTTGATTATGGCAAGCGCTGTATACGCTACTTGGCGGCAAGCGAAGAAGGATAAGCAGGCAAAGCAGAAAAAATGTTCATCTTAGTTGGCAGCTTAGGCTGTTAATTGGAAATAGAGGTGATAGGGAGAATTTTATCCATACGATTGCGGTCAGGCAAACGATAAGGGAAATAGAGTGGATCAGCATAAGAAAGCAATTATTTGGATGGTTATGTCTTGTTTTGGGGCATCAGTGATGGTTGCTATCATTGGCATTTTGACGCGAGGTGAGGCGGCATTACATCCTGCACAAGTGGTGTTTTTTAGGAATGTTACAGCTTTAGTATTTTTTATGCCTTGGGTATTTTATTTCTTCCGAAAAGAGGGTAATTTTAACCACTTAAAAACAACGCAGATTAAACTTCATAGTTTGCGCGTAATATTCGGCACTGCTGGTTTGTATTTATGGACTTGCTCACTAGCCTTAGTGCCGCACCCAACAGCCGTTGCTCTTAGTTTTACATCGCCATTAATAACCGCAACTTTAGCTGTATTATTGCTCGGAGATCGTTTTGGTTGGCATAGAAGTATGGCGCTTGGTTTTGGTTTTGTTGGGGCTATGATTATTCTACGGCCTGGTATGGAGGGCTTTAATCAATATAGCTGGCTTGTGCTTGGGGCAGCAACAGTATGGGCAATTGCTGGTATTATAATTAAGAAATTAACAGAAGTTGATTCATCAAGGTTAGTAGTATTTTATATGGTAGTGGTTGGAACCCCATTAACACTACCAGTCGCACTTATATATTGGCGGCCAGTTCCTGTAGAGTTATGGTTTTGGGTGGTGGCACTTGGAGGTGTTTCTGCTCTATTCCAGATATCAATGACTCATGCTTTTAGTTTGGCCCCATTCTCGGTTATTTTACCATTTGATTTTACGCGTTTGTTATTTACGTCAATATTAAGTTACTTTGTTTTTAATGAAATATTAGATTTTTGGACTTTTATCGGTGCTACTTTAATTATGGCAAGTGCTGTATATGCAACTTGGCGGCAAGCTAAGAGGGCTAAGCAAGCACAAATTTCTCAAATATGGGAAGAGGAGCGTAGTGATTGAGCCTTGTGTTACTAACAGATTGGTTGCGCACGATTAGTAGAAGAGGTTTAAATATCCTGCTTCCTGCTAGATGTATTGGTTGCGGAGTAAATGTAGAGCAGGCAGGAGCATTATGTGTAGAATGTTGGGGAAAAATTCAATTTATAAGTAAGCCATCATGTTTTAAATGTGGCACACCCTTTCCTTATCATATGGGTGATAATGCAATATGTGGGGGATGTATGGAGAGTCCGCCATTATATGATAGGGCGGTGAGTGCTTTTTTATATGATGATGCAAGTCGTAAGCTGATAACGAGGTTTAAATATGGTGATCAAATCCATTCGGCTAGAACGCTAACAGAATTTATGTTCCGTGCAGGACAGGATTTTCTATGGCAGGGGGATGTGATTGTTCCTGTACCTCTTCATCCAATTCGTTTGTTAAAGCGTCGATATAATCAATCAGCATTATTGGCTCAGATACTTTCGCACCAATCAGATGTGCCATATAACCCTTCTGCTTTAGTGCGATCACGACATATCCCTCCACAAGCATCTTTACAGCGCAATAAAAGGCAGAAAAATGTAAAGGGAGCATTTGATGTTCCTGTAAAACAGCAAGAATATATCAATGGAAAAATTATATTGTTAGTTGATGATGTAGTGACTACTGGAGCTACACTTAATGAATGTGCTAGAGTGTTAAAGAAGGCCGGTGCAGCAAAGGTGTTTGTGCTAACTTTAGCAAAAACTGTAGAGATGGAGTAGATGTTATATGAATAAAAAAACGCCCTTTACTGTAGCTTGTGTGCAGATTAACAGTAGTAATAATATGGCCTCTAATCTTAACCGTGCAAATGAGCTGGTTTCACAGGCCGCGGAGCAAGGAGCTCAATTAATATTGCTTCCAGAAAATGTGGCATTAATGGCGGGTCACAGTCGTGAATTACACATGCAAGCTGTAGAAATGGAGCGGCATAAGGCAATTGTTGCTTTGAGTAAGCTAGCTAAAACGCATAATATTTGGTTAGTTGTTGGCTCTATTGCGGTTCCTGCTGCGCATAGTGGTAAGATGTATAATCGGTGTGTAGTAATCTCACCCGATGGAATGATTGTTAATCACTATGATAAAATTCATCTTTATGATGTGGTGCTGCCAGACGGGGATACATATAGCGAGCCGAAAAATTTTGACCCTGGAAAAAAGCTAGTAATGCAGGATTTGCCATGGGGTACATTAGGATTATCAATTTGTTATGACCTAAGGTTTCCACATATGTTCCGAGCGTTAGCAAAACGTGGATCTGACTTTTTATCTATACCTGCTGCGTTTGTGCAATTGACAGGTGCCGCGCATTGGCATGTTCTTCTTCGGGCGCGGGCAATTGAAACAGGGTGTTATGTATTTGCTCCTGCTCAAGTTGGATCACACCCCGGAGATAGGAAGACTTATGGTCATTCTTTAATTATTGACCCGTGGGGAGAGGTCATTGCAGATGCTGGTGGTATAGAAGAGGGGATTATTATGGCGAATATTGATCCGGTTAAAGTGGGGTATAATAGAAAGGTGATGCCATCTTTATCACATGATCGTCCATTTGAGTAAGCAATGTTTAGGTTGGCCACGGGCTGATACTTTATTTTATATTCGTGGTAAGTGTATTGATTAAGTTAATGTTACAAAAAAAGGGCTGCCAGTAATGACAGCCCTTTTGCTTGTCTTCAAACCAGATGCTTATTATGCACCAGAAGAAGAACGGATTTTCAACGTACATGCATTAGCTGAATTGTCTAAACGGAAAATATCATCCGTAGTATTAGCTAAGCAATCAGTGGCTGTTGTTGTGCCTGTTGTTTCTGCAGTAAAGGTTGCTGCTGCACCGGCTACAATGGTTGCAACTGCACTAATGGCAACAATGCTACCAGTATCAGCTTTACCATCATCCAGTTTTGAATCAATGCCGAATGCTTCTGCAGGTGTTAACACATCACCAACCCAAGTGCTAAGTGTAGTGGTTAAAGCAGCATTTCCTGTGCCTAGAACCCATGTTAGGTTGCTTCCTTCCATTACAGCGATTACGCCACCTTTTTTCAGTTTAGTACGCGGGAAGTTGGTTCCAGCAGTTGCGCCACCGGCTGCGTAGCTGCCATCAGCCATGTTAGCTGCGCTTAAATGTAGCCAAAAATCATCTAGCTCACCATCAAATGTAGCGGTAGTTCCATTTTCTACTACGCCATCACCATCACCATCTGCTCCGCCTAGGCCGAAAGCAACTGCTTGTGAGATATCGCCAGGGATATCGTCATATTTGCCCATGAAAGCGTTGATAGATGTATCATATCCTTGAATTTGCGCAACAACTGCACGAATCCTTGCTGCCTTAATCAGGTCTTGACCTACCAATACCCCACCTACGATTAGGCCGATGATAACCAGCACAATCGACATTTCAACGAGCGTAAAACCGCCCTGCTTATTTTGTTTAGTCATTGGAATACTCCTCATATCATTGAACATTTGCACCGCCCCCCATTAATTTCCTTTTAGTAAAGGCAATTGCAGTATAGTAGAAATATTGGGTGAGATGCTTATAATTACAATACTTCCCTGCTATTTCTTCCTGCCGATGTAACACTCTCTTTCTTAGTGTGATTGAGAAGTGACAATCGACAGGATTACTGTCTCATGGAAGGTGAGTGCTAAACTACTTATTTTGTAAAAAATGACAAAATGAGAAGTGTTTTTTCATCTTCAAATTGTGTAAAATTTTATATAAATCAGATGGATATTGAATATATTTTGGCCAAATAGGCGCTGTTAGGGGAAGAGCCGAGGTTTTTAAGAAGAGAAAGGTATAATATAGGAAAATAGCTGTGTTGCGTAAATGCAATGGTTTTTTCAGGAAATAATTCTTTCAGCACAGATATTTTATTTTGTTAAAAGTTGCTTTTGGGGTTTTTCTATCAAAAGAGAGTGTGCTTGATACGCAGATTGTTTAGATTTTTATCTATCCTATCGTGGCTATTTGATATTATTATATATGACGATTTGATTCTATTGATAGAGAAAAATGAATTATGTGCAGGTTAATTCCCTCTCTTAAGGAGGGGGGAGTATTTTGTTGTGGCTTATTGTCTTGTGGAAGTAATAACCATAATAGCATGGGTTTTACTAGGTGTCAGGGAGTGAGGTTAGGTATGTGCTCACACCTCTTATCCTTTGTATAGTAATGATAGTTCCGGTGTGGTTCTGGTGCCTTGTATAGCTATATCAGTTTAGTGTAATGATATTGATGCTTCTTTGTGATGGTGTTAATAAAAAAAGGCTGCCGGTTAGGGCAACCTTTTTTTATTGTCTTCAAGCAGGGTGCTTATGCACCAGAAGAAGAGCGGATTTTTAAGATACAAATGTTAGAGCTATAGCTCATATTGTATACATTGTTTACGCCGTTTGCTACGCAGTCATCTCCGCCAGCACCATTGGCAATAGTTGTATCAAAGGTTGCTGTTGCGTTATTAGGTACTGTGCTGATTGCGTCAAGAATAACTGTAGCACCGGTTACAGGAACACCATCATCAAGCTTGGAATCAATACCAAACGCTTCAGGAGCAGTTAATGCTGGGCTACTAGTCCAGTTTGCTAATGTAGCATCGGTTAGAGTGTTGGATGTTCCAACAATCCAAGCTAAGTTGCTGCCATCAGATAAGGCAATCACGCCACCTTTTTTCAGTTTTGTGCGCGGGAAGTTGGTTCCTGCTACATTACCAATAGCATAGCTGCCATCACCCATATTGGCGGCACTTAAATGTACCCAGAAATTACCAATTTCACCATCATGTGTTGCTGCTGTAGCTGGTGTTAAGCTGCCATTTCCATCACCATCACTACCTGCGCCTAATCCAAAGGCAACTGCTTGTGATATATCACCAGGGATATCGTCATACTTGCCCATGAAGGCGTTGATAGATGTATCATAGCTTTGAATTTGTGCAACAACTGCACGAATTCTTGCTGCTTTAATTAGGTCTTGGCCAACTAATACTCCGCCTACGATTAGGCCGATAATTACCAGCACAATCGACATTTCAACGAGCGTAAAACCGCCTTGTTTATTTTGTTTCGTCATGTAAGAACTCCTCCTCATTATAATAAGCACATCCGCTTCCCTCACTATTCTTCTCTTCAAGTAAGGTGCGTCGTTAGATAACAAAAACAATCAGTATATTAATTTAAAAATATATTGATGGTTTTGGTTATATCCCCCGCCGTTACCATAATTATGTTTTATATTTGAATGTAAAAAATGATAACCGACATGAATAATGTGTCATAGCGGGTAGCTGCTAGACTACTTATTTTGTAAAAAATGATAAAATGAGAAGTATTTTTTCATCTTCAAATTGTATAAAATTTTATATAAATCAGTTGGATATAGAGGAGGTTTCTATAAAAAACCTAGTTATCTGCGGATTTGTGGAGAATGTTGCCTCAAATGAGGCTGAAGACGAAAAACAACGATGTGGCTAAAATGCAACGGTACTGTTGCTGCATTTATAGTTCTTAATTTATGATTTTTTGGTAGCATGCGTATGTTTTTTGTAAGGATCTCTCGCTTACAGGAGGCACATTACGATGCCCTGTGGGTATTACCAACTATTAGCGGTGCGGTCATTCTGGTTGATATTTGCATCAGCAATGGCTGCAGCTCTTTTTGGATAGTTCTTATCTATTTTATCTTGAATGCTTGAGCGGAAACGTTCAACCTCGCGTGAAAATTTTGCTCCACGAATTGACATTACCACAGATAAACGTGAAATAATGTCTCGACTAGGATAACGGAAGCGTAGGCCATATGTTGTTCGCATATCAGCATCGGCAAAGTTGGTGCCGATAATGGAAGTTCGATATAGCTTAGTATATGTCAAATTGCTTTTTCGTAGGTCTGCATGGTCAAGATTTGCTTCATCAAATGGTGTATCAGTTAGATTGCAGCCAACAAAAGATGCACGATCAGCATTGCAGTGTGATAAAATAAAGTGGCGCATATCTAAATGAGAGAAGTCACGGCCACTGATGTCAGAATGGCTTAAGTCTATCACGATAGGAGATTGGCTTGGTGATAAACGTGCTTTGCGTGACAAGTGTTCAAATTTGTCACGTATATCCGCATCAGCCATATCAACCTGTGTGAGGTTAAGATTGCGCAAATTAACGACTTCATTACCAGATATTTCTTCCAATAATGCTATGAATTGTGCAGTAGTGTATGGTCGTAATACAGCCATGGCTATACTCTTTTAAAGTTGTGTAAAGTTGAACGTTTTATAATTGTAGAAAAAGCAGAAGAATCAATATTATGCGAATTATCATTCTTGCTATAAGATGGCAATTTTTTGCCTGTAATATCTACATAAAGCATCATAAAAACACTCATTATGTCAGTGTGTGATGAGCGCATTATAAGCATAATTTAGTAAATGTCTATATAATTAACAATAAGGTTGTATAATGGGTGCCGCAACGGATGTAAGCGGAGTTTGGCGCTATAGTGATTGTGCATAGAAGTAGTGTAATATCCATGTTACTATTGATATATAGTATACTAAAAAAGTAGTAGTAGGTGCATGGTAAATAAGTGAGGTGCGCATGATTGATACGCCGTCGCATAGCGGAGTTTCATCTTCAATAACAGCAGTGGGTAAGGTGTCTTCTGCGGGTGGTAAGCATGTTTCTGCTGCCGGAACAGTGCCGCAAGGGGCTATACTGCATGCTGTTGTATCTCGTATAAATGCAGAAGGTCGTCCTGTATTGCGTTTGCAGGTTCCTGCGGATGCTCAATTATCTGGGGCGCAGCAGGTGTTGCCAACAGAGGTAACATTGGCCACAAAACATAATCTTGAAGCTGGTAGTCGTTTAACGTTAAAGCTTATGCAATATCTCCAATCACCTGCATCGTCTTCTATGGGAGGAGGAGGGACATCAAGTGTGTCACCATTAGGGGGTGAGGCTGGGGCGGCATCTGGGGCGGCATCTGGGGCGGCATCTGGGGCGGCATCTTCATCAGTTGCTAAGGTTGCTCTTTTTGAAGCACAGCTTATTTCTGTAAATGGCAAAGATCCGTTTAGCCAATCAGATATTGCGCAGGGAAAAAATATTATTAGGGCTTATGGTGCTGCTGCTGCTGTGGCTGTTAGGTCATCTGCTTTGCTACAAGCTAATATATCTTCCGGTGCATCTGCGTCGCAACAGGCTGCAATAGTTAAATTATCAGGTGGAGCTGTACTAAACTCTATTGTTTTAACCCCCTCTATGACATCAGAATCAAAGATGTTACTTCCTGCAGGGGCTAATGTGGCTGATTTGGTGTCTGGAGGAGCGGTGAGGTTGCATGTATTATCAGTTCAGTCTCCCGGCATAGGTTCTGATCACGGTGGTAGTAAATCAAACCCGCCATTACCAACAAATAATGCGATATATGGTCAACAAATAGCAGCATATAAAGGAGAGCAAAGAGGTTCTGCTTTAGGGGGCGAGGGTAATCCACCTGCTGGGGCGAGTGCTGTAGTTTCTGGGCTGCCTAGTGGAGGTTCTGCAATGGCATCAGTTTCTCAAATAACGCAGAATCCTGCATTTCCAGCGACAGTTTTGGGAATAGAAAAATCAGGAGAGATGGTAGTTAAAACTCCTTTAGGTCTTCTAAAATTGCCGTCATCTATGTCTCCTCCTGCTGGCACTCAGCTGATGTTAGAAGTGATGTCAGTGGGGGGTAATCAAGGGCTGGAAGTTAAAGGTGGGGCCTCTGCTGGGGTAATGAGTGTATTGGGCGGTGATAATATACGAATGGCTGCCGAAATGGCGGCTGTATTACAGGCTATGAGTCATAAAGGTGGTTTGCCTGCGATGGAAAAATTGTTGCCATCTGCAAGTGATAAGCAAGCGGCTGCAAAGATGCTTTGGTTTCTATCAGGAATATTCAGGAATGATGTTGCAGGCTGGATGGGGCCAGAGATGCGTAAGCAGGCGGAGTTGTTATCACAAAATAAAGATCGTAGCCTTATTAGTCGGTTAGAAGGTGTTTTTACAAGTGTGGCGCGTTATGCTTCGGAGTCTATGGGAGGTAATAGTCCGTGGCAGGCTGTATTATTTCCTTTTTCTGATGATCAGGCTGTTCGTACAGGGTGGCTTTATATCCACCGTGATAAGAATGGAGAGGGTGGTGAAAGCAAAGCAGATGATATGAGGTTTATCATTGAGGTTGAGTTAGAGTCATCTGGTCTTGTTCAAATAGATGGTCTTGTAAGGAAAAATCCAGATAATCCATTTAAAAGTTCTCAACTGGACTTGTATATAAGGACGCATAATCCTCTTTCCGATGAATTGCATAGGGGGGTGATTAAGCGGTTTGAGGAGGTGTTATCAGCGCAAGGGGTGGCGGGTTATCTTGCTTTTTCAGTTGAAGAATTTTTTAGTGTCCGCCCTGATGAGGATATAGCTCAGGCGGTTGGTGGTAGTTCTGATGGTAGTATATTGGCCTAGATAGTGGTCGAAATACTATTTTTCTTGGGGCTTTAATATAACATTTAAGCCAGATTTTAAATATGTATAGCCAGTAATCCAAGTTAATGCTGCTGCAATCCATAATCCGCTATTGCCAATAAGTAATGTGTTTGAATGGCTGCCAAATTCAGGGCCGATGATAAGAATCATTATGGCAAGCATTTGAATGGCTGTCTTCCATTTTGCTAACTCACTTACGGGTAGGGTAACATTGTTTTGGCCAAGGAATTCTCTTAAACCAGAGACGGTTATTTCTCTAATTAAAATAATCAAAGCCGCAATTACGTCCGCACGACCAATATAAATAAGCATGATCAGTGCAGCTAAGACGAGTAGCTTATCGGCGATTGGGTCAAGAAATTTTCCTACTTGAGACTGGACATTCCATTTGCGCGCAAAATATCCATCAAAATAATCGCTAAACCCGGCAATAAGAAATAAAGTTGCAACAGTTATGTTAAGTAATTTCTCATCAGCAATAAAGAATGCTGCAACAAAAAATGGAATAACCACAATCCGACTAATAGTAATAATGTTGGGTATTTGTTTTCGCACGAAATATACCATTTATGTCTGAATTGCTTTATCAGCGCGTTGCTGTGTCGAGGTTTCTATGCCATAACTAGGCCATTGGGGCAAGTAAAAGCATGGTGATGTATAGCGTGATAATCTAGTGGTTGCTTTAATGTTACACCACCAGAGGATGTTGTGCTAACCATATTGCTGACACAACATTCTCTTAACTCGTGGTTTACTCGCTGCCACGAAGGACATTAAGTAATTCATTTTCTAATATCCCGTTCTCGCTTGTTGAACATGGTTCGCGTCGCCAAGTTCCTACATCAGCACTTAGCTCAACTTCTTGCCATTTGGAGTGTCCAGATTCTTTTAGGTCGGTAACATTAGCAAACATAGAGTCGCTAAAAGCTTTAATTTCCTGGCAGCGAGTGCTATTATCTTTCTCACTAGTGCCGTAGGATACTAAAACCGCGGTTACAGCTACTGTTTCAACAGGGGTGGTAACAAAGCTATAATCTTCTGGGGTGATGGTAGATTTGGCATATTCTGTAAGTAGGCGTGGGTCAGTTAGTGGTAGAATATGAACATTTTTTAGAAGATCTTTATATTGATCATGCTCGCGTAGTGCATCCATATTTTTAAATAATGTTACCGGTTTTCCGCCAACAAATACCATTGCATCAGCTTGGCCTTTAAGGACTAGGATAAGGCCTTTTTCAGCTTGTTCGCGTAATGATTTGGCGGGTTTGACATTGGTAAGTGTTAATAAGTTAATTGCAGTAAGCCAGCTTCCGCTTCCCTTCGGTCCAACAACAATTGTTTTGCCTCGTAAATCCTGTAAAGAGCGGATATGCTTGCCTGCAAGGATGTGTACTTCTTCATTATAAAATGGAAATACAAGATGTAGGTTATCAGCCAATTTGCGTGATTGTGGCTCTTTTGATCTTTGTAAAAATCCTAGTACATCAGATTGTACGATGCCAAGGGTTGCTTCACCGCGGCTTATATTTTTTATGTTATCAATAGATCCTGTTGATTCATCAACTTCAATGGCCACTCCGTCTTGTCCAAGTGCTTCCTGAATTTCTTGTCCAAACCGATAGTAGGTTCCGGTGGTTGAACCAGTAACCATTTTGAGTGAAAAATTTTCGTTGTTATTACTCTCGTGGCTAGAAGAGGTGTCATTCTGTGCGCTAGCTGCTATAGGGAATGTGCACAATATAATTGTGGCCAATACAGGCGCAACAAAGCGCCGCAACTTAAAAGGGGATGTCATTTGTATACTCTCTCTCTGTTGTTAACATTAAGATACAGGCTCTCCATTCTGTATCTTTACTTCAATCGTCCCTACAACGTTTGTGTTAGTTTATTTATGTAATTGTTTATAAATAAAGCATAAAAAGCAACATTTAATTACTAACATAAGTTATTATTTTAATAATTTAGTGCTATTTTTCTCCAGATGAGATGATGCGTAATAGTTCTTCATCAGAAGGTGCAGGCACTGTTGCTGCGGTGCCTGGCTTGCTATCTGCAACCCAAGTGCTTGCCTGTTTGTCCACTATATATAGTAATCCTGCAAAAATAACTACAAGCAGAGCAATAACGGCTAATAGCGATATATGGTTGTTGCTACTGGTTTTTGTTACAGGGTGTGGCATGCGATTGCTGGTGTTTGTGTCAGCTATTCTCGCATTAATGCGCCGCTCTACCTTCGGGGAGGGGGGCTTAATGATAAGTCCTGCTCTTTTTTCATTAAGGTCAATGACGCTCTGAGTAGGTTTATTCTTCTTGTTTTTATCAAGGAGGTCCATCAATGCTGTGACATCCATTTGATCGCGCGAAGCTGGTGTCGCCTCCGGCAGAGGCGTATCATCATTTTTTTCAGCAGTTGCATTACTGTTGGCAAATGGGCCCACGTTATACCTCACGTTATGCTGTAACGTTATATTTTATGCCTTACGTAAAAATTGTACTAAGGCGTGCGGGATTATAGACATCTATCACCGAAGTTACCAGTGCTTTTATAGAGAAAGTGAAGGAAAATACACCGTATGGCAATATAAAGGGGGCTAAAAATGGTGTATTATACAAGAATTAAGCATGAAAATAGTCATGTATGGTGTGTGCCATTGTAGAGCTTATCCCTGGGGTTTTCTTGATTTCTACTAACGTTGCCTGCTCAATGCCGCGTACAGAGCCAAAATGGTGTAGTAATGCTTTGCGCCTGTTGGGTCCTATGCCGGGGATTTCATCTAATAAAGAACTGGTTATATTTTTATTGCGTTTTTTACGGTGGGCGTTAATGGCAAAGCGATGAGCTTCATCACGTAGGCGTTGTAAATAATACAAAGCTGGATCATGCATGGGTAAAGAAAAGGGTGGGCGATCTTTTTGATGAAATTGTTCTCGTCCTGCGTTGCGATCTGGGCCTTTGGAAATGCAAACTAAAGGAATTTGTTCTAGTTTAAGTTCTTTCATTACGTGTAGCGCCGCAGTTAAGTGCCCTGCTCCGCCGTCAATTAGCAACAGGTCAGGCAGAGTGCTCATGCCGTCGGTATTATTACTATTCTCCTCTTTTAAATATTTAAACCGGCGTGTAAGCACCTGTTGTAGCATGTAATAATCATCGCCGCCTGTTGTTTTGTCTCCAGGGTCGACGGTAAATTTGCGATAGGCTTGCTTTATAAACCCTTCAGTTCCTGCAACAACCATTCCGCCAACTGCATGTTGCCCGAATATATGGCTGTTATCATATATCTCAATGCGTTTGGGTGGCGATTTAAGATGAAATAATTGCATGACCGCATATAAGGCATCTTTTGTAGCAGTTTTTTCTTGTAGTTTACGTGCAAGTGCTTCTTTGGCATTGGTTATTGCTGTTTCAACCAAAAGTCTTTTTTCGCCTTTTTGAGGAGTTATAATACTTACTTTTGTATTTGTTAATGAGTGTAGGGCCTCTTCTAGTGCTGCCTTTCCATATAGTTCATGGCTGGTTATTAGTAAAGCTGGTGCGGGTGTTTGTTGATAAAATTGCGCTAAAAATGCTTCAAGTATAGAGGAGTCATCCATTTCCTCCGTTCTATCAGGAAACCAAGAATGATGGCCGCATGTTTGACCGCTGCGAATGAAAAAAGCTTGAATGCAGCTTTGTCCACTTTCAGAAGCAATGGCGATAATATCGGCATCATTTATGCCAGTAGCCATTACGCCCTGACTTGCTTGAATGCTGATAAGTGCTTGAATGCGGTCCCGATATAGTGCTGCACGCTCATAATCCATATCAGCGCTATATTCTTCCATTTTTTTGGTAAGCTGTTGCTGCACATCATGGCTTTTGCCGGATAAAAAAGCTATTGTTTGTTGCGAAAGGACCGCATAATCTTCTTTACTAATTAATCCAACGCATGGTGCGGAGCAGCGCTTTATTTGATGCTCCATACATGGTCTAGTTCGGCGTTTAAATTCACTATCGCTGCATGGTCGTAATAGAAAAGCTTTTTGCAGAGTGGCGATAGTATCATTAACAGCGCCGGCAGAGGCATATGGTCCAAAATAGTGATAGCCAGGTTTTTTAGCTCCGCGGTGTTTGGCTATACGCGGGAAGGGGTGAGATTTGCTATATTCGCTATTGGTTAGGGTTATATAGGGAAAGCTTTTATCATCGCGTAATAATATATTATAGCGTGGTTTTAGTCCTTTTATTAGGCTGGCTTCTAGTAATAAGGCTTCGGCTTCTGTGCGCGTGGTAACAATCTCCATGCTGCGTGTAAGGCTAACCATTCGGGCGATACGGGGACTTAGTTTATCTAGTTGAGTATAGTTATGTACGCGTTTTTTTAAGTCACGAGCTTTACCTACATATAAGACGTTGCTGTTCTCATCGAGCATACGATATACGCCTGCGCTATCAGTTAGGGTGGCAAGAACATCTAAAATAATTTGTCGCCCTTTCATGCCGGAGGGAGGTGGTGTCGTTGGAGCGGTAGTCGAATTTGTAGGTAAAGTTGTCATATAGTCAGGTTCGGTTCCGGAACTTGAGATTTTTATTTCTTATAACATGCCCTATTTATTTTTATAATAAAAACTTCCCAAGGTTCAGTGTGTGTTTTATGTAGTTTTTCATGCGATGAGGTTAGTTCTATTTGGAATGGCCCTTAAGCCTGTGGATAAATATGTGGATAAAACAACTCCGTGGTGTTTTTTTGAGGTTCTAATTGTAGTCGGTTTTGTTGATGTTTTTTTAGGTTCATGCAGGAATACATATCTAATGTATTGATATATAGCAATAAAGCATTATTTTTAAAGTGTGTTTGGTAACAAAAATCTGGTGTTGCGTGCAGTGATATGGTCGGTTGTATTTTTGTGAATAAAAAACAGGATACCACATGGTTGTAGATGCTTTTTTACTCAGATTTTCTTAGAGTGGGATGAGTATTTAGGACTTTTTTAAGTGGGATATTCCATTTGCGAAGTCTGGATACGGCAGCATCCGGTTGTAATGGTTTTGTTAGGCAGTCATTCATTCCGCTGCTGAGGCATTTCTGCAAAACATCTCTGCTATCAATATGCCCTGATAGTGCAATAACAATGGATGCTTTTTGTCTACATTCTTTTTCTAAATTACGCAATTTAACAGTGGCATCATAACCATTGCAATCTGGCATTTCTATATCCATCAATATTAAGTCAAATTTCTTTTCTTGATGTAATTCAAGTGCGTCATCTGCATTCATGGCGGTTTCAACAGTGCAGCCTAGATTACTGATGATTGCATTGGAAAACATTAGTGCCGTGCGATCATCATCAACAATTAGTGTAGAAGCAATAAATTGGGTTTTTGCCATAGTAATCTCTTTTGCTTATAAAATATAATCCAATGTATTGGTATAGCAATATTCTAGGTTGTGACAAGTATTTATGTTTTGTTTTTATAGTTGTTTCTCTAAAAGGGGGGTGGGTGATGTTTGTTTATAAGCTGTCCTCAGGCATCACGCTATCTTCAGCGGTGTGTTCTTCTTTGGGAGGGGCTGGTTTGCTTAGTATTTCCTCTGTGAAGTCTGGTGCAATTACCGTGGGGATATGGCCGCAAATACATTCTATTTTCCAAGGAGTAAGGATGCCAGAAACTTGCATCGCTTGGGTTACGAAATCAGCTTGTACATCAGTAAAGTTATTCGGTGATGTGTAAATGCGATAGGATTTGGGTGCTGCTTTATGTTGGGTGCGTTTAGGTAGCATCAACGGAGTAAAGTGAGGCGTATTACTGCTTACGTCTTTTGTAAAAAATCCTAGCTCAAATGTATTGTTTGTTACTATATCGCTTACCGAATTCCAGACACGTACACATTTATTGAGTGTATGATTGTTTTATAATGCGTATGTTTTTCTTTGTCTTGTTTTATAATACGCATGTTTTCTCCTGTTAAGTTAATTATAACCAAACACACGATTATAGCATACTATATGAAATAATACTCTCTTTTGTGGTCGCAGATTTATATTTAATGGTATATGCTCGGCTTCCTAAAGAGAGGTGGGCAGCGTGGAGCTGTTTTATAGATGTAATAAATGGTTATAATTTATCACTATCGGGTTTTTTACTTGGGCCTGTAGCGTACGATAATGCAAGTAAATATAAAAATATAGAGGGGCCAACATGGATAAACAAAAAGCATTAGATACAGCATTGAGTCAAATCGAGAAGTCGTTTGGTAAGGGCTCGGTTATGAAATTGGGAGATCAGCAGGCAGTCAATATTGATGCAATTTCTACAGGTTCGTTAGGGTTAGATATAGCGCTTGGAGTTGGTGGCGTTCCTCGTGGTCGTGTAATCGAAATTTTTGGTCCGGAAAGTTCGGGTAAAACAACCTTGACACTGCATATAATTGCTGAAGCTCAGAAAAAAGGTGGTACATGTGCATTTGTGGATGCAGAGCATGCGTTGGATCCACATTATGCCCAAAATTTAGGAGTAGATGTCGATAATCTGGTTGTGTCTCAACCAGATACTGGTGAGCAGGCTCTGGAAATTACAGACACATTAGTGCGCTCTGGTGCTGTAGATGTAGTAGTAGTAGATTCGGTTGCTGCACTGACTCCAAGGGCTGAAATTGAAGGAGAAATGGGTGATACTCATGTGGGGCTGCAGGCTAGATTAATGAGTCAGGCTCTAAGAAAACTCACAGCATCAGTATCACGAACTAACTGTGTAGTTATTTTTATTAATCAAATTAGAATGAAAATTGGCGTAATGTTTGGTAGCCCTGAAACAACAACTGGAGGTAACGCTTTAAAATTCTATTCATCAGTACGTATTGATATTCGTCGCATTGGTGCGATTAAAGATAAAGATGAAGTGGTTGGAAATCAGACGCGTTGTAAAGTAGTGAAAAATAAAGTAGCTCCTCCTTTCCGCCAGGTTGAATTCGAAATTATGTATGGTGAAGGTATTTCAAAAACAGGTGAATTACTTGATTTTGGGGTCAAATATGACTTTATTGAAAAGTCAGGTTCTTGGTTCTCTTATGGCAGTCAGAGAATTGGTCAAGGGCGCGAAAATGCTCGTCAATTCTTAAAAAATAATCCAGAAGTGGCTAAGGAGTTAGAGAAGAAAATCTATGAAAAAGTTGGTCCGGTAGTGAAGGAAGAGTCAGATAAAGCTGTTGAAGAGTCTGGTGAGAAAAAACATGCTTCTAAAAGAAGCGAAGTAGCATAGAGCTATAATAAGTAATTTTTGTTTTGTATAAAAATAAACTATAAAGATCGGGCTGCGTGTTTTCATGCGGCCCGTGCTGTTAAGGCAATTAAAGATAGTAAGCAATAAAATGCCTAGTAAGGCAGTAGAAATTAAACTAAGTGAAGAAGGTAACGTCATGCAGACGGTGAATGATATCCGCAGGGCTTTTTTAGATTTTTTTGCAAATGATGGTCATGATATACGACCTTCAGCTTCATTAGTGCCGCATAATGACCCTACATTAATGTTTGTTAATGCAGGTATGGTACCATTTAAGCATGTGTTTAGTGGTGCAGAAAAATTGCATGACGCAAAAGGTGGCGCAGTAATACGAGCGGTGAGCAGCCAAAAATGCGTACGTGCCGGTGGTAAGCACAATGACCTAGATAATGTTGGTTATACAGCTAGACATCATACTTTCTTTGAAATGTTAGGCAATTTTTCATTTGGTGATTATTTCAAGAAAGATGCAATTGCATTAGCTTGGAAATTTTTAACCAATGAGTTAAAAATACCGGAAGAGAAGCTATATATCACAGTATATCACACTGATGATGAGGCTTTTGAGTTATGGAAAGATGCCACCAATTTTCCGGATGAAAAAATACTTCGTATACCCACAAAAGATAATTTTTGGTCGATGGGTGATACGGGGCCTTGTGGTCCTTGTTCAGAGATATTTTACGATCATGGAGAGGGAGTAGAGGGGGAATGGGCGCTTGATTCAAATAATGAAGATTTATTTGGTGATCGCTTTATTGAAATATGGAATCTTGTATTTATGCAATATGAGACATTAGCAAATGGTGAGCGGATAGATCTGCCAAAGCCGTGCATTGATACGGGGATGGGGTTAGAGCGGATGGCTGCGGTGTTGCAGCATCAGCATAATAATTATGATATTGACTTATTTCGTAAGCTTATTACTGCTTCTCAGGAAAAGAGCGGCAATTCTGATCCGGATCTTATAAGTTCTCATAGGGTAATTGCAGATCATCTTCGCTCTTGTTCTTTCCTGCTGGCAGATGGTGTTATGCCTTCTAATGAAGGGCGTGGCTATGTATTGCGTCGGATTATGCGCCGTGCAATGCGTCATGCTCATATTTTGGGGTGTAAGGAGCCGTTAATGCATCGTTTGGTTTCTGCTTTAGTTGCAGAGATGGGGGAGGCATACCCAGAATTACGTAGAGCTGAGGCATTAATTGAGCAAACGCTAGAAATGGAAGAAAAGCGGTTTAAAACAACATTGGGCCGAGGGTTGGCGTTGTTAGATGAAGCTATCATTGATATGGGGCATGGTGATGTGCTTGATGGAGCTACGGTATTTAAGCTATATGATACTTTTGGTTTTCCTGCAGATTTAACAGGTGATATTCTGCGTGGTCGTGGTATGCAGGTTGATCAAGTTGGGTTTGATAAAGCAATGGCTCATCAGAAAGCGCAGGCTCGTGCGGCATGGTCTGGATCAGGTGATGCAACAACGTCTGATTTATGGTTTGCATTAGAAGAGGAATTTGGGGCGACCGAATTTTTAGGATACAAGTCTTTACTATCTAGTGGTGAAGTGATTGCATTGATCGTAGATGGTAAGCAGGTTGAGTCTGTTGATGCTGATACTGAAGTTCAGGTTTTAACAAATCAAACCCCGTTCTATGGAGAGTCTGGTGGTCAGGCTGGAGATCAAGGAGTTATCCGCAAGAAGAATACTTTGCTAAATGTTATTGATACAAAAAAACAAGTTGGCGTACTTCACGTGCATGTAGCCAAGGTAACAGAGGGCAAGATTGCTGTAGGCGATGAGGTGGAGATGGAAGTGACAGGAGCCCGCAGAAATGCATTGCAGGCAAATCACACCGCCACACATTTGCTGCATGCTGCCTTGCGTAATCGCCTAGGGGCACATGTAACGCAAAAAGGTTCATTAGTAGAGAGTGGCTACTTCCGTTTTGACTTCAGTCATACCCAAGCGCTGACTAATGATGATATTGTTTCGCTTGAAGATGATGTTAATGAGGCTATCAGGCAGAATACTGAAGTTCGCACACGTTTGATGACACCAGATGAAGCAATAGAAGAGGGAGCTATGGCTCTGTTTGGTGAAAAATATGGCGATGAAGTGCGTGTTGTTAGTATGGGAGATCAGTCTTCTTTGCGCTTAGTTTCAAATCTAGACAGTCAAAGCGCAAAAGAGAGTAAGGATGTGAGCTTATCTCCAGAATCATATTCTGTTGAATTATGTGGTGGTACTCATGTCAAGCGTATCGGGGATATTGGTTTATTTAAGATAACCAGAGAAAGTGCTGTAGCTGCAGGCATTCGTCGTATTGAAGGCGTTACAGCATCGGGTGCCCTTACATATGTTAATGAAAAAGAGAAGCTGCTGGAGCAAGCTTCAGGCAAAATAAAGGCAACAGCAGAAGAACTTCCTAATAGAATTGATGCGTTACTCGAAGAGCGCAAAAAACTTGAACGCGAATTATCGGACCTGCGTAAAAAAGTGGCCATGGGTAGTAGTTCTAGCGGTAATGATAATGGTCAAGAATCTATTGGGGATATAACATTTGTTGGTAAGGTTGTAGAAAATGTGCCGGCAAAAGATCTGCGTGGCTTGGTTGATGAGTTAAAGAAGCAGTTAAAGTCTTCGGCTGTAATTGTTATCATTGCTAGTAATGATGGTAAAGTAGCTGTAGTTGCTGGTATAACAGGTGATTTAACTGATAGGTATAGCGCAGTTGATTTGGTACGTGCTGGATCAGAATCATTAGGTGGAAAGGGCGGAGGTGGCCGCCCTGATTTTGCCCAAGCCGGTGGCGTAAATTTTGATCAAGCATCGAATGCTATTGATGCTGTAAAAGCTTTATTGAATAAGTAATTTGTGTATTTATGAATAAGGTTGCTGCAACGTATAATCTTACCTATGTAGCATTAATATAACCAAGCAGATGAATGCATGGCTATTGAAGCAGTAGGAAAAAGTAACCCAAGGCTTTATATGACAACCCCATCATTTCCTTTGATTGAGCCAGTAGAGAATAGGCCAGTTCCTCCTGTTGGTAAGGGGTTTTCATGGCTAACAATTTTTATTGTCTTTTTACTTGCTGCGGGGATGTCGGCACTAATTTTATACGTACTGACCTCTGTAAGGACCAAAGAGCTACAGGCTATTATTAGGGATGTACGTTTGCATAGTAGCAGTGTTGTAATGTTCACTGCTATGCATAATGAAATGCCCGGTGATTTTTCACAAGCATATAAAATATGGGGCGTTGATGGATCAATATATAATGGCAATGGGGACGGAAAGTTACAGAAAAAATCTAGCGATATTGCTAACCACCCTGAGGTAGGTAATGTTTTTCCACATTTAGGGTTTTCTCAAATTTTGCCACAAAGTTATCAAGCTCCTGATTGGGATGGTGATTGCTATTGTGATATTCGTGTAGGCACCCATATACCATCAACATTTAAGCGTGATATAGGGTATAATATTGATGTGTCAAATATAACAGATATTCTACCCTTTGCAGAGAATACGCGTTATCGATCATATCTATATGCTGGGCAGGTTTATATTGATGAAAGAGGGCGCGGTCGCTTGGAGCAGGGCGGGTTTCCACCTAGTGTAATAAAGATATTAGATAATAAATTAGATGATGGTAAACCTCGTTCAGGAAAGATGCTTGCTACTTGCCCTGTTGTTGGGTCTCCCCCCGTATATGGAGATTCAGCAGAGATGATTGGAGGTAAAGCACGATCTTGTACGTTTTTATATGAGCTTACAAGGCCTAAAGGGTAGTGTTTTTAACTAGTGGGTTATAGTAATTCGGCAATTTAACTAATGGGTTTATTCTGCGGTGGCGGCTTGCGTTGTTGCTTCAATAGTGTCAGATGAAATAGCAGTATTATCAGGGGTTGTTTCAGTAGAAAATATAGTAGTGAACCAGTCTTTTGCATCATAGAACACAGCTGTTACAACTTCTATTCCTAAGCTATAAATAATAATTGTTAAAGTAATACCTAAAGCGCCAAGAATCATACCGCCAATAATTGCTAACCCGTCTCTCTCTAATAGTCCAATCATCATAAGAACAATGCCTGCGCTTGGGACAGTGTTACTAAAAGGTATGGGTAGTGCAACAGATATAGTGCAAATCACGCAAGCAAGCCCAGTTATTTTATGGCCAATATTGGAGGTGAGTATTGTTAAGCGGGGCTTTAATAACCATTCTATTTTATGTAATAAAGGTATGATATAGCCCGTTACTTTACGAATTGAGGTCATGGATAATTCTTTTGCAGCCCATTTTTTAGGCATCCATGGTGTTGCTCTTCCCATCATTAATTGCAGTGAAAGAATCATTATAGGAATGGCAATAACCGTTGCAACGCCTACAGCAGGAAGTGGTAGGGCTAGGGGCGCAGCAAATAGCATGATAAGAAGGCTAAATCCTCCTTCTCGGAAAGTATCTAAGCATTCACCAATGGTGATTTTCTCAGCATCATGATCACGAATAGATGCTAGCAATTCTGCGGCGCTAGGGCACTCAGTGTCGTTATCTGATGTGATGCTATCTGTAGAAGTAAGGTCGCTGTGCTGAGGGGGGGTAGACATATTAGGGCCTATTGCGGTAAAGTAGATTCAATATAACGAATAAATTTACCTGACATGGGGTTGGTAAATGGTAGAAAGAAGTTATTGAGTTTGCCATCTGCTGTCACGATATACTTATGGAAATTCCACCGTGTTGATGCGGCTCCACCAAAAACTTCTTGTGCCCAAATATAAAATGGATGGGCGTGTGATCCGCGTACAGATTCTTTTGCGGCAATAATAAAGTCTATCTCATATTCCTTACGGCACCATAATTTTATTTCTTTATTTTCTTTTGGCTCTTGGCGAAAATCATTGGATGGTACGGCAAGGATAACTAATCCTTGCTTATGGTAGCGTTGATATAAGGTTTGAAGAGCGTGCAACTGCTTAGTGAACATGCATTGTGATGCTATATTTACAACTAGAATAACTTTTCCTTCCCATGCCGACAGGGGGAGTGGTTTTCCATAGGCGTCACTAAATGAGAATTCGTACGCACTTCGTTCAAGTGCTTTAGGTTTGGCGCCTGCACGAATTAAGTCATGAAATGCCATCTACTAATATCCTTGCTGGTTTGAATATATAGCCTTTGTTGTCTCTTCATGGCGTATAGCTAACCTGCATGATTTGCTCATAAAGCATCCTTATTGCTATGGAATATTTCCATATCCATACGTTTTTCGCTGGAATCAACAAGGCTAGAGACAAAAAGATCACCGGTTACATTGACGGCAGTTCTTACCATGTCCAACACCCTATCTACAGCGAATAACATGGCTATGCCTTCAAGTGGAATTCCAACAGAATCAAGCACCATTGTTAAAATAACTAAGCTAACACCTGGAATGCCTGCCGTACCGATGGAGGCGAGTGTAGTGATTGCTACAATGGTGGCCATCTGTGCTAAAGTCAGATCCATTCCTGCAGCTTGTGCAAGGAACAATGCACACACACCTTGATATAAGGCTGAACCATCCATGTTGATGGTAGTCCCTAAAGGTAGAACAAAGCTGGCCGTTGGTTTGGATACCCCAAGATTCTTCTCGGCAGTTTCGATGGTAACGGGTAACGTGGCAGAGCTGCTAGAGGTGGAGAAGGCAACCATCATTGCATCAACTGATTTTCTAAAGAACTGCAGCGGGTTAATTTTAAACATCCATAAAATACCACCATAGACCAATAAAACATGTGTGATAGTGGCAAGAAGAACGCATGCTACAAGGCTTAACAGGCTGCTCATTGCTTCAAGTCCGTGTACGGCAGCTACGTTAGCTATCAAGCCAAATACACCAATCGGAGCAAATCCCATCACTAAATGGGTCATTTTATACATGGTTTCTAAAATAGCCTCATTAAGCGGAATAATCGGAGCTGCTTTGCTGCCGACCATTACAATGGCTGTTCCAAAAAAGAGGGCGAAGAAGATGATTTGTAGTGTGTTGCCTTCATTTAAGGCGGTGATGATGTTGGTCGGCACAATATCAAGCAATGTTTCAACAACCGATGTTTCGTGTTTTTCAAAGGAAGTATTTGCTGGAACATCAATGTCGACATTGCCACCAGGGTTAATTACGATACCAAAGCTTAAGCCAATAACAATAGCGAGTAAGGTGGTTACCATATAAATGGCGATGGCTTTTCCGGCCATTCGGCCCATTGTAGCCATATCATGCATGGCAGTGACACCAGAAATAAGCGAACAAAAAATTAAAGGGACAACAAGCATTTTGATAAGGCGGATGAATAAATCACCTAGCGGTTTGAGCTGTTCTGCCCCGGGAATAGTTGTACCTACAATCAGGCCGAGAGCCATACCTATCAGAATTTTCATCCATAATGGTGATTGTGCCAGTTTTGTCAGTGCTGCCATGATCTATGTTCTCCTCGGCTTCTTCAGATTGTTTGCGATAAACAATGCTATTTTAGTATCAGCAGGTCTTTATAACGGGTTGCAGACTATTTCCCTAGTAAAAAATTTATTGTATCTTATAGTGCTGTATTTATAGGCTAAATTAAAACAGCATATTTTGTTATTTCTGGATATTTATGCCTAAATAATAGGCGAAAAAGGTGATTGTTATGGACCCAATTATTATATCAGTAGCACCAAATGGTGCACGTAAAACAACGCAAGACCTTGCCGGGATACCGGTTACTCCAGAACAAATTGCTCAAACCGCGTTGGAAATATGCCAAGCAGGAGCTGCAATGGTACACTTGCATGTGCGAGATAGTCAGCAAAAACATACGCTAGATGTTGGGGTGTATAAGGAGGCAATTGCCGCAATTCGTGATAAAGTAGGTAATAAATTAGTAATTCAGGCGACTTCAGAAGCGGTAGGTATTTATACTCCGAAGCAGCAAATGGATGCTGTACGACAATTGCAGCCAGAAGCAGTTTCTTTGGCGTTGAGGGAATTTATTCCAGAGCAAAATAAACGTCAGGAAGATGAGGCTAGCGCTTTTTTCAATGAGGTGGTTGATAGTGGTATATATCCACAATATATTCTTTATTCTCCAGAAGAAGTAAAATACTTTGCGCAATTGCGGAATGAAGGCAAGATTCCCGGTAATCAAGTTGCAGTCTTATTTGTGTTGGGCAAGAAGTTTGTTCGTGCAGATGATGCCGGTTCGTGGTCTGTTCCAGACGATGTGGACCCTTTTTTAGAGAGTTTTGATGGCGGTCTTAAATTAGCAAATACTCATTGGTCTATTTGTGCATTTGGTGGTAATGAAGATGCGTGTATGCAAAAAGCTATTGCCTGTGGAGGTCACGTGCGCATTGGCTTTGAAAATAACCATTTTTTATCCAATGGTGAGGTTGCAAATAGTAATGCAGAATTGATAAAGCAATTTGTACAGGGAGCTAAATCGCAGTTGCGTTTATTTGCAGATGCTGATCAGGTCAGAGGGTTATTAGCTAAAACAATACAAAAGTAACATGCATTGATTGTAAAATATAATGCTTAGAGGTGAAGTTGTTAGCTTCAATAAAGTTAGAAAATACTTTTATTGCTTTATAATTGGTGGCAAAATGCGTAGGATATATGGTCTGTAAGGTTTTTACTTTCAGATGCTTTCATTTAACGTGATACAAACAGGATAAAACCGATGTTTCATTTTTGCTATACACGGGCAATTATTTTGATTGTTGGATATGCTTTGGCCATGCCTATAAGCTTGACAACTGTGAATGCGGCTGACGTTGGGTCTGCTGATTCTTTAGATACGAAGGGTGGTAATTCATCTTCGGGCATGAGCGAGGTGCCAAAAAGTTTTACATTTCCTAAAAAAGAAAATATTCCAGATGCTGTTGATTTGCCACCACCACCTAAAGATGCCGGTGGATGTGATGTTTATAGTGGATTAGCCTTTCGTCGTCCCGTAGAAGGTGGTGATGACAATGTAAGTGGCAATTCAGGGGCTGAACCAAAAGGTGAAGATTCAAGGGATGTTTTTGTATCGGGATTGTGCGCACGCGCCTTTAGTGGCGATGTTGAAGCGCAGTTATATATGGCATCTTTCTATGCTTATTTAAAAAATGCCTCAGAAACATTCCGTTGGTATAAAATGGCCGCAAAGAAGGATGTGCCAATTGCATTATATGAGGCCGGTCATCGCTTGGTAACGGCTAATGGTGTTGTGCGGGATATGAAGCAAGGTATGGAGCTTTTAGAGCGTGCATCAGAAAAAGGATTGCTTCAGGCACAATATATGCTTGGTATGACTTTAACATTTAGTGAGTATAGTGAAACAGATTATAAAAAGGCCTATGGTTGGTTTGAAAAAGCTGCTCGAGAGTCTTTCCCGCCGGCACAATTTATGATGGGCTATTTGATGTATGATGGCTTGGGCGTTGCGCGAGATATTAATGCAGCATTTGATTGGTTTTTGCTTGCAGCGCATCGTAATTTTCCTATGGCACAATTTTACCTTGGAGTAATGTATGCTTCTGGTGATGGAACGGCTGCAGATAAGAAGAAGTCATATATTTGGTATACAATTGCACAAAAAAATGGTGTAGAGAAGGCAAAGCAAGGTATTTTCTTATTAGAGAAAGAAATGAAAATTGAGGATATTGAGTTTGCTAAGATGCAAGCCGATAGTTGGAAATCTACCGATGACCATCCGATGCAGTATAATATTGCTCAATAGGGTAGTTGTGTATTTGTGTAGTTGTTTAATTGGAGATTGAAAATGAAGATGGCATATATTAAGGTAACACTAGCAATTTTATCGCTTTCATCACTGGCGGCGTGTGGTAAGCCATTGGGTAGGTATCTTTTACCTTTATAAAGTGGTAGTGCGGTGTTGATAGTTAAATAGTGAAGGAGATAACATGGCCACAGGCTTGCAAAAATCATATGAATTAGCGCTGCAAGAAAGAGTACTTTCTTACTGGAGTAATTTGATTCCAGAGGGGGCGGATTTGCCTCGTGAGGATAATATTGATCAGTCGGATCTTCAGGATATTTGGGAGTCTTGTTTTTTGATTCAAACCTTGGATATTCAGCGTGGTCATGTGCATAATTATACAATATTAGGAAGTGACGCAAATCACCCTTTTGGAGCAGAAGAAAGTGATTACGAGTCTCCTCTGCTTGGTGCTTCAAATACAGAGCGTTTGCTGCGTCAGTATCAAACGGTCACAACGTCATGTAAGCCGTTAGTGTGTGAATCTACATTTGCTAGCTGTCGTGAGGAAGTGGTGGATTATCGAGAAATGCTTCTTCCGTTTTCTCTTGATGGTCATACCGTTAGTTCAATTCTTGGTGTAATACGTTATCACTTGCGCCCTATTGAAGAGCTTAGTTAGATTAATATTGCACAATATTAAGTGGTAAAGTTCTACTATCTTTAGAAAATGAACTTCTTATTCTCTTTATTTACTATTGGGGTCTGCTTGGCCGTACCTGATTCTGGTGGCGATTTATATTAGCTTCTTCCGCAGGACTAGCCTCAAAGATTTATTGATATTTTCTTTTTAAGATGATTGCAGCATAGACCAAAGCTAATAAGGTATCGGAGTCTGAAGGTTAACTCTTTGGTGGTGGCGTAGTTGAAGCTATTTTTGGGCCTGAAGCTTTGGGTGTTGGTGGCTATACTCACTGGAGGCTCTAGTAATATATAATATCTTAATGGTGGTGCTTAGTTATTAGGAGCTGGAGCTATGGCTTTTGGTTGACGATGAATGCGCTCATAACATTGTGTGTTATTGATGCGGCTTATCGATCTATATTAATTTTGACGTGTGTTGAAATGAAATTGGGGTATTTAATTTAAATTGTTGCCCCAAATTTTTCACGTAGATGGATTAGTACATATTCTGGTGGATCGTCATACCCTGAAGCAACAACAGTGCCGTAGTCCGCAAGGTCAATGCCATTGTCGCGCCGGATGTTGTCTAAAAAATCTTTCTCCCTTACCGGGCTGACGAGTACGTAGTAATAAGATTCGCGTCCATTAATAAACGTATAATCTAATCGATAAAGCTTTTGCTTTTCGCTTGCTACGCTTGCCACCCAGTTCGATTTAGGTGCTCTTGGCATATGTTAAATTTGTCGTCCCCCTGGGTCCTGCTGGCGAGTTTGGGTCCGAGCAATTTCTTGCGCTCCGGAAAGCATTGCACCCACAGGCACGCTTGTCCCGATTTTTACCAGTGTATTTGTTTCTGTTTCATGCCCTTGCATGGCTGTACTCCTTAAGAACGTATTATATCGTATTTAATGTCAGTGTCTGCAAGCACTTCTATTATTACACTATGCTGCCGACAGATGCAAGTATAGCACCAGTCAGTTAACAGAAAGTTAAGTGATGTACCATAATCGGGATTAAGTCATATTTGTTCAAAATGGGGGGTTTTCCTTTTTAAGGTATTGTTATGTAAAGAATAATATTTTTTATATGGGGTATGTTATGCAGAAAAGCTGTTAACTTTTATTGTTTGTGATGATTGGGGGAAAACGTTAACACTTTAGTAACTTTCAGTCTGTACTATGAGTGTACATGTAGGGAATATACATATAACATACGCTATATTGCAGGAGAATTAAAATGGAACAAAGCAAAACCGCATTAGAAGCACACCAAAGCAGTAATAAAACTGTTGCTGATGCTATCAAAGAAACAGGCGTTGAGATTAAACAGGTTCAGGCAGAAATACAAAAAGTTGCTACTGAGCTGAAGGCCAGTAATGATTCTCAAGCGCAAAAATCTGGTAAAGAAGTTGAGCCTGCTGCGAAAGATCCAGAAGCAGCAAAGAAAGTAGAGCTACAAAATTTGGACATGGCTTTGGTATTAGCCTCTCCAGATAAGCAATTAGCAATGATTAAGTTGATTGGTAAAGGCAATTTACGCATGACTGCTATGCAACATGCAAAAACAACAGCCGAAGTTGAAGCTAAAGCTGCGGAGAAGAAGCCGGATGTGGCATCTGACCCTAAAGAAGCTGCGCAGGACATTCAACCAGACACTAAGGCAAAAGAGAAAGACTCCGCTGCACCAGGTAAAGGTGTAGAAGGTAAAGAAGTTAAGGCAGATGATGATCATGCGAAAGAGGCCCAGCAAGACAAAGCTGGCCCAACAGACAGGGTAGAAAGCCCGAAGAGCCAAAAAGCGCTTCCAAACCGCGCTCCACAGCGCCAGCAAGGCGGTGCACGCCGTTAATTAATAGCCGTTAATCGATAGCGGTATAAAATAAAAAAGGGTGCTAACTAATGTTAGTGCCCTTTTTTATTTCTAATTAGTGAAGATGGATATATCCCAAAAAGAGGTGGCAGACAGTTCGTATAAGGCGAAAATTATTGACGTTACACGCAACGTAGGTTAGCAAATGCGCGACAAGACAGATGCAAATGAGAGAAAACCATGGCCAAATTAACTGTTCCTGCTGACGACAACCACCCGCTCAAGGACTATATTAATCCGCTATTCACTGAAAATAACTGGGCAGGTGATCAGCCCGGCACGGCTGCCGCAATTAATTACAACATTGATAGTAGCGATACTGTTTTTGTAGATGCCGTCCATACAGCGCTGCAGGCCTGGAGCAATGTCGCCAATATTAGCTTTACAGAAAACCCGGCAGAAGAAGGCATTACCTTTCGGCTCACCGACCAATACCCCGTTATACCCGGTTCACTCGGTGGAACCACAAAGTCATATACCTGGGATCATTTTATAATTTATGAAGCGCAAGTAGGTCTGTCATCGGATTTTTTTACCAGTTCTGACTTTCAATCTGGTCAGCGTGGGTACCACACCCTTCTCCATGAAATTGGTCACGCTTTGGGTTTTGCTCACCCTAATATCCAATATGATAATACGAGTAGCATTAATAATGGCGGCTCTCCTTATGCCGATGCCTACCCCTCCTCCCTGCAGAACTACGACTACTCCATCATGAATATACCAAACCCCAGTTTTGGGCCGGTGACGGCGCAATATGGTTATGCCTCCACGCCGCAATTTGCTGATATTGCGGCGATTCAGTATCTCTATGGCGCTAATCACAGCTACAACGCTGGGGATGACACCTATGATTTTGCAACCCCGCAAGTGATGACATTGTGGGACGGTGGCGGCAATGATACCATCGATGCATCCGCCCAAAATGCCGGCGTGCGCATCAATCTCAACGAGGCCGCGGGTGATGCTCATAGTACCATTGGCGGCTCGGCTTTTTGGATCGCCCACGGTGCCAACATCGAGAACGCCAATGGCGGCGCGGGTACGGACACGCTGATCGGCAATGCGCTGAACAACACGCTACGTGGGTTGGGCGCTAATGACGACATCAGTGGCAATGCAGGCCATGACTGGATTAACGGCAATCAGGGTAACGACACGCTGACCGGCGGCATCGGCTCGGACACCTTGCGTGGCGGGCAGGATCAGGACACGCTCACCGGCAACCAGGGGTGGGATTTCGCCAATGGCAATAAGGGCAATGACACTGTCGCCGGTGAAAACGGCAATGACACGCTCCATGGCGGCCAAAATGAGGACATCCTCCAGGGCGGTGACGGCAACGATCTGCTGTTTGGCGACCTCGGCCATGACACGCTGACCGGCGGTTCCGGTGCAGATAGCTTCATCTTCAACGCACTGACCAGCGGCATCGACACCATCACCGACTTCCAACCCGGCATCGACACGCTGGAACTGCGCAACAGCAGCTACACTTCGCCTTCCGAGGTCATCGCGGCCTTCACCGGCAACACGCTCGATTTACTGGGCGGCAACACCATCACCCTCGCCAATGGCGTGGTTTTAACTGAAGGGGACGTGGTATTGGTATGAGGAAATTTTTGACGTTAGTTGTATTGGGTATCAGTGTTTTTTCTTCACCATCGGCCCATGCCCTATCAGACGCCTGTCAGAAGGCGGTGGGTGCCGAACACTATCAGGATATAGTAAAGGACTGTTTGGTAGATGCTAACAGTGGAAATGCCGAAGCACAGTTCCAAGTGGGCCATGGATATTATACCAGTAAGAAGTATCAACAGGCGGTGTCGTGGTTTAAAAAAGCTGCTGCTGCAGGATCAGAAAAAGCAATGTCTAGCCTTGGCACGATGTATCTGATGGGCTGGGGAGTTGCGCAGGACTATAAACAAGCGTTTAGATGGTACAGAGAAGCAGCAGATAAAGGATTCGCCGATGCCCAATTCAACCTTGCTGCAATGTATTTAAAAGGCTGGGGAGTTGCACAGGACTATGTAGAAGCAACAAAATGGTATGAAACAGCAGCCAGGCAGGGACATATCAAGGCTCAGTTTTATGTTGGCACCTTATACCTAGAGGGGAAAGAGGGAGTAAAGCAGGATTATAAACAGGCTTTCCACTGGCTTGAAAAAGCAGCTGATGCAGGTTTGGCAGATGCTATGTCCAGTCTTGGTACTATGTATTTAAAGGGCTGGGGCGTAACACAGAATTACACTGATGCCGTAAAATGGTATCAGCAAGCCGCAAATAAAGGGTTATCAGGCGCTCAATTTAACTTTGCAGTAATGTATTTAAAGGGTTGGGGCGTAACACAGAATTACACTGATGCCGTAAAATGGTATCAGCAAGCCGCTTTGCAGGGGCATACTAAAGCACAGAAGGCTTTAAAAAAGATAGAAGCTATCGCAGCGTTAATACAGCAAGGAATAGATAAGGATACAGCAGAATGTTTTACCGCCTATGCACAGAAGCAATATGATAACGTTATTCCATTATGTACACCTATAGCAAAACAAGGAAATATTGAGGCGCAGCTTATTACCGCTGATGCTTACCTAAAACAATACCATATAGATGGAAGTAATAAAACCAACAACGAGCAGGGAATTTTCTGGTATCAACAAGCAATTAATGCTGGGAGTGAACAGGCAATATGGGCACTGATAGAAAACTATCGTTATGAAAACATAACGTTACTGATGAAGGAAGCAACGCATTCAGTACAGAAAGCCAATAATGATAAAATCACTATTCTTTTGCAAAAAGCTGCACAGAAACATAATTCTCCTGCAGCCTATTATGCATTAGGTAATATCTATCTTACTGCTAATGTTTCTAACCCCCTTGTTGCTATTATTGACGAAGCAACACAAAATTCAACGGATACGATTGCATCTTCAAAACCTTTCCAGTCTTCATATGATACTACTTTCTATACATCAATAGAACAGGATGATGAAAAGGCTATTTCTTACTTTACGATAGCATATGAATTGGGAGTATCCGAAGCAGCAACTACTTTAGGAAAATATTACCTTAAAAAAGCACAGTCATCAGCAGCAGAGAAAGATAGGCTGGCATTATGTAATCAGGCATTTAGCTGGTTTCACAAAGCAGGAAAACAAGGAGACATCGCCGCATTAACATATATAGGCTACATGTTAATGGTTACTAATCAGGAAAAACCGTTCACGGCAGGTATTGTGGTACAACTTTCTAGAGAAGTCGACTCTAAACGTGGATTTATGATTTTACAGCTTGCAGGAAATGCGGGTAACAGAGAAGCGCAATACTTATTGGCCAAATTGTACGCTCAGCAAACACCAGCCGACTATGTCCAGTCATTAAAATGGTTGGTATTATCCAATGTTACTCATCCGAAGGGGGATTTGCTACATGTCGTAGAGACAGCAACATCCCCTCAACGAAAAGAGGCAGAGCGACTGGTTGCAATATGGAAGCCACAGAAACCGGACCTTTCTGCTCTGGAATTTTAGAAGTTATTAAATAGTATCGTCACGAGATATTTAGGAATACTATATGCAAAGGGCGTGGTATTGCTCGGGACTATGCAGAATCTTTTTTCTGGGTACAGATTGCTGCAGAACAAGGAAATGTTGATGCAATTACCTTTCGTAGTAATCTCTTAAATATTCTGGATAAAAATGCTGTAGCGATAATTCAGAAACGTGCGGATCAGTGGTTGGAGGAGCATCAGAAAAAGGAGAAGTAACTCAGATATGAGTGCCATAAAAAAACATAAGCAACAAATTTTATTGTTCACATCATTAATAGCAACGCTATTAATGCCAATGCCTGTTATGGCAGTTAATGCTGCACAGAAAGAATGCTATCAGGTATATAACGGTCAGCAGTATGATAAAGCACTGGAAATCTGTCGTCCGTTGGCAGAGTCAGGATTTCCTCAGGCGCAGGTTATATTAGGAACTATTTATGAACGCATTCTTCTTTATAAAGATAATAAGAAGGCTATGTACTGGTATAAGTTAGCGGCTTCGCAAGGCAGTGTCGCTGCACAAGTCTTGCTTGGTAATTTATACCGGATTGATAGCTCTTTGTTTTCTGTGGACTATCAGAAGTCAGTGGCGCGGTTCCGTAAGGCTGCAAATGCTCATAATGATGAAGCGCAATTTTATCTTGGGCTTGCTTACAAGGAAGGTAAGGGTGTTGAAAAAAATTTAGAGCATGCCCATAGTTTATTTCTTAAAGCGGCATTACAGGGGCATAGTCTGGCGCAGTTGTATGTATCAGCAGATTACATGAATGGTGAAGGTGTGACGCAAGATATAAAGGAGGCATTTTTCTGGCTGGAAGCTTCTGTAAATGCAGGAAATGCTAATGCTCAGGTAAATCTTGCAGATCTGATGCTTAGTATGAAGCCGGATGTAGCTTCTGTACGAGGGGCTCTTGACTTGTTTTTTCGGGCGGCCGATCAGAATTATGCTGAAGCGGCATATCGCTTAGGCCTTTTATATAAAGAAGAGAAATTTGTTAAATCTGATGATATAGAAGCTGCTAAATGGTTTACATTTGCAGCCGAACAAGGACACATTAAAGCGAGAACACAACTTACAGAAGATAAGCTTTCCAGCGCCGATACAAACGAGGTGCAGAGGCGCATTCAATCGTATAAGGAAGGCAGAAAGAAGCGGTACCCGTTACAGGATACAGAAGTCAGTAACGCATGTCTGAAAGCGTATAACAGTAAGCAATATGATAAGGCACTGGGAATATGCCAGAAGGCGACACAGGAAAATAGCGCACGGGGAAAAACAGCTCTCGCTATGATATACAGCCAACAATCTGATAACGATAAGGCACTGGAATTACTTCGGGATGCAGCACGAGACGGTTTACCAAAAGCGCAGTATTTAATGGGGTTAGCATATAAAGATGGGGAATTCGGTCTGGAAAAAGATTCACGTCTGTCATTTTTATGGGTGTTGCAATCTGCCAAACGGAAGCATCTTGCCGCTATGTACAGTCTAGGATTATATTTCCTAGAGGGATATGGTGTAGAAAAAAATGCTGAAAAAGCAGTAGCATGGTTCCGTAAGGCTGCTATGCACGGCTATACGAATGCCCAGTTTAACTTAGCCACATTATATACGACAGGCCAAGGCGCTACTAAGGATTTAGTCGAAGCCTATTTCTGGTATACACGGGCTGAAGAAAGTAACCATCCAAACGCTACTAAAGAGAAATCATCCTTGAAACAACATCTTACCCCCGACCAGATCGCCGAAGTGGAACGTCGTGCGGCCCAGTGGTTGGAAGAGCATGGGAAGAAGAAGTGATATGAGGAAGATTTTGACGTTAGTGACGTTAAGTGTAACTTTGCTGGTTGCACAATCAGCCTATGCCTTGTCTGATACGTGTCAAAAGGCTGTGGGTGCCGAACACTATCAGGATATAGTAAAGGACTGTTTGGCAGATGCTAACAGTGGAAATGCCGAAGCACAGTTTCGGATTGGCCTATTATACCTAAAGGGAAGAGGAGTTCCACGCAACGAGAAATTAGCATTAGAGTGGCTCCAGAAATCTGCGGATAGTGGGTTTTTGCGATCAATTTTTGTTATTGGAATGATGCACCAAAAGGGTTTGGCAGAACTTAAGCAAAATAATCAGGAAGCTTTAAAGTGGTTAGAAAAAGCTGCAAATTTTGGTGATATTGCAGCTCAGATGTATTTAGGATCAATCTATTATTATGGTGAAAGGATAGAAAAAAATATACCTGAAGCTGTAAAGTGGTACCGGTTGGCGGCAGAACAGAATTTTGCAACAGCGCAATACCTTCTTGGACTATTTTATGCTGTCGGCAAAGGTGTTCTACAGGATTATAAAACGGCACGGGAATGGTATCAAAAAGCCGCAGAACAAGGTAATGCCGATGCTCAAGGTCGATTAGGCGCCATGTATCAACTGGGAATGGGCGTTCAGGTTGATAGTAATAAAGCAGTAGAATGGTGGCAAAAAGCCGCTGAACAGGGGCATATAAAAGCACAGACATCTTTAGGATTGATATATGAGGCGGGGGCTGGAGTATCCCGCTCTGTGGAACAAGGGTATATGTGGCTGACAATTGTTGCCAAAAATGATTTTGCGCCGGCTATAAGGGAACAAAAACGGGTTGCAGCCAAACTCACTCCTGCACAAATCACCGAAGCAGAACGCCGTGCAGCTCAGTGGCTGGAAGAGCATGGGCGGAAGGAAGAGTGATATGAGAAAGATTTTTACTTCTTCCTTATCAATAATGCATGATATTAGTGGTCTTCCCTGAGTCATTTAGATCATAGAAAAATTGTTAAAATTGAAACCTGTTATATTTCCCCTAGCTTTGATAAAGCTAGCTTCACTCTTTATTAGAATATTTTTGATGACGCATGCCTCCGCTCTGCTCCTCAATCCTTTTCTTCTTGATTAATAAGCATAAGTAAGCGATGCTGTTGTGTGCGGATGTGTATCTGCATCGGGGCTTTATAACCTTGCAACAAGCGGTTGGTATGACCGCAACATACCGCTTTCCGACCTTATGGCCGGGAGGCGGCAATTATGTCCAATGCCTCGCGGCTAAAGATTGTCGCGGTCGTCTTGTTGCGATTTATAAACTCCCGGCTACCAGGAAACTGGTAGCCTTTTTGTTAAATGGGAGTGTAAGCACTATGATAACTGCAACAAAAGCTAACTACATAAAACTTGGAGAAAAAGGGCGGTATGAGAAATACTGCTTTAATAATGGAGTGGTTGCTCTGGGGTTTTATGAGGTGCCAGATAGTAAGCCATTTAATCCACAAGTTGTTTATGATACATATAAGAAACTTGGGGCAAAACCACAAACCTGTACTGATTATGTGAGGCAAATAAGGTGTTTTTATGAATCTGATGCACAAACACTTTGGTTTACCTTAGCCGATGGCAAGTTGAAGTGGTGTTTTGCAGAGCCCAGTGTAAAATATATCGGTGCAAATCAACAAATTCACCAAAATGGTAGCAGGCACTTAAACACAATTGATGGATGGCATGACTGTGATATCAATGGCAATCCACTGCTTATCAACCAGCTCAATGGTAATTTAACCAAAATATCAGGCTATCAGGGCACAATTTGTACATTAGAAGAGGAGCGCATGGAATATCTTCTCAGACGCATTAATGGAGAAGAACTGCCACAGATTATTGAGGCACGGAAAAACAGAACTGAAATTTTAGTATCAATTATTAATATGATGAGAATGCTAAATCCAAAAGATTTTGAATTATTGGTGGAGCTGGTATTTGCCCAAAGTGGTTGGCAGAGATTAAGCGCTAATGGTGGCACGCAGAAAACTATCGATATTGAGATGTATCTGCCAAGCACAGATGAATATGCATTTGCTCAAGTTAAGTCTGAAACCAACCAAAAACAGCTAGAAAAATATGAGAAAACAATGGCGCAACGAACTGATAAATATATGTTTTATGTTTATCATACTGCCAAAAAAGAGTTGGTTCCTAATGATGATACAACAAAGTTAATCAACGCTCATAAGCTGGCTGATATGGTTTTAAGTGCAGGATTATTTAACTGGCTGCTTAAAAAGGCCAGATAATTTCCATCAAAAGAAACTAAGCAACTAATAATTATAAGTTAATTCATTTTTTACTTGCATTTTGTGTAATAATTTGCTAGAAGTTATATATACCTCAAGTGAAGCATATATAACTATCGTGCATGGCAAGATGGTTGGTATGAATGTTTTGTTGCACACGGTGAAACGAACAGAATTACAGTATATGTATTAGCTTTTAAAAGTCGGGACATGGTCTCGGATGGGAATAGAGTTAGGTCATGGGGCATAGCTTGAAATTCATTCGCGGAGCTATGTCCTTTTTTATGCCTGATCTCCGTATTTTATAATTTCTCAATACGGAGAAAAAAATGACTAGTATATATAAAAAAACTGACCATCAGATCATACTAAAGCCGACTACTGTTCTAAAGCTCTACAAAAATAATGCTCGTACGCATTCACCGAAGCAGGTGCAGCAGATTGCTAATAGCATAATTGAGTTTGGTTTTACCACCCCAGTTTTAATAGATAAAAATAATCGCATTATTGCGGGTCATGGTCGTGTTATGGCCGCGAAGAAATTGGGCATTAAAGAAGTTCCAACACTTTGTCTTGAGAATCTGACTGATGGTCAAATTCGTGCATATATCATTGCTGATAATAAAATTGCAGAGAATGCTGGTTGGGATACGGAGCTTCTAGCAATTGAGTTTCAGCATTTATCATCACTTGATCCAGGTCTTGAACTTGAAATTACAGGTTTTGAAATGGCAGAGATTGATATCATCATTGATGGTGTTGATATTATTGAGACTGATCCTGCGGATGAAATTCCTGAAATTAATGATGCAGTAACTATTACAAAACTTGGTGATATTTGGCAGTTGGGGAAACATCGTTTGATATGTGGTGATTCATTAAAGCTACAAACCTATACTGATCTTATGCAGAGCAAAAAAGCCCGTATGATCTTCACAGATCCGCCTTATAATGTACCAATAGATGGTCATGTTTGTGGTAATGGAAAAGTTAAACATTCAGAATTTTCTATGGCATCCGGTGAGATGACTGAGGAGCAATTCCAGCAGTTCTTAAATGATTTCTGTAAGCAGGTTTGTGATTTTAGTCATGATGGTTCATTGCATTACATTTGCATCGATTGGCGTGGAGTTGATAAATTATTAGTTACAGGAAAATCTATCTATACCGAACTTAAAAATATCTGCATCTGGAATAAAAATAATGGCGGTATGGGCAGTCTATACCGTTCAAAATATGAGATGATCACTGTATTTAAACATGGAACCAAAGCTCATATTAACAATATTGAACTTGGCAAGCATGGTCGCTACCGCACTAATGTTTGGGACTATGCTGGAGTCAACAGCTTCGGCAGGAATCAATCTGACCTAGAAATGCACCCCACAGTCAAACCTGTTGCCATGATTGCAGATGCGATTATGGATTGCTCAAAACGCGGAGAAATTATTCTGGATGCGTTCCTTGGTAGTGGCTCCACCCTTATAGCTGCAGAACGTGTTGGACGTATTTGTTATGGCATAGAAATTGATCCTAAATATGTTGATACAGCCATCAGGCGCTGGCAGCAGAAAACCGGTAAGAATGCTGTGCATGCAGAGTCCGGTAAAACATTCAACGAACTAGCTGTAGAAGTTCAAGGAGGTGACCATGAGTAATAATGATGATTATAAAGTTGGTTACGGCAAGCCACCTAAGTCCAGACAGTTCACAAAAGGGCAATCTTGTAACTCAAAAGGCAGACCTAAGAAAAAGCCTAATACCTTTCAGGATGATATTAGATCTGTTTCAAGCACTAAAGTTCGGGTCAAGGGGGCAAATGGTCAGATGATCAACAAAACCAAAAGACAACTTCTTATAGATCAAATTTATAACCTTGGCATCAAAGGCAATGCATCTATGGCTAAAATAGCTTTAAAACTAGAGGGAGAAATTGATGAAGTACCTGATTTTGAAATTATGCCTGAGGATGAGGCTGTCCTTAAATCTATAATGTCCCAATATAATGATGGAGGTGATGATGAAAATAACTCCTGAAGATATGCAGAAACTCTATAAACATGATTTCTGCAGCTTTACTCAGTTTGCGTTTAATGAGCTGAATCCTCATATTAAGTACACTCACAACTGGCATATTAATGTTATTGCAGAAGCTTTGGCTAAAGTTGAATCTGGCGCAATAAAACGCCTTATTATTAACTTGCCACCTAGGATGTTAAAATCTCACTGCGCAAGCATATCATTTCCTGCATGGGTGTTAGGGCGCGATCCAACCAAGAATATTTTATGCATTACTGGTAGCAATGATTTAGGATCAGATCTTGAAGATAATTTTTACAGGCTGGTTAAATCTAATCGTTACAGAGCTCTCTTTTCTCAAATTGCATATTCACAATCTTCCAGAAGAATATCAACGCAATTTGGCGGTTTTCGCAAAAGTGCCTGCATGGAAACGTCGCTTACTGGTGTGGGAGCTGATGTAGTTATTATTGATGATCCAATTAGCACCTCAAAAGCTATGGATGAGTCTGAACGCAAGAACGTTAACCTGACGTTTGATCAGAACATTTATCAGCGCCTTAATGACAAGCATGATGGTGCAATTATTATTGTTATGCAGCGCCTGCATGAAAATGATTTATGTGGTCATATATTGCAGAAATCTAGTGATTGGCACCATATTAACCTTCCAGCTTTTGCTGTAGAAGATGAAGAGTGGATCCTATCTAGTGGTAAAATGATAAAACGTAAAAAATGGGATGCTCTACATCCAGAAAGAGAATCCTATCAAGAGCTGGTAAATCTTCGTTATAAAATTGGAGCTCATGCTTTTGCTTATCAATTTTTACAAGGGCAAATGAAGCCAGCATTTGGTGCTATACACGTTCCCAAGAAATATTATTCACATGATGAATGGTATGAAAAAGCTCCTGAAGAAGTGTTTGAGGCAAAATTTATGTTTGACCATGGTGTTGCCATAGTTCCGACGGGGTGTGACAGCATAGAAGAATGGAAAGAAAAATACGAAGAAAAAGCCAAAGGAACATATAGGTCTCAACTTGGTAGATGCTTGAAGGAAGGTGAGGCAGAACTAGGAACATGACTTCTTTCTACTGGACTTACCCTTATAACAGAGCGTTACTGTGGTTGTTAATATAATTACGGAGCGCTTTATGGCAGAGATTAAAAATGTAGATTTAAAAAAAGGGATCAAAAATCTTAATTCTGATGAATTACGAAAACTGGATAAGAAACAGCTACAACAGCTTTATAAACGGGCAAAAGAATTATATGCAGATAATTGTGGCCCCTTATCCCGCGTAGAAAGGCAGAATTTATATATCATACAGGAGGGGTTGTTTGGCAATGTCGACCCAAAAACACAAGCCAGCTTGGAAAATATTGGTAAAACGCTTGTTAAGAAGCCTGATAAGCGAAAAAAGGCGATTGATTATAATATGCCATGTGCAGGCTCTGTTCTGGTTAAAAATTGGAAGGGAAAGCAGCTTGAGGTCAAAATTTTAACAGATGGTTTTGAGCATAAGAATCAGTATTATAAAAGTCTCTCAAAATTAGCCAAAGAAATTGCAGGATATGCAGTTTCTGGCCCTATATTCTTCGGCCTCCGCAAACCAAAAGCAAGGGTGCCGGTGATATGAAAAAGAAAACTATACGCTGTGCAATTTATACCCGAAAATCTACTGAGGAAGGGTTGGAGCAAGAGTTCAATTCGCTGGATGCTCAGCGTGAAGCAGGGAAATCCTATATCACCAGCCAAAAACATGAAGGCTGGCAGGTTATTTCAACACCATACGATGACGCTGCCTATAGCGGTGGAAATATGGAGCGCCCAGCACTCAAGAAATTGCTCGCCGATATTGAGGTGGGGAAGATTGATATTGTTGTAGTGTACAAGGTAGACCGCCTTTCCCGTGCACTCAGTGATTTTGCTAAAATGGTGGAGATATTTGATGCAAATTCGGTATCTTTTGTGTCGGTGACGCAGGCTTTTAATACGACAACTTCAATGGGACGACTGACGCTGAATGTATTGCTCTCCTTTGCCCAATTTGAGCGTGAAGTGACGGGCGAGAGAATCCGCGATAAATTCGCTGCATCTAAGAAGAAAGGCATGTGGATGGGCGGTCCACAACCGCTTGGTTATGATGTTAAAGATCGTAAACTCATTGTGAATGAGGATGAGGCACAGATTATCCAGTTTATTTTTGAATATTACGCTAAAAACCCAGCAGGTGAACCACTCTATAAGCTATTAGATATACTGAAAACCAAAGGATATAAGGGGAAGTTATATACCAGCAAAAAGGGCAATCAGATCATCGGTAAAGAATTTAACCTGAACCAGATTTATAACATTCTTAATAATCCGCTCTACAACGGCAAAATGAAGCATAAGAACGAGGTTTATGACGGGGAGCATGCGGCTATTATTGATGATGAATTATGGCATAAAGTTCACAATAAAATCACCAAGAAGGAGTTTACCCTCAATCCCAGTAAGACATCTGAACAGCCTAAACTGACTGGTAAAATCTACGACTATCTCGGCTACCGTCTCAGCCCGACCTATTCCTACAAATACTCTGCCGCAGGCCGATACAAAATGCGTTATTACATTAATCGAGAGATTTCTGTAAAAGGCAAAACGATATCGGATTTCAAACGCATCCGCGCTGATTATATTGACGATATTATTACCAAAGCAATTATGGCCTTGCTAAAAACACTGATAGATTCCATCGTAAAATCTGCAAATCATGAGCTATCATTCACACTATTAAGACCGTTAAAACAGCTAGTTACAACGCCAATTGAATTCTTAGAAAAGATAACTTTATTCCCACAACATATGAAATTAGACCTTAATTTGGATTTGGAAGGAAAAAATTTAGGCAATGACCCTACACAAGAAATTAAAAATATTTTGCAGCAATATAATGCAGAGATTTCTGCAACAGAATCTTGCCTAAAAATCAAATTGAACATTCCAGCGCAATATAAAAAAGTTAGCGGACAACTACAAATCATTACAGGAGATGGCCAGAAATCAGAAGAAAAATTCAGCTCAGAGTACAGCCACTCAAATGACAAAACTTTTTCCATGCTAGCAAAATCCTTTTATTGGCATAAGCAGATTGAAGATAGAGTTTACAAAACCCACAAAGAAATCGCTGCGATTGATGGACACAATACAGAATATGTAAAACGCGCCCTGAAATTAAAATTCCTCTCCCCAAAAATTATCAAGCAAATTACTTCAAATGATAATCCAAACCAAATAAATATCGAGCAACTAATCGCCTGCAATGCGTGGAATTGGCGGGAGCAAGAGAAGTTACTTCTCACACAGTAACCAATTTAACCATCACCGCACTACAAAAGCTGAAGCCAGATTATCTGGCTTTTTTATTGCGCAAAACCCTGATGAGGTCGGCGGGAATTTCCTGCTGATGTCTTTGATAGATTTTACCTAATAATTACAATAATATACAGGTCATGATGTTGAGAAGAAGACTCCCCATAGCCGTGAGTGGCGCTAACAGCGCGGTACACCAAAAGTTACCTAACGCACTGAAAAACAACGAGAAAATTTGGTGGACACTCTCTTAGATAGTTCGAACCAATTAGTCGAGCAATTACAAGACTGGGCGGTGATACTCAATGCCCGTGAGCAACGGTTGGCTGCTTGATAAGAAAGTGAATGGATTACGTTTACTATTAAGAAGATATTGAGTATCCTCTTAATATCTGAAACTGAGAACAAAGTATTTTTAAGGATATGAAATCTAAGGAAAAAACGTGTATAGACTTATTTGCTGGAGCCGGTGGCCTTACAGAGGGGCTTAGGCAGTCAGGCTTTACGAGCATTTTTGCAAATGAGATTTCACCAGCTTATTCAGAAACACTTAAAAGAAATCATTCTGACTCAGAGATTGAAACTGCTGACATACGCTCTTTAGATGCAAATCAAATTAGAAAACGATTAAATATTGCAAGTGGCGAGCTAGATATCTTAGCGGGAGGCCCTCCCTGCCAAGGATTTAGTGTTAATGCTCCGACACGATCGACAGACGATGAACGAAATCATTTATTTTTAGATTTTCTTAAATTCGTAGAGGCTTTTAGCCCTAAAGTTGTCTTGATTGAAAATGTTCCTGGCATGCTTTCATTTGAGAAAGGTAAGACAGTCGCTTCTATACTTAACAGCTTAAAGCAGCTTGGATATGACGCTACTGTAAAGATTTTATACGCTGCACATTATGGTGTTCCGCAGATGCGCTGGCGGACAATTTTTATTGCAAATAGGATAGATGTTGATCCCACAGATATGTATCCCGTTCCAACTCATTTTGCTATGGGGCGAGCAAACTTTTCAACAAAACACCTAGGCCATAGTATTATTGTTGATGCAAAGAAATTAGATTACTTGCCCAAAAATGTGACTGTTACACAAGCGATAAGTGACCTGCCAGTTATCGAGAATGGTGGTGGGGATGATGTCATGTCTTATACAAAAAATGCCCAGACGAAGTTTCAGAAGAGCTTGCGAGGTAACTCGCAAACCTTGTATAATCATAAAAGTGCTGGATTGGGCAAAGCAAACTTAGATAGATTGCCTCATATACCTCCAGGTGGGTCGTGGCGCGATATACCATATGACCTTCTCCCAGAGGGAATGAAACGCGCACGGCGATCAGATCATACGAAACGCTATGGCCGATTAGACCCTAATGGTATTGGTAGCACCATACTAACTAAGTGTGATCCTCACTGGGGAACATATATTCATTATGAGCAAGATAGAATTATCAGTGTTAGGGAAGCTGCGAGAATACAGTCTTTTCCAGACAAGTTTCGTTTTTATGGATCACTAACTGAACAATATGAGCAAGTCGGCAACGCAGTTCCACCAGCTCTTGCAGCTGAAATAGGTAGGTCTATATTCGCATATTTAGATAATGATTCTGCTATCGAAGAAAACAAGCATATATGGCATGTTCCACAAATGCCGTTGTCGCTTAATGAAAGAATTTTAGTCGAAGATACTGCGTAAACTGTTATCTAAGGCTGATGGAGCATCTTCAGAAAGATTCGCTATAAAAGCAGCCGCAATATCATTAATTGGGTGATGCACCTGACGAACAAGCTCTAGGTTACGGTGTTCTCCATCTTGAACCTCTTCACCTAGACGAAAAGTTATTACAGAAAGATTCTCTCTGCTTGGGCCACTTGCATGCGGCACATCACCAATAACTTCTTCAAATTTTTGATAGACAGAGTCAGGAACAATAAAGAAAAAGCCTACGCAACGCTCAATCTTTTCATAAATATTCCCTTTACGGATGATCTGTGGAATAAGCCGTTTATGAACATTTGCCCAATTTAGGCCATGCCCTGATTTCGGTATGTCGGTGAGATTTTCACCTTCTTTGATTTTACGATAAGCATTCCAATTGTCGCGGTAATTGCCTGTTATATCGATACTCTGGACTTCGATGCCTACAAATTGCTGTGGTTTAAGTTGGTTGTTAACATTTTCATATGATTGTAACACCCAATCCATGCTCAATTGGCCATTAGCTTTAACTTGAATCTCTTTGCCAGAGCCTTGACCAAATGCGATGACTGGATTTTTTGCCGCTGATGCACGATCTTTGAGTTCTTGAAGTGTGCCACCAGAAATTAAATCTTTAGAACGATCTGGCCATACAGACTCTAGTACATGAGAAAACAATGCATGCTTGCGAGCATATAGCCTCTTTGGGCAAATGATTATTTCTGAGCCATTGGCTTTGTTTACGCCGTTTGAAACAGAACAAGTACCGTAAGTAACACTCTGATCGTGATTGGTTTTCGTGCAAGTGCTGTTCGTAAAGGGACAAAGCGCATTTTGAAAGGCACTAACTGCTTCCCGACTGGTGTCATCCGGTCGGTATCCAAAAAGTTCTACGATGTCTCTTCCTGTGGCTCTCATATGAAGAATATATCGCAAAATCTTAATCTTACTAGGAGATATTTTATGTCCTTTGATATTACAATTCAGCACGACCTTAAAAAGTTGATGCGGAGCTTAAACTCGCTTGAACGTGAGGTGGCACCGCAGGCGACAGTGCGCACCCTCAACCGTGTGGCCAACAGTGCAAAGGTGGCGAGCGCCAGACACATCGCACCGCAAATGAATAGCAGGCAGGCTGCTGTGAAGCGCCGCATTGAAACACGCAAGGCCACGCACAAGACGCTGTGGGCAACGCTGGTGGCACGCGATCGTGCGCTGCAGTTGATTGAGTTTGTGATCGGCAGCAAGAAGCCAACGCAACAACCCGGTGGCAAACGTGGTGTGGTGCGAGCCAAAGTGTACGGCAAGACACGCACGCTGAACCAAGCGTTCATCGCGCCGCGAAAGAGAGGCTCAAGTAAGACAACGGTTTACATGCGTAAGAGTGGCAAACGCCTGCCGCTTAAAATGCTGTACGGCCCCGGCATCATGCAGTTGTTCAAGCAAAGAGAAAACGACCAGGTGATGCAAATGAAAGTGTTGGAGCGCTTCCCAATTGAGTTCCGGCGCAACCTCGACTTCTATATCAACAGGATCAAACGGCGCTAATCCGCTGGGGTGAATCGGTGGGATTCAAAAAGGTACTCCCGGCCCGTCCCCCCTGCGGGTACGCCGAGGGCGCGGCGTTTTACTAGCCACAAATTCTAGAAAAGCATTTCGTTTCGTTTGGGCGGGCTGCAAACCTTTACATATCAAAGACTTAATATGCGAAACAGCGAAATGGCCTTATTTGGAGCCATTTCGCTAAGGTTTTGTATGCACAGAATTAATCAACAAAACAGAGGCAGAAAACATGAAAGTAGAGCTGATTGATATTGGCCGGGTGGTTCCTTATGTGAGAAACCCGCGCCGCAACGAAAACGCTATCACCAAAGTGGCGGCATCGATTAAGGAGTATGGTTTTCGCCAGCCCATTGTAGTGGATGAGGAGCTGGTTATCATTGCAGGTCACACGCGCCTACAGGCCGCACAGTCGCTGGGGTTAAAGAAAATACCCATACATATAGCCACTGGCCTCACGAGTGCGCAGATAAAGGCTTACAGGCTGGCTGACAACCGCACCCATGAGGATGCCGAGTGGGACGAGGAATTGCTGGCGATCGAGCTTGGCGAGTTGGATGAGCTGGGCTTCGATTTAGATCTGACCGGGTTTGAAACCGTGGAGCTGGAGAAGCTGCTCGATGGCGCGGCGATGGATGGCCTCACGGATGATGACGAAGTACCAGAAGCACCGGAAACTCCGGTTAGCAAAGAAGGCGATGTGTGGCTGCTAGGTGATCATAAGCTGATCTGCGGCGATAGCACCAAAGCAAAAACGATGAAGAAGCTGATGGGCGATGAGCTGGCGGACATGGTGTTTACCGACCCGCCTTACAATGTCGATTATGGTCAAACCATGAAGGATAATCTGCGCGGCAAACCACGTAAGATCAAAAATGATAATCTTGGTGGTGAGTTTAAGCAGTTCTTGACCGATGCCTGCGGTGAAATGGTGAAGGTTTGCAAAGGAGCGCTCTACATCTGTATGAGCTCGTCCGAGCTGCATACGCTATTCGCGGCGTTCAATGATGCTGGTGGCAAATGGTCGACCTTTATCATCTGGGGTAAGAACCACTTTACTATGGGCCGGGCCGATTATCAGCGGCAATATGAGCCTATCCTCTATGGCTGGCCGGATGGCAATAAACATTTCTGGTGTGGTGCGCGGGATCAAAGCGATCTGTGGCATTATGATAAGCCAAGAACCAACGATTTGCACCCGACCATGAAGCCTGTGGAGCTGGTGTGCCGGGCGGTGGAAAACTCGAGTAAAACTAAAGATATAGTGCTGGATTCATTTGGTGGCTCTGGCACGACGATGATTGCGTGTGAGAAGCTGAAGCGTCAGGCGCGGCTGATTGAGCTTGATCCGATATTTTGTGATGTGATTGTTAAACGGTGGGAAGAGTTCACCGGCAACAACGCGAAGCTGGCCGGTGAAAAAAAGACGTTTGCGCAGATCGCTGCGAAGCGTCAGGAGGCTTGAGCCTCAATGAGGCGGTAGCCGCGCACGCCTTCGCTGGTGGTAAAGGCTTCGATCGGCAGTCCGCGCTTCTTGCGTAGGTTTGAGAGGTGGCCGCGTATCGAGTGTGGTTTCCATTCCGTGGCTTTGATTAACTCTGCCAGCGTGGTGCCATTTTCGCGGGAAAGCAGCTCGATGATAATCGATTGTTTGGTTTCGCGCTTCGGCTCGTCCCCCGGCGTTGCATTCTGCTGCGGGGTGTTGCTTGGCGTTGCCTCGCGTTGCGGTGCGTTGCTTGCCGCTGCAAGCCCGGCATCGGATAGCAGGTAGGTTTCTTTGCCCATGTCGGTGAAGCGCTTGTTAAGCAAGCCCTTTGCCAGCATAGAGTCGAGGCTCTTTTGCCGGATCATCGGGTTTTTGATATGGCCCATGCATTCGGTGATGCAGGTGGCTGGGTTTTTAATGGCATCGTCGATGATGCGTTGTTGCGTTGGTGAAAGTTGAGTCATTTAAACACTCCTTGGTTTGGTTAATATTTGCCCTGTGGACAATCCTATGAATGCTTCAATCACAGGCTTAATCAAGTCAATTCGATGGAAAAAGTGTAATAAAATGAGTGTGTTAAATGGCTACGTCCTATCCTGTATCAACCATCGCCAAATTGTTTGGATTAACCGAGCGACGCGTGCAGCAGCTGGCCCAAGAAGGGATTATACCCAAGCCAGAAAAGAACCAGTACGAGCTGGTTGGAAGCGTTCGATCCTACATCGATTATCTGCAGCAGCGTGCATTTGGCAAAGGCGCTGTGCCGCAGGATACGCATCTTGAGCGTGCGCGATTATTAAAGGCGCAGGCGGACATGGCGGAGATTGAACTGGCCGAGCGCACCGGGTCGCTGGTGACCGTGGAGCGCGTGGAGGCGGATTGGACAGATATGGTGGCAGCATGCAGGGCGAAGATGCTCGGTATTCCTACCAAGACTGCTTACCAAATTGCCCATTTAGAAAAACCGGAAGAAATTGAGAAATTCCTCAAGCGCACCATCTATGAGGCGCTGGCGGAGATGGCTGATTATGAAACCACAACAGACGAAGACCTATCCGAAAGCCTTGAAGAAAGTGGCGTTAGCTTGGATGCCGCCGCCGGAGCTGACGGTGAGCCAGTGGGCGGATCAGTTTCGGAGGCTGAGTCCGGAAGCGAGTAGCGAGCCGGGCCGTTGGGTAACCGAGCGTGCGCCATACCAGCGCGGCATGATGGATGCGGTTAATGAGGTGGGCGTATCTGAGGTGGTGTTTATGACCAGCTCACAAATTGGAAAAACGGAGATTATAAATAATATCGTGGGCTATTTTGCTCACCAAGACCCATCACCGCTGCTGCTGATTCAGCCAACGCTGGATATGGCGGAGACATGGAGCAAGGATCGCCTCGCTCCGATGATCCGCGATACGGATGAGCTGACCGATCTGTTTGGCGATCCACGCAGCCGCGATAGTAACAATACGCTGCTACATAAAAAGTTTCCGGGTGGGCATATCACCATGGCTGGTGCCAATAGCCCTTCCTCCCTCGCCAGCAGGCCCATCCGGATTGTTCTGCTGGATGAGGAAGATCGTTATCCTCATTCAGCAGGCACGGAGGGTGATCCCGGCTCGCTGGCGCAAAAGCGGACGACCACCTTTTGGAATCGCTTGTTGGTGTCGGTTAGCACGCCAACGGTCGAGGATGAGAGCAAGATTGAATCGCGCTATCAGCAAAGCGATCAGCGCAAGTTTTATGTGCCATGCCCGGAGTGCGGCGCATTTGAGGTGCTGTCATGGAGCCAAGTAAAGTTTGAAAAGAAAAAGCCTGAAACGACCTATTACGAATGCGAGCATTGCGAGGCGCATTTAAAGGAAAGTGACAAAATGTGGATGCTGGGCCATGGCGAATGGCGAGCTGAAGCAGCGTTTAACGGCATTGCCGGGTTTCACATCAATGAGCTGTATAGCCCATGGGTGAAATGGGCCGAGATGGTGGAGAATTTCCTCAAGGCCAAGCGCCTGCCGGAAACATTGAAGGTTTGGGTTAACACCTCGCTTGGCGAAACATGGAAGGAGAAAACCGAGGGCGTTGATCCATCCGGATTGCTGGGCCGCAAAGAAAACTGGGGGCGTGTGGCACCCGAAGGCGTGGTGGCGATTACCGCTGGCGTCGATGTGCAGGATGACCGCCTAGAGGCTGAGGTAATTGGCTGGGGTGTGGGTCAGGAAAGCTGGTCGCTGCAGTATCATGTGCTGCATGGCGATCCGGCGCAAAATAAGGTTTGGGAAGATCTCGACAATGTGCTGTCGCAGACAATTCAAACCAACGATGGGCGCACACTTCCGGTGGCTTGCGCCTGTGTGGATTCGGGCGGTCACCAAACGCAGCGTGTCTATGAATATTGCAAGGCGCGGGAATATCGCCGCATCTATGCGATCAAAGGTGCATCGCAGATGGGTAAACCGCTGGTGAGCAAATTCAGCAAAGCTAATAAGCTACGCGTGAAATTGTTTTCAATCGGCACTGATACAGCAAAGCAGATGATCTACTCGCGGCTGAAGATACACCAGCCGGGGCCGGGCTATTGTCATTTTCCTGCGGATTACCCGGAGGAGTATTTCAAGCAGCTCACCGCAGAGCGCATACAGACCAAGTTTGTTAATGGCCACCCCACACGCATTTGGGTGATGCCAAAGGGTCGCCGCAACGAGGCGTTGGATTGCCGCGTCTACAGCATGGCGGCGCTGCATATTTTGAATCCCAACCTTGATCGGTTGGCAAAAGAACAGGAGCGCGAGCGACTTAAGCAACGCACCGACACTGAGAAGCCTGATGGTGCATCTACCAACGAGTGGATGGGTTATGAGGATTGGAATTTTAACTAAACAAGAGAGTTTTTATGAGCAGACGATCACACCGCAATAATAGCGTAGTAAAAATCCCGTGTGAGTTTTTAAACGGCACATTACGGGCCTATCAGGTGAAGATTAAAGACAAGAGTGTCTTTTTATCCCGCCAATACACCACCCAAGTCGAGGACGCTATTTGCGTTCCGGTGTGGCTGGCCAAAAAGGAGGGATTGGTATGAGCCTTACATTAACACAAGCACAGACCGCGCTGGATGCATGGGTTGCAGCGGATATCGCCGTGGCCAAGGGGCAAAGCTATTCAATGAATGGCCGTAGCCTAACGCTGGCTAATTCAAAAGAAATACGCGAGCAAATCCAATATTGGGAACGCCGCGTTTCTGCCTTTACCCAAACGATTCAAAACAACCAACAAGCAGCCTTAGCGGATTTTTCAGATGTCTAATGTAATCGATAAAACAATTGAGCTGGTCTCGCCGGAAGCGGCATTGCGCCGTGATACGGCACGCAAAATCCTCAAAGCGCAGCGTGCGTATGAGGCGGCGCAACCCTCGCGCCTGCGTAAAACCAAAACCGACCCCGGCAGCGGTGATGCGATTGTCGAGCGTGCCGGAGAATCCTTACGGCTGCAGGCTCGGCATTTGGATGAGAACCACGATCTGGCAACAGGCGTGCTGGATTGCCTGGTCAATAATGTCGTGGGTCGCGGTGTGGCGGTGGAGCCGCAAGTGAAGCTGAAAAACGGCGAGCTGGCAACAGATGTCAACAAGCAGCTGATGGAGCTGTGGGAGGAATGGATTCGCTTCCCGGAGGTGACATGGGAGCATCATTGGAACCAGATGCTGCGGTTGCTGGCCCGGCATTGGTTTCGTGATGGTGAGGTGTTGCTGAAGCATGTGGAAGGTACGCGCCGTGACTTGGATCACGGTACCATCGTGCCTTACTCGCTGGAGATGATCGAGGCGGACTTTTTACCGTTTGATCTCAATGATGAGAAAAAGCGCATTATCCATGGGGTGGAGAAAAACGTCTGGCGCAGGCCGAAGGCGTATTACCTCTATAAAGATCATCCGGGCGATAACCATGTGATTACCTTAAAGCGCGATACCAAACGCTTCGCCGCTGAGAAAATGATTCACATCAAAATTGCGCGGCGCATTAGCCAAACGCGTGGTGTGTCGGTGTTTGCAAATGTGATGACGCGGCTGGAGGATGTGAAGGATTACGAGCTGTCAGAACGGTTGGCGGCAAAAGTGGCAGCATCCATTTGCGCATATATTCGCAAAAGCCTCGATGGGCCGACCTCTGGCCTGCAGGTGGATGATACTGGCAATCGCTTGATGAAGATGCAGCCGGGCATGATTTTTGACAATCTACTCCCCGGTGAAGAGGTGGGCATGATTGATAGTAATCGGCCCAATTCGATGCTGGAGCAATTTCGCAATTCGCAGCTTCGGGCGGTGGCGGCTGGCACGTCGACCAGCTTTTCGTCCATCTCAAAAGATTATCGCGGTACTTACAGCTCGCAGCGCCAAGAGCTGGTCGAGCAATCGGTCAATTATGGCGTGCTGCGCGAGTATTTCACCGAACGCTGCGTGCGGCCCATTTGGGAAAAGTTCGTCGATATGGCGGTGCTTTCCGGCCAGCTGGAGGGTGCGGGTGAACAGATCAACCCACGCAGCTTGAAAAAAGCCAGCTTCCAAGGCCCGGTCATGCCGTGGATTGACCCGCAAAAAGAGGCCAATGCGGAAGAGAAGATGGTGCAAGCTGGCTTCAAATCGCGTGCGCAGGTGATCCGCGAACGCGGCAATAATCCGCAGGATGTGTTTGAGCAAATCAAGCAGGAACGCGAAGAGGAAACCGAAGCTGGCCTAAATTTCAGCACCAGCAATGGTGGCCAACAACTTAACCTTTTCAACGAAAACCAAGGAGACCCCGATGCCAAAGAAGATGACGAAGAGTCCGGAGACAAAACCGGAGACAAAAAGCCCGGAGATGCTGACCCGGACGATTGATTTAACCAAGGATTCGATTGTTGATGATGAAAGCCGCCTCGTGCGGCTTTCTTTTTCTTCAGAGGAGCCTATCACCCGGCAGAGCTTTTTTAGCGAGCCATGGGTAGAAGTGCTGGGGCATGAACGTGCTGAGGTGGATATGGAGCGCCTCAATAATAGCGCCCCGCTGCTTTACAACCATGATCGTTACGATCGAGAAAATCGTATTGGCGTGGTCGAGCGTGCATGGCTGGAAAATGGCCGTGGCTATGCTGAGGTGCGCCTTTCCAAACGCGCCGAGGTGGAGGGCATTTGGCAGGATGTGCGCGATGGCATTTTGCGCAACGTATCCGTGGCCTACCGCATCAATGAGCGCAAGCTGGAAGAAGAACACAAAGATAAACCAGATCTCTATCGGGTGGTCAGCTGGACACCGATGGAGATTTCACTGGTCGATATTCCCGCTGATCCCACCGTTGGGGTTGGTCGGAGTGCCGAGGAGATGAGCCGTGAGGGTTCTGACCTCAATACCCAACCCCAACCCCAACCAAACCAAAAGGAGAAACCTATGCCTAAGAAAGTCGTAGATAATGAAACGCCGGAGCGTAAAGAAACGTCCACCCCGGCTACCCCGCCTGTCGATAAGGATGCCTTACGTCAGGAAACGCTAACCGCTGAAAAAGAGCGTCGCACTGAGATTCGCGGCTTGTTTGAAGGCCATGATGACCATGTGGAAGTGCGCGATGCTTGCCTTGATGATCCGGAGATTGATGTCAACGAGGCACGCAAGCAGCTGCTCGATGCGATCGGCAAAAATGAGCAGCCTGCTGCCAATGGCCAGCGCATTGAGATGGGCGAAAGTGATGTAGAGAAATTCTCTCGCGCCGCTTCCGATGCCATTGCTTTCCGCGCTGGCATTGCCGATAAGGATGCCAAGCCAACCGATTTATGTGGCTTCACCTTAATGGAGATGGCGCGTAAGTCGCTGGAGCTATGTGGCGTGCGCACCGAGCGTATGGACAAACGCGAGCTGGTGGGCCGCGCATTTACACATAGCAGCAGTGACTTCCCTAAAATCCTAGAGAACAACTCACGCAAGGCAATGCTGCGCGGATATGAGGAAGCCGAAGAGGTTTTCCAGCGCTTTACCCGCACTGGCAATCTTTCCGACTTCAAAGAGCATAGCCGCGTGGGTATGGGCGTATTTGATTCGCTGGATGAAGTAGCTGAAGGTGGTGAATACAAGCATGGCACCGTCGGTGAGCGTGCAGAAAGCATCAAGCTGGCGACCTATGGTAAATTGTTCAGTATTACCCGCCAAGCCATCATCAATGATGATCTGACTGCCTTTACCGAGATTCCACGCAAGATGGGCCGCGCTGCAGCTCGCACCGTTGGTGATCTGGTGTTTAACGTCATTACCAGCAATCCAAATATGAGCGATGGTACGGCGCTATTCCACGCGGATCACAAAAACCTTGCAGGCTCCGGCGCAGCACCAAGTGCGGCAGCGGTGGGTGCTGGGCGTACTGCAATGCGCACACAAAAAGATGGCAAGGCGACGCTTAATATCTCGCCATCCTTCTTTCTTGTGCCTGCGGCGCTGGAAGATACGGCTCGCGTGCTGATGGTTTCGGAAACTGATCCATCACAAAACAACAGCCGCAAGCCTAACCCGGTGCGTAATGCTGCTGAGGTGATTGTAGATGCACGCTTAGATGAGGATTCAACCTCTGCATGGTACCTACTATCCGATCCTAACCGCTTCGATACGATTGAAGTGGGTTATTTGGATGGTGTCGCAGCACCGTTCTTGGATCAGCAGGATGGCTGGAACATTGATGGGGTGGAATACAAAGTCCGCATCGATGCTGCTGCCGCACCGCTTGAATTCCGTACTCTGTACAAGAATCCGGGCGCGTAAAACGTAACTTAAACCAACCTAACACAAGCGGCTACCCAGCCGCTTTTTTAATGCCAATTTATTAGGAGAAAACTTATGGCTACTAACTATGTTCAAGAGGGTAATGCCCTCGATTATACCCCATCGGGCGCAGATGTTGCTTCCGGTGATTTTGTGCTGATTGGCGTCATTGGCGGGGTGGCTAAAACCGCCATCGCCGATGGCAAAACAGGCGCGGTGCATGTGCGCGGCGTGTTTAGCGTGGCAAAAGCCAGCGGCGCTGTAACCCAAGGGCAAAAGCTCTATTGGAACAGCACCAACAGCAATCTGACCACCACTGCATCGGGTAATACCATTGTGGGCGTGGCGGCTGAGGCCGCAGCGTCCGGTGATGCAACGGTTAAAGTGCTACTTAACGTAGGCTTGTAGGCCATGCCATTCATTGATGACATGCATGGCCACCACCAAACGCTACTCGATACGCTGGATGGCCGCGAGGTGACCTATACCCCCCAAGGTGGGTCGCCTCGCGCCATTTCCGGCATGCTGCAGGAGTATTCCGAGCTTACGGGTGGCGAAACGGTCGATGTGGTGGTGAGCAATCCGATGCTATCGGTGCGCACCACCGATCTGCCTGAGCTGCAGGTGGCTGATCAATTTACGGTCGATACTCAGGACTATGAAGCGGTGGTGATCAGCCCCGACCATGAGGGCATCACCGAAATTACCATGGAGAAAATATGATACACGCACGTACGCAAATTCGTGGGGCGGTGGCAACCCTGCTGAAAAATAACACCCAAGCTGGCGCAAATGTCTTTGAGGCACGCGCCTATGCGCTGGATGATCCAAAACTGCCTGCCTTGCTGGTTTACACCAAGCAAGAAACGGTGGGCCAAACCTCAATGAGCTATCCGCGCACGCAGCATCGTGAGCTGCAGGTAAGCATTGAGGCGTATGTCAAAGCACGCGGCAAGGTGGATGACGATACCGATACGCTGGCGCTGGAAATTGAGCAGCTGATTGCTGCCGATCCTAGCCTTGGCGGGTTGGTCAAAGATGTGGTGCTGGATACCACAGAAACACTTATTTCCGATGAGGGAGAGAAGCCCATCGCCGTGGCGGTGATGAATTATGCTGTCCTTTATACGGTCAAGGAACATGAACCGCAGACCCTAATCTGATTTGCCTCTGATTTTCTGCGCTTCGTGTGTTGGGGCGGTGCCACAAGGTACCGCCCCTTCTTTTTTACAATCAACCCAAAACAAATAGGAGAACACTATGGCTACTCACGCTGGCAGCGAGGGGAAGGTCTTTGTAGGCACTGACCAAATCGCTGAAATTAAATCATGGTCGATGGAGGTCACCTCTGACACCACCGACGCATCTATCATTGGCACCTCATGGCGCAAAAATCAGGCAACGATCAAAAGCTGGTCGGGTAGTTTTGATGGTTTTTGGGATGAGACTGATACCAATGGCCAAGGAGCACTTGCTGCCGGAGCGACGATTACGCTCAACCTCTATCCGGAGGGCAACGACACAGGTGATACCTATTGGACGGGCGATGTGATCATCACCTCCATTGCCTACAACGCGGCCTTTGATGGCATTGTCGAGGCTTCCTTCGGCTTTACCGGAACCGGGCCACTCACCGAATCAACCGTAAGCTAGGAGGCACCATGAGTGTTATTGATCGCGCTACTTCTCATTATGCGCAGCAAGAGAAACTAATCGTCACCGTCCCGGAATGGGCCGAGGGCGATACCCCGCTGGAGATTCATGTATTTCCGATGACCATGGCTGAGGTCAACATGATGCAGAAGATCGCCAGCAAAAAAGCCAGCAACATCGAGCAAGCTGCCAATATTATCGTGGTGAAAGCCAAGGATAAGGATGGCAAACGCCTGTTTAGCATTGCCGACCGGGATAAGCTGATGCAACAGGCCGATTACCGCGTGGTTTCACGTATTGCCGAGCAGATCGAGGAGCATTTCTTCGGTGATATTGAGGAACACAAGGGAAACTCCGATGCGACTCCTTCCGACGAAACCAACTAGCGCTGGCATGGCGGCTATCTCGACCTTTGGCTGAGATTGAGGCCATGTCGCCTAGGCAGTTTATGGAATGGGTCGCTTTTTTTGAAATCCAACACGAGCATTTGAGTAAGAACCATGGGAAGATTCGCTGAAGCAAAATTTACGATCCGGGCGGTCAATAAGACGCAAAAAGCCTTCTCACAGATCAATAAAAATGTGGGAAATATGGATCGCCGCTTTTCGAAGCTAGGCAGCAATCTAAACAAAATCGGTGGGCTAATGGCGACCGCGTTTGTTGGTCGGCAGATCGTTGATACCATTACCAAGTTTGAAAAGCTGGAGGCATCGCTTCGTACCGTCACCGGCTCTGCAGATAAGGCATCGCTGGCCTTTGGTTTTATTCAGGAATTTGCGGCAACCACGCCCTTCCAATTGGAAGAAGTGACGGCTGCATTTATTAAGCTCAAAGCGCTGGGGCTAACACCATCGCAGGATGCGCTCACCTCTTACGGTAATACCGCCGTGGCGATGGGTAAAAGCCTCAATCAAATGATCGAGGCGGTGGCGGATGCGGCAACGGGCGAGTTTGAGCGCTTGAAGGAGTTTGGTATTAAATCCAAATCCCAAGGCGATCAGGTGACCTTCACCTTCCAAGGCATTAGCACCACGGTGGGTAAAAACTCCAAAGAGATAGAGCGGTATTTACGTTCCATAGGTAATGTGCAATTTGCCGGGGCGATGGACGAGCAAGCCGATACGCTTAATGTGGCGCTGTCCAATATGGGCGATAGCTTCTCTAAGCTCGTCAAGGCCATCGGGGATGCCGGACTTACCGATATTTTGCAGGGCATTGCCAATGCCATAAAATGGCTGGCGGAGAAAATCACCGCTGCCATTCCTCTGTTCAAATTGGGCTTTAAGGCCATTATTGCCGAGGTGATTAAATTTGGAAATCTGTTCATTGCCGTATTTAAGGGCGTGGGCAGAGCCTTTACTGCGTTTGGGGAAACGATCTCGGCGCGGTTTGAGGCGCTGGGTAAAGACCTCGCGGCTTTTATTGAAGATCCACTGGGCGGCGTGTCGTTTGAAAACACCCGCGCTGCGCTGGAGAACGGACTGCTGGATTCGATGAGCAATGCGTTTGACCAGGCGCTCATGGAAGCGAAAGAATTCAACTCAGCGATCGATGCGGAGATTCAGGGTGCTGCGGCAAAAGTGGTTGAGGCGCGGCAGAAGAAAAATGCCTCGCTAGATAGCTTGTTTCAGGAAACCAATACGCCTGAAAATACCAAGGAAACCAACAAGCAGACGGAGAAGTTTACCAAGCTGCAGCGTGAGGCGCAGCGCATTATCCAAGCCACGCGCACGCCGCTTGAGCGCTATAACAAGGAAATGGAGCTGCTCAATAAGTTGCTGAAGGCTGGCCATATCAATCAGGAAACCTTCGGACGTGCCATGGAGCAGGCGCAGGAAAAAATGAAAAAATCATCCGAGAAAATGGGTGATGTGATTGAGGGCGAGTTTGAGGGCTTGGGCAAAACCATGGAAGGCAGCATGGCCGATGCGCTCGATGGTATTAGTGGCCGATTTGATAGTTTCGGCGATTTTGCCAAGGGCTTCCTGTCTGACCTTAATCGTCAGCTGCTGCAATTTGCGCTGAAGGATTTGGGCATTACTGGCGAGGGTGGGATCATTGAGGGCATTTTTGGCTCTATCGGTGGCCTCTTTAAAGGCGGTGGTGGTGGCGGTGGTTTTGGCAGTATTCTATCAAGCGTTGGGAGCCTCTTCGGAGGCTTTTTTGCTGATGGTGGCACGCTTAAACCCGGCCAGTTTGGTGTGGTTGGCGAGCGTGGCCCGGAGCTGGCCTTTGCTGGCAATAGCCCGATGCACATCACACCCAATGGTGGGATGTCGCCTGTATCGGTGACGATGAATATCAACACGCCGGATGCGCAGAGCTTCCGTCAAAGCCAAACGCAGATCGCCGCTGATATGGCGCGATCGATTGATCGTGCAAGGAGAAACCTATGACCGATTTTGAAGAAGTACAATTCCCCACCGATATCTCTTACGGAGCAACAGGTGGGCCGATGTTCTTAACCGATGTGGTGGCAACCGTATCCGGCCATGAGCAGCGCAATAGTAAATGGCAGCAATCACGTGCTAAATACAATGTGGCTTCGGGTATTAAAACCGAGTCACAATGGCAGGCGCTGATTGCTTTTTTTCGTGCGCGGCGTGGCCGGGCGATTGGCTTTCGCTTCAAAGATTGGAGCGATTACAAGGCTGAAAACCAACCGCTCAAATCACTGGGTGGCAATGACTACCAGCTGGTCAAACAATATGTCAGCGGCGCGATGGTGTATGAACGTGATCTTACCAAGCCTGTGGCGGGTAGCGTTAAGCTCTATGCCGATAGCATATTGCAGGCCAGCGGCTGGAGCATTGATACCGAAACCGGGATCATCACCACTAGTATTTCCGGCACGCTAACGATTGACTGCGAGTTTGATGTGCCTGTGCGATTTGATACCGACGAGATGGCCGTTTCTATGGATAGCTTCGATGCGGGTAATTGGAGCAGCATCCCGCTGATTGAGGTGCGCGTATGAGAGTCATATCTCCACAATTAGAAGCGCATTTTGCTGGCGGCATGACCACACTTGCGACCTGCTGGCGGATTACGCGGCAAGATGCTGTGGAAGTCGGATTTACCGATCATGACTTACCCATCACCTTTGACAGCGTGCTTTATGACTCCATCGCAGGCTTTACGCCAACCACGGTGGAGAGCAAATCCAATATGTCGGTCGATAATCTCGATGTGGAAGGTCAGGTATTCCCTTCCAAAATTACCGAGGAAGATCTGCTGGCCGGGCTGTATGACTATGCTGAGATCGAGATATTCCTCGTGAATTATGATGATCTGACCCAAGGCAAGCTAGTGGTTAAGCGTGGTAGACTTGGCGAGGTCACGCTGAACAGCCAGATGTTTCAGGCAGAGGTGCGAGGCTTAACGCAGCATCTTAGCCAAACCATCGGGCAAGTTTTCTCTCCCTCCTGCCGCGCCATCTTGGGTGATAGCAAATGCAAGGTAGCGCTGGCTTCTTTTACCGTCTCAGCGACGGTGACGGAGGTGGTGAATAATCAAACCTTTAAAGCAACCACGCTCTCCCAAGACGCGGGATGGTTTACAGGTGGCGAGGTGGTGTGGACATCCGGCAATAATGATGATCGGCGCATGGAGGTGAAGGAATTTGCCTCAGCGCAGGTGGTGTTGGCGCTTGCGATGGGCAAATCGGTGCAGGTGGGCGATACCTTCGACATCATCGCCGGGTGCGATAAAACCCGCGAAACCTGCCAGAGCAAATTTACAAATATTCTCAATTTCCGTGGTGAGCCGGATGTGCCGGGAACGGACAAATTGCTGACTACGGCTGGAACATTTACGCAAGGAAACCCAAATGGCTAAAATCAAACCAGAGCAGATCACCGCGCAGGCGCGTACATGGCTGGATACGGCCTATCACCACCAAGGGCGGCTTAAGAAAAGCGCTAAGGGCAATGGTGGTGTCGATTGCCTTGGGCTGGTGATCGGCATTATCGACGAGCTGGGCATGCAGGATGGTGATGGCAACCCGCTGGTGCGTGCGGATGAGTTTAATTATTCGATGTATCCGGAGCGTGGCCGCTTGGTGGGAAGCATTTCCAAGCATCTGCTGGAAGTGCCGATTGATAAAATGCGTGTGGGTGATTTGCTGCTGTTTCGCACATTCAAAGACCCGCAGCATGTGGGGCTGCTTACCGATTATCCAAGCGGTGGGCCGGGCCTGATTCATTGCAACTCCAGCGCTGGCAAGGTGGTGGAGCAACCGCTTTCTATGACTTGGGTGCGCATGCTGACGCATGTGTATCGCTTCAAAAACAAACAACTGAAATCGTTAAAATAATATGGCTGATATTGTTCTTCCTGTCGTCGGTGGTGTCACTGGCTTTGTGCTGGGTGGCCCTTCGGGTGCCATTTTGGGTGCAAACCTTGGTAGCACCGCTGCTGGGCTGTTCTTTCCGAAGTCGCAGCGCGTGCAGCTACCGACGCAGGAAGGCCCACGGCTGGCTGATTTACGTGCGCAAACGGCCACTTACGGTAATATGATCCCAAAGGTCTATGGCACTATGCGCTTGGCAGGCAATGTCATCTGGTCGACTGATTTAAAAGAGGTAAAGGTTGAAACCACCAGCACCCAAACCAGCTCCGGCGGCGGTAAAGGTGGTGGCGGCGGTGGCTCGGTCACTACCAGCCAAACCAGTGTCACTTATGAGTATTTTGTTACGCTGGCCATTGCGATATGCGAGGGGCCGATTGATGAGGTAATTCGAGTTTGGGCCGATAGCAAGGTGCTAACGGAAGATGTGCTGTCCTCTGCCCAAGGTAAATACAACGTCCATCTCGGTACTGAGGATCAGATGGTCGATGATATCATGGCCAAATATTTAACCGCAGGCACCATTCCTGCCTATCGTGGTATGGCCTATGTGGTGATTGAGGATTTCCCGCTGGGAGCCTATGGCAATCGCATTCCAAACTTTACGTTTGAGGTGCGCCGCACGCTGCGCTTTACGCCATCGGTCGAAGATAAAATCACCGATATGGTGATGATCCCCGGCGCGGGTGAAATGGTCTATGGCACGGATGTGCAGACCAAGCAGGATGGTTATTTTGATGCGTATCAGGGCGGCATTTTTGTGCCTAATGCGGATAAAAACTTCATCAATATGCACAATTATGAGGGCAAAGCTGACGCGCTGGTGGCGATTGATCAGATGATGGATGTGCTGCCCAATCTTGAATGGGTGGCATTTGTGGTGACATGGTTTGCCACCTCCACCGATGCCGGGGCATGCGAGATTGTGCCGAAGGTAGAGTTTCAAGGTTCGACGCAGGTGCTTCCGCAGGATTGGAGTGTGGCAGGCATTGGCAGAAACGCTGCGCAGGTGGTGCTGAAGTTTGATGCGGACACACCAACCTATGGCGGCACGCCTTCTGACCATACGGTGGTGCAGCTGGTCGATTACCTAAAAAGCAAAGGCTTGAAGGTGATGCTGTATCCGATGGTGTTTGTGGATACCATCACTCCGGTACCAAAGCCATGGCGCGGACGTATCATCCCCGCCAATGCGACCGATGCCAATAGCTGGTTTACCAAAACCAACGGCTATAATGCGTTTATTAGCCATTATGCTAATTTGGTGAAAAACAAAGCGGATGCGTTTGTGATCGGTTCGGAGCTTATTGGCATGACCGGATTTACCGACTCTCCGGGCAGCTACCCGGCGGTTAATCAGCTGGTGTCATTAGCGGCGACCGTCAAAGGTATTATGGGCGCTGGTACCGATATTACCTACGCTGCCGATTGGTCTGAATATCACAGCACCAATGGCTGGTTTAATCTCGACCCGCTATGGGCTTCACCGAATATCGATTTCGTTGGTATTGATAGCTATTTTCCGCTGACGGAAGATCTGCCGCAGATTCAAATTACCGAGGATTTGATCAAGGAATATTGGGAGGCTGGCGAAGGCTGGGATTATTATTATACCGACTCAGTCGCTCGCACTGGCCAAACCAGCTATGGCAGTGATGCCACCTACGCTTGGAAAAACCTAGAATATTGGTGGAAAAATACCCATACCAATCCGGATACCAACACCACAGCTTGGACTGCCAAGATGAAGCCAGTGTGGTTTACCGAGTTCGGCTTTCCAAGCGTGGATGGTGCGGCTAACCAGCCTAATGTGTTTTATGATCCGACCAGCTCGGAGAGTTTTTACCCTCGTGGCTCCAAAGGCCGGGTGGATTTTCAGGCGCAGCGTGAGGCGCTCAATGCGACGCTGGATTACTTGGATGAGCGTGAGCAAGAGGCTGGCAATACCGGGCTGGTGGCGCGGCGTTTCCTATGGACGTGGGATGCGCGGCCATTTTCCTTTTGGCCTGATTTGGAGGGCGTGTGGCAGGATTCTATTTTATGGGCGACCGGGCATTGGGTGCAAGGCAAGCTGGGAAATTCTACCCTTGGTGCGGTGGTGGCCGAGCTGCTGCAACATGCTGGGCTTACCGCAAGCGATTATGATGTAACCCGCCTGCTTGAAACGCTGGAGGGCTTTATATTGGATCGCCCGATTACGGTACGCAGTGCGCAGGAGTATCTGACCTCGGCATTCTTTTTCGATATCGTCGAGAGCGATGGCATTTTGAAATGCGTACCGCGTGGCAATGAATCAATCAAGGCGGTGCCGGAGGATGACCTTATCCCTTCTAAAAAGAAAGGGGTGCAGGATGTGCTGGAGATTAATTACGCGCAGGAGCTGGAGCTGCCGCAACGGGTGAATGTGACCTATTTGGATCGGCCTTTTAATTATGATCCGGTTACTCAAACCTCGCAGCGTCAAACGGTACGTGCGGTGGATCAGGTGAGTATGAGCCTGCCGATTGTCATGGGTGCTACTCGCGCCAAGCAGATCTCTGACATTACGCTTTATGGCACATGGAAGGAGCGTATTAGCTTTGCGCTAACATTACCGCCGCAATATGTGCGGATCGAGCCTACGGATATTATCACCGTGACGGTCAATAATGTGCCGCATGAAATGCGTGTGCTGAAGACTAACATGGAGGCTAATGGACTAATGAAGCTTAACGCGGTGGCGGAGGATATCAGCTCCTATGATTTCTACACCCCGCCGGGCGAGACCAGCTCAACATTGGAGCCGCCGACACTGGTGCCGGATACTATTGCAAAGTTTATCGATGCACCGCCATTACCTAGCGATACCGTCCCAAATCAGGGGCTGCTTCGCATCGGCGTGGCGGCTGATGGCGCTGGGTGGCAAGGTGCGGCTATATATCGCTCCGATGATGGTGGCGAGGCTGGTGGCAACACCTTCACTTTGCTTGCCGGGATGGATGGCGCAGCCACTTTTGGTGCGCTGACCACGGCGCTACCTGCAGGCCCGTATGAGGCGTGGGATGATATCCACGAGGTGGAGGTGATTTTAACCTCTGGCTCTTTAGCCTCCGTAAGCGAGCTGGGTGTGTTTAATGGTGCTAATGCCGCATTGATTGGCAATGAGCTGGTGCAGTTTCAAAATGCGCAGCTGATTGGTGAGAAAACCTACAAGCTATCTCGGCTGTTGCGCGGCAGGCAAGGCACCGAATGGGCGATGGAGCATGTCTCCGGCGAGCCATTTGTGCTGATTAGCCCGGCGCTTTACACCACCACGATCGCTAATAATTCGATCGGGCGCGAGCTGTACTACAAGGCGGTGAGCGTGGGCAATAGCCTCGGCAATACCGATGAGGTGCCATTTACCTATACCGGGCGCAATTTGAGGCCGTATGCCCCGGTGCATGTGGCTGGCGTACGTGATGGCTCTGGCAATCTAAGCGTAAGCTGGATTCGAAGGTCGCGTGTGGATGCCGAATGGCGTGATGGCGTGGATATTCCACTGGGCGAAGAATCGGAGCGTTACCAACTCGATGTACTGGATGGCTCGGATGTGGTGCGCACCATTGAGGTGACCAACCCGGTGGCCAGCTATAGCGCTGCCGATCAGGTAACAGATTTCGGTTCAGCGCAAAGCGCTATCGATATCAAACTCTACCAGCTCTCTGCCGTGGTGGGCCGAGGCTATGCGGCTACGGCCACTTTATAACGTAAACACTTAATTGGAGAATATTATGTCCCAGACCGGAAGGCTGGGCCTGCCGTATATTATTACGGCACAGGCTCAAAAAGAGGTAACGCATAATGAGGGGTTAAACCGCCTCGATGCGTTCGTTACGCCCGTGGTGGCGGATATTGCTAATACTCCCCCCTCTAGCCCGGTGGTGGGTGATCTCTACATTGTAGGTGCCAGTGCCACTGGCGATTTTGTAGGTCAGGAAAATAAGCTGGCACAGTACCTCACCGGAGGCTGGGTCTTTTATATGCCGTTTCAATGGATGGATGCGGTGGTACAGGAAACGCAAAGCCGCATGGCGTGGGATGGCACCGCATGGGTGCCATTTGGCCTTATTATGCGCGATAGCGGCGAGTATGCACGCGTGCTGCGTTGGCAGGAGGATATTGATCTGTCTGCTACGACCACCAGCGTTGCCAACATACCCAATCGCTCGACGGTGTTGTCGGTTAATACGCGGGTCATCACGGCGCTTACCGGAACGGTCGGCAGCTTTGGTGTGGGCGTGTCCGGCGACACCTCGCGCTATGGAAATGGCATCGGCACCGGACAGGATTCAACCAATATTGGGCTTACCTATCACCCGGTAAGTTATTACAGCGATACTCCGGTGGAAATCACGCCCGATAGCGGCAGCATCACAGGCGGTGTGGTGCGCATTAACGTACAATATATGGCCTTCCGTGGGCCTTGGAATTGGTAGGAGAAAAAATATGGAAACATTATTTATCATTATCTGCACCATCATGACAGGCTTACTCATGTGGGGCATTGGCTGGTATTACCTGCTGGCCAGCGGCATTGCCACGCTCTTTATGGTCACATTATTCAAGTTCACCGACCCCAGCTAACCAACAAAAACAATCAACCACATTACCCGCCTTTGAGCGGGTTTTTTTATGCCCGGAGGAAACATGGCAGAGAAAAAATACGACGAAACCAACAGCCTGCCCACGCACGTAGCCGTGTGCGTGGAGCGCTACAAATCGCTGGAGCGCCGTTTAGCCCGACTTGAAAGAATCATCTGGTGGTGGGGAACCATGATCGTCTCCGGGCTGGTCGGCATCATCATCAAATTAACAATCATAAATGGAGGACTCTAATGATAACACTACTTGGATCACTAATCGGGTTTTTAGGCGCTGCCTTTCCCGATTTCTTAAAATTATTCCGCGACCATCAGGATCGAAAGCATGAGCTGACGATTTTGCAAATGCAGTTGGAGCAACAGGCGCAAGGCCATGCGCAGCGCTTGGAGGAAATCCATACGCAGGCGGATATCGCCGAGAGCAAGGCGCTGTATAAAACCTTCTACTCCGGCATTAAATGGGTGGATGCGCTCAATGGCACCGTTCGCCCGGTGCTGGCGTATGCGTTTTTCCTGCTCTATTTCACCGTTAAATGCATGCAATTTGCGATGGTCGATATCAGCAATCCGCTGCCGTGGCACATGGCCACCCTATGGTCGGTAGAAGACCAGGCTATTTTCGCTGGCATTATCAGCTTCTATTTCGGTCAACGTGCAATGGCTAAGGTGCGGAGTGGAAAATGAGACATATCACAAAAGAGGGCTTGAATCTGATTAAGCACTTTGAGGGGTTTGAGCCAGAAATATATCTGGATGCCGCCGGGTTGCCTACCATTGGCTATGGCCATTTGATTCGTCCCGGCGAGCATAAGATGTTTGAGAATGGCATCACCGAGCCTGCGGCGCAGGCGTTGCTGGCAAAGGATGTATGGTCGGCAGAACGATCGGTGCTGCGGCTGATTAGCGTGCCGCTGGATGATGGGAAATTTGATGCGCTGGTGTCGTTTACCTTCAACCTTGGTGGCGGTGCGCTGCAGCGCTCGACCCTGCGCCGCAAGGTTAACCGCGAGGAGCATCACGAGGTGCCGGAGCAGCTAATGCGTTGGGTGTGGGCTGGTGGCAGACGTTTGCGTGGCCTAATGCGTCGCCGTGAGGCGGAGGCCGAGCTGTATATGAACTGATATTTAATCAATGACTGGAAGCAGCTCTTTCAAAGAGTCGAGATCATCTTGCGATTGCTTCAGTATTTTCTCGTAGCATTCAAAACAAACACGACGTTTGTTGGTGAAACTGCCGCCCAATTGGGGAATTTCAATGCATTCTGTGCCATTTTTTAAGCTATCTTCACAGCGATAGCATTTGCAACCCCGCTGAATACTTATTCTTGACGGTTTGCCATTGCTACCACCAATTAATGAAGGTGTTTTTCCTCTAGGAGTTCGCTTGCTCATAATCCGACTTTGCCTTTCTTACGCGTCTCACCAACCCCTGAAGTAGAGCTTCCAAATTATCCAGAACTGCTCGGAATTCGTCGATTGACGCCTGATCTCTATCCTTTCCTAATTCTTCATTGAATTTCTTGTTAACCAGCATCAGGGCACACACAAAATTGTTCTTACCGTTTCCCAATCCATAATTTATAAGCTCACGTCCATGCATTCCCACATCCGCGTGGTTCAGCAGCAGCTTTGCAAGCCTTTTTGCTTCCTCATTTAATCGTCGTTTGGCTTCTTCCCATTCGCGCTGCGGCTGGATAGGAAATGGTGCCGTTGCATCATTTTTCTTCATTCCTTTTTGCAAGGCCTTTTTGACCATGGCTTCCACTTCGGAGGGATCAAGTCCTAGAAGCTCAAATCGCTCCCGGAGGTCTTGAATGATCTCCTGATCTTCCATACTGGTGAAATCTTCCTCCCATAACCCATCAACAATTTCATTATGCACAACGACCTGATCACCTGCTCGGAGTCGAGTATTTCCTTCTCTTATTTCTGTTGGGGCTTCTGGCTCTTCGCCGCCAACTACACTTTCCCAGAATTTGTGATCGTCATTCTCAAAATCTTTAAATGCCTCCAATTGCTTATCCTGATTAAGCCCAAGGTGAGTTACGATATGCCCCATATTATCAGGGTGCGTTGGGTTGTTTTGAACTACCACTCGCATAATGCGCCCTACGAACTGAATATAAGGTGCAAGTGAACGGAATGGGCGGAATATAGCGGCTACACTTAGCTTTGGATGGTCAAAGCCTTCTCCCAGCATCTGCACTTGAATAATACAATCAAGCGTGCCGTTGCGTAAGTCTGCCAGCACAGCACTCTGTTCGTCTTCTGTTTGTTTGCTATGGATAATCTTTGCAGTGTATCCACGTTCTCGATAAAGAGAGCGAATTTCTTTGCCATGGTTGATGGAGCAAGCCACTGCGATGAGCTGGTGCTGCGTGCCACTTTGACGCAATTCTTCCAGTTTCTGTAAACTGCTGTCGACAATGTGCTGGTTGCACACACGAGCCAGAGCAACACCCCGACTAAACCACGTCTCCTCTTTCAGCTTCATCACTTCGTCAAGGGCGTAAACTTTTCCACCTTCATCAGTGAACCCAAGTTCAATCGTCTCTGGTGCAACATAGCTGGCTTTAAGCCGTTTGATATAACCTTTGAGGGTTGCGCTGCGGAATGAGTAGCGATACACAAGCTCCCCATCCAATTCTCTTCGATCGCTTCGGAAAGGCGTGGCCGTTAGCAATATGACTTTTGCGGATGGAAACCGATCAATGACTTTTTGCCAACTGGTGGCTGCGCTGTGATGCGCTTCATCTACGATGATCATATCAAAGAAATCATCAGTAAACTGTGTCAGCCACTTATCCACGTTGGTGGCGAGCTGCTGAATATTCGTAATGACAATATGCGATTTTTCTGCGGTAGAGATATTACCGCTATCAAGGGTGGAAGCCCAAGGCCCAGCCAGCAACTGCTCTGACTTCAACACACCTGTTTTCAACCAAAAGCATTTTTGCTTATTGGTAACATCCATGGCTTCATACAGTCCCTTTTTAATCGTTAGGTTTGGAGCTACAATCAACACCCGCCCTTCGGCCATGCCGAGAGGCAGTAATGAGCAAAGCCCTGTTTTTCCACAACCCACGGGAATTTGAAGGATAGCTTTGTTTTTACCAGAACGAAAAAATTCGTAGGCACGCAAATACCCTTCGCTTTGCGGCTCCCGCACACGTTCATTGCCTTCAATGTCATAATCGAGGCCCGTAAAAAATTCCGCGAGTGGGCGATTAGCATCTACCCACGCATCTAAACTTTTTTTATCAAAAGCCCACTTTTTTCCTATCTTACGAGCTGGTACACCACCACTCTTAGCAAGATCATAAAGTACTGTTTTACCCATTCCTAGGTGGGCTGAAGCCTCTTCAATGGAAAGCCATTCTGTAGAATTATTTTGCATTACACCTCTCATTTGTTATCAAATGATAGCAAATGATAAGATAATGTCAATGCATAGTTATCACATTAATAATCCACGCCACCAGTATCACCTGCGGCAGCGATATCAATGGGATGAAGAGCGCGATTTTCCATGATTTGGTGGTGTCTTTTATCACCATCACTTCCGTATAGTCAGTGGATACACCAGCCATGAGGAAAGCAAAGCCGTTACCCGGCGCTCCGGCGCGGTTCATGATATCTGCCGCAATCGGGGTGGAGCCTTCGGAGCATATCTCTAATATGGTGGCAAACAGGATGGTGAGTGACAGACCGAGCAAGGTGGGGCCGAAATATTGCTCAAAGGTTTCGACATCAATCACGGCACGTAGCACAGCGGCCAGCATCACCCCAAATAATAACCAGCGCAGTACCATGCGTGATTCTGTCACGCCGGTGATTATCATATCCTTAAAAAAGGCGCGATCATAGGTGGTGTTTTTTAATCCCTGTTTGGCATTGGCCCAAAAGCGAAACCCATCTGGTATTTCCACATTGGTTGGATTTCCTGGCAATGTGCCTCTGGCCACAAGCAGATCGAAAATAATGCCTGTGAGGACAGCAATCACCATAGACAGCGCAATAAAGCCCAGCGTCCATGGCAGGCCGATTAAAGCAATCAGGATTAGTGTTAAAGAGAAGGAATTCCATGGGCTGGCCAGCAGGAAGGCAACCACTTGCCCGGCACTAGCCCCGCGTTCATAGAGCTTGGTGCCAACCATTAAGATACCGTGACTGCATAAATCCAGCAGCACCCCGGCGAAGGTGGCGCGGAAAATACCGCTGACCTTGCCACCGCTGCCCAAGATCGACATGATGAATTCACGCGGCACTTTCGATAAAATCCCCACCATAATAAATCCGATCACCAATCCCCACCAGATGTTATTCATCATGCTATGGACGGTATGCGCCATGGTTTTAAGCCATGGGATGCCCTCAATTTCGTGATGGAATTGCCAGCCGATGATATAGAAGATTGCTACGCCGATAAGCGATCCCCACAATATCCAGTCAAAGCGTTTTTTATCGTGGCAAGCGGGAGCATCGCCTTTCTCATGCTGGTGCTTTTGGTGTTCGGTCATACTGGCTCCTAATGATTATGTGTGCCGTGATCTTCACCTTCGTGATGCTCACCTTTGCTGGGATGTTTCATGCCTTTATGCATCGGGCAATCCTTACCCTGCATGCATTGCTTGGCTTGATGCTGATGAGAATGCGCCTGTTTACCATCGTATTTTGCAAGGTTTTCTTCACTCTCAAAATAATGCACTTTGCCATCGGCTTGTGCGCCGATAATGGCGGTGGCTTTATCCACTGTTGCACCGCTCACAGGATCGGTGGCAGTGCGAGCTTGTACGCTTTTCTCCAGCTTTTCCTTACACATCGGGCAGCAGCCGTAATAGGTCTTTCCATTCACCTCTACGGGGATTTGCTCCTTATCAAACAGTTGATTATTAATCATGCAGACATATTTTGATTCCACCTGCTTTAATGGTGCTTCATTGCTCTGTGCAGCCTGCGCTCCCACTGGTAGAGCAAACGCAACCAGTAGCAGGATAGTTTTTAATGTTTTTTTCATAGTGTTTCTCCTTTTCCTAAATAGTGAATAAACGGGCAGTGCTTAGATGGCACTTTCCCACCGGGGCAATCATCGGCAAAGCGTTCCAGTGAGGTGAGCGCAATTTGCGTATCCTCAATTTTCTGCTTAAACGCGCTGATTTTGCTGTCGACCATGGTGAGGATATCGCCGCAAACGGCATCGCTATCTTCTTCGGCCATGGTGAGTAGTGTTCTTATTTCCTCCAACGTAAAATTAATGACCTTGGCACGCTTGATGAAGAGTAAGATATTCAGCGTGTCCTGTGTGTAGACGCGATAGCCATTGGCGGCACGCTCAGGCTTTCCAAGCACGCCCATTTTCTCGTAATAGCGGATGGTATCGGTTGAGAATCCGCTAATATCCGAGAGTTTACCAATAGTGATGTAGTTGTTTTTGCTCATCATATCTCGCAAGCCTACACCTTGGAGCTTACTCCAAGGTCAAGCCTCTTTTTATAACCACTTCATTATTTGTTGGTGCAGCAGGTATCCAATGGGCAGCAAGACCACGCCAACAGCGTAGGTTCCCCAAAAGCCCAGCTCCCATTTTCCGGTAAAAAAGAACGGCAGGAAAAACAGCCACGAAATCGGCACCGCAATCATAATACTCCTCGCATATTGAGAGGTCGTCTCTGCGTCCTGATATTGAATATAGGAAAAGGCGATCGCTAAAATTGACACCAGAGGCAATGCTGTAATGAAACCCGCCAGCTCTGGTTTTTTCCCTGAAAGCCAAGATGCTCCCATGATCACGCCAAGAGCGATAGCTAACTTTGAAATGGTAATAATCATATTCTATCCCTTATAAAACGTTGCTTAATGCGCATGTTTTCCATCGCCGTGGTCGTGTGCGGCCTCCTTACTTGCTCCGTCGATCATCATTCCAAATGGCGCGAACACCTGCTTCCCGTCGATTTGCACTTGTGCGAATAGTTTTAAATAGCCGGGCTTGTCTGGGTTGATATGAAATTGCAGGGCTGGCCCTCCACGCTGGGAGTCTTCTGTTGGCTCTTTGCCCATTGGGTGGATATGGGCAATGGATTCATAATCTTCGTAAAAGCCAACCATATGGGCGAATGCCCCCATCACAGGTTCCAGAAAATCTACAGGTTGACCGTCTTTGCTGATTCTTAGCGTGGCAAGTACCGCCGAGCTGACGCTTAAATCACTCTCCAGCTCCAGTTTAAAATCATAGCCTTGCACGGTGACATCAAAATTGGTGGTTTTCTCGATGGGAGCATCACAGGCTTCAGCGCCCTTGATATCAATCGGCACATAATGCTGATGATCACCTTTGCGCTTTACATCTGCCCAGATACGATAAGAACAGTTGGTTTGTGGGCTAAAGCTAAAGGCGTACTGACCCGTGGATGTTTGTATAGGATGTTCGTGATGATAATCGCCTAAGCCCGGCTCAATAATCAGCAAGTGGACAGGCTTGGTATGCACCACCTCAAACTCGGAAATATCAACGGGCGTGGCTTTCTCATCCTGAATATAAAGCAGCACCTCATTGGGTTTGCCTGCCTCCAACTGTTTGGGCGTGATGGGTGTGATGCGAAATGCCGGGGTGATATGCTCATGGGCATCATCATGCCCCGGCCCGGCCATAGCAGGCGCTGCTAAAAGCAATGCAGCAACGCTGAGGGAAGTGATTGTAAAACGGTTAAACATGGTCTTTCTCCTTTTCTTGGATGGTTGATAAAGCGGCGTTCCTGCCAAAGCGCCAGAACACCAGCGGGGTAACAATCAGGTTGAGCAATGTTGAGCTAAACAGACCTGAAAAGATCACAATGGCGACAGGGCTTAGGATTTCTTTTCCGGTCTCTCCTGCAGCCAGCACTAGCGGCATGAGCGCCAGCAATGCGGTAAGCGCGGTCATCACCACAGGCACAAGGCGCTCTTGCGTGCCGCGCCGTAACATCTGCAGGTCAAACTGTTCGCCTTCATATTTGAGCAAATGCAGGTAATGCGAGATCATCATGATGCCGTTGCGTGAGGCGATACCTGTCAGGGTGACAAAGCCTACCATGGTGGCGATGGAAAACACGCCGCCTGAGAGGAAGATGCCGATCACCGCCCCGATAAAGGAAAGTGGGATGGCCAGCATCACCTGTAGGGTCAGGCTGGTGCTACGGAAATGCGTATAGAGCGCCAAGAACATCCCCAGCAGCGAGAAGATGCTTAAAATTAGAATATTGCGCTGGGCGGATGCTTGGCTTTCAAACTGTCCCCCATAGCTAATATAATAACCCGGTGGCAATTCCAGCTTTTCGCCTAACACCGCCTGAATATCCTCCACCACGCTGACCACATCACGGCCTTGCGTGTTGGCTTGTACCACCATGCGGCGGCTGACACTCTCACGGTTGATCATGTTCGGCCCTTTGGCTTCCTCGATATCCGCGACCAAACCAAGCGGCACGACATTGCCGCGCAGCGTATCAAACGGGATTTTAGCGATGGCGTCTTTATCACTGCGTGCTTCATCATTCAGGCGTAACACCACATCAAACAAGCGGTTGCCATCAATGATGCTGGTAATCGTTTCGCCTTGTAGTGCCAGCTCCGCATGGGTCGCTGCTTCTCCAATCATCACACCATGCTGACGCGCCTTATCGCGGTCAAAGCGCACATGAAGCTGTGGGATAAGCAGCTGCTGTTCCATTTGCAGATCAGCCACCCCCTCAATGCCTTTCATAAGCGTTTCGACTTCTGCGGCCTTTGAGCGTAGAATGCCGAGATCATCACCAAAGATTTTCACGGCAATCTGAGCGCGAATACCGGAGGTGATGAAATCAATACGGTGAGAAATGGGCTGGCCGATATTGATAATCACACCGGGAATACTCCCTAGTTTTTTACGGATATCGGCAACGATGGCCTCTTTCTCACGCTCGGATTCACCGATGCTCACTTCCAGCTCGGTAGAATTGACTCCCAGCGCGTGTTCATCTTCTTCGGCCCGGCCTGTTCTGCGCCCGGTATGGGTGACTTCTGGAATCTCATGCATCAGATTCTCTGCCAAAATGCCCATGCGGTTAGACTCCTCCAGCGATGTTCCCGGTGGCATAGTGACATTGATGGTAAAGCTGCCCTCGTTAAATTCCGGCAGGAATTCTTTTCCAAAGGTGGTGAGCAATAATGCTGAGGCAATAAATAGTGCCGCGATGGAGCCTAGCACCAACGTGGTGCGTGGGAGGGCTGCATTTAAAACCTTCGCATGCCCGGCTTTGAGCTTACGCACTAGCCAGCCATCTTTTTCATCTTCCATGCGCTTCATTTTTGGTAGCAGGTAAGAGCATAATGCTGGGGTTACCGTTAATGATACCAATAGCGAGGCGACGATTGAGGTGAGATAGGCAACGCCCAAAGGCACGAAGATTTTTCCTTCAATACCGCCCAGTGAAAATAGCGGCAAGAATACCAGCACCACGATCACAGACGCAAAGACGATGGAGTTACGAATTTCCTTCGAGGCTTCAAACACTACCTGAAGCGTCGGCTTGGGTTTTTCCTTATGGCGGTTTTCACGCAAACGCCGGAACACGTTTTCGACATCGACAATGGCATCATCCACCAGCTCACCGATGGCGACCGCCAAGCCGCCAAGCGTCATGGTGTTGATGCTCATACCGAACCATTTGAAAATGATAAATGTCACTACAAATGAAAGCGGGATCGCTACCAGCGTGATGGCGGTAGTACGGAAATTCAGCAAAAACAGGAAGAGGATGATGGCGACCAATATCGATCCGTCGCGCAACGCCTCGATAATATTATCAATAGCGTTTTCAATGAAATCAGCCTGTTTGAAAATTTCCGCATTGATCACCACTCCTTCAGGCATGGTTTTGCGGATGGATTCCAACTCCTCTTCAATCTTATTGGTTAGGCCAATAGTATCGGTTCCCGGTTGCTTGGAAATAGCCAGCAATACGCCGGGCTTGCCGTTGATGGAGGCATCCCCACGTTTGGCAATAGGGCCAGCAATTTGCACCTCGGCAATATCCGCTAATGTCAACGCGGGTCTATCTGGCGAAACTTCCTTGGCTATGACTGCTTTTTGTAAATCTTCAATGGAGCGAATGCGACCTAAATTGCGGATACTATGTTCCTTGTAAGGCTCCAGCAAAAAACCGCCTGTGGTGTTAACATTAGCGTTTTCTAGTGCTTCGCGCACCTCATGCATCGTGATGCCGAAGGTTAGCATTTTCTGCGGGTCAACCAGCACCTGATATTGCTTTAAATCACCCCCAATGGCGGTGATTTTGGACACGCCGCTTACACCAAGCAGGCGCTGTTTAACATCCCATTCGGCAATGGTGCGCAGATCAATCGAGGAGGTCTCATCATTCTCGGATGTGATGCCGATAAACATGATCTCACCCATGATGGAGGAGACTGGCCCCATGATCGATTTGACATCTTCAGGCAAACTGCCGGAGACCTGATTCATCTTTTCCGTGACAATCTGACGGGCGAGATACACGTCCTTATCCCAGTCAAACTCTATATAGACGATGGAAAAACCAATCGATGAGGATGAGCGCACACGCACCACACCGCTGGCTCCATTCATCGCGGCCTCGATTGGGAAAGTTACCAGCGTTTCCACTTCTTCAGGTGCCAAACCGTGTGCTTCGGTAATGATGGTGACCGTCGGGCGGTTGAGGTCAGGGAATACGTCCACAGGTAATGTGCGCATCACCTGAAAGCCGTAAACTAACATAAGCGCCGCAATCGTTACCACCAACAGACGGTAATTTAAGGAAAACCGTATAATTTTATCAAACATGCTGCTCTCCCTTAATGTTGATGGTCGTCGTTATTGTCATCATCATGCTCGTGGCCATTATCCTCTGCATGATCTTCATCATCGCCATGCTCGGCTATGCCACCCAGCGAGATATATTGCAGTTGATAATTGCCACGCGTAACGACCTGGTCACCGGGAAAGAGGCCGCTTGTGACTTCGGCATGATGGCCACTCTTTGCGCCAATGGTCACATCGCGCTTTTCCACTTTATGGCCTGTAATGACATAGACAAAATAGGAGCCTAACTCGCCCAGCACGGCACGTTTGGGAATGGCAAGCACAGGCGTATCGTCACCTGTGAAGATTTCCATCGTGCCTTGCAAGCCCGGCTGAATATCTCCCTTTGGTGTATCCACCAGTGCAAAAACGGAGAAGGTTCTGCTATCAGGGTCAATCACACGGTTGAGGCGTTGTACCTTGCCTGCAATGTGACGATCAGGATCAATATCCAAATGGATTTCGGCACGTTGACCTACCTGCAGACGCTTAATGCTTGGTGTTTCATAAGCCACGCCGCGCACCAGCATCTGGCTGGGGTCACCTATCTCCATAATATCACCGCCTGCATCCACAATCTCGCCAATGCCTGCATTTAGCTGCAGTACAAAACCATCGATGGGAGAACTTAAGCTAACATTGCTATTTCCGACCGTAATCGGGTCTAAGGTTGCCAGCGTTTGCCCTTTTTTGACTGCTTCGCCCACCTTGACATATAGACGCACAACCTTGCCGCCAAACCGAGGAGATATGCTCGCCTTGCGTTCTGGCAGCAACTCGGTGAATGCGAGCAAGTCGATGGTATGTTGCATCGGCAGAAACTCTGCAGAACCGGATTCAATACCGAGATTCTGCATTTGACTGTCACTCAGTTCAAATTGAGTGACGGGGCCAGCGCCTCCGGCAAATGCGCCTTCGCCATGGTCATGACCCGGCCCGGCAAAGGCAGGGGATGCGAGCGCTAAAAGCGCGATAATGCTTACTAAATGTTTCATTCTATTTCCTCCAATTTCGCGCCAATGACTTCTTCGAGAGCCAGCCGCGTTTCGATGCTGTTGCTTAGTGCTTCCAGCGTATTTTCCTGAATGCTGTTAATCCGCTCACGTACCTGCCACAGATCCAAAATGGAGGATTGTCCGGCATCAAACATGCGCTTGGTCAGGCCGTAGCTCTTCTCGTAGGATGGCAGGATGTCGTTGCGGTAGTTCATCGCGCGGATTTGGCTATCAAGCGCCTGAGCATGGCGAGCTTTGATGATGTTTTCCAAATCCACCTTATCGAATACAGCCAGCTCCGTTTCTGCGAGTGAAAGCTGCGACCGGGCGCGACCTACTTCCGCTTCGTTACGATTCCAAAGCGGGATGCTAAGGCGAACGCCGAAGCCAACACCTTCTTCGCCACCGTCCGGGCTGCGCTCATATAAAAAGCGTGGAGCCAGTTCCGGCATAATGGCATCCTGACCTGCCACTTCATAACGGGCTTTGGCTGCATCTTTGCGTGCGGCGAGCACGTTGCGGATGGTGTCATTGCCTCTGGCAAACGCTACGATGGTCTCTGCAGAAGGAGGAACCGCTTTTAATGAAGGCTCTGCAATCGTCAGTTCATCTTGCCATGCCATATTAAGGCGTTGCAATAGCGTGGCTTGCAGCCCACGACGCTTATTGCGTACATTGCGAAGCTCCTCGGTAAGGCGCAGCGCTTCGGCTTTAAAAATACCGGAATCCGCTTCGGCCAGCTCACCGCGAGATGCAGCTCGTTTTACCTGTTTAAGGACTTTTTGAACCTGAGCCTCTGAGGTGGAAAGATAGCGCTCCTGCTCCTGCAGCAACCAATAATCATAATAAAGCTCGGTGGTGGCGTTGATAACGCGCAATATCTCTATTTTCTTCTCCAAATTCCCCACACGCTTCAGTGCTTCAGCATAATCATCACGCGATCCAAAATCGGAAATACGCAATGGCTGCTCAATTTCCATGCTGCGACCGGGCGTGCTGCCATCAACAAATGAAGCATCAATTTCTGCTTCTGGATTACTTAATACTCTGGTTTCAAATGCCTGCGCATAGCGGTCAGCTAAGGCAGCATCCACGCGTTTCACATCCGGGCTGTAGGCAAGTGTGCGCTCAATTGCTTCGGATAATGTCAGCGACTGACTGGTCTCTGTGGCGTATGAAAGGGTCGGGCTGCTGGCTAAAAGCACCCACGCGCACCACGCCATTAATTTTCTTCGTAACATGTAAAATCTCCTAAATTAGCTAACAGGGTGAGACGCGCAAGGCGCACTGATCCTGTAAAAGAAGACGCAATTATTGCGTCAAAAACTTAGGAAATGTGTTTGGGAGGGTTATCGATACCGTAGATGATAAGCGATGTAATGATATCGGTATGAGAAGCCATTACAGACTGAGTTGTCTGTGTATTTGGCGCTGGCGTAGCGTTGCCTAAAGACATCTGGGAGTGCGTTTTGCAATGACCGCATTTGCACATGGCACACTGCGCAGCCTTCTTTTCTTCTTCACGATCATCTAAGCTGCTAGCTTGGACTAGATCAACAGCTTCCATGTTATGAGAATGCATCTCCATTACCTTGGAGTCGGGATGATCGCAACCCATGTCACCCGCCGCAAAACCAGCAGTCGCATTAAATGTGAATGCGATCATGATAGCCAGAACAAAGATGTGCTTGATAAAACTCATATTTATGATGATACCATAGAAAAATTAAAAGTCTATTCAATTACTAATTCGTAGCCTTGTCAGGGTTGGCTACTTATTTGTATTTGCTGGGTATTTTATCACCAAACAAAAGCCACATGGGGTGTTTTTCTAATACGTCGGCCAGCGCAATAAGTTCAAAATCTTTGATGAAGCGATCTCCTTTTTCCATCATGGAGACGCTATTTTGATCAATGCGTAATTTATGATCCTCCGAAAGTGCCGTTGCTAATTCCAGCTGATTAAAACCGCGCTCTACACGGGCCAATTTGATGCGTTTGGCACATACGTTTGTTGTGAGCTTTCGTTTTGTTTTTGTCATTGTCACCTCTTTGTTGGGATTGAGAGGCGAAAATATCAGGAGAAACTATACCTTGCTCTTTGAGTCATTTAATTTTACATTGAGTCAGGTATTTTATAAAAGAAACAGGTATAAAATAATGGATACCGTTTATAAATAATGGAGGCAGTATGAAAAAACTCATCGCATTGACTATTCCTATAGCGCTTTCAGCATGTGTGGGGATGGGAGAAACAGAAAAAACGGCATTAAAAGAAGCTGCAATAGAAGCCGCTCGAAACCAGAGCAAGGAGGTGCATTTGGCTTATTTGCAATGCTACCCTCTGCGCGATATCGACAAAAAAGACTGTAAACGCAAAGCCAAAAAGCTGACAACAGATCGTCAGCATGCTGTGACATGGGATTATATTCTACCCTTCGACTATGAGGTGGAGCGCTTGGGCTTTAAAGCATTCCTACGTGATCAGGGTAAGCCATGTGCAGGCGTTAATCAGGGGCCGCAATATAATGAAGAGCGCCAAGGCTATGTGGTGCAATGCACCGATGGCGGTTCCTATGTAATGGCTTATGATCGTGGCAAGGGTGCGTGGCGACTAATGCCATAAGCGAGGCGTGATGAGCGAATATATACGCCCGGTGAATCCAGTAAATGCACAAATTGGTGAGCGCATTCGCATGGGCCGTAAAATGGCTGAGCTTAATCAAAAGCAGCTGGGCGAGCGATTACCCAAACCAATTACCTTTCAGCAGATTCAAAAATATGAGCGCGGCATCAACCGCATTTCCATTTGCACCTTAAAAGACATCGGCGCGGCGCTGGGATTGCCGCTGCCGTTTTTCTTGGAAGATTTAGGCGAGGTGCGCGATATGCTGGCCGAGGATGAATGGCGCTTGCTTACGGCATACCGAAAGGTTAGCCCGGAGATGCGGGAAGCGATGATGCTATTGCTGGGTGATCGGGATTAGATTCAAGCAGCGCGGAGGCGATAATGGCCTTTGCCATCGGACTCGATTAAGTTCCGCCATTGCGGTTGGCTTTTAAACACGTCCCGCATGCGCTGGCATTGTGAGCCTACGTCGTGTAGAATCACTTTACCATACACCCATGGCTCGCCATCCTGCGTGGCGGTATGCAATCGTTCTACGACTTTGGCTTGAATATTCCCCAAATGAAAATCCTTCTCACAGCACACCACATGGCGATAGTGATTGCTATGCTGCAACCCATCGGGCCGAGTACGCCCGTTGCGGTGGCGGGTCGGCTGGATGGCTTGTTTGGGTGCGTCAAATAATGGCAGCGTATCGCTGCTGCGCACCTCATGCTCTTGTTCAAATTGGTGGCGATGATCGTTGGTGACCAGCAGATCTCGCACGCTAACCTCAAGTGGCGGCTGTGGTGGCTCCGCCGCAATACGGATATCGGTATATTCCTCTTCGTTCACTGCTAGAAAATGACTCAAGGTGATGGTGCCGCGTTGGAATAGCATGTGGCAATCTTTCGGGCGCAGACGCACAAGCCCCTCGCAATGATCGTGAGACAAAACATAAAATTCGCTGCCTTCCTGCTTGCCGCGTTCAACAAAGCACATAGGAAGCCAGACGCAGACCGGAAGCATGCCGTTTTCTACCGCATACATGGTTTCATCATGGGTAATATCCCACCCATTCTCTATGACCTCTAATCGAAAATATTTCTGCTTTTTGAGTGACATGCCGACCTCCACTATTGTATATATTAAAAAAGTTACTACATTTGTTACTTGCTTTGTTACAAAATGAATTTTATAAAATGTTAGTGGCTAAATTGCAACCTAAACTATATAATTTTGCCAAAACACTCAACCTATAGGGGTTATATCTTGACAGCGCTGGCAGCTAAAAAATCACGTTCTACAAAGCAAACCAAGGTAATGCGCGTGCCTATGGAGCTGGCTAATCAGATTGATACATATTGCAAGAATAGTGGCTATCGTCTGCCACTCTTAAGCGGCAAAGTACCTGCGGGATTTCCACTTAATTCTACCGAGCATGTGGAGGAATGGGTCGATATTAACCAGTTGATGATCAAAGACCCTGGTCAAATGTTTTTGATTGAAGCGACGGGTGATTCGATGGAGCAGGATTGTATTTTTGACGGCGATTTGTTGATGGTCGATGGTTCCATCGAGCCACGCCATGGCATGATTGTAATTGCTGCATTAGATGGTGAATACACCGTCAAACGCCTTTCTAAAGAAGGTAAAAAAATTAAACTGGTACCTGCCAATAGTAACTATCCGGAGATTGAGGTGACCGCATCGTCCAACTTTTCCATCGCCGGAGTGGTGGTGCGTTCCATGCACCAATTTACATACTAACCATAGAGCCAGCTCCTTGGTGTGGACTCCTTAATCCCCACACCATCCCCATCCAAGCCCCACCCAAATAGATTGACATAACGCATGCCAGATCAGGCGCTGCATTAGATATCTTCGCGTGAGGATAATCCCCACGAAGCACTTCAAACTTCGTGGGGATTATCCCCCTTTGCTCCCCACCGCATCCCCCCTTGGGTGGGGAGGATGACATGATGCAGCACGTTTATATGCTGTTTGCTCCCCCTTATATCCCCACCGTATCCCCTGTCTAATCCGCTAACCCTTGCAGCGCTTGGTTTTTAGGGTGGGGATGCTGCTCCCCCAACGACCCCGCTGCGCTCCCCACGACATCCCCACCCATCGTTTGCAAGCCTTGTGTCCGAACAGTTCGAACACAGGAGGCAAATATGAACGATTCACAACACAATAAACCCATCTCTACCTTTGACGAAATCTGCCATTTGACCATCGAGACGATGCGTAAAATGGATATGGAGTCGTTGCTGCAGCTCAAAAAGCAGGCGGTGCGCGAGCTTGATCGCGCCAAGCTGACCAAGGGCTGCATCGATCTGGCACTGTCGCTTAAAACGCAGGATCACGATCGTGAGGTGGCCCAAGCCGACGCTAATCAACCTTCAATGTTGGATTAGGGGATAGCGGATGGCAATGGAATGGTTCCGAATGTATCACGGCATGCCTTTTGATACCAAACTTCGGGTGGTCGCCAAACGCGCTGACCAGCCGATGGGTATCGCGGTGGTGGTGTGGGCCTGCTTACTTGATGCGGCCTCACAATCCGACCCGCGTGGCATTGCCGTGGTAGATGCGGAGGAGATTGCCGTTGCCTTAGATTTTGAGGTGGAGGCTGTAGAGGCGATTTTGCAGGCGATGCTGGATAAGGGCATGATCGATGAGGATGGCCACCTTGAGGCGTGGGATAAGCGCCAGCACACCACATCCACCGAGCGTTCCAAGAAGAGCCGCGCCCGTAAAAAAGGCGATGCAGCGGATGGCAACGCCAAGCAACGCGGTGCAACGCGAAGCAACACCGCGCAACGCAAAAAGGGCAAAAAAACACCAGATACAGATAGAGATACAGATACAGACTTAGATGAGAATACAGATGCAGATGCAGACTTAAAAAAAGAAAAAGATAAAAAATTAAGAACGAGAGAAGAAAAGAAGGAGTCTGAGGAGGAAAAACCCAGCATCGGTGGAAAAGACAAGAATCAGATTTTACACCAGATGTTAGATATCTGGAACGAAGAGGTTCAGAGCAAAATTACAAATGGCCAGAAGGCCATACTCACACCCAAACGCAAAGAGCTGCTGACGCTGCGCTTTATCGATGAGTTTGCAGAAGACATTCGTGCATGGCGATATTTCTGCGAGATTATCGGCAGATCAGAATTTTGCCTTGGCAAAATAGAGGGCAAAGATTGGACGATCGATCTGACATGGGCCATCCAATCAGCAGATCGCATAGCCAAGATTTTAGAGGGCGGCTTTTCAGGTGGCAAGCATCCTGCAAAACCACCGAGCTGTGCCTTACCAGAATTTGCAGATGCGTGGGATGAGGTGCTGGGGCGCATGGCCCACCATCATGGCAAGCCTGTCATCCGCAGCTGGTTTTCCAACACCGAAATTACACATGCAGAGGAAACGCCAGATGGCGTGATGCTGCGGCTCGAATGCCCCCGCGAGTTTGTGCGCGGCTGGATTGAGCAACATTATCTCACCGACCTTAACCATTGCTGGGACGAGCAGACATCATGCTCGAAGCCCGTTGTCGGTGTGCAACTCGCAATCAAGGAGGTTTCATCATGAATGGCGAACAATTACTTGGGCAGGCGCTGATGACATTTGAGCATCGACGCGCCAACTATGGGCTGGCCCGGCATCACTTCCGGGATGTGGCCAAACGCTGGTCGCAATTGCTCGGCCATGAGGTGTCGCCGCAGCAGGTGATTGCCTGCATGATTGAGCTGAAGCTGGCGCGGCTGCGCGAGAATCCCACCCACATTGATAGCATTATCGACATTGCGGGTTATGCGGCGGTGATGGCCGAGGTAGTGCCAACCGATGATCTGGGAGGGTTGGTCGATGAGAGAGCGTAGAAAATACACCGTGACGGATGTGGCCGAACGATTTGAGGAAGCCGCGCATACATTGCATCGCCTGCCGCGTGTTGGCGTGCAGGGATATTTCAACGCCATGCCGGAGGTGATCCGCACCGCCGCCGAAACGCTGCAGGAGGAAAAGCTGCCGATGCGCCTTGGCCCTCCATCGGCGGAGGCCATTTCCAAAATGGAGGAAGTGCTCGAGTGGATTTGGTGGCTGGATGATGAGGATGAGCGCCGCCTCGTGTGGCTGCGTGCCGAGCGCGTGGTCTGGAAGCGCATTTGCTGGCGGCTGGGCTGTGGTCGCACCAAGGCATGGCAGATGTGGACATACTCGCTGCTTAAAATCGTCACACGCCTCAACACCAAGCAGGGAGGGCGTTAAAGTGTTCGAACAAAAAAAGACTAAACAGGATGAACAAAAAAGCGTATCTTCACTCATATCATCGCGAGAGGTGGGCGAAAATGACCCACTAGCGCCCTATAGACCCTATATTGATCGATTTGATCTCAACGAAGAACAAAAGCTGGAATTGGTTGGCGCAATCATCGCCATTGCCGACATGGTGCTAGATCGACAGTTTGGGCTGATAAAATATCCGCATCAGTGCCAGAAACCAGTTGATGAAGTTGGCGCTTCGATCAATGGTGATAGGCATGAAAACTAATGCAAAATCAGTTATTTATTGCCGGGTTTCCAGCCAAGCGCAACTAAAAAAGGGCGACGGACTAGCAAGCCAAGAGACGCGCTGCCGTGAATTTGCACGCATGCGCGGATATAGCGTCGAAGAAGTATTTTACGATGAAGGCATCAGCGGCAAATTGCTCGACCGAGCCAAGATGCGCGAGCTGCTGGAGTATTTAAACAGCCATGCGCAGAAAGAACCTATCGTTGTTATCATCGACGATATTAGCCGATTAGCGCGAGACCTTGAAACACACATACGATTGCGCACCGCCATAGCAGATGCAGGCGGCAAGCTGGAATCACCCGCCATTGAGTTTGGCGAGGATTCGGACAGCCGATTGGTCGAGCATTTGCTGGCATCGGTCGCCGCGCACCAGCGTGAGAAAAACGCCGAGCAGGTGAAAAACCGGATGCGAGCGCGGATGCAGAATGGCTATTGGGTATTCAATGCTGCCATCGGATACAAGTTTGAACGCAAACCCGGACACGGAAAAATATTGGTGCCAGATGAACCTGCTGCCTCAATCATGGTTGAAGCATTAGAAGGATTTGCCGCAGGACGGTTTGAAACCATTTCAGAAGTGCGGTGCTTTTTGCTTTCTAAGCCCGGCTATCCGCGTGATCGGAATGGGGATTTGCACGTAACAAAAATTCGAGAGATGCTAGAGCGTGTACTTTACACGGGCTATATGGAGTACAAGCCATGGGGCATTACGCTTCAGCCCGGCAAACATACGCCGCTTATTGACTTTGAAACCTACAACAAGGTGCAAGCGCGACTACGTGGTCAGGCAAAAGCTCCGGCTCGAAAGGATATTCGGGAAGATTTCCCTCTGCGCGGCTTTGTGCTTTGCGGTACGTGCCATACGCCAATGACAGCATGCTGGTCAGCGGGGCGGGCATCGAAATATCCGTATTATCTTTGCCGAAACAAGGAATGCCCGGATTGCAAAAAGTCGATCCGTAAAGAAAAGCTAGAAGATGAGTTTGAAGGCATCTTGCACAAACTGCAGCCGACGCCAGATTTGGTATACATCACCAGAGAGGCGGTGAAGAAGGTTTGGAAGAAGCATAAAAATGGTCATGGCTTAGATCGCAACGAGCTAAAGAAGCAACTCAAAGAGCTGGATCGAAAAGCCGAGCAATTGATGGATCGCATCGTTGAGACTGACAGCGAGACATTGGTCAAAGCCTATGAAGCGAAGATCACAAAGATTGAATATCAGAAGGCAGAAATTAGCTCAAAACTGGCAAGCTCACTGAGCGGCCCGGAAAGTTTTGAGGAGAGTTTTCAAACCGTCTTTGATTTTATCGAAAATCCGCAGAAACTTTGGCATTCTGACAGCTTGGAGGATAGAAGATTGCTACTAAAACTCGTCTTTACCCGTCCACTGGCCTACCACCGAAAAGACGGTTTTCAAACCGCCGCTATCGCGCTCCCATTCGGGCTTTCAGGGCAGTCGATTAAGGGTAAGTCGGAAATGGTGGAGCTAAGCGGGATCGAACCGCTGACCTCAACACTGCCAGTGTTGCGCTCTCCCAGCTGAGCTATAGCCCCACAAGCCTAAGAGAATTAGAGGGGGAATCTACGATTTTTTAGATTGTTTTGCAAGTTATTTTATATGGAATTATACGGTTAGTTAATGCTTTGAAATTGTGCATAAAATCTATGAATCAAGATGATTCTGATGTGGTTTGTTTTTTATTGAGAATCTATTTTTATTTTTGTAACTAAATCTGCACGAGGTGGGAAAAGTAAGGGTAGAGGGGCGAAGCTATATAGAGGTTCACCCAATGCTTGCCAATCTTCTGTTGCAAGGGCCAGGATATTCGTCCCTGTGCACCGGTTAACATTTGCGGGGCCGTGCCTGTTCTTTGCTCTCCATGTAAAAACTAGGTAATCTTGCCCTTTCTTAAAATTATAACCGCAACTTATGCCGTCATAATAAAGTGATACCATATCCCGTGCGGAGCTATAAACAGTAATTTCTTCGTTTCTTATTCGTTTCCATGATGCGTATACATCAAAACGAATAATATTGCGATGAGGAGTGAGATCACGACGGATATGCTTAACTCTACCGGCGAAAATGCTATAGGCACGTTTTTTTTGTACTTCTAGTGGCTGCTCTTCTTCACAGCGGCAGACATTAAACGCGGCGGAAGGTGTTATCATCGTGAGATTAACGATTATACTTAGCGTAATAAATAGATATAGATAACGCATAGGTTTATGCCTCCAAGGCATCAAAATGACATAATTAAAGGATGGTTTCAATTAAAACCTGATAGCAAGCTTGGCTGGTCGGGGGCTGCTGTTATGGACGTTTTAACGTGAGGGTGAGGGGGGTGGGGTACGGTCAGAGGGGGAAGTGTCTTTGCTTAGCTCATCTTGTACTTTTTGTGCCATTGATGGTGGTGGCGGAGTGTGTCCTCGATTAAGGATTTCTTGTACATGTTGAGGGGGAGATTTTTTTACAGAGGAGTCTAGCAGTGGTGGGTTTTTATCATCTATGGACAGAGTTAGGGTTCCATCTGCTTCGACATGTGAGTTTGCTTGTTCTGGTGGGGTGTTTTTCTGAGCATTTTGTTCACGGATTTTATGCTGGATATATAAATTTGGTTTTAAACTATGCTTGTAGTTGCCAAGATTCTCAAGAACAGCAATGCGAGCTACTTGTAATGCGGTTAATGATTGTGCTAATGCCTTTTCTTGTGGTTCTAGCTGTAGCTTATGCCGTTCAATAGACTCATTATTAATGCGGCTTAATCTGCTATGCTGGTGGGTGTAGTTATTAATAAATGCCGTGCCAGTGCGCCAAGTTGTATGTGCCCACATAACGGGAAGAAAGCCTCTTTCCTGATTCATCACATCTTTTAACTTGGGAGCCTTCATATCACCAGAAATTGAAGGGTTATGCTGATCTGCTAATAAACTGTGTGGATTCATAAGCATTTTTCCGAGCACAGCACTATCATGCATGCGGGATGCATTCTCTCGACGATTCTCTATATTAGGGGATACTGCTGGCGGGGTCAGGAAAAAAGCATTTCCTCCAATAGCTTCTTCATTTTGCTCTCTTCCAACCGAGTAGCCATCTGGATATGAAGAGAGAAAGCTATCTGCAGAGATAGTGGTCATGTTACGAGTTAGAAGTATGGATTCACGGTATTTACTAGCGCGTACTTTGCGGGCTTCTTTTGGTCTAAGGTCAGCCATCTTTTGTGACCACTCATCCTTAAATGCTAGCTTTTCTCCGGCCCAACGAACCATTTCAATGGCCTGAATAACTGTGTTTCTAGCAAGTGAAATGGTGATGTCTGTTTTCTCTTTTGCCATATATGCGGCTTGCTCATGCACGCCCACTCTAGCGCCAAACCCATCTAATATTGTGGTATGAACTGCATTTCTAGGGGTTATGCCAGTTTCTGGAGCGGAAAGCATACGATGTTGTGCAATTGCATTTTGTGTTCCTAATGAGTGGCCAATATTTTCAACATTATTAATTGAAATATTATTTTCTTGTAGCTGTTGCTTAACTTTATTGTAAAAATTAGGCACTTCATTAACTTGTGGACTTCCCCTAAAACCACTGCCAGTGACAACAGATGCGGTATAATCTCGGGCTTGCCATACTCCAGGGAATGCCATAAATAATGTGCCAGTCGGCTTTTTCTGTTCATCAAGCTCAACAAATGCGGATGCCTTGAACCCCCACCTAGTTGTTTCAGGACTCATTAACCTCATTAATTGGCTGTTGCCTTTTCCTGGTAGCTCATGATGAATGCGCATAAGGTGTTTTGTTTCGCCGGAAGGGGTGCGAATGGAAATTTCTTCTGGAGCAGATTTTTTAAAATCAACAGTTGGTTTGTTGTTGCTGTCTGTATGATTTTCAATAGGTTGGACACTATCTTGGCGGCGACACGATAACAACACACACCCGATATAGCCAATATCGCGTATTTGTTCCTCACTACGGGGTTGTTGTATATCTTTGCGAGGCATAATTTCCTTGTTTTTTATGTGCGTTGTTTTACTTAACTAATGCCATCATCGCATTATAGATAGTTTTTGGTTAACAATACGTTAATATGTTAGTCATAATTGGCTAATTTATATTAGGGTAATATATTGGCTTGCGTATGTGCATTTATGCTAGTTACTGATTTGCGATACCTTAGCTCAAATTGCTCTGTGGTGTCGCATAAGAAGAACACTTTTCTGCTTTCGTCATTTTAGTGCTTAACAGCCCTAATCTTTCTGCTGACACTTGTTTTGCTTTATGTTTAACTGCGTTTATGGGAATACTATATCACAAGGCGCTTTCACGTGTTGGGAGCGCATTAGACACGTTTTACTTTGCTTCTCCAATGCGTAAATTTGTGGTGCTTGCTCCAGTAGTTTTTATAGCTGGTGCTTTACTCGCTTTTTTTGGAGATAAGGGTGACTATACTAATTCCAATGGTAATGAGCCTAGTGTCATTATTAATGATAATGGTTTAGATATAAGAGTTGGGATAGATGATTCTGGGGTGGCGGTAAGGAATAGATTAGCGCATTCAGAAGAGAGCATAATAACTAAACAAAAATCGTCACAATATACCTCACTAGATACTTCATCTTCACGTCAAGAGGCGATGCATTTAAGGCCTATAACTCAAGTTCATGTTGGGCGTTTTATGTTAGTTCCTCCTGCAGAAAGCAATGTAGCTGTAGAAAAAGAACTATCCCAATCTTCTCAAATAGATTCTGCTAAACTAACAAGAAAACAAAATAAAACTAGTAATTATAACAAAGAAGTTACTTTTGGTAAGGGAGATGCATTGGGGTCGGTCCTTTCTCGTCAAGGTGTAGGTGCAAGTGCAGCACATGCTGTTGCCACGGCAATGAAGCCTGTTTTAGATCCGCGTAAATTGCGTGCAGGGCAGAAAATGACATTGTCTTTCATGCCGTCTGATAATGCATCTGGTAAACCAAGTTTGCAGCAGTTAATGATTGATGGTCGAGATGCACAAATTACTATAAGCCGTAAAGATAATGGAACGTTTGTTGCTCAAAAAAAAGAGAAAGAATTACAGAGGAAATATATTAGAGCCGGTGGAATAATTCGCAATAGCTTATCACATCTTGCACGCAATGAAATGATTCCTGCTTCGGTATTAAGTGAGGCTGTGAAGGCGTATGGTTTTGATGTCGATTTTAGGCGTGATATTCGCAAAGGCGATGGTTTTGCCGTTGTATATGAAGCGTTCTATAATGACCAATCTAAATTCGTGCGTAATGGCAGAATGGTATATGCAGAATTAACATTGGATGGAGAGCGTAAGCGATTATATAGCTATGGTGTTGGTCATAAAAATAGAGATTATTTTGATGAAAAAGGGCGCTCTGTTCGCAAGAACCTATTAAAAAATCCTGTGCCAGGTGCTCGTGAATCATCTGGTTATGGTATGAGGTTTCATCCTATTTTAAAGCGCAAGATGCCGCATAGAGGGTTAGATTTTGCAGCTAAAACAGGTACACCTATTCGTGCTGCAGGAACTGGACGAGTGGTCTTAGCTCAGCGGAAAGGAGCTTATGGTAAATATATCCGTATACGGCATGATAGTACATGGTCTACAGCCTATGCTCATATAAATCGGTTTGCAAAAGGAATACGAAAAGGTGTGCATGTTAGACAAGGGCAAGTTATTGCTTATGTCGGAACCACTGGCCGTTCAACGGGTCCACATTTGCATTATGAAGTATTGAAACATGGCAAACAGGTAAATCCTAAAAAAGTCCCCTTGCGTCCTGGTAGAATATTGCGTGGAACTGAGTTAGTAAAATTTCATAATGCGCGTCAAAAATTGGATATATTATTTGCTTCACTTGCACCCGACAATGTAGGGAAAGGTGATGTAGAAGTTGCGGGATTAGGCGATGGTGATGATCGCCCTAATCCATAATATTTACTTTTGATTATTCTTTTTTGTTAACGCTTTATTCACGTCCGCTGGAAATTTTTGGCAAGTGCCAGCTATATTTATAAGCCATCATACGGATGCAAAATGCTGCTACAAAAACAATAGCAATCGTAACATTACTTAAATATTCAGCTTGATCTAATGTCCATAAAGCTAACCCAATGAGAAGCGCAACACTGCCATAAAAACCGCTAGCAAAAACAGTGGGTAACTCATTAACAATCATATCCCGGATAATGCCTCCACCTGTTGCAGTAATAAAGGCGAGGGTCATTATACCAAATGGGCTTAGGTCAGATTGAATACCAACCATTGCTCCTGTAATGCTGAAGGCTACTAACCCAACAGAGTCACTAATTACAAACCATGCCCGACGTTCAAAGTGAACATTGCGATGTAGGCGCAATGCAATGGCCACAAGCATGACTCCACATACAATCAAGAAGGCGGAAGTATCTAGCAACGCTCCTGGGGGGCGATTAACAAGCACATCTCGTACAACACCGCCGCCATTGGCTGTTAGCATTGATACGATAAAAAGACCCATCATATCTAGGTCTTTTCGTACTCCAAGCAAAAAGCCGCTTAAGGCAAATGCAACCGTGCCAATAAATGATGCAATATCAAAAATTTCCATTGCTAATACTTCCTGACTACATTTTTTAGGTCATATATAATGTCTATGTTGTGTTTAACGCCATTTTCAGCTTGCTGCAAGCTATCCCTCTGCTATTGAGTATAAAAGGGGTTTGCATTGAGATGAAAACACGTTATAGATGGCGGCCTATCGTCTAAAAGATGGATGTTGATTAAGTGCACCCGTAGCTCAGCTGGATAGAGTACTACCCTCCGAAGGTAGGGGTCGTGGGTTCGAATCCCGCCGGGTGCACCATTTACAATCTTTCAACCCTTTGTGAACACTCATTTTATTGATTTTCTTGCTTTTTTGTTAGGTTCCAATGCGTCTTACAAAGACTATTATTAATCATATCTAATTCTACCAATGCCTGCTATACTCCTCACGCTTATAGCAGACACACGATTCTGCATGTTTAATTCTTAATATTTCCTCAGACATTAGGCTATGGAAGCTATTCTGCTCCCATACAACTGCGAGTGTGCGCATATTCAAGGAATTATGATGAATTATACCAATGCACAGATTGCACCTGATCTAAATAAGGCGACAACTCCTATATCTCTGGTTTTATTAGAAGATAAAACCTCCCACACCACCGTCACCGCATGTAAGAAAATAGACAAAACGATAGAGATTATTACTATACCACCACTTTTGGATAGCCAGGCTGTTCATCTGAATATTGGTATTGAACTAGATGAGCATCTGATTCATAATATTCTATCTGAGGCATATAGGAATGTTCGTATTACCGAGATTAAGGTGCAAGCTGATTTGGATCAACTAGCCACCAGAAATCCCGACCTTGTATTTTCCGGCGTAAAGTATTTTGATTTTGATGGTCAGCAATTATGGTTAAATGATTATTTAGATCAGCACGGCATCGCCTACATGGCTTCAAACAGGAAGGCACTGGATGGTGAATTTGATAAAAGCAATGCCAAACAGTTAATGCAACAAGCAGGGCTTGCCACCGCTGATTATTTTACTACGGCCCCAGACGAACATCGTACAGAAGCTTCTATTCCCATAGCATTTCCTCTCTTTGTTAAGCCTGTCGCTGGCGGTGATAGTCAGGGCATTGATGCTAACTCGGTCGTTAATGACTTTGAGAGTTTTCAAGCAAAGGTCATAGATATTTGGGAGACGCAACATTCCAGATCACTGGTTGAAACGTATTTATCTGGCAGAGAATATAGCGTTGGTATTTTTGAAGATTATGCTAGCGGCGAACTTACAGCAATGCCAATAGAGATTATTGCGCAGAAGAATAAAAACGGTCAACGTATTCTCGATTATGACATTAAACGCTTTGATTATGAGCAGGTAATTGCTGTGAAGAACCCAACCATTTACAAACAACTCTCAAAACTTGCGAAAGAAGCATTTAAGGTGCTTAACGGTAAGGCTTTTGGACGCATTGATATTAAAATGAATCATCATAATAGTCCTCATTTTATGGAAGCAAATCTGATGCCGGGTCTTCGTAAAGGTTATTTCTATAGGTCATGTGTAATGAATTTAAATCTGACTTATGAGCAGATGATCCTAAAGATTGCGAAGAACGGTTTAACATCACGCCAATTATTCTCACGCATATAGAACATGATCGCTCAGTCCTGTAATTATAAAGTTTATGGGTTCTTATTTTCGTTGTAAATAACGACAGAAACAAGCATCATGCAGCCTGCGAATATGGATAAGACATTGATAATACTAGCAACCGTGTATCATTGCAGGTTCTAATAACGTCCTGCAGGGCGCACCATTACTGCAAAAATTCTATTCTCTAAAAAAATTGAAACGTTATATGCTAATCCTGCTATTTATAGGATGCGTTGCTTAATTGAGTTCCTTGCATCTTTTTCTTTAGCTTTTGACGAATGGTTTTTATGCCTCCAAAAGCAAATATGCTTGCTGTTACCAGTAAAATTACACCGATAACCGGCCTAAAGAAGATCCAAGCTATTGCGATGGTAATAAAGCTTAACACTATAGCAATTACGCCTGTAACAAGTCCTATACCTGCCCCTAAGATGCTGCCCACAATGGGTAATACATCGCCTATCGTTCTTATTGGATTAAGTACCATCATGAGCCCAATCCACATTAAAACAAATGCACCGATCCTGATTAACCATGTGGTTATGCTATTCTCCTTTGCCGCAGACACAAACATTGATTCAGCATCAATATTGCCATAATCAAGAAGTGATATTGTGCCATTTTTTGTGTTATATGAAGTGATACTATTATCACTTTGCTTGCCAATAACGCTTGTTTCTACTGGAGGTGCTATACTATATCTAATGCGTATAGACCCAATTTCTGGTAGTGCAGGGTTGCCAGAAAAATAACCACTACCATATGGTTTAAAATGTTGTTTTAATTGGGGGTTCATTGATTCGTGATGTTCTGTGAGTACAGGTAAATCTTCAAAATTATCTATTTGGTTAACAAAGGAATCAGTAAGTTTGAATGCGCCAATTGTAATATGTGACCCTACAAAAATCTTACTTTTATAAGGCATAGAAGAAGGGTTGATATGATTGCTTGCCATTTTAAAGTTGCCTGAACTTATCAGCTCTTCAGACCATGTTTTATCGTATGAATAGATGGTTTCTGTTGTCTCGCTTCCGCCGAGGTTAGTTTTTGTTTGTGTGCGTTTATGCTCTTTCCATTGGTACATTTCAACAGTACGTCTTAGCTTTAGAGCTGTAGAATCTATACCAAACACGTTATCGCGGAGTGTTTCTTCGCTGTTGGCTGTTCCAAAAATATGCACTAGCTTATTGTTATTATTTTTGTCGCTATATTCTGAAGATATGCTAACAACAATGCTTTTCCCCTCATCAAGAGTTTTGATGCGGTCAACAGACCTTCCCTCATTCCACCAAATAAGAGGGAATGATGCAATAAAAAATATTAGGCCAATTATTGCTCCACCAAAAGATCCAGCAATACGTTGCCCCCATGATTTGGTAGTTATTTCTCTATATTGGTGCACTAGAAAGACCTCCTGCGGTTCATCGATCAGCAGGGTTATTGTACAAAACTTAGTGAAAGATTGTACAACTATTATTATAAATCATGAAGCTTTGTGGCTCTGAACCTAAGGCATAAGCGTCCCTTATGCTGCTACATTACCATACAAAACCAGGGATGACTGCACTTGGAATAACGCCTCCTTCATCTTTACATACGCGTTCTAGCGCGTCTTGAGATGGTAATTCTCCTGGTGTGATGCCAAAGTCTCCTGCCAAAATACCGCCGGAACAAAGGATAGAGAAAATGCCCATATTGTTAGCGCCATCAATATCAGTATGTAAACTATCACCAATAGCAGCTAATTTGTTAACATCAGAAATACCTAACAATTCTATTGATGCTTCATAAGTGGGGCGGTGTGGTTTGCCAAATGCAATAACTTTCCCACCTTGTTCTTCATACCATTCAGCAATTAGCCCTGCACATAACATAACCAGCCCAGTTTCTTGCTTTACTACTTTGCGGTCGGGGTTAGCGCAAATTAGAGGTATTCCTGCTTCAAGGCAGGCTTCAGCTTGTGGGCGTTTGGTTTCAAAAGTATCACCAAAATTATCAAATCCTGTGACCAAAGCAAAGTCGGCTTCTTTTGGATCCATAACCCTTTTATATCGGCTATTATTAAGGATATCTTCATCCTTTTTGGGGCCAATATAATAGAATGCTTCACCATGTTTATCTGTCTTTTCTAAGTAATTGAATGTAACTTCTCCAGAAGTAAGTACGTGATCGTAATGGTCTGGGTGGAAGCCAATTTTATCCAATACTTCAACGGCTTTGAATGCGCGACGGGGAGCGTTAGACAAGAGGAGTATTTTTTTATTCTGCTCCCGTAATGACCTAAGGCATTCAATGGATCCAGGGTATGGGTGTGTGCCATCATGTAGTACACCCCATAAATCAATAATAAAGCCATCATACGGGGCGGCTAGATCTGATAAGCGAGGCATAAGAACAGAAGTTTGGGAGGCGTTAGTTGTAAGATTTTTTGCGCTTGATGAGATTGTCATAGGTTTCTTTCTTATGGACGGTTGTTGCGTTTAGTATAGTCCTTCACTTTAGGTGAAGAGCCAAATGAAAAAGTACGTTTTTTGTTTTGTCTTAGTTGTGGTGATGGTCCAACCTGTGGTTCGGACGTGATTTTTTCTTTAATGGATGTGGGTTCGTGTTCCTGTGTTTTTGCTCTCTCCCCCCAAGGGCCAAGATTGGTAGGGGAATGAGAGATATCACCTTTCGGATGGGGTGTTGATTGACTTTTTGGTAGCGGGGTTTTTTGAATATTCTTAGCTTTCTCTAATTTCTGGTATTCAGATTTTAGAGCGGCCAAGGGTATGCTATTGCGCCATGATGTTTCAATTGGTTTGGCTGGGGCTTGCTTGCTTGCTGTTCCTTCTTTATGTCTTTTGAGGTGATCTCTTAATTGTTGACGCTGCTCGTTGCTGGTAAGGAAGTATATAGTTACTGCTCCTGCGATGAATCCTCCTACATGAGCCCAGAAGGCAACGCCTCCTGTTTCAGACGATTGGCTAAGTGTTGCAAAACCACCAAAGAATTGGAGAGCAAACCATAAGCCAAGTAAGGCAATAGCGGACATGCGTACTTTACGCCAAAATATACCAAAGATAAAAAGTACATTAATTCCGGCCTTGGGGTATAAAACTAGATATGCTCCCATAATGCCTGAAATTGCACCGCTTGCGCCCACAGCAGGTATTGCTGAATTTGGACCCGTTGCAAGATGTAATAAGCAGGCAGCAACACCACATAGTAAGTAAAACGATAAGAAGCGGGCATGACCTAATGCTGCTTCAATATTGTCGCCAAACACCCATAGAAACAACATATTTCCTAACAAATGCGCAATTCCGCCATGTAAGAATAAGGAGCTAACTATAGTAGATGCTGCTGGAATTTGTTCCATTATTGAAGGAACTTCAACCGCGCCAGTGAGCCGACCAGGAATAAATCCATATTGATGCAAGAACAGCAGAACTTGCTTATCTCCAAGTGAAAACTGATAAATAAATACAGCAATACAGACACCAATAAGTGAGATAGTCACAAATGGGAAGGTGCCATTATGGCGAGGGTTATCATCAGAATATGGGATCATGCTGCCAAAATTTCTCCAGTAAGGGCTCTATTAATCAACTGAGTTGTTTCATTTATGCCATAGAGTGCAATAAAGCTGCCCATTCTTGGCCCTTGCTGTTGACCAAGTAATATTTCATACAGCGCTTTGAACCAATTGCGCAAATTTTCAAATCCGTGGTCTTTTCCAACAGAGAATACCAAAGTTTGTAAATCATCGGTAGTAATATCTTCTTCGTTGATGTTGTTTAACCTTATGGATAAGTCTTCTAGTGCGGCACGTTCTTCAGCCGTTGGTGCACGATATTGCTTCGTTGGTTTTACAAAATCTTGATAATATGTAACAGCATATTGCACTAATGCATCCAGCAATGGTGTGTTCTCTGGGGTAGCATCCGGCGCATAGCGTGAAATAAATCCCCAAAGTACAGAGGCATCATCTGGGTTGCATGCGCATGCCAAATTTAATAATAAACTAAAGCTTACTGGTAAATTATGCTTAGGAACTAAACCATTATGGATATGCCAAGCAGGGTTTGAGGCATAGGTAGCTTCATCTTGATTATGTGACTTTGTGGCATGAGTAATATACTCATCGACACTTTTAGGAATAACATCAAAATGTAATTTTCGAGCCTTCCTTGGGTTAGCAAATAGGAAAGTGGCTAAACTTTCCGGTGTGCCATAGGTTAACCATTCATCAATGGATAGTCCATTACCCTTGGATTTGGATATTTTTCCGCCCTGCTCATCCAGAAACATTTCATAGACATAGGTTTGAGGTGCAGTTCCGCCAATAGCTTTTGCGATCTGGCTAGAAATTATTGCTGATGGAGTAAGGTCTTTGCCATGCATTTCATAATCTACATCTAATGCAGCCCAACGCATTCCCCAGTCGGGCTTCCATTGTAGTTTGCAGTGGCCACCAGTTACAGGAGTTTCGATTTCTTCACCAGCATCATTGCGCCAAGTTATGGTATTTTTCTCAATATCAGTTTTTACTGTAGGTACTTGCATCACTTGCCCTGTTTGTGTGCAAAGTGGCATAAATGGGCTATAGGTTTGCTGGCGTTCTTTTCCTAAAGTGGGAAGCATAATCCCCATGATTTTGTCATAGGCTTTAAGTGATGAGCATAGGGCATCGTCAAATGTTCCATTGCGATAACACTCTGTTGCGCTTTTAAAATCATACTCAAAATTATAACGGTCTAGAAATTGACGTAAGCGATTATTCATATGGTCGCCAAAGCTTTCATGGGTTCCAAATGGGTCTGGGATTGAGGTAAGCGGTTTACCTAAATGCTGCGATACCATATCGCCATTAGGAATATTATCAGGAACTTTGCGTAATCCATCCATATCATCAGAAAAAACAAAAAGTTGTGTTGGGATATCGCAAATTCTTTCAAACGCTTGGCGTACAAGTGTAGTGCGCAATACTTCTGCAAATGTTCCAATATGTGGCAAGCCTGATGGGCCATATCCTGTTTCGAATAACACGTATCCTTTTGCTGGAGGGGTAGACTCCATACGCTGCTTTAGTGCTTTAGCTTCAACAAAAGGCCAAGCATTGCTATTTAATGCGGCTTCTAAAGAGAGTGTCATCGAATATAGTCCTTAATAAATAACGGGAATAGACCGGATTTGCGGTCATTTTTCTGCTATAAATTATGTAGCGGTTTGTAAGCCTTTCGTCAAGCATTGGCTGATATTGGTATATCGCACATTTTAGTGCAGGGGGGTCTTATATTTTGAGTTTTAATAACTGCTATTTGATATAATTACGGATGCGGAATGAATCAGGTAGGGCAAAAAGTTAAACTATGGAATGATGCGATTGCCTTGACGAACAAATTCAGATTTGGCTTCATCCATAAGTGTAAATAAAATTTCACCGCCTTTTATTATATCCTGTTGGGTGCGAGGGTTAATCAGTAGCCCTCTAGCTGATTTGCGGAATTCAGCACGTTGTTCTTCATTGGTTTGTAAAATTTGTATCGCTTGGCGACGCATATCCGGATTATCAATCAAAATACGTACTGTTGCGCCTATATTTAAAATAGTGGCCTCTGTATGGTCTTTTTGGCTAGGTGTTTGAATGCCAATGACCGCAAATGTTATGCCTGAACCAATAATTAAACCAGCAAGAAGAGGGAGTAAATATGAGGGCATAACATTAAACCAATTAATAGGTTAGACTATGTGATGAAGGGCTATATATGCGGTACAGCGTTAAATGTATTAGATTCCTTATCCAAAACATGCAGCGCACCATCGTGAATAGTGAAGTACCATCCATGAATTTCTAATGTGCCATCTTCTAAACGTTGACGCACCCATGGAAATGTTAGTAGATTATCAAGAGAAGACCGAATGCTTTCTTGTTCGCAACAAGAGGGAAGTTTGTTTGCATCATTACATTTATGCTCCGCATTTTCTTTAGCTTTAGCAGCAATACTAACCCATTTTTTTACAAAACTAAATGGTTCAGCGGATGTAATATCTGCTTTAGGGTCCATATCGACTAAAGTTTGAATCCCCGCGCATCCACTATGACCTAAAACCACAATATGTTCTACTCCAACGCCATTGACGGCAAATTCTAATGCAGCACTAGTACCATGATATGTTGTATTATCTGGTTGATATGGTGGTACTAAATTAGCTACATTACGTATAACAAAAATATCACCGGGATTGGCATCGGTAAGAATGGCAGGGTCAACACGAGAGTCACTACATGCGATAACAAGTGTTTTGGGCGATTGGCCCGTTGCTAATTTTTCATATAGTCGGTTTTCACCAAGGAAATGATATTTATAAAAGCGTTTATAGCCATTTAGTAATTCACTAACCTTTGCCATTAATATTGTTCCTTTTTAATTATTATATTTACCCTACATAGCAGTGGTTATGGTTTGGGGCAAGTATAAGCGTATATTGTAGCTGCAAAAATTGTAGATACAAACAAATGATATTATGCTGGGATAGTGGTGGGCTGCTTGCGGCGAAAGCTAATTTCTCTATATTGCAATGCTTCGGCAATATGAAGACTGGATACGTTTGAGCTATTGCTTAAATCGGCAATGGTGCGGGCAACACGCAAAACTCTATTATATCCGCGCATAGAGAGGCCTAATTGATCTACACCTTCTTTAAGTAAGGCTAAACCATTTTCATCGGGCATAGCATATTGATATAGTATATCGCCATCAGCTTGAGCGTTAGTGTCATAAGGTTGTTCTTTATATCGCTGTTGTTGGAGTGTGCGGGCTGTAATAACTCGATGCCGAACAGTTTCACTATTTTCAGATATGGTAGCGGTGAAAACATCTTGCGGTCGAACAGCAGGAACTTCAACATGGATATCTATGCGATCTAGCAGGGGACCAGATAGCTTACCAAGATAGTCAGATCCACAGCGAGGGGCTTTGTTGCAGGCGCGTGAGGCATCTCCTAAATATCCACAGCGGCAAGGGTTCATTGCTGCGACTAGCTGAAAACTTGCGGGATACGTGACATGAGATTGTACTCTAGCAATTTCTACAGATCTAGTTTCAAGAGGTTGGCGTAAAGAATCTAAGACTTGTGCAGGAAATTCAGGTAGTTCATCTAGAAATAATACACCCTGATGCGCCAGTGATACCTCGCCTGGGCGTGCTTTGCTGCCTCCGCCAATCATGGCGGCCATGGAGCAATTATGGTGAGGGGAACGAAAAGGACGAGTAGTAGATAGGCCGCCATCAGGCAAGTTGCCAGCCACACTACGCACCATGCTAGAGTCTAGCATTTCGCTGGTACTCATATCGGGTAATATTCCAGGAAGTCGAGAGGCAAGCATGGATTTTCCAGAGCCAGGAGGGCCAACCATTAACATATTATGGCTGCCTGCTGCTGCTATTTCTAAGGCTCTCCTAGCCGTTTCCTGACCCTTTATATCGGCTAAGTCTGGATATGGAATGGTGGAGGAAATAGAAGAGGAATCGTTTGAAGGAGTAGGATACGATAGCTGCAAAAGCTGTGTACCTTTGAGGTGGTTAATAAGTTCAAGTAAATGAGAGGGAGCTAATAAAGCTATGTCACCAGCCCAACGAGCTTCACTTAAATTTTTGTAAGGGCATATTATGCCTTTATTCTGGGCTGTTGCTCCAACGGCTGCAGGTAAAACTCCGGCAACGGAAGAAATTGCTCCATCTAATGCAAGTTCACCAATCACTATATAATCAAGTAGTGTATCTGCCGGTATAGCTTTCATGCATGCCAATAAACCTAATGCTATAGGTAGGTCAAAATGGCTTCCTTCTTTAGTAAGGTCTGCAGGGGCTAGGTTAACGGTGATGCGTTTTGCAGGCAATGATAATCCAATAGATCCTAAAGCACTACGTATGCGTTCACGAGATTCTGCAACGGCTTTATCTCCCAAACCAACAATAGAAAAGGCAGGCATTCCGGAGGCAATACTAACCTGTACATCAACATCAATAACGTTGATACCATTGAAAGAAAAGCTGTTAATATGCGAAACCACTTGTTTTTTCTTTATTTTTAGTTATTATACCACTCAGTTATATATGCGTATGAGTAATGTTAATTACTAACACTACTCATTATTGGTGCTGACTCCTGTTAAAATAAAGCTGATATATCAGCGGGCTAATGGCCCCTCAGGGTTGAGCAAGTCATTATTTATAGCGCGTATCTGCCAGATTGGCAATGAGAGAGAGATGGCTACAGAAAAGAAAAAGAAAAAAGCGGAACCGCAAGTGCGGCAGAGAAAGCGGCATATGCCGCTTCTGCGGGTGCTGGTTGTGTTTAGTATCATTATCGTTGTGCTAAATGTTGGTGTGCTTGTAAAGCGTGGTATGGATAATTATCATGAGGCGCTAACAGAAGCGCAATATAATAATGCTCAGCTAGCGCATATGCTATCTGACCATGTTAGTTTAACATTTCTTGCCGTTGATCAAGTGCTTAAGAGAGCGGCTGAAAGGCAGTATTTTAATACTCTTTTTGGTGAAAATCTTCAGGGTGATGTGCATAATAGTTTTCGTACATGGGTAACAGAAACTCCTCAAGTCGCAGCTATGCTATTGACGGATGAGCAGGGGCAGATTCAGATGATTTTCCGTAAGCAAGGCTATAAAACTTGGATGGAAGGTAAAGAAAATATTGCAGAGCAGGATTATTTCCGCATACATCAAGAGGGCAATGGCACGGATATTTTATATGTGGGTAGGCATAGTAGTTGGTTACAGGACCATAAAGACTTTGTTGTAATGAGTCGGAGTATTCATAATGTAGATGGAAGTTTCGGAGGAGTGATTCTAGCCGCTGTGAATGTTGAATACTTGCTTGATTTCTTCCGTAAAGTAGAAGGAACTGATGCGGCAAGGTTTGTGTTATTGCGAAATGATATGCGTCCTCTAGTTTCTGAAGCTGATGATATTAGTGAGTTCGCGCTGTTAACGGATATTATTCGTCGTGAGAAAATACTTACTCCGGATCAGAATGTTACCACTCACTTAGATAAAACTTCCCCAGATAGTAAGTTACGTATTATATCATTTAATAACTTAGCTCATATGTATATGACGCTAGCAGTTTTAACCGATGGCGATAGTGCATTGGCGCTTTGGAAACAAGAGCGTTGGACGGATGTTCTGTTTTTAAGTATATTTGTTGCATTTATCCTTGTGGTTGCCTTTTTTGTTTTGTCGTTAGAGCGTCATATGCGTCGGGCGCAGCGTTCGGAATCTTCTGCTTTATTAGCATCTCAAGCAAAGTCAGATTTCTTAGCAAGCATGAGTCATGAATTGCGCACACCATTAAATGCAATAATTGGTTTCTCAGAAATGTTAGAAGCAGGGTATTTTGGTCAAGTAAATGCAAAGCAGAAAGAGCGGGTGCATGATATTCATTATTGCGGAACACATCTGTTAGAGCTTATTAATGATATTCTTGATTTTTCCAAGGGCGAAGCTGGAAAAATGGAGCTATATATTGAGAATGTTTCGATTTCACGATTGATAAAAGAAACCACCCGTATTTTTGCAGATCGTTCTCGTAAAGATGAAGTAAATATCATATGCGATGTGTTGGATGACTTGCCGGCTATTACCGTTGATAAGCGTAAGATGAAGCAAATTCTTATTAATCTTCTTTCTAATGCGGTAAAATTTACAGAGGCAAATGGTACGGTAGAAATTTCAGCATTTATTGATGATAGGAAGCAATTTGTTCTTACGGTAACCGATACTGGTGTAGGAATGGCAGAGGAAGATATTCCAAAAGCCTTATCTGCATTTGGTCAGGTACATACAGACCCTATACATGGTGGAACTGGTCTTGGTCTACCGTTATGTAAAATGTTAACAGAGTTACATGGTGGGGAATTACAAGTGCAGAGCATTAAAGGTGTTGGTACTAAGATATCAGTTATCTTGCCTTCTGCACGGGTTATATGGTCTTCTGCTGCAATAGAAAATTCTGCTACAGCACCTGCTGTAATAAATAATGTAGCTGAATCCATTATAGAAAATAATGACAATAATGCTATATCGAACGATGTACCAGTTGTATCGGAAGAGAAAAGTTTCACTGAGGTGGATAAAGAATTAAATAATACTTAATTCGTACCATTATCCTCAACGCGTTTATAAACTGCACTTTTCTTCCACATTTCAGGAATAGCCATCATATTGTTTAGTGTATCAACGGCTTTATCATCTAGAAAAATTATATGTAAATATTCTCTTCCTGAGCGCGTATGTTCGGTTTTTTCCGCTCGGATATTATCTGATGCAAATTCATGATGGAACCTTGCTGATTCTTTATCGTCAAATTCAAGAACCGTGAATTTTTTATTGTTCTCGCTAAATTTGTAGCGGATTATTTGATTAGTATTTCCACTTGTTTTGAGCAGCAATAAACGACCATTTTCAAGCACTAATGAGCGTATTGTATCGCGTGGCTTTTCTGTTGGGGTTCCCGTGCTTGTGGTATAATAGCTATCTTCAGAACTGTTTAAATGAAAAGTGACTTTGTCACCACGTGCCGTTACATGTTGCCAATTACCTTCGAGTATTGGATCTATACTTGCTTTTTCCCAATACTCACCAAAACTATCGACAAGGATACATCCTCCAAGAATAGCTAGTGAAAGTAACCCAGAAAACAAGTATGATAACCGTGCCATGTTGTAGCTCCTTGTGTGTGATGATTTTCCACTGCTATTACAGGCTAGTGTGAACTCTTATGTGCCGACAATTAAAATTTCTCAAATGTTTGCATTGGCTCCCATAGCTCCGGTGTGTAAACCGCTTTATTTAGCAAAACATATACTTCTGGCGTGAGCTCAGGGAATGCAATCACTCTTCCAAAAGTTGGAGAATCTGATGTTACTTGTGTTTTAGGTGCAATATCTAATAATTGCTCATAAAGCTCAGGTTTTGGGCTGTAAAGTGTTAAAAGATGATCATGGATACGATAAAAGAATAATATATTATTCTTATCTCCATCAGTTATCATAAGCATTTTGCGTTCTTTGAAATCAAGAGAGCGTATCATCGAGTTGCTATTATTTTCTCCAGCATAGGTATAGACGCCATCACCTTCAATAATCTCTACAATATTTCCCGATACATCAGTGTCTGCTGTTTTCCACTTTCCTAGCAATTCTTCGTCAAGAATTCCACGGTCCCAATAGGTGCCAAAAGTGCTGGTTATAAAACATCCTGTTAATAATAATAGTAATGTACAAGTGATAACGGAACGTAGTGCCATAATTTTCCTCATATGCTTCTAATTAGTGTGTCCCATTTGGTTGTGGGGTTTACTATTAGATTTCATTTGCTTATATATTTTGTTACACGCTGTTTTAGTTGGTTTTAGCTGTTTTATGTAATGAAATTTACGCTGACAGAAAATCAAAAACACCATAACGGGTGGTACGATAACGTAAAAAATGCTTCTGTGCTACCAAAAATCGTGGCTTATACCCATGTCAACTGTCTGACCGCTTCATAAGCAACGGCTGTTGCAGTGTTCGCTAAGTTAAGTGAGCGAACCGTGCCACCCGGCATTGGTAAGGTATACATTTGTTCGATATAACGATCATGAAGCTCTTTTGGTAAGCCAGAAGTTTCCGATCCAAATATAAGATAACAATCGGAAGTAAAGTTAGCGCTATAATAAGAGCGCTCTACCTTACTGCTTAGAAAGAACATTTCGCTGTCAGTAGGTTTTTCGGCATCTAAAAAAGCATCCCAATCGGCGTATTCAACTAGTTTAACGTGCGGCCAGTAGTCCATTCCAGCGCGTTGAACATATTTGTCATCGAGTGAAAAATTTATAGGATGAATTAAAACCAAGCGTGCATCAAGAGCTGCACAAGTGCGACCAATTGCGCCTGTGTTCCAAGGGATTTGAGGGGTGTAAAGAACAATTGTGAACAACTAAAATGCTTTCTAAAAAAGGGAGAAACAACCTGAAACAGGAAGAACAATTGCAGAAGCAAGAATAATACGAATCAGCATGGCGATATCTCCTTGAAAAGGGGGTTAGAACATTATGATACGTTAGGTTATGTTGTTTGCCCAAAAAAAATAAGTGGCATAATGTGAAAAATTAGTCTTACTCGCGATCAACAGCAGCTACAAGCTGTTCGGCAAGGGATATTTCAGCTAAGGCCTCAGCCTTCTTAATCTCATCCTGTGCTTTGTCATGTGCTTTTCGTGCTGCGGTAAGGCGCTTTGCAATTTGCTCGGGACATTTATCGTCCAAATCATATGCTTCTGTGGCTAAAATAGTGCAATGGTCACTATTAACTTCTGCTACTCCATGTGAAATCAGAAATCTTTCAGAGACTTGGTCTCCATCAAATATCCGCAAGACACCTGGGCGCAATGAAGACACCATAGGTGAGTGATTTGTCAACACACCAAAGTCACCTTCGCTACCGGGAATAACAACCATATCCACATTTTTGGAAACAATCATGCGCTCTGGGGTAACCAAGTCAAGTCTAAATGTTTCTGCCATATTGAGCCCTCTACCGGTCTTATACTTTATCTGCTTTTAAACTCAATGCTGCTGTAAAACACTCGAACAGCATTGAGTTTAATTTAATATTTAAGCATCTTCAGCTATTTTCTTTGCTTTTGCCAATACATCATCCATTGATCCAACCATATAGAAGGCTGATTCAGGAATGTCATCATATTTACCATCACATATGCCTTTAAAGCCAGAAATAGTATCCTGTAAGCTAACTAACACACCTGGTGAACCGGTGAAAATTTCAGCAACATGGAATGGCTGCGATAAGAAGCGTTGGATCTTACGTGCGCGGGCTACTAAAAGCTTATCTTCCTCTGAAAGTTCATCCATACCGAGAATCGCAATGATATCTTGTAAAGATTTATAACTTTGAAGAATACGTTGTACTTCACGCGCGATATCATAGTGTTCTTGTCCAACCACTTTTGGCTCTAACACTCGGCTAGTAGAGTCAAGTGGATCTACCGCAGGGTAGATGCCAAGCTCAGCAATAGCACGATTTAGTACTGTTGTTGCATCCAGGTGAGCAAATGAGGTGGCCGGCGCAGGGTCAGTCAAATCATCAGCCGGAACATATACAGCTTGTACAGATGTAATAGAGCCTTTGTTGGTGGATGTAATACGTTCCTGCATTTCACCCATTTCAGTTGCTAATGTTGGCTGATAACCTACCGCAGAAGGGATACGACCCAATAGAGCAGATACTTCAGAACCAGCTTGTGTAAAGCGGAATACATTATCCATAAAGAATAATACGTCTTGTCCTTCATCATCGCGGAAATACTCGGCCATTGTTAAGCCGGTTAGTCCTACGCGTGCACGTGCTCCTGGAGGCTCGTTCATCTGTCCGTATACAAGTGCTACTTTGGATTTATCTTGCTGATCTAGGTCAATAACACCAGATTCAATCATTTCGTGATAAAGATCGTTACCTTCACGAGTACGTTCACCAACACCAGCAAAAACAGACACACCACCATGGCCTTTTGCGATATTGTTGATCAATTCCATGATAAGTACAGTTTTACCTACACCAGCACCACCAAATAGGCCAATCTTACCACCTTTGGCATAAGGAGCAAGAAGGTCAATAACTTTAATACCTGTTACCAGAATCTCAGTATCTGTAGACTGGTCAATAAAATCAGGGGCTTCAGCATGAATTGGTGCTAATTTCTTAGTGCTAACATCACCGCGCTCATCAATTGGGTTGCCAATCACATCAAAAATTCGACCCAATGTTTCAGGTCCAACCGGTACAGAAATTGCTGATCCGGTATCAGTTACTTCAAGACCACGCACAAGTCCATCTGTAGAATCCATAGCAATAGCACGTACGGAATTTTCACCTAAATGCTGAGCTACTTCCATAACTAAGCGTTGGCCGTTATTTACAGTTTCAAGCGCATTTAAAATGTTAGGAAGATTGCCATCAGGGAACTTTACATCAACCACAGCAGAAATCACTTTGGTGATAACGCCAGTTGCGCCTTTGTTTTTTGTTGTTTTTGGCGCACTTGCTTTTTTAGCGGGTGCTTTTTTAGCCGTTGTTTTCTTTTCTGTCGCCATAACGTCTACTCCATTTGGACTGATATTCTGGTTGTTCTATTGATATTATTCTATTTAAAAATATAAAACTCTACAGCGCTTCTGCCCCAGAGATGATTTCGGTTAATTCGGTTGTAATAGCCGCTTGACGGGTGCGGTTATATTGCAATGTTAGGTTCTGGATCATATCACCAGCATTGCGGGTAGCATTATCCATTGCTGTCATGCGAGCACCTTGCTCGCTTGCAGAATTTTCAAGCAAAGCATGATAAATTTGCACTGCTACATTCCGTGGTAACAGATCCTTAAGGATTTCATCACTTTCTGGTTCATAGCAATAAGACGCTTTTGCAGTTTCCGCTTCCTTGCTTTCGGCATTATCTAGCGTAAGAGGGATTAGAGGCTGAAAATGTACATCTTGCTGTAATGCAGAAACAAACTTATTAAACACAATTGAGCAGCTATCTATTTTTCTATCTTCAAATAATTCTGCTACTTTATCACTAATTTCTTCCGCTGTAATATAGTCCAGCGTCCGTTTCTCAGTAGTGTTAACATAGTCAATAATAAGGTCAGAATAGTTAAGTTTTAACACTTCATGACCTTTTCTGCCAACGGTTAATAATTGTACTTTTTTACCTTGGGCCTTTGCTTCTTCGATTTGCTGTTTAACCGCACGAATGATGGTACTATTGAATCCACCGCACAGTCCCCGATCAGCTGTTGCAACAACAATCAGGTGAGTATTTTCGATGAGTTTTCCTTCTGTATCGCGCCTACCAACCATCATAGCTGGAGCGTTAGTTGGATCAATACCTGCGGCCAAAAGGGCAAGTGTTTCTGCCATTTTTTCACTATAAGGCCGTCCTTGTTCTGCCCGTTCTTGCGCACGACGCAGTTTAGACGCAGCCACCATTTTCATAGCTTTGGTAATCTTTTGCGTCGATTTAACGCTGCTTATACGAATTTTTAGGGCTTTTAAGTTTGCCATAATGTTTTACCTTAGGTTAACAATCTCGTATGGGATTTAGTTTTTACCAAAGAGCGTTATAAACTTCTCTATAGCTGAACGCAGTTTCTTCTCAGTATCGTCGCTTATTTTCTGATCTTTGACGATAGCTTTCAGAACGTCTGAGTGGTTTGCTTGGATATCACTCAATAATTCGCGTTCAAAACGGCGTACTTCTAATGTAGGTATGGTATCTAGATAGCCTTTAACACCAGCAAAAATAACAACCACCTGCTCTTCTACTTTTAGCGGAGCGTATTGGTCTTGCTTAAGTAGTTCTACTAAGCGAGCGCCACGATTTAATAGTTTTTGTGTTGATGCATCTAGGTCAGAACCAAATTGAGCAAAAGCTTCCATTTCACGATACTGAGCTAATTCTAATTTAATAGAGCCAGCTACTTGTTTCATCCCTTTGATTTGGGCCGCAGAACCTACACGGGATACTGAAAGTCCAACATTAACCGCAGGACGAACGCCCTTATAGAATAAATCAGTTTCAAGGAAAATCTGACCATCAGTAATCGAGATTACATTAGTTGGAATATATGCAGATACGTCACCAGCTTGAGTTTCAATAATAGGTAGCGCAGTTAATGATCCTGCTCCTAAATCATCTGATAACTTAGCAGCACGCTCAAGTAAACGTGAATGTACATAGAATACGTCACCAGGGTAGGCTTCGCGTCCCGGAGGGCGACGAAGAAGCAATGACATCTGACGGTAAGCTACCGCATGCTTAGAAAGATCATCATATACGATCAATGCATGACGAGCATTGTCACGGAACCACTCTCCCATAGCACAGCCAGTATAAGGTGCCAAAAATTGCAGAGGAGCAGCTTCAGAAGCTGTAGCGGCGACAACAATAGAATATTCTAATGCGCCTTCTTCTTCTAACTTCTTAACAATTTGCGCAACAGTTGAGCGTTTTTGTCCAATACAGACATAAACACAATATAATTTTTTGCTCTCATCATCACCTTTATTAATAGGTTTCTGATTCAAAATAGTGTCAATAGCTACAGCAGTTTTACCTGTTTGTCGGTCACCAATAATTAACTCACGTTGCCCACGCCCTACAGGAATAAGTGAATCAATCGCTTTCAGTCCTGTTTGTACCGGCTCATGTACTGATTTACGTGCAATAATACCTGGTGCTTTAACTTCAACACGAGATGTTGCCTTGGCTTTAATTGGGCCTTTACCATCAATTGGGTTGCCTAGTGCATCAACTACACGACCTAGGAGTTCTGGTCCAACAGGCACTTCAACAATACGTCCTGTACGTTTTACAGTATCGCCTTCCTTAATGTCGCGGTCGCTGCCAAATAATACTGCACCGACATTGTCTTCTTCTAGGTTTAGGGCCATGCCAACTTGGCCGCCAGGAAATTCTACCATCTCACCAGCTTGAACTTGATCTAGGCCGTAGATCGTAGCGATACCATCACCAACCGATAAAACTTGTCCAATTTCTTTTAAGTCAGATTCTGTTGAGAAATCAGAAATTTGCTTTTTCAATATCTGTGAAATTTCTGAAGCGCGGATTTCCACCATAATGTTCTCCTAGTTTTATTACTTCTCTTGTTCATATATCTCCAAGCCTAAGACTTGGAATCAAATTATAGATCAGTTTGTTGTAGTTGTATTTTTATGCGTTCTAATTTGCCACGTAGAGAGGCATCCATTTGTACCGAACCAACGGTAACAATTAATCCCCCTAACAGAGATGAATCCTCACGTGTTTCTAGATTTACAGCACTGCCTGTGGCTTTTTGTAGTGCTGCGGTAATTGCTTTTTCATCTTTTGTATTAAGACTTGCTGCGCTGGTAACGTGAGCCGATATCTCGCCTCGTGATTCTGCTGCAAGTGCTTTATAGCTTGCTGCAATATCGGTCAATAACCCAAGTCTCTGGTTGTTGCTAAGTAATGCGCAAAATTCTTTGGTTGTTTTGCATGATTTTAGCGCATTAAGAATGTCAGTTATAACGGATAAAAGTTGGTCTGCCGGTACAATAGGATTTGCAAGCACTGTAGCTAGCTCATCAGACTGATTAATTGTTGCCGCAAGTGCTGCCATGTCGCTATCTACATTTTTTAGCGTCTTGGCTTCAGTTGCCTGATCCAAAAGTGCTTGCGCATAGCGTCGGCACAAAACTGATTTACTGGTTTTTTTAGCCATTTTCTAACCATGGTGAGATTGATAATCGCGGTTTTGCGATGCTGCTACATTATATAGCGGCCTCTCTTAAATATGTTCAGACCAGATAATACCTCTTAATGTCGGAACGGGGGATTAAGTAGCACATGGTTTTTATGCTGGCAAGCCAAAGAATGTCTTTCCGAAGAAAAATTGGCATTGCGGTTAAAAAATACCATGTTTAACGGTACATTTTTAAAATATGATTTTCCTTATGCCGCATTCATGTAGGAAGGAAGCACTTGCGCACTTACATCTTCTAGATCATTTATATTTACGCGAGCATTGCCTAAAATTAGTTCTGTACCACCAACTTCACCAATTGCTTGTGCCACTACGCCCTTTTCTGGTGCCCTAGTTAAGATGCGGTCGGCCAAGTCATGAGGAGCAGTAATGATATAGCGTGCCTGATCTTCTCCAAATGCACGTGCTGTATCTATTGCGATATCAACAGTTGCACCAATTTTTCCTGCGATTGCCATTTCAGCCAGTGCGACCAATTGACCACCGTCTGATACATCATGGCATGCTGTCACCCACCCTTTGTTGATGGCAAGGCGTACGAAATCACCATTACGTTTTTCTAGTTCTAAATTTACTTCTGGCGGCAAGGTGCGGTCAGTTAGGCCTAATATTTCTTGTAGGTACAGTGATCCACCTAAGTGGCCAGCCATATCACCTATGCGAATGATAACGTCACCTTCATTAGCAAAAGCTAGTGAAGCACGTTTGCTAATGTCATTAAGCAATCCTACACCACCAATGGTTGGGGTGGGTTGGATGCCTTCTCCATATGTTTCGTTATAGAGTGATGCATTGCCAGATACTACGGGGAAATCTAATGCGGTGCATGCTTCAGCCATTCCGGCTAAGCAACCAACGATTTGCCCCATGATTTCAGGTTTTTCTGGATTGCCAAAATTTAGACAATTGGTAATGGCTAATGGTTTTGCGCCAGTTGCTGTGATATTGCGCCATGCCTCTGCTACGGCTTGTTTTCCACCTGTTACAGGGTCTGCCAGGCAGTAACGAGGAGTGCAGTCGCTTGTTAGTGCGAGGCCTTTATTGCTGCCATGAACGCGTACAACAGCGGCATCACCACCGGGTCGTTCAATAGTGTCGTTCATTACCATATGATCATATTGCTGCCAAATCCAACGTTTGCTACATAGGTCAGGGGTAGCTAGGAGGCGCTTAAGGTCATCTAACAGTTCCTCTTCGTTTGTTGAGGTGTCAATGGCTATATCATCTGCTCTTGGAGTAGGCTTCCATGGTCGGTCGTAAACAGGAGCTTCTTCAGAGGTTGGTGCTACAGGTAGGTCGGCAACCTTCTGTCCATCTTTTATAAGCACCATGTGTTTGGTATCTGTAATGCGGCCAATAATTGCATTGGGCACTTCCCATTTGTCAAATATAGCTTTTGCAATATGTTCTTTGCCTGGTTCAATTACCATCAGCATGCGCTCTTGGCTTTCTGAAAGCATGATTTCATAAGCTGACATATTCTCTTCGCGCATAGGAACTTTATCTAAATTAAGCTCAATTCCTGCATCGCCTTTATCGGCCATTTCTAATGATGAGCAGGTTAGTCCTGCGGCACCCATATCCTGAATAGCCATAATGGCATCTTGGGTCATTAATTCTAAACATGCTTCCATAACACGCTTTTCCATGAATGGATCGCCCACTTGTACTGTTGGGCGCTTTTCTTCCAAAGTCTCGTCGAACTCTGCAGAAGCCATTGTTGCACCATGGATGCCATCACGACCAGTTTCAGAGCCAGCATAAATAACTTGGGCACCAATGGCGGATGCGGCAGAATAGAAAATATTATTTGCATCAGCAATACCGACACACATTGCATTTACTAAATTATTGCTATTGTAGCTTTTATCAAAAGTACATTCCCCGCCAACTGTGGGAACGCCCATGCAATTGCCATATCCTGCAATGCCCGAAACAACGCCGTTGATTAAATAGCGTGTTTTTGGGTGGCTTAGTTCGCCAAAGCGCAGGGCATTAAGTAAGGCAACAGGGCGTGCACCCATGGTGAATACATCGCGCATGATGCCGCCAACGCCTGTGGCTGCTCCTTGATAAGGTTCAATAAAAGAAGGGTGGTTATGACTTTCCATTTTAAAAATAGCAGCTTGGCCATCTCCAATATCAACAACACCAGCATTTTCACCGGGACCACAAATAACCTGCTTACCTGTTGTAGGTAATTTTTTAATGTGTTTGCGGGTAGATTTGTAAGAGCAATGCTCACTCCACATCACAGAAAAAATACCTAATTCTACATGGTTGGGGGTTCGCCCAAGAATAGAGAGTACTTTCTCATATTCTTCGGGTGTAAAGCCATGTTGTTCAACTATTGCTGGGGTAATTTCATCGAAAAGTGCCGTCATGGACGCTACCATCCTCATTATGATTGGTGTAGTATATAAAAATATGCATTTCTGCGTGCCCTGTAATAGCGTGCAATCCCGCTTTAGGCAAGCATTTCCTCTTTATATGTTAGCGGAATGCAACAATAATAGCCTTTCAGTCGTATGATGATTGTAGCAATATTTAACGATTACCATTCAAGGGTATTAGGTTCGCATTGCTCGTTTTGAGGGTTCCAGCATTCATCCGGACCGCAGTCGCAAGATGGCATAAGGGCCATTGTGCACATAACAGCTTTTTTAGAGCGGACATTAAAACAAAAATCAGCGCAGCCATTAGGGAATTCTCGCCATTTTCCTCCCGCAGTTTGGCATGTTTCCTCACGTTCATTTTGTGCTGGTGATTTGGCAAGTGCATAAGTGGGGATTAGGGCGCATGATAACGTGACCATTATTAGTAATTTGTAGCATAAGGACATAAATAGACTACCATTGAGTTTAAGTCATTAATTTCAGCAAAGTGAGTTTAGTACTTTTTCTAAGCGTATACAATGCTACGCTACTGCGCTTAACTTATCATGGTTCCACTGCCATGGTCAGTAAAAATTTCTAATAATAAAGTATGTGCTTTACGGCCATCTAATATATGTGCGGCATCTACATGTCCGATAACTGCATTTGCGCAGGTTTCTACTTTTGGAATCATGCCACCACTTATAGTGCTGTCCTTTATTAAGTTGGGAACGTCATCCACTTGAATGCGGTTAATAAGTTCTTTATCTTTATTAAGCACTCCAGGCACATCTGTAAGCATAATTAGCTTTCTTGCAGCAAGAGCAGACGCAATTGCGCCGGCGGCTGTATCAGCATTGATGTTATAAGTTTCGCCGTTTTCTCCTACTCCAATTGGAGCAATTACCGGAATAATATCGGTTTCTTCAAATACAACAAAAGCATGCGGGTTGATGTAAGTGGGTTCGCCAACAAATCCTAGATCAAGAATTTTCTCAATATTTGAGTCCGAATCTCTTTTGCGACGACGTAGTTTTGTTGCTTCAATTAGTTTGGCATCTTTACCAGAAAGTCCAACGGCAATACCTCCTGCGGTATTAATGTCAGATACGATCTGCTTGTTAATAGATCCGCATAATACCATTTCTACAATAGCAACAGTATCTTTATCGGTAACTCGTAGGCCGTCAATGAATTCGCTCTTAATTTTTAGCTGTTCTAACATAGCGCCAATTTGTGGTCCGCCGCCATGAACAATTATAGGATTAATTCCTACTTGTTTTAGCAATACTACATCACGGGCAAACATTTTGGCCAGTTCTGGGTCGCCCATTGCGCTGCCGCCAAATTTAATAACAAATGTTTCCCCAGCAAATTTGCGCATATAAGGCAAAGCTTCAGACAATGTTTTTACTTTGGTCAGTAATTCTTCTTCACAGTTTAATGTCATGGCGGTTCCTTAAAAACACTATAACGGATGTAATATGCAGTTTTATATCAAATAGGGTAATTTTTGCTATCTAACAGAAACTGGCCATTCGTGCACGTAAAATATCAAGCCCTTTGTGATTAACACTACTGGTAATGAGTACTTCGGGGTGTAGTGCTGGGTGGTTTGTGCCCATAGCCTCAATAGAGTCTTTGATTTTGTCTAACACATCGGCTTTTTGTTTATCGGCTTTGGTAAGAACAACCTGATAAGATACGGCTGCATCATCTAGCCTAGTCATGATTTCTTCATCATTGGGTTTTACACCATGCCTACCATCAATTAATAAGAAAACCTGACGTAAATTTGGTCGCCCAAGTAGGTAGTCATGAATAAGGCGGTTCCATCCCTTAATATCGTGTCCAGATGCTTTGGCATAGCCGTATCCTGGTAAGTCGGCTAGGTGTAACGCGCCGCCAATGGAAAAGAAATTAACTTGGCGTGTACATCCTGGTGTTTTTGATGTGCGTGCAAGAGATTTGCGTTGGGTGAGTGCGTTCACTAAGCTAGATTTTCCAACATTTGACCTGCCGGCAAATGCTAGCTCTGGTAAGGTCCAGCCAGGAATGTCCTCTAGCTTTACAGCTCCTATCATGAAGTCGCTTGGTTTTTTAAATAACTCTTTGGGGTGTATTGGCATAGCATATTACTCAAGAGTTTGTTGGGTCTTGCGCGAGGTGAGTAAAAAATAATGTCTTTTTACTCACCTATTTATTGCAGTCAGCATTGCAAACATTAATGTTGTTGCAAATATGAATTATTTATTTGCGCTTTTCGCGTTGCATCTCACGGTGAACATTTTTGTTGATAACATATTGCTGGGCAATGGACAGTATACCGTTCCATGTCCAGTATAGTACCAGCCCTGCAGGAAGGCCTGCAAATAAGATTGTAAATACAATCGGCATGGTGCGTATAATGGTGAGCTGCATACCTTCCAGCGGTGCAGGGCTCATTTTTTGTTGGAAGTACATGCTTAAACCAAACAATATTGGCAAAATACCAATGGCCGGTAAAACGGCTGGTGGAGCCCAGTCAATAAGGCCAAACAGGTTGAATATATTGGTTGGGTCCGGTGCGGATAGGTCATGAATCCAGCCATAAAAAGGGGCTAGTCTCATTTCAATAGTTACAAATAATACTTTATATAACGCAAAGAATATAGGTATTTGCACAAGAATAGGAAGACAACCGGCCATTGGGTTTATTTTCTTTTCTTTATACAGTTTCATCATTTCGCTATTCAGTCGGGTACGATCTTCGCCATAGCGTTCTTTGAGCTCTTTCATGTAAGGGGCTAATTCGCGAATGCGGGCCATAGACTTGTAGCCTTTATTTGCCAATGGAAATAAGAGAGCTTTGATAATAACGGTCATAGCTAAAATTGCTAAACCAAAATTACCTAACAGTTCTTCAAGCCACAACAGGAGTAAATAAATAGGTTTGGTTATGAGGTATAACCAACCTAGATCAATGGCTCTATCAAATAGTGGGAATTTTAATTCATCCGCATAATAATCCAATGTATGGACTTCTTTTGCGCCAGCGAAAAAATGGTGGGTAAGTGATATAGATGATCCGGCCTGTATGGTTTGTGGTACGGCTCTATAATCAGTTTGATAGCGGTGCACATCATTTTTCTCATACCATGCAAATTTGCCATCAAAAGTCAGGGAATTATCTGGTATAAAGGCGGTTAACCAATATTTATCTGCAATACCTAACCAGCCATTAACGCCTTTATATAAGGTGGTTTGGTCGTCTTGAATGGAATCGTAGCTTTCCTCTTCTAGCCTGTTGTTAAATACGCCAATAGGGCCTTCGTGGGAAATAAACATCAACATGCTATCAGGACGTGTGCGATTGATTAATCCATAAGGGGAAAGTGTTGCAGCGCGATCTCCAGAGTTGGTAACTGTTTCTGTTACGGTAAATAGGTAGTGTTCGTCTATTGCAATGGTGCGGGTAAATAATAGTCCCTTGCCGTTATCCCATGTTAATGTAACCGGGGAGGTCGGTGATAGTTCACTACTAGTACTCTTCCATAATGTATCTTTCTTCGGAACGGGAAGGGACTTGTCAGCAGTTAACCATCCTGTTTCTGCGAAGTACATGGATTTACTGCCAGAAGGAGAGAGGAGGGGGACCGCTGGGGCGCCTTCTTCCTGTGTTTGACGATAATCTGTAAGGTTGAGGTCATTAAAGCGTGCGCCTTTAAGTGATATGGAGCCTGATATCTTTTCATTTTCAATGTTAATGCGTCCAGCAGGGGCATCCGCTAGAATCTCTTCCCTGTCACGTAATGTAGGTACGCTATTTGTAGGGCTGACGGGTGGGGCGGTAATGGATATGGTATCCGCATTTTGTGAATTTTCACCACGTGCCTCTTGCTGAGCTTCTTGGGCTGCTTGCTGTATTTCAAGTAGGCGTTGATTTTCACGCTGTTGTGGAATAACGTACAAATATTGCCATAAAAATAAAACAGCAAGTGAGAGTGCGATGGCAAACAATATACGACGTGAATCTTCCATGATATGCTTTAGCCTTTTATAGTGTGAAGAGGTGTTTGTTTATTATTTTGTATTGATGCGTTGGTTGTGCCTAAATGCGCTTTGCAAGCGCATTGTTCATCATTTTTTGTTGAGGGAACAGGGTCATATCCATAACTTCCCCAGGGTTGACAGCGGCCAAGGCGCTTTAATATTAACCAACTTCCTTTCCATGGCCCATGCAGTTCTAAAGCTTCAATTCCATATGTTGAGCAAGTAGGATAAAAACGGCATTGTTGTCCTAAAAATGGAGAAAGGAACCATTGGTATAACCGGATACAGCTTGTGAGTATTTTGGTAAGCATAATATGTCGCAGGCTTAGGGTTTTTGTTGGTTGTGTCGGGAGGGTGTAGGCAAATTGTTATGCTGAGAGCCTTCCGGTGTTATGTTATTAGCCTTTTGTTGCTCTGGATATGTAACGTTTTTGGCTATTTGATGCAATGCATATTTAAAATCTTTTACCAGATTATCATAAGGCCGTATATGTGTGGAGGCCCGAGCAATTAGTACAAAATCATAGTTGTATAATTGTGGATAGCGTTTTAGCAAGGGGGGGAGGGTGTTGCGAATCAGTGCACGCATCCGTCTTTTCGATCGGTTACGCTTTACTGCATTACCAATTTTACGAGTCGCCGTAAAGCCAACATGAACGAGGCCGCATGATTCATCACATGGCGAGGTTTTTGAGGATTCTACCCATTGTATAACAATGCCGCTCGTTGCAATGGACGATCCTTGTTTGTAGGCGGAGACAAAGTCTGAACGCTTCTTTAAGGTCTGCAGCCGCATAACGAACAGGCTTCATGTAAAATTAAGCAGAAAGCTTTTTACGACCTTTAGCGCGGCGTGCATTGATTATTTTGCGGCCGTTAGCTGTTGCCATGCGTGAACGAAAGCCGTGGCGACGTGCGCGAACAAGGGTGCTTGGTTGGAATGTGCGTTTCACGGAAAATCTCCATGCTCTGTGTTTTTGTGTTTATAGGGATGCGGTGTATATAGTATAAAAGCCACAAGGTCAACATCAAACTATTAACTATGCTTAACTTGGGTAGGTTAATAGTTGCGATTTATTCTTGTTGGCATAATATTAATGTTCCCAATTTTCTTTTGTATTGGGGGCAGGTTCAGGGGTAACATCAAAAGGCAAAGGCTGAACAGGCGAGGGTTATGGCAACGTTACGAATTTTTTATCTTCTGAGTTTCTTGCTTTTAGCTGGTATAATCGCCGGTGGTAGCATTTTTTTGCAAGGCTATGTAGAAAAAACTTTAATAATACCCCCATCTGAGAGGGCTCAGCGTGCCGCCGGAAGTGCCTTTGAAACCACGATATTTCAGCGCTATAATAAATTAATTGACTATTTACCTTGCCAAAAAGAACGCTGTCCAAAAACAGATAAATTTGAGAAAGATATAAAGCAGTTTGGTAACAAAATGGGATTGCTTGATCTGCAGTTATATCATGCGCGTTCTGGCGATCATTTGTGGCGAAGTGCTAATTTTCTTACGTCACCAGATGAAAATGAGGATGTTAAGGGGGTGTTTGAAAACCTTAAAAATGCTAAATTTTCTTGGATTCTAGAAAAAGAGCATATGATTGCAGGTGAGCCGCACATGGTAATGCGTGCATTTACCTACATGGAAAGTGAAAATGATGATGGAACAAAAATTGACGGCTATGTTTTGGAGTCCGTTAGTAATATTTTGGGTTATCAGAAAGTAATAGGGACAAAGCTTTATATAGTAGCTGGAGTTGCTATCCTGTTTTTGCTTCTAATTTTTATAATTATGTATTATATGGCAGCAAAAGTGGAAAAATTGTTTCAAAAACAATATGATGCTAATGTTGAGTTAATTAATGAGAAAATTAGTGCTGAGCGAGAAAATAAAGAAAAATCAAAGTTTTTAGCTAATGTTAGTCATGAATTGCGCACGCCACTCAATGCTATTATTGGCTTCTCAGAAGTTATTCGTGATGAAGTTATGGGGCCTTTAAATAATCCGCAATATATGGAATATGTAACGGATATTCATTCTTCAGGCGTGCACTTGCTTAGTTTAATTAATGACATTCTGGATTTTTCTAAGGCCGAGGCTGGAAAGCTAACTCTTGATTTGGTGGATGTTGATGTAACCAAAATTATGAAAAATTCTTTGCGCTTAGTGCAGCCACGTGCTCAAGAGGCAGGCATTGAGTTGGTTAATAAAATACCAAAAGAGCATTATATTCTTAAAACCGACGGAAAGCGCCTAAAGCAGGTGTTGCTAAATTTATTTTCAAACTCAGTCAAGTTTACTCCGGAAGGGGGGGCTGTGACGCTTTATGCGTGGCATGATATCACTGCAAATAAGCTGGTGGTAGAAGTTCAGGATACGGGTGTGGGCATTGCGGCTAAAGATATTTCTAAAGTCATGTCAAATTTTGGCCAAGTAGAAAATGAATTGTCACGTAGATATGAAGGTACAGGACTAGGGTTGCCGCTTACGAAGCGACTTATTGAATTAATGCATGGCGAAATTGAAATCGAAAGTGAATTAGGTAAAGGGACTACCGTGCGGTTCCGCTTGCCTTGTGAGGCTAGCTCTGTTGTGACTCCCGGTTCAGGAGTAGGTGCAGGAGTTAATGCATCTATCTTAAATAAAGGGAAGGAAGATGGAGTTGGTAATCTTAATTTAGATAATACGAATAAAGCTAGTGATAATTTGTTCTCTCAACAGGATGTGGAGGCGGCAGATAAGCGAATTCAAAAAGTTTCGTCTGAGGACGTGCTTGCTCAAATTGAACAAGGGCTAGTTATTCCATCTTCTGCTGCACCTGCGCCTACTGCACCTGCGCCTACTGCACCTGCGCCTACTGCACCTGCGCCTACTGCACCTGCGCCTACTGCACCTGCG
>Ga0316204_10000345_pt1 | contig 184198 bp, 185 predicted proteins | sample 6monrhotite_MG_2_FD_205661 | JGI IMG/M metagenome (GOLD analysis project Ga0316204, IMG submission 205661) | Microbial mat bacterial communities from mineral coupon in-situ incubated in ocean water Damariscotta River, Maine, United States -... | ecosystem: Environmental > Aquatic > Marine >... | reverse complement strand
ACCAAGGTGTGTAAAACGAAGGCCTAAACCGTATCAGCTATTAACCGCTCCAAGGCATGAAATGAAAGAGATCAAACACAGGAGTCGGCATCGTGCTAAAGCGGCTTAAGTTAGTGCCATTCGGATCCGACCCCTTTATCGACCCTTTATCGCCGACCCCTTTATCGCCTTTATCAATCGACCCTTTATTGAGTCGACATCGTGCTAAAGCGGCTTAAGTTAGTGCCATTCTTCTCTGACCCTATTTATCATGGGCGGTGTGAGTGTTTTCAAATTTAAACTCACTCTTAATTGCCATTTAATTATTTGATTTAATAATAGTTCTCCTGCATTCCAGACGCGAGTTTGGCCGCAAAATGGCAAGCATTGTTAAGTTGCCATTCCTATATTAATCACATCAAAAAACGGGGCGTCATAATAAAAGCTATAGCTCCCACACAATAATATTGTGATTCCATAAAATATTAAAACGGTATAGTGCCGTTCTGTTGTGGGGTGTCATATGAATAAAATTATTAATGTAACAATTATTTTTTTGTTGTTTCTTCTAGCAGGTTTGGCCGTGAACTCAATTTGGATGATTTATAGCGGTCAAAATCTACCTGTTGAATCTCCTGTGAAATCTATTGACGACACTAAGCTTAGCGAATTGCTTATATTGGATTCGTCGTCTGTCTCCGAGGAGACCTTAAAATCGAATGGTCAGTTATTGATCGGCCCTGGCGAGAAAATGAATCTGCCGAAAAAGGAACCTGAGGGTATCTCTACGCTTGAAGAAGTTACCAGCCAGCAGGTGCAGGATGTTGAAGTACATCGTGAGCCGGCGAAAATTGATTCAAAACCTGATGATCAATTTGCTATAGCTGAAAAAAGCATAGAACTTGAGAAGACCCAATCGACGTATTTAAACAAAAATAAACCATTAATGAAGCGGGATGTGGAGCCAGTCGTTGCCCCGCTTTCTAACAAAGAGATTGAACTAGAAAGTAAGAATAGCAGTATTGCACAAAATAATCATGAGCGGTTAACGGAGATTCAGTTAGTCAATGAAATTAAAAAGGATGAAAAAAAGGAGTCACAAAATGAAGCAATTTTACCAATACTTGAAGAGTTGATAATCGCTGACTCGGAAGAGAGGGTTGTTGAGAAAGAGATTGTTCAGGAATCAACGCGTAATATAGTTGAGATAAAACAGAAAAGTATAGAGAAGGCGACTGTCACAAAAGGTACAGCAAGATATACGGTTGATGAAAACAGTGTGCATGTTGGCCATATCAAATTCTATGAAGAAATCGATGCTCCAAGGTTTTCACTAATAGAAGATAATTCGCAAGTTTTTTCCGTTGACGAATTTTCTGGTGAATTGTCTTTTCGTGAAATTGTTGACTATGAAGCACCGAATGGATTTGCGGGCACCAATATATATGTTGCAAAGGTTGCTGTCGAATCTGAGAGTAAAAGGATCATTCAGCCAATTTCTGTCATGATTGAAAATACCAACGATAATATGCCGACATTAGATGCACCAACTAAAATAAATGTGCTAAGTGGGGTTGAGTTGGTTACGAAAGTTAGCGTTTCTGATAAAGATGGCGATGTCATAACTACTCGAATTTCGCATGATCCATCTCAATTGTTTCGTTTGGATGAAAAAACAGGTGTCTTGTCTTTTTCTGAAACACCTGATGAAGCGGTTCCCTATCTTATTGAGGTAGAGGCGTCGGATGGGTTGCACAAAACAAAACAGAAAATAAAAATAAATATCATCGATAGTGAAAGTGAAGCGCCAGTTTTTGTTAGCGATGATCATATTCAAATAAAAGAAAATAAAGATTTTTTTCATTACGTTTCTGCAGTCAATAATTTAAAAAATGGATTGCGCTATTCTATATCATACGATAGTTCAAAGTTTTTCTATATTGATCCGGTTAGTGGTTTGTTGAGTTTTTCTGGCTCGACGGATTTTGAGGATTCTTTTAACTTAAGAAGAGATAATCGTTTTTGGTTAGAGCTTGAGGCAACCAATGGTTTGCATTCATCAAAGCAAATTTTACTTGTTGAGTTTGAAAACTTGAATGATAACCGGCCATCTTTTTCTGATGTGGAAAAAATTGTGGCTATGACATCAGAAGAAAAGATAGTTGCTTTAAGTGCTTCTGATTTGGATAATGATCAATTGCAGTATGCAATTTCATCGGGTGACACCCTCGGTCTGTTTGAAATCGAGGCGAATTCAGGAGTTGTCAAATTTTCTCGAACAGCTGCGGAAAAACTCGATTTTAAGTTTGATACAGAGATTAAGTTGGGTGTTACGGTAACTGATGGCAAACACGCAGTTGAGAAAAAAATCGCTATTCAATTAGTTCATCCTCTTTTGATTGAAGACGTTGAAATTTCAGATTCTGATTTGCGCTACTGCGTCGTCAAAGAAGAAAAAATATATACTTATGAAATAGAAAGTCTAAATTGCTCAGGTATGGATATAAAAAGCCTTGTTGGTCTAGATGCGTTTTCTATGTTGAAAATACTCAATCTTTCGGGGAATGAAATTAGAGACATCTCTCAATTAAGAGATCTTAGAAATCTGGAAGAGCTTAATCTCAACGATAATTTTGTTCGAAATATTGAGGATTTATCTCAATTGACGAGACTTTCCGTATTAGAATTAGCGTTAAATTCTATTGATGATATCGTAGCTATCGCTAATTTGAAGCGATTGAAACATTTGGACCTTAGTGAAAACAGGAAGCTACTCCATATTGATCAATTGGCCAATCTATCTGAGTTATTTTATTTAGACATTAGTGAAAATATACGAATTAAATCTTTTGCGGTTTTAGCTCAATTGAAAAGATTGAGTTTTGTCGGATTAGCTCATAGTCCTATTGAAAGCTTGATGGTGTTGCAATCGCATTCTGAGTTACACACCATAAGATTGCAAAGTCAGCAGGTTAAAGCGCTACAGCCTTTAAAAACGTTGGAGCAATTAAAATCGATAGCGGTTGATAATTGGGAAATTGTGAACGCTGCGTAGCTTTTAAGTTAAACGGAAGTTTTCATTGTAAAAAAAGGCCGGTAACTCAGTTACCGGCCTGTGGTTGATGGAACAAGATTAAGGACTTATTCGCAGGTTATTTCTTCAGGGCCATCTTCTGCGTCCATATCATAACAAAAACCTTCTAGAAGCTCTGCAGTGCCCGCATCGTCCCCGGTTACTATAATATTAACTGGGCCACCTGAAATAACTTCAATAACACCATGTGTTTCAGCAATTGTTGATCCGTCCCCTATCACTTCGATTTCAGACAATTCAACTTCAGTACTCGCTGGAGCAGTTACGTGGAATGAGTTTGATGTTTCACCGGCTTCAAATTCATCATCGTTTACGCCTACAACATGACTATTTGTTAACTTAACATCAAGAGCACTACTAATAGACAGCGCATCATTCGTTCCTTCTGAAATATCTGTCGCTTCAGTGCCGGTTGTAAGCACACCGTTAATTTCTTTCATTGAAACACGGAGCATCTCTTCATCATTAGCGCGTACAACAAAGTCGTTATCGCCAATGTTTAAGCCATTAACTGAAATTGTGTCAGCACTGCCGTCTATAACTAGTTCACCAGTAACATGAGCAATGGCAAAGGCAATTTTAGTGGTTACTCCAGTTGGGGTTCCATAGTCGTCTTCTTCATCTTCGTGGAACATCGCATCAACTGCTTTAGCATCTATACGCGCGGTAAATTTTTGCGTTGCTTCATTTACATGGACATCTAATATTTTTCCTTTGCCGATAGCGAGGTCAACTTCACCTGGTTGGATAACTCTAACTGGCTCCAATACTCCGAATACGGCACTTGAACTATCGGCATCAATATTTTTCAAACCAATACGAAGTACACCTTTAAGCGTGGAAGGTAGAGGTGGTTGTTCATCTGCTGACAGATTAAGCTTGCTTGTAATCGCATCGACAGTGCCCTTAATTTCAGCCAAATTAGTTTGAATAAACCATTCATTAGGGCTGTAACCAAGTGCTATAGGTTTAAAGCTTTCATATTTTAATGCAATAAGGCCGGCGTCTGCTGAAGCAAGCTTTTGTATAACGCGAATATCTTTTATTAAATCAATGCAGCCTGGATCGGGTAGGTCAGTTTCGTCGTCGTTACAAACTGATTTGTCAATTTTGTAGATGACAACATTATCTTGTCTGTCGTGTATAACCAAAACGCTGTCAAAAATAGTGTCGACAAGTTCCTGGATTTCTTCTCCCTCAGAAGAGGCATCATCGTCATGATCGTTACGATTGGAGATTTTGCCCAATGCTTTTGATAAAGAGTGAATGGCGTTTTTCTGTGCCTTCATCACATTATCTGAATTTTCAGAGGAGTCTTCATTACCGATAAAGTCTTCTACTGAATCGAGATGCTTGATCATTTTTTCCAATGCAGGGACAAGGCCTGATGTGATACTATCTTTAGCGTTGCTTCGGGCATCTCCCAAGGTAAATGTGACTTCTGCTGTTGCCTCTTCAAATTTATGTTCTTCTACAGGAGCTATATCATCTCCTCCTGAAATATCATCGCCGGCAATTTCACCAAAGAGTCTTTCTGCTTCTGCCACATCTTCTTGCTGGCAGGCTGAAAGAGTAAAGGCAATGAAAATTACCATGATGAGTAGTTGTAGTCTGTTCATTGTGATTTATGCTCCAAAAAATAGTGCAATTATTTATGAAGCTGGATATCGACTATGGATTGTTCTTTTTGACAGTGAGACTGCTGGTGTAAATTCAAACTCATTGCTCGGTCACAAATTTGTTGTGGAAAGAAATTTAAAGCGGAATTGCATCAATAAACGTTAAGCCGAAAAATTTGCTTAATCTATTTGAGCTGAAACTCAAATGGGCGTAATGTCTTTGCTTCAACTTGTCGTTAAGCTGTTTATTCGAGGATAATACGCAAACGACTTTACTGAGCGAAGGTAATGACAGAATTACGCCCACGTTATGAACTAATCGATCTTTTGAGAGGCTTTGCGGTACTTCTCATGATCATATTCCACTTCTTTTATGATTTGGATATGTTTGGTTTTGTTGATATCAATTTCACCAAAGATCTGTTTTGGTACTGGTTCCCTCGCTTTATTGTTTTTCTATTTTTGCTATGTGTTGGGTTTTCTCTCTGTTTTGTCCATAGCAATGGGATAAAGTGGGCAAATTTTGGAAAACGATTAGGAATTCTCGTTGCATTAGCTGCGGGTGTCAGTATCGCAACCTATATTATTTTTCCTGAGAACTGGATATATATGGGGATATTGCACTGCATTGCATTGTGCTCGATTGCTGCGTTACCGTTGGTAAACTGGCCACGTTTGTCTCTATTTCTAGGTATTACTCTACTGGCATTATTTTCGGTTGATTTTATCGACTTTTGGCCAAAGATGGCTCACAGCAGCAAAGATTACATTCCATTTATACCTTGGGTTGCCATTGTATTTTTCGGGATAGCTGGTTTTCATGCTGGCATTCACAAATTGCAATCACCTGTGTTTGCTTATCTGCGTTTTCTTCATCCTTTGGGTAAACATAGTTTGATTATATATGTTCTTCATCAACCAATACTGATCGGGGCGGTTTATTCAGTTAAAACAATAGTCGGTTGACTTGCCTAAGATTGTTTTTACTGCAAACAGTTTAGAACTTCAAATCAAGATATTTATAGTCTATATTTTCTTAGTATGCGTTTTCTGGGTTTATAATAATACGTTTTCAATGTGGAACCGAAGAGTGGGCTTTGGTTCGTTCTCCGCTGGAACCTCTAAAAAATCTCCTGACTGATTGTTAACTGGTTCATATTTTTGTGTTCAGTTTTCTTATTTGTGCTCGTTAAGTTTTAAGAAAGTTGTAATAAAAATACTATTGTAGTGGATGAAAGACATAGGATTGTTTGAGTTATGCTTATCAATACCTCCTCTCACATTGATGGTGAACAGCCATTTCAAATAACTAATATTCTCTGTGCATTTGCAAAGGGGTATTTTCCTCGGGAGACTGCGCTACTCAGCGATGAAAATCTATTTACTCGCGTTGAGTTTCAATTGCAACTTGCTGAGCAGCTGAATATTGAATCAGAAAGTGATTTGTACGATTTGGTGAGTATGTGTTTTCTGCTTGGGGACGATTTTTATCAGAACGAAGCATATCCATGGGCCGTGGACGTCTTTAAAAATAGTAGTGTGACTAGCGGAGCAGATCGAATTTCACTTCTCAATGAGAATGCAAGGCTTCATTTAAGAGCCATTACTCTGCTCCAGCCCGGTAGTGACTGCGCTTAATTCATTTTTTTCACCTGGGTATTTGAGCACACCCTAACGTTGCATAAAATTTCGATTAAAAACCGCGTTGCTGCTTCTATAGCTGCATATTAGCGTTTTCGCGCTGATTTTCTAGATTTCACTTACGACTGCACGGACGCAGGAGATAGAACAATGCCTGGAGCGATTGTCGAGAGTGACTAAGCTCAAACCAGAAAACCAGCGCGAAAACGCTACTATGCTTGCTCTATAAGCTTTTAATTCCGATATCTTATGCAACGTTAGGGTGCACCCTAGGCAATACAACACGAAATATTGTCTGATTACCGGGTTCCGATTCAACTTCGATTCTTCCTTGGTGTAATTCAACCACTTTTTTACATATGCTAAGTCCCAATCCAGTGCCGGGGGGCTTGTGTATGGCATTGTTAATTTGTTCGAAACGATCGAAGATTATTGGAACCATCTCTTCTACGATGCCAGGGCCGTGGTCTTTTACAGTAAGATAAACGCTATTCACATCATGGGCTACTGTGAGGATGATGGTGTCTCCAGGATAGGTGAATTTTGCGGCATTAGATATGAGACTGGTGGCGACTTGAAGCAGCCAGTGTTCGTCACCCTCCACTAAACTTTGCAGGTGATTATCTGGTAGTTCGCACACTAGTTGGCTTCCATAGTCTTTACATAGTGTATCGTTTAAGTCAGCGGCTAAATTGGCGATGTACGCTAAGCTTGTTACTTCCCAATTTAGTTTTGTTTTTTCAGCTGATAGTTTGGTTATGTCGATGATGTCGTTGACGATGTTTAGTAAGCGATCAGTATTTCGATGTGCGATATGTGTCAAATTGCTCTTTTCGTCGCTGGTAAGCTTCATCGCGTTTTTATCCATTAAACTTAATGCACCTTTTATTGCAGTGAGTGGCGTACGAAGCTCATGATTGATCATGGTGATGAAATCATCTTTGGTTTTTGAGAGCTTCTCGCATGCTTGTCTTTTCATGCGCAATTCCAGTTGCATACTAACTTGATTGGCAAGTGCTTGTAACATGTTGGATTGTTTTGCATTCAGCTTTTTTGGTTCATAATCGAGCACACAGAGTGTTCCTACATGTAAATTACCTTCAACGATTAATGGAATACCTGCATAGAATTTCAAAAACGGAGAACCAATGACCAAAGGGTTATCGAAGAAACGCTCATCTTCGTCAAGATCAGGGACTTCGAATAATCCTTCACCAAGAATAGCATGTGCACAGACGGCAAAATCTCTTGGTGTTTCGGTCACATCTAAGCCTTTATGTGATTTAAACCACTGTCGCTTCTCATCAAGCAAACTGATAAGGGCGATGGGGGTATCGCAGATGTTAGCTGCGAGAAGGGTTAAATCGTCATAAACTTGTTCTTCAGGACTATCCAATATATTCATGTTTCTTAATATTTGGAGTCTTTCAATCTCGTTGACTGGTATTGGTGCGATTTGCATGGTGTGTTTCTCAAAAAGTCAAAATTGCTTGTTTGGGTTTTTGGGTTAACGGTAGTTATTTGAAATTAATTACGCCAAAAATAGTAGTTGTATGTATGCGCCTATAGAGTGGCTATTGAATTCCGTGATTTGAAAAATGAACAATATAAAAGGACCGTATGAATGATGTTTGCAAAAATATATAATCATTTGTTTTTGCTTGATTGATACTCAAATTTAATGATGAATAAAACACCGATAGATCACTCACATAAATCTCAGCCTATTACTGGGGTGTTGATTACAAACTTGGGAACGCCTGACGAACCGACACCTGCAGCGCTTAAAAAGTATTTAGGCGAGTTTCTTTGGGACCCTCGTGTGGTAGAGATTCTCAGGCCTGTGTGGTGGTTAATTCTTAATGGAATAATATTGAATACACGGCCTAAAAAGTCGGCGGAAGCCTATAAATCTGTTTGGACAGACGATGGATCACCATTACTGGTTTTTTCCAAAAAGCAAGCAACTGCATTGCAAAAATCACTAGAGTCGCAGATCAAAGGGCCAGTCAAAGTTGCGTTAGGAATGCGTTACGGTAATCCTTCTATTGAATCTGCACTGCTTGAATTACAAGCAGCCAATGCGCAACAAATTTTAGTATTACCGCTTTATCCGCAATACGCAGCGGCAACATCAGCTTCTACTTTGGATGCTGTTGGCGAAGCGATGAAGCCGTGGCGATATATTCCTCAGTTGCGTTTTGTCTCTCATTATCATGATGACGAAAAATATATTTCAGCCGTCGCCAATAGTATTCAAAAGTACTGGGACGAGAATGGTAAGCCGCAGAAGCTTTTTTTCTCCTTTCATGGAATGCCAAAGTTTACTTTTAAAGCAGGAGATCCTTACTATTGCCAGTGCCAAAAAACGGCCCGTTTAATTAGTGAACGGCTTGGCCTTAACGATGGAGAGTGGATAGTTGCGTTTCAGTCCTTATTTGGAAAAGCCGAATGGTTGAGGCCTTACGCTAACGAAACACTCAAAAAACTTGGCGAAGAGAAGCTAGCAAGTATTGATATTGTTTGCCCAGGTTTTTCTGCCGACTGTCTTGAGACGCTGGAAGAGATGGCTGAAGAGAATAAAGCGGTATTTCAAGAGGCGGGTGGTGGACAATATCGTTATATACCCGCGTTGAATGATACACCTGAACATATTGATGTTATTAGCAATTTAGTCATGCAAAACGTGAAAGGCTGGCCAGGAATTGATGCCTGGAATAGCGAAAAAATGGAAACGAAGTTGGAAGAAAGCACGGCTTTGGCAATAAACCATGGTGCTAACAAATAGGAAATATAACACAGGCTCTTGTTTCGCTTAGCTATATGAAAAAAAGCTTGCGTCACCAACCAGGTGAAGACAACTTTTTTCATTACGCTATTCAAAACAATATCCTGCATTCTAATTGCGCGTCCAACTGCTTTTTCTAGGTTAAAATTACGCAGAATTGAAATCAAAGCAGGGATATTAGGATTGTCGATAAACTTCCTTTTTATTCCACTAAATTCCCTCTTGCCATCGCCGATACTTCAATTATTCAACCATGAATAAACCTAGATTAATCAGTTGATCCACGATTTATAGCACAATCATTTGATTTACTTGGCTATATGAAAAGTATTTGATTCACCAACCAGGTGAACGCAAAACTTTTCATTACGCCAATCAAACCAACTGCTTGCACTCTAAATACACGTCCAACTGATTAATCTAGGATAAACAGTTGGTCAGAGGGACTTCATAATGACCCATACCTTAAAAAGAATTTTAATCGTCGATGATGATGCAATCATTCGTCAGACTTTGCGCTTACTACTGCGTGAATCAGGCTTTGAAGTTGTTGGCGAAGCGCATGATGGTTTGCGGGCTATGAGTTTGATAAATAAGCACAAGCCAGGAATAGTAATGCTCGATATTAATATGCCGGGTGCTAGCGGCTTGGATGTGTTGACTGATATACATAGCGGTTATCCAAATATTGAAGTCATTATGATTAGTGGTTCTGCCCAAGCTGAAGATGTTAAAACTGCGGTGGAGCGTGGTGCTGCGGGTTACATTGTTAAACCGTTTAATGTAAAAAATGTTGTACAGAATGTAACCCGAGCCATACAACTTGCAGTAAAGAAAAAGCAAAGTACTCCTGCGCAAGATGAGGCACCGCAAAAAGCGGCGAATGAATAGATTAGTAACGGATTTTGTACCAAATGAGTCCGATCATTTCATGAAATACAAAGTAAGATATTTGGATCGATTCACTATTTGGCATAAAGTCGGAGTAGTGAACTCTCCCACTTTTTAAACCTTCAAATCGTGTTGGTGCTGGAGTTACTTTAAACCCTTGGCGTTCAAATATGTCTTTTGCGCGCGGCATATGCCAAGCGTGGGTGACAAGGTAAATAGAACTGATTCCCTCCTTTTCGAGAATTCTCCACGAAAACTGTGCGTTTTCAGCGGTATTTCTGCTCTCATTTTCTATCCAGTGAGTTTCTAATTTAAAATCCTCTTTTAGGCTTCTAGCCATTAAGTCGCCCTCAGCTTCATCGGCAGACCGCATTTTTCCACCCGTGACTAAAATTGGTAAATGCGTGTGGGATTGAAGGACGGAGCCGTAGCGTAAACGATTAAGCGTTCTCGGGTTGACGGTATCAGCTCCGCCATATTCTGCGACATTTGTTTCTCGCCCGCTCCCTAAAACAACGATTGCCTGAGCATCACCGCCTGTGATTTTTTTTAAATCTAATGCTGGATAGGGCTCCAAAAATGTCATCATTAATGAAGAAAATATAGGCAAGGAGACAAGAGTGAGCGCAAGTGTGTTGAGCCAGAGGATTACTTTTGCCAAGCGGGCATGTCGTTTAAGTAGGTAAAAACCAATAACAAAAAACAGAACAAAACAACCCGGTGGTAAGAGCAGGTTTTTGATAAAAGAGGTGATGTAAAAGTCCATAGTTTAATGCCTAATTTCCCAGGTTGGTGTAAGATCGTTGTTTAAAATGTTGTGCTGGTGTAACCAACCGAGCGCATCACTTGCATCTTCCTCAAACCACTTTTGTGCAGAACCTAAGCGAAAAGTGTAGCCCCACTCATCCATATCATCGCATAACGAAAACTCACCTATTGCCGTTATTTGTCGAGACAGAATAATTTGCAAAAAACAGACTGCGTTTTCTTCATCATAATCACCACCGGTGTCCGTGTCTAAAGCAGCTCGGCGTTCGCTATCCATACAAATATAATGACAGGACTCATGCAGCGCGGAGTGTAGCGGAGTGTCGTTACGAATATAGAGTCGATTACTAATTATTCCCGCTTCCGGTTCTCCCCAATAGCTACCGGGGATAGGTTGCTTATCATCTATCCAAATTATTTCAATTTCATAGTTAGCTAACAGCTTGGTTAGTTCGTTTTTTATGCTGGCGACCACAATCATCTTTTTAGCCGTTATTTCTCAATAATATTTTTGTGAAGTGTACCAGAAATGGAGATAGGCATATTTAATGGGCCTTGTTGAGACTTCATTTTCACGACTTCTATCCACCATTTTTCTTCCAACAAGCCCTAGTTGATAGGTTATACTTGCGGCACATAAAGTCAGACAAGAGATTTTCACGTAGATGGCGAAACGCAAAAAGAAAAACGAACCAACATTGGCCGATTTGGCTGACCGGCATGTGCTTTATCAAAAATCAGTTCAAGCAACTGATTTTGAAGTTGAGTTTTATGAAGATCGCTACCGAGACATTCGTGGTAAGCGTAAAAAGCCACTAACACTACGTGAAGATTTTTGTGGCACCGCACTACTTGCTGCTGATTGGTGTAAAGAGAATTCTAAGCGTCGAGCCATTGGGGTTGATCTCTGCTCAGAAACTCTTGCTTGGGGTTTGGAAAATAATATCAAATCTGCAGGTGCCGATGTTGAAAAGCGCATAACCTTATTAAATGATAATGTGTTAACCGTAGTGACGGAAAAAGTCGATATTGCTTGCGCAATGAACTTTAGCTATTGCATCTTTGAGACACGAGATCTTCTGTGTAGCTATTTTAAAAATGTACGCAGAGGGTTAAAAGAAGACGGTTTGTTTTTTCTGGACCTTTTAGGTGGTAGTGCCACGATTGATGTAGCAGAAGAAGAAAAAGAGATAGACGGCTTGCCTGCAACTTATGTTTGGGAGCAAGCAACGTTTAATCCTATCGATAACCATATGCAATGTTACATTCATTTCGATTTTGATGATGGATCGCGAATTGAAAAAGCTTTTTCTTATGCTTGGCGTTTATGGTCGATTCCTGAAATAAAAGAGCTGCTGTTAGAAGCAGGGTTTTCCAAAGTTCATGTTTATTGGGAAGAGTTTGTAGAAAGTGATGACCCTAAAGACGACTATTTGGAAGGCACGGGTAATTATCGAGCTGTTGAAGAGATTGATCAGCAGGAGTCGTGGTTAGCTTATTTTGTCGTTGAGTATTAGTCATGAATGAGAAAAACTGGCGGGAGAAACTTTCTGACGACGAATATTATGTCACTCGAGAAAAAGGTACGGAAGCACCTTTTAGTGGTGAGCTGTATGAATGTAAAGACGGTGGTAGTTACCATTGCAAATGTTGTGGTGAATTACTGTTCTCCTCAGCAGAAAAATACGATTCAGGAAGTGGCTGGCCAAGTTTTTGGGATGTGGCTAATAGCGAAAATGTTAAAACTGAATTTGATGAAAGCCATGGCATGCGGCGCACCGAAGTATTATGTAAACAATGTGATGCACATTTAGGTCATGTTTTTAGCGATGGTCCTCAGCCGACTGGATTGCGTTATTGCATTAACTCTATTTCTCTTGATTTTAAAAAGAGCTAAACCTTATTTTTCAACCCCTAACACTAAAACTCCCCTCACCTATTCAGCAACTCTCCTCTCCTTTACTGGAGGAGAAGCAGATCAAACTCTACGTGAAACGTGATGATCTTATTCACCCTGCTCTCTCTGGCAATAAATGGCGCAAGTTAAAATACAACCTAATTGAAGCGGAACGACAAAATCAAAACACATTATTAACATTCGGTGGAGCATATTCCAATCATATCCATGCAACAGCTGCCGCTGGTAAGCTATTCGGTATCAATACGATTGGGATGATTCGTGGAGAGCGGCATGAGCCACTCAATCCAACTATTCAATTTGCTACCGAACAAGGTATGCATTTGGACTATATGGACCGACAAACCTATCGTCGGAAAACTGAGTCAGAAGTTATCGATCAACTAAAAGAAAAGTATGGTGATTTTTATCTTGTTCCTGAAGGCGGGAGTAACCAATTCGCACTGCCGGGCTGTGCTGAAATTATCGACGAACTTAATGAGCAGTTGGATAATGAATATGGTTATGTGTGTACAGCATGCGGCAGTGGTGGAACATTAGCGGGTTTAATTTCTGCGAAGCCGAAACAGAAATTGCTGGGCTTTGCTGTTTTAAAAGGTGCTGGATTTCTGAATGACGATGTTAAGAGACTGCTGGGTGGAGCTGATTACAATAATTGGCAAATTAATCTAGATTACCATTTTGGTGGTTACGCTAAAAAAGACCAAGTACTGATCGGTTTTTGTGAAGCGTTTGAAAATGAGTTCAATATCCCCATTGAGCCTATCTATTCTGGAAAAATGTTTTATGGCCTGTTTGATTTGATATCAAAAGATTTTTTTCCAAAAATGGCAACGATTGTTGCGCTTCATACCGGTGGACTTCAGGCGAAAAGTAAAATACATAATTGACCCTAACGTTGCATAAGATATCGGAATTAAAAAGCTTATAGAGCTAGTGTAGCGGTTTTTAATCGAAATTTTATACAACGTTAGGGTTGATTTATTGGCTGCGACAATATGTCTCATTCCCATGTAAAGAAATTTTCGATATAGTTCTTGTCGATGATTCGAGTTATTCTCATTAGCTGCTCCCCTCCGAATTATTCATAACACTCCCGTTGAAACGGCTACTTATAACTGAGTAGCCGTTTTTTGTTATCCGCCATTTTTTATCTGCGACAAATTACAAATTTAAATCTTGTCATCAATTGCGACAAATTGTCACGCGACACTATGTCACGCGACAGCAATTATTTCTCACAATAGAATGAAAATAATTATTAGTCATTAGTGAATGTAACGGGAGATGATTGTGTACAAAAAAATTGGTGTGACTATTCTTCTCACAACACTTGTTGCTGCTTGTAATAGTGATTCAACAGACGAGGATGACGGCAACCCTCAGGCAAAAACAGCTGTGATAAACCTGACAACAAGTCGTGTTGGTGCATCAGGTGATATTGTTGATTTGAATAACGATGGAAAAATGGATCTTATTGTTGGCGCTCCTGAAGCCAAACCTTCAAGTGAAAAAACTGGTGCGGCACTTATCTATCTAGACTACAAAAACAACCCTGCAACTACCGTTGACAGTTATCTCACAGGCGAAAGTGATGGTGATTATTATGGCTTTTCCTATGCAGATATTGGCGATGTTAACGGCGATGATATAAATGATTATGCACTTGGTGCAATTAACGCAGAAGGAGATGCCGTGATCAGTGGTGCGGCGTATGTATATGAAGGTGGCGCATATCCTCCCCGGCTTCTTGCAAAGCTTAACGGTGAAAATGCATTTGATAAGTTTGGGTTTGCAATAACTGGAGGCGATGTTAATGGTGATGGTATTAGTGATGCCATTGTTACTGCACCGTATACTTTTCATGATGAGTTTCAAGCAGGTGCCGTTTATGTCTATTTTGGTGGCTCGGACTTCTCAGATAAGCCAGACGTTGTCATTCAAGGCGACAAAATAAATGCGAGTGTGGGAAAAGCGGTTGCAACTGGTGATGTTAATGGTGATGGAATTGCCGACATATTAATGGATGGTCACGCAAAAGTATTCATTTATTACGGCGGTGCTGATTTGAAAACCAGAATAGAAAACGATATGACGCCTGACGTGAAGATTAGAAGTGATGGTTGTTGTCATGGCGGTTCAGGTTTTGGATACACCATTGCCTATCCGGGCGATGTGGACGGTGATGGGTTTGGTGATATCGTAATTGGTAACCCTCGTCGTAGTGCGGCTACAGTTTATGATAACGCCGGCAGTTTTTATATCTTTAAAGGTGGGGATGATCTTCCTTCTGAATTTTTTGAAAGCGTTGTAGAGCGTCGAATAGTGAAAATAGCAAGTTCTGTCGCAAATGATAGGTTTGCAGAATCCGTAAAAGTACTGCCCGATGTTGATGGTAATGGAACAGTTGATTTTCTTATTGGCGCTAAATGGGCAGACAATGGAGAGTCACTTATCACAGGCAATGTTTATCTGTTTCACGGTGAAGATCTACGGGTTGATGACCCTTCAGTAGAGTTAACCGTTTCTGCCGCAAATAAAGCATTCCCTCAAAATAAATCTAGTGCTGAATATGGTTCCTTTGTCGCAAGTGATGCGCAAAGTGTTTTTGTTGGCTCGCCAGGTTCAAATAAACATGATGGCAGTGTTGAGTTGAAAGATCTACTTAACGGCGGGAGTGATGTGATCGTTGCACAGCATGATCATTCAGAGCATTCAGACGATGAGCACGCAGCTCATGGTCATCACTAATAAGCACAAAGAATAACAGGAATGAAAGAATGAAACTCAGTACAAAATTAGCAATTTTATTCAGTAGTGTTCTCGTCATGAATCAGGCTAGCGCGACGGAAAAGGAATTTACACCTGAAGGTATGAAATGGGCGGAAGTGCCAAGTGGACATTTAGTAGGAAAAGATAACGGCGAACTTAGCGAAGATGCAAAAGCAGGTAAAGCTGCAGGAAATGAATTTCACATGACAGGAGAAGATTGTGGAATTTGTCACTCAAAACTTGGCAAAGCTAAAGAGTCTATTTTTACCATGTCAGGTACTCTCTATAAAGATAGAGCTGGACGTGAGCCTTTAGCTGATGCCGAAGTTATCTTGGAAGATGTGGAAGGCAATGTAATCAGCATGACGACAAATGATGCGGGTAACTTTTTCACCTATGCACCGATAGCATCTGATCCGCAAGCCTGGAACGCTGATAAAAGCGATGAAGAAAATCGTAATAGTCCTAACACATGGCGCTATAAGGCATGGGTTAAAAATGAAGATCTCGTTTCTGCGATGATCACACTTGCTGGTGTTGGGGGCAGTGGTGCAACGACTTCTCGTATGAGTTGTGGAATGCACCATGCACCGTTGAATAGTCGAGGTGCTTTATTAGCAAGCGGATTCCCTACACTGCCGAATTATCCTGAAGAGAATGTTAGTTTCAAAAAGCATGTGATGCCAGTGTTGAAAAATCGCTGTAAATCTTGTCACTTGCCAGAAAAAGCGAGGCCTTGGGTTGAGTATCCGAAAGGTACCAAATACGCGTACGGTGGCAGCCTAGATTTATCCGCGTTTGAAAAAGATGAAAATTCGATGATGGGTATACAGGATATCATCAATACCAATAATCCCGATGCAAGCGAAATACTAACAGCACCGATGTATGGATCTAAACATGGTGGTGGCGCATCCTGGCGTTCGTCAAGCGATGCTGATTATCAGGTGATTCGTCAATGGATTGCCGAAGGCGCAGTGAATAATTAGCGCGATGATCAATAGGAATAGAGTAATGAATATTTTACTTCCGCATCAGCGGCAACTCTTTTCAGCCATTTATTTTTTTCTCGCTTTTGTTTCAGTTTTGCCGACGCTGTCTCTCGCAGCAGCTGTTGGCAATCCTGCCCCTTCTTTTAGTCTTCCCGGCGTTGACCATAAAAAATATCAACTGGAAGATTTTAAAAACAAAGTCGTGTTTGTGAATTTCTGGGCAAGTTGGTGTACACCTTGTCGTGAGGAGCTGCCATTGCTTGATAAGCTGCAAGAGCAATATGAAGACCTTGTTGTGTTGGCAATAAATATCGATAGCGAGAAAGAGAATGCTGACGAATTTATTGAAAAACATAGAATAAAAAGTCTTGTGTTATATGACCCTGAGACAAACGTGGTTTCAAGTTTTGGTGCAATAGCAATGCCTACCTCTTATATTCTGGATAAAGAGGGAATAGTACGTTACTCAAACTATGGTTTTAATTTGAAAAAAGATCCAAGCAAATGGCAAAAACAGATTACTGCAATATTACAAGAGTAGTTTTTAAGGCTGGATTTGTAAGCCTGATAATCCTTAGCAGCGCTTGTACTGTTGTGCAGCCGTTTCAACGAGAAATACTTTCTAAAAATGAGATGCAGTTTGATTCTGAGAGTGTAGAGCTTGGTGCTCGTGAACATTTCATCAACTCAATAGAAGGATCATCCGGTGGTTTTGGTACAGGTGGAGGTGGTTGTGGCTGCAACTAGCCTCTTATCCAAATTCCGCCAAAGAAGTTACTTTCTCGTTAGTGTCATTGTGTTTACCTTGGCTTTTCAGTGGACCGCAATTGCCGGCAGCACTGTTACGTTGATGACGCACTACTATAATTTGACGCCGGGCCTAACTATCACGAAACCGATACTTTCTTATGAAAATAGGATGTCGTTGGATACAACGATAAATGCAAAGTTAACGGTAGACCGTGTTGTAACGGACTACGAAGGTATCGATTCCGTTTCTGGCGCGTCTCAACATGTGGGTGAATTAACCTCTTCGGTAGATACTCGACAGGAGTATGTTGTAAGTGCAGCACAAATTATTGGTGATTGGACTTTGAGCGCAGCGTATTTACAGAGTGTGGAGAAGGATTATCTTTCTCATGCGCCATCAATTGGCGTAGCTAAAGATTTTAATCGCCGGAATACTACATTGAGTATGGGGTATGCGCACAATTTTGATACAGTGAATGGCCAATATATGGATGACGAAGAGGGCAAGGATGTTGATAACTATTCTGTTTCGCTAACACAAATTTTGTCCCGCCATTCGTTAATGCAGTTGGGGTATACTTTGCAAAATAACGAAGGGTATTTAAGTACCGGGAATCGACAAATAGTTTTGGAGAACGATTTAACCTTTGACGAATTTTTACCGTCAACACGATTGCGCCAGGCGATTGCTGCTCGTTACGCACATTGGTTTCCCACAAGAACCGCTATCCATTTCGGCTATCGCATATATCAGGATGATTGGGAACTAAATTCAAACACTCTCGAATTTAAAGTTTATCAGCAGTTAAGCAAACGTCTGAAGTTCCGCGGAGAAGTGCGATTGTATGAACAGACGGAAGTTGAGTTTATGAAATCATCATATACTGGAACTGAGCAATATTTGACATCGGCAAGTACTTTAACTGCATTCTCATCACAACTTTACGGACTTAAGTTAGAGTACTCGCCTCGAAGCCTTGCTGACTCACAATTTCAACTTAAGTATGAACGCTATGAACAAAGCCGCGGCTTAACAGGTGACATCTTTATGTTAGCTGCGGAATTGGTTTATTAAACCGTGGATCAACTGACTAATTTAGGTTTAAGGTCTATTGATTGAAATGGAACTGTAACTTTGTATGTTTTTTGTTGTTCCTGTATTGTTACGATTGCTAACCAATCCATTGTTCCATAACCGCAATATCCCAAAATACCCTTAGTTTCAAATTCATTTATAGATAGCGCTTTCATCGACAAAGGACGAATTCTACCGTGTGAATGTTCGACACCCTTAAACATAATGGTGACGAATTCTGCATTAATACCGTAGATGTGAATATTTACATTGAACGGCAATGTGCTATGTACTTTGGAAGGCATGAATAGCGTCATTTGGATGTCGTCATCAAGGCTGATTGAGCACGCACCTTTTTGGCTTAGGCAGCCAGAGCTGATTTCAATAATGCTTGTTTCAGGTGATGAAAAAAAGTATTCAACAACATTGTGTTTTCCCATTATGGTGACAGGGAGGCTGACTAAAACAAAACATAATATGAGACCCAGCAGAAATACATCTTTAAAATTCTTGATGATGTTTGTTCCTATCGAAAGGACGCTGTTTTCGGTCACTGTATTTTCCACTTTTTACCCGAGCCAAAAGATATCAATATTATTGCGATCGCTATGACGGGAAGATGTCCGGCCAATTCGATTAGCGCATTAATAAAGGAATCTTGAACAAGGAATATGACATTGGATGTAATCATAAAGCAGAGCAATATGATTGTGTTAGTGCGCGTGATAATTCCGAGTATAAATAAAACGCCTATTAGCAGTTCCACGAATCCGGCTGAAAGAATAAAAAGTTCGTTGCTATAACTTTCTATGCCTAATGTTTTCATGAAGTTCCATTCGTGAACCTGTAAAAAGTTCAGACCCAAGTTTGGGTTTAATAATTTTTCCGAGAATGCTAATACGGCTAATGCGATCCCAGTGAAGATTCGTATAAGTGGAACAGCGAGTCGTTTTTGTTGTTCATCCGTTTGTTTGAAGAAAATAATGAATAGGGCTATACCGAGAATATTTAGATAGTCCAGCAATTCAATAATACCAAACTGCGTGATGAGTGATGCGTAAATTAAAATGAGTATGCAACTGGCAGCTGTTACAAAAACATTGAATAAGAGCATCATACCAACAATGGCTTGCATATATTGTAATATGACTAAGAATTTGTTGGTAACGACGTAGTGTGAAGCGACTATCGATTCTGAATAGGATGCGAAGATAAGCGATGTGCCAACCAGTATTAAGAAAATACGAAAGATTATGTTTTCTGAAGACTTGTTTACATTTATTTGGGATTTAATGTTTCTATTTAGCCAAAACGAAAATACGATGAGTCCAATGCATATTAATGTCCATATGATGACTTCAATACTATTTAATGAATATTGGATGTTGCTTGTAATAAGCTGCTCATTGTTTACAAACCATTTTAAATGTGCAGAAGCACTTTGACTAATCAAAAGGAAAGAAACGATTATTAGAGGATAGAGCACATTCATATATGGGAAGCCGCAATAATATATTCGTTAACCTGCTATGCATCTGCCTATATTTCAAATTGCGTATACAAATTCCAGCGAACCAGTTGGCTGAAAAATTTTAACAGCGGCTAAATAAAATAAGATAGCGAGATACGTGGTAAGTAGTAGATCGTAAGAAAGATTATTTTTACGATCTACTATGAGGTGTGATTAATTATTGCTAACATCCGGTGGGAGCATAGGTGCGGCTTGAACGCTATATTCTCCGGTTAATGTTCTAAGAAATGCTTCTAATACATTAGCTTCATAGTCAGTCAGCTCACGATTTAATTGTGCTCTTGCCATGACTCTAACGGCCTTATTTAATGTTTTAACCGAACCGTTGTGGAAATAAGGTGCGGTCATCGCAATGTTTCTGAGAGAAGGCACGCGCCATTTTCCGCGTCGAGTCGTTAGCTCGTTTTCTTTACCTGTGTTGTATCCTAAATCTTCTTTAAGTTTAAATTCTTTATCGTATGGACTTGGAAAGGCAGGAAACCACTGCAAAAAGGCGGTGCCGTCTGGTAACCGTGGGCCGGCCATTGCCGGGCCTCGATGACAACGAATGCAGCCGAGTTCCTGAAAAGTATCCAAGCCATTTTTTTCTTGGCGAGTAAGTGCTGCTGTATTGCCACGCAAGTATTGATCGAAACGACTGTTTGGTGTGATTAGCGTTCGCTCATAGGCGGCAATTGCCTTTGCAATGTTGTCATAGCTAACTGGGTGATCACCACCAAAGACTTCAGTGAATTGAGAGGCATATCCAGGAATGGCCGCGATTCGATCGACAGCAGCTTGCTCATGTGGCATTGCCATTTCAATCGGGTTTAATATTGGCCCTTTTGCTTGTTCTTCGAGTGATGGTAAGCGTCCATCCCACATTTGAGAGCTAAGAAACGCAGCATTCCAAACCGAAGGTGCTGATCGTCCACCTAATTGGCCTTCAACACCCACAGATGTTGAACGACTATCTGTGCCATTGCCCTGTACGTCGTGGCAAGAGTTGCATGACACGGTTCCATCTACAGACAATCTAGCATCAAAGAATAATTGTTTCCCGAGCTTTATTTTCTCTGGAGTACTCGGGTTGTCTGCTGGAGCAGGTGCAACAAGAGGTAAAGGCTCAAACTTAGGTGCGATGATAGCAGAACAAGGTATAGCAACAGTTAAACAGATTGAAGCTATTAGTGAAGTAGATAATCGATGAATCATTCGTAACTCCGGGGTCGAGTTGATGTTTAGGAAAAAGGCTATGCGATATGTACGAATAGGCCTACAAAGGGCAATAAATATATCCTGGATACATCTATAAAGTCAACGGATTATTTTTTGGTCGATGTTGGGTTGAATATAATATTATGGCGTGTTACATGAGATGTGGTTGAGGAGAGATGGATCAACATACTGTATCTATCTTCGTCTAACGTGCCTGTGACTTGGTTATATGGTACACGCAAGAAAAATAGAAAATGGATGATCGCGATAGTGAAAGCAGACACTTTCTTGAGCAGGAAAAGACGGCGAAGCAGCGAGTGAGAAAAGAGTTTTCCAACTGAAATAGTTGATTTTAAGTCAAACTTTCCAAAATAGAAGCCCGCTGTTTTTTAGCAATTTTTCTAAATTTTTTTGAAATCCGTTTATCCTCAATGACTTTTCCCCAGTAATCGACGGCAAGTTGACCGCATGTATTCCAAACGTCTCTGTTAACAAGGGTTTGCACTGGAGCATGAAAAGGTTTTTTGATTTCTTCTCCCTGTCGAATCACAAAACCCATTGGGAGCATGTCATAAACTGGTAATAAAACAAATGAACTCTGTTCTGATTTTAGGCTGATGTTTCCAAGATTCATGTCGGTATTGCTAATCCACTGAGCAAACGTTTGCAAGAATACGATTTTCTGAAAATCATCAGGAGAGAGCTTTCCTATTTTTAGTAGCTGCGAAGCTACATTAACCCAATTTGAACCATTGTTTACGAATTCAAGATCAATGGCAGATAGAGACAGCATAGGTCGGCGGCCGCGTAATCCAGAACGATCAAAGCGCTGACTCTCAAGGTAGACTCGTCCATCATACTCGTGAATTTTATGCATTGCAGATTGTATATTGTGCTCGTTGAGCAATGTGAGCGCGATGTGTTCGCTGATGAGTAAATCACGCCATCGAGTGGCTTCAGGAGAGTCTGTCGAGGAACTGAATTTAACGATCACATGCCCCACATCTTCAGTGTATGCGGTAAATTTCTGTTGCTCTCCTCCGGCGGATGAATCCGGAACATCGTCGTTTAATATTTGCAGAGCTAACTGAGGGTATTCAAGTATTCTAGATTTAACCATCGCTGACGTGTAGTTCAGATGTTGGTTTAGTGCTCGCTCGCCCAGCAGTAAGTTGCCAGGAAGATCATTTGCTTCTTCCGTTAGGTAGCTAAATATGTGCTGAGCTTTCCAATGGATAGGGTCTGCTGGATATGGTTTGATTTTGGATAGAGAAGAAGCGATTAGTCGACCAAGAAACCCTTGTGGTTTTAGATCATCGAGAAAATAGGGAAGGTTATCAAAATAGCCATTGCCTTTTTCTCCGAGAAGCCAAAAAGGGGCGTTACTTTGTTGTTCTAAAATGAAACCATTGTTCCTTAATGGAGTAAGTTGTGCCAGTTCGTGTGCAAAGCCTCGCTCATCGATGTTAAATAGCGGAGTAATTTGCTTGTTTTCTGCAATTGCGCAATAGCGAGTAGCACGCCCTTGACCAAGTCGAGCTACTGATCCACCTGCGCGAGTAATGAGTCTAGAAAGCGTAGCTTGACTCACGCCAAGTGTTCTGCAGAGCTGGTTTGCAGGTTGGGGTTCTGATCCTAATAGTGCTAAAAGCTGTTCAATGCTGCTCATTTGAATAGAAATTGAATAGATAATGAATATTTAATATAGCTATAATGTTAAAATATTTCAAATAGATATAAGATATTTATGGGGCTTTATGAATAAAAAATAGATGCTTAAAAGGAATCTATAGGTGGTTGTTTTATATGTTCTGATTTTTAGCTTTGAATTAGCGATAAACAGGTTTGTCTGAATTTTGCTCGAACAGCATTCAATTCAAATTTCTTATCTTGAAATTTTCAAATCTATCCCAATTAAACGAAATTTACGGTGTTTTGTTCAGATATTGATGTGCAAATCATCTGCAATTCAAAGTGTTATGGAATTCTTCGTCGCATCTGTTGTCGGAGAAAAACTAATCAACAAGTAATGAATAACAAGTGAATTAATATGATTGAGGTTCAAAATTTAAGCAAACAATTTGGTGCTTTCCGCGCGGTGGATGATATTTCGTTTACGGTGAATAAAGGGGAAGTGTTAGGTTTTCTTGGGCCGAATGGCGCGGGTAAATCAACAACCATGAAGATGATCACCGGCTTTCTTGCTCCCAATGGCGGAACAGTCAGCGTTTGTGGATCTGATGTTATTAAATCACCCATAGCGGTAAAAAAAAGTATCGGTTATCTGCCTGAAGGTGCGCCTGCCTATGGTGATATGACTGTTACAAATTTTTTAAAGTTTATCGCAGATATACGGGGTTTTCGTGGGGCAGAAAAAAGTAAACGCATTGAAAATGCGATTGCGAAAGCTAACTTGGAGAGCGTTGTTCATAAAACTATCGAAACGTTATCAAAAGGTTTCAAACGCCGTGTCGGGCTAGCGCAGGCAATTTTGCATGATCCCCCTGTTTTGGTGATGGACGAACCAACCGACGGTCTTGATCCTAATCAAAAACACGAAGTTCGTCTTCTTATTAAAGAGATGGCGAAAGATAAAGCGATTATTATCTCGACACATATATTGGAAGAAGTTGATGCGATTTGTGATCGTGCGATCATCATTGCACAGGGGGCAGTCAAATTTGACGGTACGCCGGAGGAGTTGGAGTCGCTCTCTGATAGGCATAATTCAATTCGGCTTCGTGTCGATGGTTATCCTTCAATCAATGTGGAAAACGCATTGAAAAAACTTTCTGCGGTGAAAAAAGTAGAACATGTCTCTTCTGAAGACGAGCATACAACCTATCGGATTATGGGTGATTCAGAAAACATGCTCAAAGAAGTTAGCCGATTTGCGCAAAAAGAGCAGTGGGTTGTGGAAGAATTAGTTGTGGAGAAAGGTCGATTGGAAGATGTCTTTCGTCGCCTGACACAAAGTGATGATGAAGGATAAGCAGCAATGAGCAATATACTGGCAATCTATAAACGTGAGATTAACGGTTATTTTGCGACGCCTGTTGCGTACGTATTTATCGTTATCTTTTTAATGTTAACCGGGGTGTTTACTTTTTATTTAGGTGGGTTGTTTGAGCGAGGTCAGGCTGACCTTCAACCATTTTTTGCTTACCTACCCTGGTTGTATCTATTTTTAATACCTGCGCTTTCCATGCGTTTGTGGGCGGAAGAGCGAAAATCAGGCTCTATTGAACTATTGATGACACTGCCTATTTCCATTACCCAAGCGGTGTTAGGTAAGTTCATCGCTTCATGGTTGTTTGTGGGGTTGGCGCTGTTATTGACTTTTCCGTTGTGGATAACCGTGAACTATCTTGGCTCACCGGATAATCCAGTCATTTTTTCTGGATACCTCGGTGCCTTTTTGATGGCGGGTGCTTACCTTGCGATTGGTTCCTGCATTTCCGCAATAACACGTAACCAGGTTATCGCATTTGTTGTAGCCGTCGTGGTCTGTTTTCTTTTTATCCTTAGTGGTTTTCCCTTAGTTCTCAATTTCTTTGAAGGGTGGGCACCACAAATTTTGATCGATGCTATTAGCTCCATGAGTTTTCTCACACACTTTAACTCCATCATTAAAGGCGTGATCGATCTTAGGGATATTGTCTATTTTATCTCTTTTATTGGGTGTTGGTTGTTAGCCAATGTAATTTTGGTTGAGATGAAGAAGGCGGACTAAGATGAAAAAGAAACTATTATCATCAACAGGATTATTGACTGCGGCTGCCCTGCTTATCGTCATCAACATGGCTGCAGGTGTTCTGTTCAAATCGAGCCGAATCGATTTAACAGATAATCAACTCTATACCCTATCGGAAGGGACAAAAAACATTCTTGAGACGTTGGAGGAGCCAATTACGGTACGCTTCTTTTTCTCGGAAAAGTTTTTCAACAGTGTTCCTCAGGTCAAAAACTATGGTCAGCGTGTGCGCGATTTGCTAGAGGAGTATGTTTCGCATTCCAACGGAAATTTGAAATTGATCGTCGCTGATCCTGAGCCATTTTCTGAGACGGAAGATCAAGCTGTGCAATATGGGTTGCAAGGTGTTCCGGTAGATAACTCAGGGAATCAAGCTTACTTTGGGTTGGTGGGTAGTAACTCCACAGATGATGAAGAGGTGATTGCTTTCCTTCAACCAGATAAAGAAGAGTCACTGGAATATGATATTACGCGGTTGGTTTATAAGTTAGCGAACCCTAAACAGCGTGTGATCGGTTTGATTTCTGGTTTACCTTTGGAAGCTGCAGCACCTGCAAATCCATTCATGCAGCGCCAAAACGCACCACAAGATTGGTATATTTTGAATCAACTACGTCAATCATTCGAGCTGAAGAGCTTGGAAACAACAATTGAAGATATTCCCAGTGATGTGGACGTTTTGATGTTGGTTCATCCAAAAGGCTTGGCTGAGAAAACCTTATTTGCCATTGATCAGTTTGTGATGCGTGGTGGTCGTTTGATCGCGTTTGTTGATCCGTTTTCGGAAGCCGATGAGCCAATGCCTGATCCACAAAACCCCATGGCTGCCATGCAAGCTCCTCGAAATTCGGACTTGAGCAAACTGTTAGGTGCTTGGGGTGTTGAAGTGGTTAACGGAAAAATTGCAGGTGATCGTTTAAGCGCGCAACGTGTGCAAGCGCAAATGGGCCGCCGCGCTCAGCCGGTGGATTATGTTGCCTGGTTAGCGCTCACCAAAGACAACTTTAATGCAGATGATTTTATCACCCGCGATTTGGAAAAGATGAATGTGGCAACTGCTGGTATTGTTCGCAAACTCGACGGTTTTGAGGTTGAGATGACACCATTGATTGAAACCAGTGATGAGGCGATGGAAATTGCCAGTTCACAATTTCAATTTGGTGCAAACCCCATGAACTTGTTACGTAACTACAAAGCTGGTGGTGAGAAGTTGGCGATTGCCGCGCGAGTGAGTGGTAACCTCAAGTCCGCTTTTCCTGATGGTTTGAAAGACGGCGACAATACCATTGATGGAATTAAAGAAACTGAAGTTGCAGCAAACATCATCATTATTGCCGATGGTGATATGCTTCAGGATAAATTCTGGGTGCAAGTACAAAACTTCTTTGGCAACCGTATAGCGATGCCTCTATCCAATAACGATGCGTTTATTATCAACTCAATTGAAAATCTCAGCGGGAGTAATGACCTGATTAGTCTTCGTAGCCGAAGCAAATCATCGCGACCTTTTGAGAAAGTTCAAGAGTTAAAACGTGAAGCAGAAAAGCGCTTCCAGGATAAAGAGAAAGAGTTGCAAGACAAACTTCGCGAAACAGAGCGTAAGATAAACGAGTTGCAAAGTAACAAGGATGGCAATAGCAGCACGATCCTAACCGCAGAGCAACGCCGTGAAATTGCTGAATTCCGTGAAGAGCAGGTGCAAACACGTAAAGAGCTACGAAATGTACAACACGAATTGATTAAGAGTGTGGAAAGCCTCGGCACCACATTGAAAGCGATCAATATTGGGGTTGTACCGTTTGTGATCATTTTAATCGCCATCGCAACGATCATGGTACGTGCGAGACGATTAAGAAATGCAACTGCGTAAGGAAGTAACAGATGAAAGCAAGTAAATTACTATTCATATTGGTGCTGACACTGTTAATCGGTGGCGGAGCCGTCTATATGTTTCAAGAGCAAGAGAAGCAAGTGCTTGATCAAGAGTTTGGCCAGGAGTTCCTCTCAGGCCTTTCGGATAAGATCAACGATGTTAGCCGAGTTATCGTGCAAGATGATGCGATGACGGTGAACCTTGTTAAAAAAGAGTCTGACTGGGTGCTTGAAGAAAAATCTGGCTATCCAGCCGATTTCTCAAAAGTTAAGCAGCTTTTAGTTACACTGGCTGATATGGAAACTATCGAATCCAAAACTTCTCGACCTGAAAGCTATGGCCGTATAGGTGTGCAAGGTGTTGGTGTTGAAGGTGATGAAAAATCTAAGCAAATAAAGTTGCTGGATAAATCAGAAGGCCTGCTTTATTCGGTGATTATCGGTAAGGCGAAACAAGCCAGCGGCCCTGGTAGTAAACAAGCACTTTATGCGCGACTGGAAAATGAGGATAAGAGCTGGTTAGTATCAGGTTCTGTTCGTGTTCCAACATCTTTGGATCAGTGGTTGGATAAAGCTATAGTCAATATTGATAGGAAAGAGATTCAATCAGTTGAAATCAAACATGCGGATAACACCAGCCTGAAAATATTCAAAGCTGAAAAAGAAGCGACCGACTTCACGATTGAAGAACAACCTGCTGGCACAAAAGTAAAGTCAGTGAGCACCGTCAACAACATTGCTAGTGGACTTCAGAATCTCACCTTTGACGATGTTGTGGTTCGCAGCAAGTTTGAAATCGACGAAAAAGAGATCAGTCATGTTTCTTTTAAAACCTTTGATGATCTTATCGTAAACGCCAAGTTAGCAAAAAAAGATGACAAAGATTACATCTGGTTTGATGCAAAATCAGCGACAGGTGAAGGTGAATCTATGAACAAAGCGCAGGAGCTTAATAATGATTTCGCGTTGTGGATTTATCAGGTGCCGAGTTTTAAAGCTGATGCTTTACTGAAGCAGATGGCTGATCTTGTAGAGCCGGAGGTTAAAGAAGAGGCTAATTAAGCTGTAAGCTTCTCTCGTAAACTTTAAAACGCCTAGTGCTAACAGCATTAGGCGTTTTTTTATTGTGTGGCGAACAATTTTCCGATTCAAAATGCGAAATTGGCGTGTTAAACGATCTTAACTAGTGAGCCCCCTTACACCTAATGATTGAGGCTCAAATAGGAATAGATGGAATCAAAATAGTGGTAGAAACGTCTGGAAGGGAGATGATAGGTAACTAACAAAAAAACAGCAGCTCTCAACTTCAATTCACTCCTTTTTAGTGCATAACTCACACGGGTTTGTATAATCTGTGAAAGTCAGTTATTCCAAGAGTTTTCCATGATAAATAAAGATATTGGCCGAAACGATCCGTGCCCCTGTGGTAGTGGAAAGAAATATAAGCGCTGCTGCTTAAACAATGTTCCCCCTCACTCTTTGGGCATCCCTGATGAACTCGCAGGAAAACTCTCGAAAATCCTTGAAGCGACTCAGCATTCGTCCATGGATGATATGCAGGATTTTGTTGATCAGCTAATGGAGGAGCAGAATGCTCGTACTGTTGATGATTTTCATGGCCTATCTCCGGCACAGATGCACGACATCATCTATACGCCATTTGAAGCAATAGACTCTGTTGAATTTATTAAACCAGACACCCAGCCTTCGGATTCTCGCTTGTTATTTCTTTTTCAGAAACTTGCAGATAACGTGGGCGGCGAAGGGATAAAGCTAACCGCAAAAGGTAATATTCCACCAAAGATTTGTAAATCCATTGCGGAGGAGTACAAAGCATTTGGTGGTTTCTCGTTGGAAGTGCTCGAACATAAAATCAACCGTGAAGATGATTTTTATGATCTTGAAGTGGTGCATATACTTGCCAAGCAATCAGGGCTTGTACGTAAATTGAAAGGTCGCTTGTTAATGACCAAGCTGGGCGCAGAGTTAGTAGCAAAGGGTGAATGGCCCACACTCTACTTAATGCTATTTAAAGCACAGGTGAGAAAGTTTAATTGGGGTTATGGGGATGGTTTCCCGGATGTTAATTTCTTTCAAGAAGCTTTTACCTTCACACTCTATTTGTTAACAAAATATGGTGATAAACCACGAAGTAGCCATTTTTATGCAGATGCATTTATTAACGCTTTTCCTGCAGTGCTTGAAGAAGTTGAAAGTAGCCGATTCATGCCGGCCCATGAAGCAATTGATCGGTATTTTACAGTGAGATCAATCGAACGTTTCGCAGATTTCTTAGGGCTCGTTAATACTAAAAGAATAAAAGGGGACAAACTTGATTTTCATAATCTTGAAATTCGGAAAAAGCCTCTTCTCGAAAAAATGGTTAAATTCAAAATGTGAAATATAAATAGTCGTTGTAGCGAGATAATTCTGTAGCCTCCGATCTTAGAGATTACAGGCCACTCGCTTGATGACTCCTACCTTTAGTTGTGTTTAGAGTTGTATCATTTTGATTGAAAGGCAATCGCAGATATAGTAGGTCAATATCAATGGTTCACCTGAATTGATAAGCTAATATACTTATTTACGTTCTTATGTATAACAACTTATTGTCGAAAAATATTCGACACATCCCAATAATCAAAAACGTTTTTTAGAAAAACAGATCAGATTTGAGTACCGTATATTCGTTTGCGCTAGAAGCGTTCGTTAACATAGTGTTGTGCGGGCTCTCGAAGCCAGCGTTGAATGCGAAATGTAAGGCCGACACTTCGCTTCTATTCCGTGGTCTGTCTCCTATTGTTCACTTTTCTTGGCTCTACGTCCTTGTATATAAGTTCCACAAAGCATCACAATTGGATATGAGATCAAGGCAACGATAATAGATGAAATATACCAATAAGGATCTAGGCTGCCTGCCGCCGCATAGCTAAGCCCGTTAAATACCGCTACCGAATAGATTACGCTCACGATATTTGCTCGGCGTATCCCATGAATGAAAAAGTGACAAAACAAACCGCATACCATGGCAATTAAGGCGGCTGCAACTAAACTTATAACTATCGCGGTCATACTTATTCTCTATGAATTCACTAGGCAGGAATTGTAACGATAGAGTCCCTGGTTTTAAAGCAAAATACTTCTCCAAAGGAGATTCCCTTAAAACTTTAATCGAGCAGAATCTTCCAATAGCATACTCGTTTAATGAGCTGTTCCGACAGCTCAACCACGGATTCATTCGACCGCTATGGATGACGGAAATACTTTTAATGCAAGGAGCAATTATCAGTGCCTTTTGGTTCGTTTTCTTTGGGCGACGTACAGGATGTACAAGTGTCGCGATAGACAGGAAGTCGATAGCGACCAAGCAAAGAAAATGACTTGTACAGGAAGTACAAGCTTCGCGCGAAACAGGACGTTAGAAGCGATCTCTTCGTTTGGGGGCGAAACCGCATTTTAGAATAGTAAATTCCTGTAGTGAGTTGCTTTCTTTGGAAAGGGTTCTGACCCCTTTAGCGGACCCCTTTAGCGTAAAAACTTTAATCGCGAAGAATCTTCCAATAGTATACTCGTTTAATGTGCTGTTTCGGCAGCTCAATCACGGGTTTATTCGGCTGCTATGGATGACGGAAATACTTTTAATGCAAGGAGCAATTATCCGTGCCTTTTGGTTCGTTTTCTTTGGACGACGTACAGGATATACAAGTGTCGCGATAGACAGGAAGTCGATAGCGACCAAGCAAAGAAAATGACTTGTACAGGAAGTACAAGCTTCGCGTGAAACAGGACGTTAGAAGCGATCTCTTCGTTTGAGTTCTGTATATCCGTTTGTGCTAGAAGCGTTCGTTAACATAGTGTTGTGCGGGCTCTCGAAGCCAACGTCGTATGTGAAATGTAAGGCCTGACACTGTACTGTATGGACACTGTACTGTATGACACTGTACTGTACTGTGCTGTACTGTGGCACTGCACTGCATGTGTTGATGAAGTTACAGCTAATCTTACATGCTAAAGCGGCTTAAGTTAGTGGCATTTAGGCTTGACCCCTTCGGTGCTGGCCGACAAATCTTTACTGCTATAACAAACGAAAATCCCGAATCCAGCATACACACTAAACTCGGGTTTTCTTCTAGCTACGGCTTAACTAATTTTTTCCAATTGCCTATCACGAGCATCCTCAGCGCCAAAGTCATGCCCTCTCAGCGAAATAAGCGAATCACCTGTGGCTATTAGCTCCTTCATTTCACAATCACTACGACATCCTCTAGTAATATCAGATTCCAAAATACCAGGATTAAAACGAAATCGCTGAAGACCAACATCATCAACAGCTATACAAGCTCCCGTAAGCACCATGAATTGAAGCATTTCTAACGAGGCAAGATTTTGACTAAAAGCAAACACATTTTCATTTCGTTTCAAGTGATGAGAATCAGGCAAACCATCAATATAAGAAGGATCGTCGAGCTTTCCTTCAATTTCCATTGCAACCTCATCGCTCGAATATGCACCTGCACACTTCAAGCAAGATCGAGATGGCGCAACAGTTTGAAGTTGCCAATCCACGCCGATCAAATCTTCATTTTTCATTCTTACTCTAATTCCACCATCAATCACAGGAATCAAATGAGCATATGCGAAGTGATCTGCAATTGATCGTGGACGAGGACGATCTACACAACAAAATAAAACATCACAATTTAGAGCTTCAGCATAGCCCTGTTCTTCAGCCACACTAAAAGGAATTGTTTCAATGTTTAAATTATCGGCTGTGGCACATTGCAGCGTATACTTTTTTGCTACATCAACTTTGAGACAACCGAGGTCTTTTTGAGTGGCGAAACAAAGGCGATCAAGATTATGCCGCTGTATTTCGTCATGATCGATAAAGACTAAATTAGTAAACCCTGATCGCGCAAGATCAACCGCAACAGCACCACCAACACTTCCTAGTCCAATTATACCAATCTTTAAACGCGCTACGTTTTGATGTTTTTCTTTACCCCAAACCGTAACCGTTCGTTTAAACATCTCATTGAATTCCGGAGGAGGTAAAATGTGGTCGTTAAAATCAGATTTCAGTGTTTTACCAACAACACGTACAGAATTACACCATCTTTTTTTGTAGGACTTTCCATCTGTGTCAACCCAAAACCGTGCACTCCATGTTTCATCAGAACCAACAGTCATACCGAGAAGTGGCAATCCCGTTAAAGCAGCAACTGAACCCATCATTCTTTTTTCAGCTGTTACGTCATCATCACTCATCCCCTGCCAACCCGGAACAGGATGACTATGCATAAATGCGATACCACTTTCTTTGGCTATTGCTAATTTACACACCCGCTCAAAATATTGCGGATTAAAACTCGCATTACCATGACGCTGCCTATCATCTTTTTCAGGAAAGATAGGAGTATGAACAAGCGCCGTTAGGCGCTTGCTCCCTTGAGAAGGTGTCCATAAAGCAAAAATCAGATCTTCTTCTCTGTCTTCTCTCACAAGATGCTGCATCAATTGCTGATGCAGTTCCTCAACCATCGCTACGCTATAGGTTGCATTAGACATTCTTGAATACCCCTGCAATTATCGCCATAAGACGTTGAGTGGTTTTCTGTTGGTTGTCCCAATTCAAATTACGTGACCAATAACGCCATTTTTGTCCGAGGGCACTATCAATAATATTTCGTACACCTGGAACGCTATCAGGCTTCTCTAGTAGCTGAGGTTCAGCATAAATATGAATCGATGTGCCAACTGCTTGCGGGTAGTTGGGCATAGCAGGTATTGCTAGATCGATAACCTTTCCGGAAAACTGACCCAACTCAATCTCATAACTTCGAATTACTGCGTAAAATTGATTTTTTTGATCTTGATTCAATTCAGCATCAAAACCGAGTTCCCTCAAGTCACTCACTAAACGACTGGGGCCATAGCTAGAAACGGTTGTTGGTCCATCGTAGAACACGACGAAGTTCATTCCGTTTTTTAACTGAATAACCTGATCGTCAGAATACTTCGTAAACTCATTTCCGTGGCGAAGAGCTAAAGTTGTTTCTGTAGGATTTTCTTCAGCATATCTCGAAAGAATAATTCCAGCGGTTAGTTCCCTTTCGCTCGTCTTTACTTGTTTCTTGTTTATAAAAATAACAGTTTCCATATCAAATACCTTTTTATTTCGTATTTTTCTCAAGCAAAGCAATACCCTGCGTATACTCAACACGCATTACTTTGCGTTTTAAAAATTTGGAAACTTGACTAATGACGAATTAATGACGATACTTAAGGTTCGAATCAGAGTATAGCGTCAGTTATATTCGGCAGGGAGGCAAGCTTCCAAGTTTGCCTTCCTAACTAATAACTATTCATAAAGTCTACTCCCTAACGTTTTAATGTTGTTCATGTCAATTCATTCTCCATTTCAAACAGGTTTCTTACTTGTTTGTTCCCAATCAAACCACTAAACAATCGATAATTGGATCTTTTTTTCCTCAAATATCCAGCGAAGATGGCAGGACTACGATTATGCTTCATCGCAAGCAATGTGATTTCAGCTACCGAATTAACATTATCCAAATCAGCAATCGCAGATGATGGTATTAATTTATTTATTGCAATTTTATCTGCTTCTTCTTCTATCGGTGATTGGCCATCCGAACCAACATCCAAATCGTCGTAGATAATATTCAAATTTATGTCGTGTTCGTCCGAATACAAATGCCGTTTTACGTGTATAAGTTCGTGCAAAAGAACAAACCAAAAATTGTCTAATCGATCATGTCTAAATGTAAGTGCAACAACAGGCGAACCATCATCAAGCTTTAGCGCAGCTCCATCTAGATATGTTTTCTGAAAGTGATCAACATGAACAAATCTAATTCCATTTTGTAATAAATATTTTTTTGCTTCTATAGGTCCGGTTGGCAAGCTACTGAATCTGATCAAGTTCTCAAAAAAATTATCGTCTAAAAGGTCTTTATTAAATTTCTTTTCAACTTGTTGACCTTCAGCTTTCTTAATAACTTCGTGATGCCAAACACAAAGAGATTCAAATTTCATTTCACGACCACTTCGCTTTGATTCTCCCGACCTTAAACACCCTTTGACTTCAGAATTGAGCTTTGAACCAAAATAGAACCTGGCATAGTCTTCTGAATTTTTAGAAATACTTAAACCTTTCTTCAATTTAATAAGACCACGCTTTATCATCTCTTTAAGAGGAAATCTTGACCAATCATAAGATACATCTTCTTCTATTTCTTTCGGGTCACTCATTAATGATACATAAGGAATCTCAAGTCCTTTATGTAATGCGCGAATCATATCTAAGCTAAGTGGACGTTTACCGTTTAATATTTCTGAAACCTTACCACTAGAACCAATGTAAGGAACCAAATCTTTATTTTTAAGCTCCCGTTGATCCATGTAGAACTTAATAGCTTCGATAGGGGTAGGCGGATCAATCTTAGAGCAGTGTTCATCTTCATATTTCTTAATCAAGACAGTTAAAACTTCAAAGGCGTTTTCTTCATCCGAACCAGGAGAGAGATCGAGAGACATAAGCTGATGCAATTGATCCCAAGCGACTTCATACTCTTGTTTATTTTTAAGAACTTTAAAACTAATCATATTCGTCACCCTTTTACTTTTTAGAAGATTTTCTTTTTTTATTTTTCTTATCATATTCAGCATGGGTGTGAATATCTAAGATGAAAACCATGCCATGTCTATATTGAACCTTTACTTCTAAACGAAATTTATTGCCTCCAATATTAAAAATTACTTGGTTATCAGGAAAATTCGCATGAGGATATTTTTCCTTTATATCTTGCCTCGTCTCCCACTTTGCAGCTTCAACGTCATATACCCATGCACTCAAAGGTCCCCTCGATTGAGGATGTATTTTGCTAAATTCAGTGATTTTGGGCTGACCTAAAACCTGCACGAAACTGAGTCTCTTCTTCTATAATTAGAAGAGTAGTCTCGCTTCCCTTAAGAGTCAAGTTGATTTAGGATAAAAATAGTAATCATTTAACTGCTCCAAATATGGAGCTCTCAAATATCTTCTATAAGCTTTTGATTTATTTATGCTAGTGGCACATAGGCAGCTCGACCAACATACCTAGGCATAAAAAAGCCAGCAATAATGCTGGCCTTTTGAGTTACCGCAGAACTAACGCTTAACTCTCGTGATAAATCTCCGATCCCGTCTTAAGAAACTGAACCGCCTTCTCTTCCATACCTTTATTCAATGCATCTTGCTCGCTAATTCCCTGCTTAGCTGCATAATCGCGAACATCTTGGCTGATTTTCATGGAGCAAAAGTTAGGGCCACACATTGAACAAAAGTGGGTACAACAGGGGACGCACCATGGGTACAACAGGGGACGCACCACAGTTTTCTCTTTACGCAAAATCGGGCGATTCTTTTGACTTGTGGAGATGTAAATTTTACATAAACTAAACATTAGTTTTCGTGACAAAATAAATATCTGTTTCCTCATTGCTCAACGACCGTTTTGAGATCACGGTAGGTGCTTGCTCTTAAATTACTTCAGTGTTCAGATTATTAATTCGTTGTACAAAATAACTCACCCTTTGGCCTAAAACTTCGATCGCAAAACGCACGTTTCCATTAGCCCGTTTTCACCTCTAACCCTTAAAACCAACCACCCAATAATTCCCAATTCGTTCAACAACTAAACCTTTGTGCAAACTTGCGCAAGAAGAAATAGGGTCAAGTATAATAATGGCCTTTATTAAAGGATAATATTGTATTTGACCCCTTCGTTTAGCATGATGCGCTTTACGAGTTATGAGGCCACAGCTTAACTCGCAAACCCCTACATATATGGCAACGCCTGTTCGCTATCTCTTGTTGCTGAATATAATGTTCCTCGCATTCCACTTTTGCCTAGTGGACGAGTGGTAAATCTATCTTGACTGATCGACTTTTCTAACACCCAATCGTAGCACCGAGCAGCAATATGATAGACGTTAGGGTTGCTCTTGTGTCCTCTTCATCATTCGATTGTTATTCCCAATCAATGCGCGTGATTTTCTGAAAATAACTCACTCCTACGATTCAAAACGTGATTCTCAAATTCATGTATGGGGTAATAGGGGATCTCCTTAGCTCCCGCGCTTGTAGCGAAAACCGGAGTTGGAAGTGGATATTCTATCGGTTAGCGCATTTTTTGGGGCAACTGCTTTTTCGATTCGAGTATTTTTAAATAACTTGATTGGTCAGTATTTATTATTTTGATTGATTGTATGAGCAAAAAAAACTAGTGTTAGCTTTTTTACTAGGGAATAGATATGTCCAGAGTCGTTATTATTAGTATGCTGATCATCGGAGCGCTCTGCTTCGCGGGTTATAAAGCCAAAAAAGCAGGTTACCAATCGGTTGCCGTGGGCCTCTTTTTTGTCGCAGGGCTTTTTTTAACGATGATGCTGGCGAGTTTTATGGGGTTGATTCATGGAATGTAGCGCGCTACGGAATCTACTCCGCAGCGACTTTCTGATCAGTTGGTGCCTTTCCTTCAACAACCCCTTTCAAAGACTGCATCCCTTTTTCTAACATTGGCCCTGCGATCATATCCATAATCAGTACCGCGTAAGGGCCAATAACAGGCATGGTCATTTCACCGGCCATCGTCCAAGTTACGTCAGTTTGGCTAGCCTTCGCTTGGTACGCAAAAGTGCCTTTGGTGTCTTGCGTGTCTTCACCGAATCGTAAAAGATATTCGATACCGGATGTTGGAGAAGATTGGGTTATTTCTAATGAGCCTTTGCCTTCTCCAATCCATGTTTGGCTTGCACCAACACCTTGGGATATTTTGCCAAGTTCGATAACCACTTCACTTCCCTGTTTATGCCAGGGTGCCCAAGCTGGCCATTTTTCTAAATCATTGAGATGACTGTGTACTTTCTCAACAGGCGCATTAATAGTAACGGTGCGGGTGATTTCGTAATTATTTGGAAGTACGAAGCCGAAAATTAAAACAACAAGGAATGTCGCGGTGAAAAAAAGAGCAATATTTTTAAGCATGTGAATTCTTTAATTTTTACACCGGCTCTATTAATCACCGGTTTCGTCAGGATGAAAAGAAAGTTTTTGTACCGTGTGCGGTGACTGCTGCACAAATTCTCTCCAAGGAATGAATATAGGCGGCAGTGCGCATGTCTATCCCTTTCTCCAAACTGATATTCCAAACCGTTCTTGCTTCTGGTTCTATACGTTCTTTCAAACGTGAGTGAATATCGTCCAGTGTCCAGTAATAGCCGGCCTTATTTTGCACCCACTCGAAATAAGATACAACCACGCCACCGGAATTTGCCAAAATATCGGGGATGATTATTTTTCCATCTGCGTTCAGAATTCTATCTCCTGCGGGAGTGATCGGTCCATTGGCCAATTCGCAAATAACTCGTGCGTGAATATTAGGAGCATTTAGGTGGGTGATTTGATTTTCCAATGCGGCGGGTATGAGTAAGTCGCAATCTGACTCCAAGAGTTCTGCATTGCTGATTTCTCTTGCTTCACTATTGGTTGGCGCGCCAGATAGCGTTCCAGTTTTTTGTTTGTGCTCTTGCACTGCGTGGGGGTCCATACCTGCAGGATCATAAATCGCGATTTTTGAGTCGGATAATCCACAAATTTTATAACCATCAGCATGGAGCAGGCAGGCACAATGAAATCCTACATTGCCAAAACCTTGAATCACCACACGTGTTTTTTCTGGTTCAAGCTTTAGGTCGCGTTCGAGATGTTTAATGACCAAATAGCCTCCTCTTCCGGTGGCATCTGTTCGCCCAAGCGAGCCGCCGAGAGCAATCGGTTTTCCGGTAATCACTGCTGGGCTGGGTTGATTAACAATGGCGCTATATTCATCGGCCATCCAACCCATTACCATTTCATTGGTATACATATCGGGTGCAGGGATATCTCGGTCTGGCCCAATAAAACTATTGAAAGCTTTTACATAGGCACGAGACAATCTTTCCAATTCTGCTTTTGAAAGTTCGTTAGCATTAACCGCCACGCCGCCTTTTGCGCCGCCATAAGGAATATTGACTACTGCGCATTTAAACGTCATCCAAAATGCGAGAGTCATAATCTCATCGAGGTTCACAGCCGGATAGAATCGAATGCCGCCTTTTGTCGGCCCTCGAGTATCGTTGTAGCGACAACGCCAGGCTTTAAACGAACGTCGAGAACCATCATCCATGCGTATTAACAAACTCGCAGCTAATGTTTCTTTGGGGTATTTCAGCATCTCCAAAACATCCGGATCAAATTTCATATGTGTTGCTGCTTCACGAAGTCTTTTTTTTGCCTCGGTGAAAAGTTTGGCCACGAGATTCTCCTGATATTTTGATTGTTGCAGTAGTGACGTTGCTTAATCCTAGAATAATCAGTTGGCCGCACGTTTAGAGTGCCAGCAGTTGGTTTGATTAGCGTAATGAAAAGTTTTGCGTTCACCTGGTTGGTGAATCAAACACTTTTTATATAGCTAAGTAAATCAAATGATAGCGCTATAAATTGTGATTCAACTGGTTCATCTAGGTTAATAGAAAGTGTTGCAAAATGTGTACTGTATTAATTGATTAGGAATAACTTATCTAGCGACATTGTAAAGGCAAAGTGTAGTGAGTGTTTAGTTTCAAATATGACAAAGGTGGAAGACGAAATCTGGGTTATAGATTAAAGATAACAATAGCTAGAAAAGAAGAAAGGCAGGGTCATCTGTATGTTTATTGGTAAGATGAAAAATTGTGGTCAAGTCAGCATCAATAGCGCTAAGACGTTCGTTGCAACCGAGTATGCGCAAAAATCAAAATCGCCGCTCCAAGCATAATGTACATATCTGCGATATTGAATATACCCGTCCGAAGTGATCCTATCCCGAGATTGAGAAAGTCGATAACCGCTCCGTTATTCATTGCGCGATCATATAAATTGCTAGTACCGCCTGCGAACATCAGCGAGAAGCCAATAATGGATGGCTTGTCCAGTTTACGACTAAAGATCATATAGAAAAATAAACCAGTTAGGAATACACCGACACTCACGGTTAATAACCAGAAACGTGTGCTATCGGATAATGTGCTACCTAAGCTCAAAAAAGCCCCGTGATTTTCTGCATAGCTGATGCGGAATGTATCATTTAAATATGAGTAGATCTCGTGTTTCGGTAGGTAGTTGCTGGCCAGAATCTTTGTGCCTTGATCGCATCCAATACAGGCAAATGAAATTAGAAAGATGAGTGTCAGTCGTTTTGTGAGTTTCATGGTCCGGTAGTTTGTATAGAATTTTCGTCGTTTATTAGACTTTCAGTTCATAAAAAGATCCCAGCGCAGGAAATTCTTTTATATTTCTCGCGGGCCGATGACTAGAAGGTTTTTTAATCGTCACCAGATGTTTAATCCCAAACTCCTGTGCGGATCGAAGCACATCCAAATTATCGTCGATAAATAGTGTTCGTTCAGGATCAAAGTAGTGTTCATCGACCAGTTTATGCCAGAACTCTGGGTTTTCTTTTGGCAGTTTGAATTGGTGTGAGCTGATGATTTGATCAAACATATGGTCGAGCTTTGTCTTTTCCATTTTTAGCTCCAACACTTTTTGGTGGGCGTTGGTAACAAGAAAAGCTTTTTTCTCGCTTTTATGCAGTGATTCTAGAAAATGGATAACGCCGTCATGAATGGCGATTAAGTGTGCAACTTCTGCTTTGAGTTCTGGAATGTTCATTTGTAGCTCTTCGCTCCAGAAATCTAGGCAATACCACTCCAAGGTGCCTTCCATTTTTTTGAACTTTGGTTCTAAAACCTTTTTTGCTTCTTCCTTTTTTAAATGGTTTACCTCGCCGTAACGTTCGGGGAGATATTCCTGCCAGAAGTAATCGTCGTAGTGGAGATCGAGTAGTGTGCCATCCATATCAAGCAGGACAGTATCGATTTCATCCCAATTAATTTTCAGTGTTTTTTGTTGCATTTAGTTTCCTATGGCGGCAACGCTAAATTGGTTTCATCAGAATAGATGATTCTACTAATGAATTCCAAACAAACATACTACTCTATATGCGCTATAATGCGTCCTTTATGACACATACAAGCCTTTCGATCCATTCATAGTATTTCGTTGCGTTTGTCCCAACGTCAATTTATTCCTCATGCAGTGCTTCAATAATAGAAAATATTAAAGAGTATATATAGTGAACGATAACCAAAAATTACCGATTGTTTTGACCTTTGCGGGAAATGATCCAACAGGTGGGGCCGGTATTCAGGCTGATATTGAGACTTTGGCGAGTATGGGTTGTCATGCGGCACCAGTGATTACAGCGATTACTGTGCAAGATACGCAGGATGTTTCTGGTTACTATCCCATGGACCTGACAATGATTATCGAACAGGCCCGAGCTGTATTGGAAGATATGCCCATATCAGTAATCAAAATTGGTATGTTAGGTAGCATTGAAGGTATTGAAGCGATTCATACCATTTTACAAGATTACCCTAATACACCCGTCGTGTTTGATCCTATTCTCGTCGCTGGTGGTGGCACACCATTAGCGGATGATGAGATGGCCGACGCTATGTGTTCGTTGTTAATTCCGAAAACCACGATTCTTGTTCCCAACAGTAATGAGTTAAGAGCTTTGGCGAAAGAAGCAGATACTATGGACGCTTGTGCTCAAGAGTTGATGGATATGGGGGCCGAATATGTGTTGGTCACTGGTAGTCACGAACAGACTGAGAAGGTGGAAAATATTTTCTTTGGCAATAACCGTATTCTCGATACATTCTCCTGGGAGCGATTAGCGAATCAATATCACGGTTCAGGTTGTACTTTAGCTTCTGCAATTGCGGGGTTATTGGCGCAAGGTCTTGATCCACTTGCCGCAGTACACGAAGCGCAAGAGTTCGCTTGGAAATCGTTGGAAGCCGGTTACCGTGCCGGTATGGGGCAGTTGCTGCCGGATCGTTTTTTCTGGGCTCAATCTGCGGAAGAGGCTGATGATGAAGAAGCGAGCGACAGCGAATAAATGATTCATGGTTTGTACGGCATTACTGTCGATGCTGATCCGCAAATAGAAGAGAAAGTGCTCGCCGCATTAAAAGGTGGTTGTCAGGTTATTCAATACCGTAATAAAAGCTTGGCGGAAAACGAGAGCCTTCAACTCGCACAAAAACTAAAAACGCTCTGTGATCAATTTCAATCACTCTTTGTTATTAATGATGATGTGGATCTGGCTCAGCGAGTGGATGCTGGCGGTGTTCATGTTGGCAAAAGTGATGCGCCGATAAGCGAAGTGAAAGCCAGGTTGCCTGGCAAGATCGTTGGTATTTCTTGTTATAATCAGCTCGATTTAGCGCTTGAGGCGGAACAAGAGGGGGCGGACTATGTGGCGTTTGGTCGATTTTTCCCCTCACAAACTAAGCCCGACGCAGTTCAAGCGGAGAGTAAATTATTAATCGAAGCGAAACAGCGTTTATCAATTCCAATTGTTGCGATTGGCGGCATTACATTGAATAATGCGGACCTATTAATCAATGCTGGTGCTGATGCAATAGCCGTCATTCACGGTTTGTTTCAACAAGATGATGTTGAAAACACAGCAAAAAGATTTTCTGAAAAGTTTATGTAACTATCAGCGTATTTATCTTTTGCTCCATCACGGCGTTGTTTTCGTACTCAAATGGATATAATGTATGTATGCTCGACAATTGCTCCTGCATTGTTCTACCTACAGCCATCCATGGCTTAGTCCCACTTTCTGTGCGAAAACGCCTTGTTTTGAAGCAAAATCTAAAAATTCTGAATAGTGACAAGTTTATAAAGGATAACAAATGACCCGTTCTCACGACCTATTTGAAGAGGCAAAACAACATATTCCCGGTGGTGTTAATTCACCCGTTCGCGCATTTAATGGTGTTGGTGGCGATCCTGTATTTTTCCAAAAAGGCGAAGGTGCCTACTTGTGGGATGAAGATGGAAATAAATACATCGACTATGTTGCTTCATGGGGGCCAATGATTGCAGGTCACGCAAATGCAGAAGTTATTTCTGCGGTGCAAGAAACGGTTGCTAATAGCTTAGGTTTTGGTGCGCCAACGCGTATTGAAACAACCATGGCAGACAAAGTATGTGAGTTAGTACCTTCTATCGACATGGTCCGCATGGTGAGTTCCGGTACTGAAGCGACCATGTCAGCTATTCGTTTAGCGCGTGGTTACACCGGTCGCGATAAGATTGTGAAATTTGAAGGTTGTTATCACGGTCATTCTGATTCACTTCTGGTTAAAGCGGGTTCTGGCGCATTGACACTTGGTGTCCCAACATCTCCCGGTGTTCCAGCTTCATTAGCAGAACACACAATCACGTTGACCTTTAACGATATCGAAGAAGTTAAAGCAACGTTTGCAGAAATTGGTGAGCAGATCGCGTGTATTATCGTAGAGCCTGTCGCGGGTAATATGAATTGCATTCCGCCAGAGCCAGGTTTTCTGGAAGGTTTGCGTGAAGTTTGTGATCAATACGGAACAGTATTGATGTTTGACGAAGTGATGACAGGTTTTCGTGTTTCACTCGGTGGTGCGCAAGCACATTATGGTGTTAAACCTGATATGACAACCTTGGGCAAAGTTATCGGTGGCGGTATGCCGGTAGGTGCTTTTGGCGGTAAGCGGGAAATTATGGAGAAGATTGCGCCACTTGGTCCTGTCTATCAAGCGGGTACGCTTTCGGGTAATCCTGTTTCTATGGCGGCTGGCTTAGCAACATTAAAAATTGCAGAGCAAGCAGGTTTCCACGATGAGTTAGCACGCATGGCAAAACGTTTATGTGATGGTTTAAAAGCAGCCGCGAAAGAGCACAACATTCCATTAACGACAAATCAAGTGGGTGGCATGTTCGGTTTCTTCTTCACTAGTGCCGAAAAAGTTTCTCGTTTCGCTGAGGTTGGTGAGTGCGATCTCGATCGCTTCAAGAAGTTTTACCACGCCATGTTGGAAAAAGGTGTCTATCTCGCTCCTTCAGCATATGAAGCAGGGTTTGTTTCATCGATGCATACCGATGCGGATATTGATGCGACAGTGCAAGCAGCGAAAGAAGTTTTTGCTACACTTTAGATCTGTAATAATTTCGTATACCGGGCGAGCTACGCTTGCCCGGCCATTTCAACTATTTGTTTAAAGATCTATGGATTGGCAGTCTGTCCAACCGTTTTTTACCTGGCTTTCCGACCACCCTGCACTCGCGGGATTAGTCGTTCTTCTCATTGCGCTAACTGAATCACTAATCATCGTTGGCTTGATTGTTCCTGGTGCTGTTTTAATGTTTGGCGTTGGGACATTAGTGGGAACCGGTGTTCTAGGTTTTAAAGAAACTATCATCTTAGCGTTTGTTGGGGCGGTGTTGGGTGATGGTATTAGTTTTTGGGTCGGTAAGCATTATAACGAACAGTTGTCTCGCTTTTGGCCTTTTAATAAAAAACCGGAATACCTGGAGTTAGGTCGAGCATTTTTCATCAAACACGGCGGTAAAAGCATTTTCTTCGGCCGCTTTGTGGGACCAGTTCGACCCATAATCCCTGCAGTAGCTGGCATGATGGGTATGTCTTCGCGCTATTTTCTGGCGATGAACATTTTGTCCGCAATGTTGTGGGCACCGTTTTATTTAATTCCTGGAATTGTTTTCGGCAAATCAATTGCGCTGGCAGAAGTGGTTGGTGGGCGTTTGATGGTTATTTTAGTCACCATCGTTGTGTTGTTTGTTTTGCTATTCTGGATCGCCAGAAAGTTCATGCTGATTATTCTTCCGCAGGCCGAATCGGTTTTTACTACCGGATTCAATTGGGCAGCGAAACATCCTCACTTAGGACGACCGCTCTTAGCGATTTTTAGTCCGCATGTTTCTATGCGGCGTGCATTGATCACCTCCAGTAGTTTAATTTTCTTATCGTTACTCGCGCTTTATCTATTGGTATTGCAGCTATTTAATCCTGCGCAATTAGGGGTTGATGAATTTGTCCTCAATTTTTCACAGCTTGCTCAATCACCATCTCGAAACTCGTTTTTCCACCTCTTAAGTGTATGGCTTTCCTGGCCAGTTGTTGGATCTGCCTTGTTTGTGAGTGGTTTGATATTGTTAGCGATAAAAAAAGGCGTGGTTTTTCGCTATTTCTTTTTTTCTATGGCTGCGAGTTTGTTAACCGCAGTCACATTCCTGGGGCTCGCAGGTGTTCACGAAAGTCAGTTAAGGGATTTGTTGGCGCTGACCGTTGCAACGAGTTTTTTCGGTTGTTTTGCAATACTTCTCTTTTCCAAATTCAGTTTCGTCATTCGTTGGGTGGTCTATAGCCTATTTATTATTCTGCTGACATTACCCGTTGTCAGCCTCTTCTATTTTTCTCGCGCTTTGCCATCCGATGTGGTGATGGTGATTGCAACAAGTTTATTATGGGTTGGTTTCGTAAGTTTGATCTTCCAGAAGCAGTTGCTTGAGTTTGAAAGGCAGACGTTATTCGGCGTTGTGATTGTTGCGACTTTTTTCTCTGCCGGGCTAATTACGGTTGTTGTCTCTGAACCCGAGATGTATGAAACTAAGGCGGGAGTCGAAGAAATGAACTTAGTGGATTGGCAAGCGAGTGATTGGCGTAAGTTCGCTAGTTACAGAAAGGATATTTTCGGCGAAGAGAAGCAGCGTCTGAATATTCAGTGGCTGGGTGAGTTGCAAGCTATTGAGCAGACATTGATTGATGTTGGTTGGGGAAAGCCGGTAGATTTATCAACTCAGGCGATTCTCTATTATTTAAAACCAGAACCAAGCTTTACAGAACTTCCACTGATTCCTCAATCCCACATGGGTCGACAAGAGGCTTTAGTGTTATATAAAGAGACTGAGGATGTTAATGTGCGGCATGTACTTCAGTTATGGCGAAGCGGTTATTCTGTATCCGGAAAGCCGATGTGGGTGGGTTCTGTAACAACTCGGACTCTTTCTATCCAAAAAATATGGGTGCGCTTCCCTCAAATTAGCTTAGATGAATCGTTTTCTGCTAAGTTGTTACAGCTGCAATCCTCATGGCGTGTAGATAAACGTAAGAGAGCGAGTGGGCAAAATCTCTATTTGGTGAGTCATTAGTCAATCATGAAAAACAGACATCTATTTTTTCGCATGGGATTTGCGCTGAATGGCTTGAAGGTAGCGTTTCCCGCAGAAAAGAGTTTGCGCTTTCAGTTAATTGTTGCTGCTTGTGCGTTGATCGTTTTGTTTGTTGTGCAGCCTGCACTTTATTGGTGGGCAATTGTGATTGCAATGATTGCGATGGTGATGGCTGCCGAGCTGTTTAATACGGCGCTAGAAATCTTATGTGATTACGTTCAACCAGAACAGCATGAAGCGATTAAGAAGATCAAAGATATCTCTGCAGCAGCGGTATTGGTAATTAGTGTTGCTGCTGCAGTGATTGGGATTCTGTTTTTGGTGGATGCCTTTCTCAGTTAAGCGAGCTTCTTAACCTCTTCTTCACTTTCAGTCTTGTTCTTATCTTTTTTATGTTCAAGTGTCTTCTTATTTTTCTTGTCGTTTAATTCAATGGGTTTAGGTGCTGGGCTCATGTCTATGTAGCTCTCTATTTTAGCCCCTTGTGCAATTGTCAGGCTTGGTGTTGTGATGTCGCCTATCACTTGCGCTTTAGAGGCGATTTGGATGCTTTTTCGCCCGATAATGTTTCCAGTAATTATACCTTCAACGATTATGCTATCAGCAACGATATTGCCTTCCCAGACACAACTGGATGCAACGATGAGGAGATCTTCAAACGAGCCATCGCCTTTTACATTACCAGATACTTGAATAGGGCCTGGGCTGCGAATAGAGCCGGTGATTGTTGTATTGTGTGAAATTGTTAGCATAGCTGCGCCCTTGTTTTCAGTTTGTCTCTTAATGATAGAGAGTATGAGAGAGTTTGTTATTATTTTAGATAAAAAGTTTTATCTTTTTTCTTTAACTAGAACATAGTACACATTATATGCAAAAACGAGTTGGTTTTAGAGGGTTTTTTGTACTGAACCCTATTTGAAATCTAAATGGAGCATTTTGCCGTTGGTTTTGTCGGCAATTTTCTGATACTCAGCGCTGGTTTCTGGATCTGAGCGGCCCAGAGGTAATGTGAAAACCGGACTTGGAATATCAGAATAGTTTATTTTGTCGTCAGATGGTTCATCACCTACTAATACATAAGCACCTGGTGGGGGAGCGTTTCTAGCTGCTACTCTAAATGCTTTACCCATTGTCTCCAGGTTTCCACCAAATGGCGCACCGGATAGCAGGCTGTCAAACATTGTTCCCATTGTGCCGGTGTATGTTTCCGCTTCGTTATCAGAATACCAGGTGAGTGCAGATAGTGTTTTGCCTGAGCGAATAACAATAGTTCGCAGCACCGGAACGAGAAATGAGGTTAGGCCATGCATGGAGCCAGAGGCATCGATAACCAAATGCAGGTCATCACCAGGTATATCTTTGAGGCCTTTTATGAACAAGTCAAAGTCTTTGCGGCCAAAGGTTGCGGCTTCGATGATCCTAGCCATTGGGCTGCCGCCTTCAGAGATGACTGACATTTCTCCTAGATTTTTTTCCAAACGTTGTGCATCAAACTCAGCAGCCGCTAGTTTGTTTTTAAGTTCTTGGATTTCCGCTTTTAGGCGAGGAACTTCGTATTCTTGTGCAATTCGAGAGGTGATAAGAATTGTCACCATCAGGAATATGAAGGTGGCTAGCATTAGTAGCGAAACATCAGAGAAACTCTCATAGATGTTCGTATAGGAAGGACGACGCTTTTTCGACATATTTTATTTATTGTCGTTTTTTTCTTGATCTTTGGTCGCCAAATGGTCTTTGAATTGCCCCCACCAAGAGCGGTTAAGTCTGTTCATTAACGTCAGTTCCTGGCGAATTAATACGCGATAATATTTTTGCATTCGTAGCGTTTCTCTTAGTGTGTAAACACCATTGTCATCACCCGTTGTGGTGTGCAATTTTTTCACCGCTTCGTGAAAATCGTTTATTGACTCTTTTGAGTCAGTAAAGGCTTCTTTCAAGCTTTTAACTTTTTCGCCTAGTGCGTCAATTTCAACATTTAAGAAGCGAACGTCGCGTTCAACTGTGGGTTTAAAATCCGCAGATAGATGGACCATGCATGTTTTGGTAATGAAATCATGCAAGCTGCCTATGCCATTTTCCGTTATTAGCGCGAATATTCTGAGCAAAACGCCGCCAAGTACAGCACCTAATAAAGTGGTATAGAATGCTGTGCCCATGCCGCCCATGGCTTTTCTTAAGCCGGCGAGTAGTAGATCCTGGTCTTGTCCAAGTGCGTCTAATGATGCAGTTAGTCCGGTTAAGGTTAAGGTTAAACCCATAACAGTTCCGATCAAACCGAGTGTGATGAGAAGGTTACCGAGTATTTCTATAACGTGGCTACGTCGAGAAAGGCCGGAGTATTCCATTTCTAGTAGTACTTCAATATTTGGTGATTCGTTGTTGGCGGCGACTACTTTTAATGATTCATAAAATTGATTGACGGTCTTTGGTTTTTTGTTGGTTTTCTCAAGCCCCATTAGGCCTTTATTAGCTGCTAGCTCTTGCTGCTCGACAGCTTCGATGTATTCACTGGTGATTGATACGGTGAGTATAAAGCTGCTAACAACGCCAATAATAAATAACATGGTAATGATCCAAGTTATTTTACTCTCGTCGTTGCTGAGAAATTCAATAATGTCAGTATCAAGGTAGAGACCTAGGTAGATGGTAGTGGCTGCTGCTCCCCACATTAACCAAATAACAAAGGTGCGATAGGCTTTATTCATTTATCAAATTCCTGATACCGAAACATAGTTCGTGGAGTTCGTTAGGTTTTCGTGAGAGGAGTTGTGTATGAAAAACACACGAAAATCCACCTCGCATGAGTAACTCTTCTCATGACAGATAGATTTTAGTTCATACAGCCGGCAAACACCTGCTAGATGTGAAATTGAATGGAAATCTGATTTAACAAATTATCCAAATGCTTCAGACGCCCTAACATCTGAAAGCCCCTCCCAATTACTCTTTTTAACTTAAAGATCAAATTAAGTCGAGTCAAGTTAGGGATTTATTTGGGGCTTTTTGTTAATAAGCTTATTCTTTTACGTCATCTTGCTGGTCGAGACGTTGTTGTGTAGAAAGTTTTACATTGTGATTTCTTACTTCAATGATAGCGCCAGCTTTAAGTAAGCCGTGTGTTTCTGTTTCGCTTCCTAAGTTAGCAATGGCATCAGACAATGCTTTGTTTTTAGGGTCATAGGGATTAAATGCCAAATGGGTGACGCTCTGTATCGCTTCCAGCATCTCTTCACGATCATCAATTGCCGGAGGTAAAGGATATACATCTCGTTTTGTCGCTAGCATTGTTCTTCCCGGCCATTGGCTAGCAATGCGGAAGGGTTTGCTATCGTCTTCCGCAATAGCCATTAAGCTTTGTATTAGTTCATCTTCTGGGGCCAAAATGGCGTGTTTAATTGTTAATACGTGATACTTGTCTTGAAGCATAAAAAACGCACAAACAATAAACGCAATCGCAAACACAACCCCCCGTTGTCCCAAGGTGCTTTGTTTATTTTTTGATTGGTTATATTGGATGAGATGATGTGTTCCCCGGTAGATCAAAAAGGTTATGCCAATGAAGGCCCAGCTTGAATCCGGCATGATAATGCCAAGGGCGAGACATACAATGATCATTTGGCTTAACACATCTTTTGATATGTTCTTTAGATCAATCATGATAACTAGAGCAAGTAGAAGTGCTGCAATTATGCCTGGCCACCAACTGATATCAGCTTCGCTCCAAATAATTGCTCCTTGTAGAGAGGTAGCGAAAAATTCGATCGGATTTTGGAAGGCTTCGAAATTGTGCCACCCCATTCGAAGTAATAGTGCGAAGGTAATGGTGATGAATAATCCAACAAACATATGTCGAGATTTTTTTGTTGCGTGTGGATTTTTGTACCAGTTCCATGCGATGACCAGCGGGTATGCCAGCGCAATGGGATGTAGGGTTGATAGTATCGCGACCCAGAGCATCTGGGAGAAATACCAGCCACCGAAATATTTTTCATTCTTTCTATATGCGTTGTCCAACCAAACGCCAAGTGCAAAGCCCATTATTATGTAAGGGCCTGCGCTCATTGAGTCTACTTGGGTAATGAGCGCCGGTGAAACAAGTAAAAGCGCAGAGGCGATGAGCGCTGTTTCTTGGCTGGAGGTTCTTTTGGCCCATTTATATAGTAGAGACACGGCGATAAACGCAATGGTCAGGCTGAGTATTTTTGCTGCCAACAGGCTCCCTGGCCAATAAGTGCCCACAGGGATATAAAGAAGTGCGCGAAAATCAGGTAATCCAAAGACAACAATTGGATTTACAATATTGTCTGATACAGTCCACGTGAGTAGCAGGCCTTTGGCCGCCTCTTCATCTATGGCAAAAGGATTGAGTCTTACCAGATCGAGCGCAACCGCTACGGCAATCCAAATTAGTAAGGCAAGGTATCCCCAATATTTTTCCAGTAGCTCTTTTGCTTCATTCATAAGTTTTGCATTTATAGTGTCAGAGTATTTTTGAAGGTGTTGATTCTGTATATCTACAGCATTTATTTCAAGCTTTGATTCACAAAAAATGCGCACGGAGTTATTTTTTAAACAATTGAGAGTTTTAATTTTCTATTTTTAATTGTTTTTAGAATTTTGTTGATGACACATTTGCGATATGGCGATAATATTTCAATCTGATTTGTAGTTGGTTACAATTAAGCGCGATTACAAGTTGACAGTTTTTTTTAATAATGGTTGAATGACTAGTTAAGTGGTGGTTGTTAATCACCGACTTTCTGTGCTTCGGCTTTTTTAAATAACAAAGAGGGAGATGGCCGTGTTAGATACTTCATCAGTGGCGTTAATATATGTTATCTGGTTTGTTGCCACGTTCGTTCTTGCGTGGATGATGCTTAAACTAAATTCTTGATAATTTAATTATCAAATGAGTACTCTGACTAATTGTTCTCGTCTTGCTTAATATAATGCGCTAACAAAATCAGTTTCAGAGTGATCGGGATCTGGGAGGCTATTAACTGGGAGGGCTTCTTAATATGCGACGTTTTATTTCTGCCGTATCAACGGCTGCTTTGGTGGTTGGTGTTGTTGTACCATCAATTGCTTTTTCTGGCGCGATGTATCCAAAAGGTAAGGGTAACATTGCAAACGGTAAAGCTATTTTCGAAAATGGAAAAGGTTCTGTTCCTGCGTGTGGTTCGTGTCACGGTGCTGATGGCATGGGTGACGACAACATGGGGACGCCTCGTATCGCGGGTCAATTCGCTGTATTTCTAAGAAAACAGCTTGAAGATTACGCAACTGACAAACGTAAAGATACAACTATGTTTGTTATGAATGACAATGCAAAAGGCATGAGTGCACAAGATCGTACTGACGTCTCAACTTACCTTGAGTCGATCTCACCTGGCTCTAAAGGTAAAATGGCGTTTGCTGGTTCTGACTTGAAAGAGTTGGCGGCTAACGGCGTTGAAGTTGGTGCAACCAATAAAGGTAAGATACTTGTTGAGTGGGGCAAAGATACAGGCGGTCACGGAGAAACAGTTAAGCCGGTAGCGGCTTGTCGTTCATGTCATGGCTATAATGGCCGTGGTGCGCCACCTCTTTATCCGCGCATCGGTGGTCAGCGTTATGTTTACTTGGTTAATCAGCTTAAAGCATGGAGAGATGGTAGTCGTACCAATGATCCAATGAGTCAAATGCAAATTATTGCTCGCAATATGTCTGATGAAGATATCAAGAATGCTGCTGCATACTTGACTACTGCTTCTGATTATTCAGACGGTAACTTCTTTACTCCTTACGACTAATTAAATTTAGAAATAAGGTGCCAAAAAAAAGGCGGGTTTTCACCCGCCTTTTTTTATTCCTTATCTTTTTAATAAATTATTATTATGTATAATCGATTGTTGATTTTATTTTAGGTTTTGGTGAAGCATGAAAAAGTCTCAACCACTCAAGCCGGGTGAAAAGATTTTACTTATTATATTTGGCGTGTTCTTTCTATTGGCGATGATAGCGTATGTAATTCTTGAGTCTGTTCGTTTGAATTCAGAAGAACCGTTGTTTAAGCAGACTACACATTTTAATTTTAGTGAAGAGGGTAAGCTAGGTTCTTCGCTATATCAGAAAGCTCGTTGTAATTCGTGTCATAGGGCACTTCGTATGGGAACAAGCATGGGGTTGTCGCTTGACGGTATAGGGTCGAAAAGAAGTGTTGAGTGGCTGGAGGCGTTTATCGCAAATCCTGAAGGCACTTATGAATACAAAACATTGGATCATGGGCCTCCACCAAAAGAGGCTGCATATGCGATGCGCTTACCCAAAGAAGATAGGCGTTTGATCGCAATTTTCTTGTCTGAGCTTCGCGCGGATGCGGGTTCCTCTGTTGCGAAAGTCCCTCCGCCGGAGCATTCCGAATTTATCGATGGTATGGTTAAAGCGTGGGCTCCCAAAGAATGGAGTGAAAAATATACCGATATTCGCGATCGGAAGCCTGAAGAGGTGAATGAAGTGGAGACTCAACAAGAGGTGGAGCAGTAATGAGTAGTCAGTTAACTGAGTCTTGGTGTCATGAAAAAGAACTGGTTTATAGAAAATACACGTTATGGTTTATCTATGCATGCATTATCTATAGCTTGATTGGTTTTTCATGGGGCGCAATTATGGGTGGAATTTCTGAATTGCGGCATTTCGTGGATCATCGCCTTCATGGAGACCTTATTGTCCGTGGGCATACTCATATCAACTTGCTGGGTTGGGTGGAAATGGCGATTTTCGGTGCGGTTTATTATGTTATACCTCGCCTAGTAAATCGCCCGATTTATAGTTTACGCTTGGTGATTGTTCATTTTTGGATTCATAATATTGGTTTGATAGGTATGGTGGTATTTTTTGTCATGGCTGGAGTGATGGGTGGTATGGCAAGCGTGCACTCGTCTCCTGCTGAGGTGGAAATTATTGTTAAGCCGCTGTTGGCAACCATGGGGATTTTTGGAACGTTGGTGCTGCTGGCTAATTGTATATGGGCCTATAATCTGTTTCATACCTGCAAGGGTTGGGAGAAAAATTATGATTCATAAGCTAAAGTTTTTTATGGCTGCGATGGTTGCAACTATTCTAGTTGGTTGTAACGTTATTGAGCCTCCTGAAGGTACGCTGCAAGTTGGTGTGCAGGCGCCTTTAGTCAAAACTAAGACGCTTGATGATGTTGACGGTGATATGTCTCGATTAACCACCTACCGCTATCCTGATGAAAGGATGTATCAATACTCAATTGATGAGGCGCTAAAGCTTGGTAAGACTGTTCTTGTTGAATTTGCAACACCTGGTCATTGTACAGTTTGCGATAAGCAGTTGCAGATGCTAAAAGCAATGATCGCAAAGTATGGTGATGATGTGGTGTTTCTGCATATGGATCAGTACAAAAATCCTCAAGCGTTTATTTCATTTAAAGTGCGCGGTGATCCGTGGACTTTCATTGTAGATAAGGAAGGCGTTGTGCAGTGGAAGCAGTCTGGTCGGGTGCTTTATGGGGAGCTCGATTATAATCTTGGTCGTGTTGTGGATATGCAAAAAGGTTAGGTTTTAAAAATGGCACAGAATGTTGAATATGAACTTATTCAAGATAAAAAAGGGGTGATGTGGGATTTGATGTTATATATTCCGACACTCATTGCGCTATCGATAGTTGCGTCAAAACTTTGGTTTAATGGTGATGAAGGTATTGTTTACCTGCTTGTTTTTTTGATCACCTTTGTTTTTTTTATTGCATTTAATCGCATAGCTAAAACCAGATTGATGCTTTTACCATCTGCGCCAATTTCTTTTTCTGTTTCGAAAAAACGCATAAGTGTTACACAGCGTAATGGTAATACAATCGATTTAGTAAAGGACGTTCGTTTTTTTACTGATTTTGCGGGGAAAAGTTTTGGTCTGACTGGTGTTGATCTCGGCGGCAACAAGCAGCAATATGTTTTTCATAAAGGTCAGTTTGCGAGCGAGTCGGAGTTTAATGACTCAAAAGCACAGCTCCGGATTTTTAAATAAATTTTATCGTAGAGCTGTTGGAAAAAAGGGCTTAATCATTTAAGCCCTTTTCTTTTTTTAACAATGTCCACGCCTAATGCCGTTAGTCCTAACGCCCAAAAAATTGTAACGCCCACTGTGATGTTAAATTTTGTTTCGTCGCTTACAAAGCCATCCAGAAACATGTGCGGTACATATGAAATCATCAGCAGAGAACTGGTTGCGATTAGTAGATAGATAAAAATTTCTCTTTTCATAAAGTGCTGCTCTATTTTGATTTGATTGGTTGATCATTTTAAAGAAATTTTTATTGCAAAAGAAGCGTGCGGTAAAGTTTTTAGCGCCTTTTTGGTTAAATAATAAACCGGTTTATTATTCTTTTAACTGAAATTTTCTTTACTCAATTATTGTAAAATAATTTTGCTGCAGAGCCCGTTAACTTTTTTTACATTTATCTTGACCTTAAGATGTTGGTATGTCACGATTTCAGGGTTTCTGTAGGTTTCAATCTTGCCGGACAGCAAATTTCAATTTGTTGGAAGGTTTTGAGAAGAAGCTTCGGGTTGTGAGTTTTAACTCGCTTTGGAGGGAAAATATGAAAAACAAACTAACTTTAGGTAAAACGTTTTTTGTTCTTCTTGTAGCAGCATTTACAACAGGAATGGGAAACGGTAGCGTGTTCGGCGCTGCAGTAATGTGTGCGGTTGGTAGAGGCCCTTACGAAAGTTGGGGTGGTTGGGGAATGGAAGCATTTGATCCCTCAACTTTCTCTGGATTTGTTGATTGGATGATGCTTGTGTTTGGTTTAGCCTTCGCAATTATTACTGGTCTAGCTATGGGTAAACATGGCGAAATCGAATCTCGTGGCGACAACACTGGCTGGTAAGTCGATTGTATGTAAAGGGGGATAATTATGGCTACATTTGCAGGAGCATGCGGAATCTTATTGGCATTCTCAAGTATGTGGTTTTCTTGGTACATAATGAATAAGATGAAAGAATGATTTTTGAGTCTTTTTCTGGGGTTAAATATAAACTGGGAGGTGAATTTTCATGCTAATGAAATATCTCTTCGCCAAAAATGATGAGATTCCTGCAGGTTCGGCGACGATCTTTTTTGGTTTTTCTTCAATTTTTTGGTTTGTTGTGGGAACAGGTCTAGGTTCCTTTAATGCTGCAAAGCTTGCATTTCCAGACTGGGTAACCGGTACTGAATTATTTGCTTTTGGCCACATGCGTCAAGTACACGTACTTGCTGTAATCGTTGGTTGGATCTCTATGGCGTTTGGTATGACAATGATGTACATGACGCCTGCTTTGGGTAACACCAAGTTGTGGTCTGAAAAACTAGGTCTGTGGACTGTATTCCTATGGAATGTTGGTCTATCTCTTGGTTTGATCCTTTTGTGGATGGGTATTACAGCTGGTCGTGAGTATTCTGACTTGATCTGGCCTATCGATTTAGTAGTTGTTTTCGGTGTGTTGCTACCTCTTGGTATCAACGTATGGATGACAATTGCTCATCGTAAAACTCAAGGTATCTACATCACTAACTGGTTCTTTGGTGCATGTATCTTCATGGTAATGATTGTATTCTTGGTGGGTAACTCTCCTGAGTTATTTAACTTGACTGGTCTTACTGAAGCTTACTTGACGTTTTGGTTTGCGCATAATGTATTAGGATTGTGGATTACACCAGTTGCTGCGGCGATTGCTTACTACACTATTCCTAAGCTTACTGGTAATCCATTATATTCTCATAGAATAGGTCACTTGCACTTCTGGGCTATCATTGCGTTCTACTCAACTCCTGCTTCTCATCACTTGATGTCAGCTCCACTACCAGAGTGGTTGAAATCTTTCGCATCTGTAGAAGGTGTATTGATTCTGATCCCTGCGGTAGCTTTCGTTGCTAACATCTTGTTGACTATGAAAGGTAAGTGGACAATGTTTGTAGAGAACGTTGAAACTAAGTTCTCTATCACTGGTGTTCTTCTAGCAATTCCATTAAACATGCAAGGTGGTTTCCAACAAACTCGTGCTATCAACTGGTATGTTCACGGGACAGGTTGGATTGTGGCTCACGCTCACTTGGCATTGTTAGGTATGTCTAGCTTCTTGGAAGCAGCTGCTGTTTACTTCGGTTTACAAGCAATGCTTCGCAGAAAACTCTACTCACTAACATTGGCTAACTTGCACTACTGGTTCTTCATTATCGGTTTCTGTGTCTACTGGATCTCTATGACTATTGCTGGTCTTATCCAAGGTGCAGGTAAAATCTACGAAGTACCTTACATCGACGTTGTGGTTGCAGAGCATCCATATATGATCGCTCGATGGGCTGGTGGTACTATGGTATTTACTGGTAATGTGATTTGGTTATACAACATGTGGATGACAGCTCGTGAAGGTACAATTGTTCCTTCTGGTCGTTACGCACATGAGTTGGCTTACGAACGTTAATCGATTGTAAGTTATCCGCTCTTCTCCGGGTGAGTTAAGTTTGATCCCCGGAGAGGTTTGAATGGTTAGGGAGGAGGAATACAAGTGGGCTTTAGACAACACAGATTGGGTTCTGCGGCCATTGGTTTAATGTTTGGTTTTTCTATGTGTATCACACTGTTTGGTCCATCAGAAGGTTTTCGCTCAGGTGTTTCAACTTGGGTTGGATTGGACAAACAATTATCATTAGGTCGAGTAATTGGTTTCAGTTACGAAGATCCATTGGTTACTGGTGAGGGTAAACCTGTTACTGTCGTTTTGGATAAAGATCCAAAAACAGGTGAGGTTTATGATCCACCAATTCGTGCATACGTATACGAGCCTGGTATCAAGTTTTCACCTGGTGTAAACCACAACGAATTACTTGGTCCTGGTGTAGAAGAGTTAAGTGTTAATACTGGTAAAATTGGCCAAGCTGATATAGCTAACGGTGCGGTATTTACAATTGCACAAGGTGAGTTCAACGGTGAAGAAGTTGACTACATTGTTAACCAAACAGCGGTTAACGGATGGCAACCTTCAGCTGTATTAAAAGCAGCTGGTGATGAAAATCATCGTTATGTTGGTAAAGGTAAAACTATCTTTATCACAGAAGGTTGTTGGTGGTGTCATACGCTACTTCCTGAGCAAACTCAGGATTGGCAATTCTTCGGTGCACCTCCGTTCTTGGGTGACATGAATGGTGAAATGCCAACAGCTTTTGGTTCTGACCGTAAAGCGCCAGACCTTTTGCATGTTGCATCTCGTAATTCATCACGGGAATGGATGACTATGCACTTTTTCAATCCTAGATTGGTGCAACCTAATTCGATCATGCCACGTTACGATTATCTATGGGGCAAAACCGATATTAACGGTAAATCTATAGACTTCGATAAATGGCGTGCGGATTACACTGCATATGTGCATGGTGAGAGTGTTTATCCACCTGAAGTCCCCGAGCCAGCAAGAGACTCTGAAGTTAGAGCTCTTATGGATTGGGTTTTGACGAGCTTGCGTTAAGGGAGGAAGATTAAATGGCTTGGAAGTTTGATCAACCGTTATACTGCTTATCCGATGAGCAAGAGCAAAAAGAAGCGCTTGAGCTTTGGGAAAAAGAAAAGCATGGTGGTCTTAGTGAAGGTAATAATCGTTTACCTTTGCCAATGACATTTTTGATTGCCTTGATTATTTTGACTGCGTTCATGATTACGATGCCTATTTGGGGTCAACGTCCGACTGCTGCAATTTATGAAGGTATTGTTAACAACATGGACTCAGCAGAAGTTCAACGCTTGGCAACTGGTGAAGAGAAAATTGACTTTCTTTTCCAACAAGCAATGGCTACTGCTGATTCACGTCTGAAAGGTGATTTAGAGCGTCATCCATTAGCATGGGATGATCTTCTAAATATTGCTCCTGGTATCAAAGAAGCTGCATCAAGTGGTAAATACCCATTGGCTTACTACAATGTATTAGGCGATAAAATCAGCCTAGCTAACTTTGAGGGTGCGAAGGACGAGAATGGTGTAATTCAACGTGTTCAGCCATGGTTTGATGTTGGTTACGCTATCGATTTATTCTACGTATCTTACTTCATTATATTCATGGTTATCGTGGTTAAGCAATTACCGCATTATTCACGTAAACCAGATATGAGTAAAGGGGCATAAACATGATCGATTTAGACTATGGTCCAGGTGTATTTGCTTTGTGGATTGCTGTTACAGTGATTTGTCCATTAATCTACGGTTTGTTTTTCGTAGATGCTCATTGGAGAAAGCATCAGCAGGATAATGATAACGACGACGTATTTAATTAAACGTTTAGTTACATTACTTGCATCAAAAAGGCCGCTCTTTTATAGAGCGGCCTTTTATTTTGTAGTAGACTAGTCAGGTTTATGTAATCTAAGTTGCAAATCTGATTTGTATTTGTTGTGTAATGTAGAGTTTTATCTGGAAAGGATATGTCTGATATTTTGTTAGATTTTATACTCACTTTATTACCATTATTAAATATAGAAAGTGTGAGTATTGCTGCTGAAAGCGGTGCCGTATTCGGTATCGATATGAGTATTGAAAGTTTGCGTGCCAGGGAATTTAGTATTTACATATTCTGGTTCTTAATTCTTTCTTTGATTCTTTTTTGTTACATTATTTATCTCTATTTACCTAAGAAGTTATCACACCTTAAAACAGGTGAAAAAATCATGTTTGGTGCCCTGATTATGGGAGTGATTTTGGCGGTAATTATGGGATATGTTCAGTTAATTGAAGGATTTCTCCTTTAAAGTGAGGCGGTTAAATGGCGGATTTTATTGAAAATTTACCTGATGGGTGGACAATTTATCTATGGTTAGTTGTTGCAGCGTTTATTCTGGTTGCGGCAGCTTTTATGCTGAGATGGGCGGCAAAAAATGAACAATTTAATGAGGACATCAAATACGTAATTTTTGATCACGACGATGAAGATAAAATGGAGCCTGACGAGTTCAAAAAGCACAAGGAAGTTATGGAAGAGCAAACGAAATCTAGGAAAGAATTCAAAAAGAAACAGCAGCAGGATAGAAGAAGTTAATAATGCGCAAAGGTGAAAAGCTGATAATAGGTTTGATGGCTGCCTCGGTGGCTTTGTTGGTGGTTGTAAAGGTCATTAACAAAGAGGACGTGACAGAAGAAGATCCGGGTATCCCATTTTATTCTACAGCTTCGCAGGAAGTTACCTCTGCCGCGTCAAGAATAATTAGACATAACAAATGTAAAGAGTGTCATAGCTTGTGGGCTACTAGAGATATGACTATATCTGTTCCTGCTCCTGCCCTAGATGGTATGGGGATGTTTCGGGATGAAGAGTGGCTTTACAATTATTTTTCGGCAGAAAATCCTCAGAAGATGTTGGAAACCAGGCTTAAACCTCAATATCGTATGCCCTCGTTCTCATACTTAAGTGAACAAGAGCGACGAAATTTGGCAAATTATATTGCGAGTTTAAAGGTCGAGGATTGGTATTTGGAAGAGACTAAGAAAGCCAGATACGAAAAACTAACAGGCAAAGACTATGATTAATTTTCCGAGAAAGGTGAACTATAAATATTTAACGTTAGATATTTTATGGGGTACATTTGCGTTAGCTGTTGGTTCAGCAATTGTGTACTTTGGAGATCGCCTTCTCAATGTTAGTTTGGAAATCTATTTTGGCATTTCTACCTTTAGCCCCATCTGGGTGCTTGATCTTATTTTTGTTCCATTGGTTGCAGGTTATGTAGTTTCTTTGATTTATGGTCTGGGTGGAAAGATGTTGGCTCATTTTGCGCCGCTTTTCGTCAGAATATTCGGCTACTACAGTCTAGATCCGTCGACTTTTCCTGACGGTGTAACGCTGCTTCCAGTGGGATATTGGATATTAATAATTATCGTGTCTATGGAGGCCGCAGCGGCAGGTGGACTCATTGGTGAGTACACGGTTAAAAAAACGTATGGAAGACGCCCCAAACATTTAATCCATAAGCGTTACCAGTTAAAGAACGCAGAAGATACTGAATAAGTAGTTACTCAATGAAAAATCCTGTAAGAAAAAAGACCGCTCTTTCTGACGAGCAGTTAGCGGTAAGAAAACGTTATATCGGGGCCACGTTTGTAACCTGCATGGTTGCTGCCCTTGTATTTGGTTCTATTCATGTGGTGCAAATTGGCTCAAAGAGAATGGATGAGATGCGTGCGCAAGCAGGCTACGATCTTAAAGACGAAGACAAGAAGATTCGTGCGGCAGGTGAAGATCTTTTTAGAAACGTTTTACACGAACGTGGTGTTTCTCATACGATTACCTATACCGTTGAAGAGATTAGTGGTCTTTTGCCAATTATAGAATGGCAACGATTAGAAATGATGGTCGAAGTCCCTGAAGGTGAATTCATAATGGGAACCGACAATAAGAAAACCGATTCTCAAAATCGACCTGCACATAAAAGGTCCTTAGATACTTATTATATCGATAAATACCCCGTAACCAATGCACAATATGGCCGATTTGTGGCAGGGACAGGCCATAGAACGCCTATAAATTGGTCGAAAGGAAAGTTCGTTCCTGGAAAAGTCTTTCATCCAGTAACTATGGTTTCCTGGTTTGATGCAAGGGACTATTGCGAATGGGCTGGTAAGCGTTTGCCCACAGAAGCTGAATGGGAAAAAGCTGCTCGCGGTACTGACGAAAGGCGGTGGCCGTGGGGTGATGTTATGGATACCAAATTACTCAACACATATTACAACGTTGGCTCTACAACGCCGGTTGGGATGTATGAAGGTGGCGCCAGTCCATACGGAGCGTTGGATATGGCGGGTAATGTTGCACAATGGATTGCCGATGACTTTGATCCATATAGCGAAACGGATGCATCACAAGAAATTTTTAAAGCAAAAATGCCTGTTGTATCAAAAGATAAGAAGAATCGTGATAAGAAGGTTGCAGATTTCGTGGAAACAGAGCTTAAGTATAAAGTCATGCGTGGTGGTTCCTGGAAAGGCGATCCCTTTTCAACGTCTTCATTCCACAGGAATTATTCTTGGCCCAACTTAACATCAGACTTTTACGGGTTTCGCTGCGTTAAAGATAGTGAGCCACTAAATACGGAGGTAGCTAGTAATGAATCTAGTAATGGTTAAACTTTTTTCTTTTCTATTAGTATTGCTCTTTTCAGGAAACGCTCTAGCTGCTACAGATAGCTATCGCTGGTTGCATGTAACTATCGATACGCCTTGGGCAATATTCATATTTTTGTTACCAATGGTGTTGTTGCCCGCAGTATTAATGGCTTTTCTCTATTGGAAATATTCAGGTACTAAAAGTAAGACGCCTGGCACCAAAACTGATTAATTAGGAGTGATTGTTTGTGTTTGGGTTAAAGCGCTTTTCTAAATTAACAATTTTATTTTTTTTACCCCTATATTTATTTCTTAATTCAGCTGTTTACGCTAACGAACGTGCGGATGTATTGAGTTCTTTTCATGGTTCAGCTCGCGGTGAGCTAATTGAATCGTATGACGAACAGAAGTTTCAGCATGAAGTTATGTTCTACATGGGAGCAGCACTTCTTTTATTTGTCTTCCTTACTGCGGGTTTTGGTATCGCGATGGTGCTGAAAGGCAAAGAGGTGTTTGTTCAGCATATGATTTGCGCAGGAATTACTGTTTTTCTCGCAGTAGCACACTCCGTAGTTGCAATTGTCTGGTTTTTTCCTTTTAAATAAATACATTTACATCTATCCATGTCAGATACTGTGCAGAAAAATACGGATGTCTGGCATTGGATAGTTTGTGCTATCTATTTTTTCGCGGGTATAACCGCACTTGGTTACGAAGTATTATGGGCGAGAATGCTATCCAATATATTTGGTGTCAGCATATTCGGAATTGTCGTAACTGTTGCTGCATTTATGGCAGGACTAGGGGCGGGTAGTCTCCTCGGTTCCAAATTAGTTACAAGAGTAGAGGCGCCTTTGCTGGTATTTGCTGTTCTCGAATGCGCAGTTGCAATATTTGCATTCTTCTTACCTCAGATATTTTCAAGTTTAGATATCTATATTCAAAACTTTTCTAGCGACTCCAGCTATTCCACTTGGGTTTTTATCCAATCGCTATTTACCTTTGTAGTTATGTTTATACCTGCTCTGTTGTTGGGAGTCGGGTTTCCGATGATTCTTAGTGTCTTAAAATCTTCAAATATTGAAATCGGCCTTATTTATGGCATTAATACATTAGGTGGAGTGCTTGGCTGTTTAATTCCTCTAATGCTTTTACCTTCACTCGGATGGACAGATTCGTTACATGCGTTTGTTTATTTGGGTGCTTCGGTAGTTGTTCTTTCCCTGTTTATTGTTTTTACTCAAAAACCATCTGCCTCAACAACGAATCAAGGAGCTAAAAAATCTAGCCCAAGATTAAATATGCTGCTCGCGTATTCAGCTGTTGGAGCGGGTTCAATAATGCTTCAAATTGTTTGGACTCGTTTATTTGGAATGGTCTTACTCCGTACCGAGTACGTTATGGCGATCATTCTGGCTTCGTTTCTAATGGGGATTGGTTTTGGGAGTGTATTGGCGGCGAAGTTTAAATCTATCAATATTATTTTCTTTCTTGCGGTTGCGGTTGCAATAAGTTCGCTTGCGAGTGTCTATCTATTGCCTGCTATATCGGCTTGGGCTGAAACAATGCAGTATTCATCGCTGACAATGTCAATGCTTTTGCAAGGTTTAGTAATCTGTATTTTTACTTTGCCGGCAACGTTAGCGTTTGGAGCATGGCTGCCTGTGATAACGTCACAATTTTCGGAAAAAGAAGATGCTGGTGCCAAAATATATGGATTTAATGCGATAGGTGCTGCTGTAGGTGGCTTGATTTCTGGATTTGTTATTCTGCCGTTGCTCGGTTCTACTGCGGTTATTTTTGTAGCAACATTGTTGATTTTAATCGCGAGCCTCTATTGGATAGATAATAACTATCAAAAAATCTTACCTGTTGTGTTTGTCGGTTTGTTCATACCTGTTTTTGCTTTTCCGCCTGTTAGCCAGCTTTTACCTAGTTCTCAACAAGACTCTAAAGATTTGAGCTTTTATGAAGATGCGGTTTCTTTAACGCATGTCATTGAGGATTCTTCCGGACAGCGTTTGTTGCTTGCAGATTTGCAGCGTATGGATGCTTCGACAGATCCTACTGCGGTTACTGTACAAAAAAATCAATCCAGATTGCCTCTGTTATTACATCCAAATCCTGAGTCGGTGCTCTTTTTGGGATTGGGGACAGGAATTACAGCCGCAGGGTCCTTACCTTACGCTGAGTTACAACGTACTGCTGTGGAATTGTCGAAAGGTGCAATTGATGCATCGGCGGAGTGGTTTGCTCCAATTAATTTATCGATACATGAAAAAACTGAAATTGTGCACGACGATGCGCGTCGCTTTCTGAAGAGTACCGAGTCGCAATTCGATGTCATTGTCGGTGATCTATTTCACCCCGATTTAGTAGGGAGGAGTGCTCTACTTTCGTTACAACAATTTGAAAGGGCTAAAATACGATTAAAGCAAGATGGTTTGTTTGTGCAGTGGGTTGCCTTGAATCAGTTTGATTTAAGCACGCTAAAAGTTGTTCTTTCGACGTTCAATACAATATTTCCTAATGCAGTTTTATACCTGGATGGGTTTCGCTTAGCCATGGTTGGTTATAACGGCCAAGCCCACGGATTGGCAGCTATGAAGAGTAGTGTATCCCCGCTCAGCTCGAAACAGCTAGACGATATTACCGGAAAAGAAGGTCTCTTCACTTGGGTATCTCGTTATTGGGGGAAAATTGAGGAGATCGGCGGTCGGGTCCAAGATGAATGGGCGCCTGTTATTGAATTTCAACTACCTAAAGCTAAGTTTAATCGCCAGATTGATTTAGTTGCACTATTGAATTATTTGCAAAAAAATAGACCAAGTGTGGATCAGGCCATAATAGAACTGGGTGTTACAAAAGATGATGTCGAAAACTTTGTGAACTCATATAAAGCGAACGAGCTCTATTACGAAAGTTGGATATCCATTTTTGCCGGTAAGCAGCTAGAGGGCGAGCGTTTGCTTATGCAAGCGTATGAACTTAATAAAAAGGATCAGTGGGTAGGTTTTGGAATTGCTGATTCGATGTTTAGTTCTTTAGAGCACGCAAAAACGCAAGGTATTGATGAGTTATCAGCGTTGAAAAGAATATTATCAATCAGAGCGGATCATATCGATGCTCTTAAAGCCCTGCTTAGAATAAGTGAGGAGAAAGGGTTTGATGCGCAGACTGCAGCGTTAAAAGTAATGTTGAAAGAGTTGTCGCCTTTGGATAAGGATCTTATTTGATTGAGATAGATATGGATGAATTTCAGACATAAAAAAAGCCCCTGCGGGGCTTTTTTTATCAAAGGTGAGTAAAAAATTACTCGCCTTTGTTTCTTCGCTCAATTACATCAGTAAACGCTGCATTTGACATCATGTAAGCACCAACGATGATGAAGCCGAATACGATGATTGGAACTAGAATGTTTATTCCTATATCAGTTACCATGAAAAATCCCCCTCGATTTACTAAAAACTTGCTGCAATTCATTTATACTAGATTTGCAACACCTTTTCCCAGAAAAAGCGTAGCAAAGACTATATCTAATCATTTTAATGAACACAAGTCTTTTCAGTGAGTTTTCTCATCTAATCTGGTAAGCTTTCGGTATGAAAATAAACGATTCTCTTTCTAAAATCCCTGTTGTAACCGAGGGTATGACTAAGCCGGGTAACTTAGATTTAAAACGGAAGTTGTCCAAAGCAATAGTCATCGTTGTTTTGTTGTTAATCCCTATTTTAGGGATCTTTCGCATCGACGTCTCTTCTGGTTTTGTTATCCTCGATAAGCAAGTCTGGTTTTCCGATTTCTATATTGTTTTTGGTTTTTGGCTAGCTTTGGCTTGTACCTTTATTATGTTTTATTCCACTGTAGGTACGGCTTTCTGCGGTTGGGTTTGCCCACAAAATACATTCTCCAATCTAATGGATACAGTTACACAAAAATTGCTAGGTAAACGAGCGGTTATCGATTGGGAAGGCAGTAATTCAAAGGTTGCCAACAAAAAGAATAAGCCGCTTAACTGGTTGCTACTAATTATACAAATATTTGCCGCTTCGCTAGTGCTGGCATTACTGCCTCTAATCTATTTTATTCCTCCAAGCGCAATTTGGGCCTTTGTTACTTTTCAGCCTCATGAATCAATCGGTTTTTCCCTTTATTGGATCTACTTTGTATTCGTTTTTATGACGGCTATTAATTTGGGCGTAGTACGCCACCATTTTTGTCGTTATATGTGTGTTTACCGCATGTGGCAGTTTCTTTTTAAAACCTCGGATACCTTGCATATCGATTATGATGAAACGCGCAAAGCCGATTGCGAAAAGTGTAACTATTGCCAAACGGTTTGCATGGTGGATATTGATCCTCGTAATACAAGTACGTTTGATAGTTGTACCAACTGCGGGGCGTGTATAGCTGCGTGTCATCAGATTCACGAAAAACAGAATAAACCAGGTTTGTTGAAGTTCAAATTTGGTAAACGTAGAGCTAAAGAAGTGCTTTCGCAACGTTCAATATCTAGTCTTCCGCAGCGTGCTCGTATTGTTTTGCCCGTTATGGCACTGGGAATTGGAATGTATGTTTGGGGGTTAATCAATTATGAGCCCTTCCATCTCGCAGTATATAAAGCAGAAAAGAATCACGGTGATCAGATAGACGAATATCGCATTAATATAGCGAACAAACTTTATGAACCCGGTAGTGTGAAGATAGAAGTTTTGGGGCTTGAAGAAAATGCTTATACTTTAATGCAGAGTGAATACAAGCTCGACGAAACCGAGCGCTTTGATACCTCTATTAAGGTGAACGACAATTTAGCACCTGGCCTGCATAGTTTTGTTGTGGTTGCTTCTTCTGAAGAGCGAGGCTGGGAAAAGCGCATTCGCATGCAGCATTTTGTAAAACGTGGATAGGACTAATGAGCAAAGAAGACGATTCAAAGAAAATTCCTGATTCGGTTAAAGAGACTGAGTGGGGGGAAAAGTCAGCCGATAATTTTGGCTATGCGAATGAAGATGAGCGAAAAGACAAGCGTGGTCTGGAAGACTGGGAAATGGTCAATTCTATGGAACATTCAGACGTCGGTATTCCTTATTGGTTTATCGCCATATTTTTTGTGTTATTGATTGTCGCCATTGGTTTGACATTCCCATTCTGGGGTAATCGCCCAGGTTACGAGCGTCCCTGGTTTGATTGGGGAATACCTTTGGGAGTTGCTTGGGTTGTTGTGATGAGTTTTATTATTTATTACTTTGTCGATTTGCGGCATCAGCTTGCTGAACGCAAAGAGAAGAAGTTAAAAGATAGTGGTAATGAAAAGGTGGAAAATGAAAAGTAAGTTTTATTTCTCCCTTTTATCATCACTATTGCTGCTTTTTTTGTTATCAGCTTGTGAAAATAAAAGCAGTGTCTCTGTAGCTGAGGCAATTCCCGATTTAGAAAGCACCGGTGGTAAGGTCTTTAAAGAGTTTTGCAGTGCATGTCATGGTTTGCCTTCACCAAAAACGCATAAAGCCGATGAATGGCCTAATGTTATTGAGCGAATGCAAGTTCATCGCGTCAAAAATGCGTATCTTCCGCTGACGGATGATGAAAAAAGAGAACTCGTTGGTTATTTACAAAAACACTCTGAAGGATAAGATGAAAAAAATTTTTGCTGTTATAACGATTTGTTTGCTGATTGTTTCGTGTGGTGGGGATGTCCCAAAATCTGATGTTAAGCAGTGGAAAGATTATGACTTTCATGTTGAATCTCGGCCTCCTATTGTTGAGGTAGGGATGAATGAGCTGCTTTTCTTAGGTAACTATAAAAAACGAGGACGAGCAGATAGTTTGATTGTTTACTATCGCATGGGCGAGGACGGAAAGTGGGTTCAAGCTATGCAAGATGGTCTTACCGGTGTTTATCGTCGAGCGATGATGGTGAAAGATCCAACTTCTGATGTACTTCATGTACATGTCAGGGAGAAAGGTGAAGAGATCAAAGATAAGGGTGAAATCTTTTTTACTTTTTCGATGAACTTCGCTAAGAATTCCCCACCCGAAAATTAGTTTTTAGTCAGGGTGATAAAGCCTTTGAGTGTATTTTGATCGTTTTGTCATCTTGATTTTGTCCGATTCATTTCTTTTGTTTTTGCCCAGAAAAATCGTGAAATTCTGATTGTATATTGGATTGATGATTTTTATCAAAACAGTCACAAAAATTGCTTTGTTTTTTACGCTATGCAGGCAGGCCACTGGCTATGCTTGATAGTGTCGTGAATTAAGCAAAAGCAGTTGTCCCGTGATTTATCACGCAATTACTTGATTTTCTCAGTATTGAGATGGTTTTGTATTGTTAGCCAAGTGAATGCAGGATTCATCGATAGGCTAATTGTGCAGCTGTTTTCTTGGCAAAAAATAACTGATATTGTTTTCGGTACTCAGTAATAAAAAGATCGAGTTGATCTGAATCAAAGTGTTACGGAGAAAAAACGTATGCGTACCATTATGGTAATGAATTCCAAGGGTGGAAGTGGGAAAACGACGATAGCGACAAATCTTGCCGGGCATTATGCGTCGGATGACACCAATGTGGTCTTAAAAGACTACGATCCCCAGGGTTCGAGTTCAGAATGGTTGAAGCAGCGCCCCTATGCGTTACCGACTATTCACAACTTATCTGCTTTTAAGTCATCGTCATTACACGTAACGCGCTCTTGGCAATTAAGGTTGCCAGCACATACTGAGCGATTAATCATCGATACACCTGCGGGTGTTGATTTGCCACGATTTATGAGTATTGTTCGTACAGCTGATTGTATCGTTATTCCCGTATCACCTTCGTCTATCGATGTTCGAGCTACAGTTATGTTTATTCATGAGTTGAAAAAACAGCTCAAGCTCAATCCGTGTAAGGCAGAAGTGGGTATTGTTGTTAATCGAGCGGATATTCATTCAAGTGCATATCAATCCTTAAGCCGACTATTAAGTAATCTAGATCTTGTTCATGTAGCGACGCTTTCTCAAAACGAAAACTATATTAGGGCGGCAGAGCGGGGAGTCAGTTTATTAGAACTGGATCACCAAATGGTTGATAAAGATAAGCAAGAGTGGGCACCGCTAATTCAGTGGTTAGATGGCGCTGCGGCGCCGGGAGTTAAAATAAATAATTCTCGATTTAGTTATTCAAACACTCGGGCCGTTGCTTCCTAATTCTTTATCCGCCTAGAAATAAATCATACGCGGGGTTATCCGTCTCATCCCAGTAGGGGTATTCTAGTTCCTCAAGAAAAGTATTAAATTCAGCATGCTCATTGGGTGGTACTTGTACACCGACTAATATGCGGCCATAAGCAGCACCATGATTTCTGTAGTGGAATAGACTAATGTTCCAGCGTAAATTCATATTAGTTAGAAATCGTAATAGCGCGCCTGGGCGTTCTGGGAATATAAATCGATAGATTAATTCGTTTTCAACTTTGTTGTTAGCACGCCCACCTACCATATAACGTACGTGAGATTTAGCCATCTCATTATTTGTTAAATTCAAGACACGATAGTCGTGATCTTCTAAACGCTCTAATAATCCTTCATGCTCAAGATCAGTGCTTTTGAGTTGGATACCCGCAAAAACGTGCGCATCTGTATTATCTGAATAACGATAGTTAAATTCAGTAATGCTGCGTTGGCCGATTGCATGGCAAAACTTACGAAAGCTGCCTGGACGTTCCGGTATCGTAACGGCCAATAGAGTCTCTTTATTCTCGCCAAGCTCTGCGCGTTCAGAAACATAGCGCAGTCGATCAAAATTCATGTTTGCGCCACTGTCTATGGCAATTAAAGTTCTACCCGTGAGTTTGTTTTCTGTTGCGTATTTTTTTAGGCCTGCAACAGCTAATGCGCCCGCTGGTTCGCATATGGCGCGAGTGTCATCGAATATATCTTTTATTGCGGCGCAGATTTCGTCCGTGCTTGCCAATATGACATCGTCGATCTGATCTTTAACGATACGGAAAGGCTCTTCACCAATTTGGCGTACCGCAACACCATCTGCAAATATGCCAACCTGGTCTAGCGTTACCCTGCTTTTTGCTTTCATTGCTTCATATAAGCACCCCGCATCAGCAGGTTCTACACCAATAATTTTGATGTCTGGGCGTATGCGCTTGACAAATTCGGTGATTCCCGCGATTAGCCCGCCTCCACCAACAGGTACAAAAATGGCGTCGATATCGCCTGGGTGTTGTTTTAAAATTTCCATAGCAACCGTACCCTGCCCTGCGATAACTTCAGGATCATCATAGGGGTGGATGAAAGTCATTTGATTTTCTTTGGCTAGTGCTATTGCATGTTGATAAGCTTCATCATATGCGCTGCCATGAAGGATGACATCGCTTCCATAACGTCGAACCGAATCCACTTTGATTTGTGGCGTGGTTTTGGGCATTACGATGATGGATTTGATTTTCATGCGTTGCGCAGAAAGAGCGACACCTTGCGCGTGATTTCCTGCTGATGCGGCAATAACCCCGGCTTCTTTTTGTTCCGTAGTGAGCTGGGCCATTTTATTGTATGCCCCGCGCAATTTGAAAGAAAACACCGGTTGAAGATCTTCTCGTTTTAAAAGAACAGTGTTGGCAATTTTCTCCGAGAGTGTTGGGGCGATTTCTAGTGGAGTCTCATCCGCAACGTCATACACTTTTGCAGAGATGATTCTTTCGAGATAGGGGTAATTTTCCGTATTCATTGATAATTTATAGGCCTGATAATATTGCCAGAGTTATTTAACAATTGATCACAACAGCGTGAAATAGTCTAAAAAGTTATCAATTTTATCGTAAGGATTAGGTAAAATATAGTGAAATAAGGTAAATCAATAAATTAGCTATACGTGGTGAATATGTAACCGTAGTGACGAAAAGTCTTGACTAGCCCCATGTTTTAGCAATAAATTTGCGTCAAATTTAAAATTGGAGAACATAATGTCTCAAAACGAAATGAAAAAAGCAGCTGCAGAAGCAGCATTAGAATATATTAAAGCAGGTGATGTAGTTGGTGTTGGTACCGGATCTACAGTCAATTTTTTTATTGATGCACTAGCAACAATTAAAGGGCGTATTGACGGTGCGGTATCTAGTTCAGAAGCATCTACTGAACGCTTAAAATCTCATGGTATTCCTGTTTCCAATTTAAATGATGTTAGTGAGTTATCTGTTTATGTAGATGGTGCTGATGAAGTAACCAAACATATGTACATGGTAAAAGGCGGCGGCGGTGCATTGACGCGCGAAAAAATTGTTGCTGCGGTAGCAGGTAAATTTGTTTGTATTGTTGATGATACAAAATTAGTTGATGTGATGGGTAAGTTTCCATTGCCTATTGAAGTGATACCTATGGCGAGAAGTTATGTTGCTCGTGAGCTAGTGAAAATGGGTGGCCAACCTGTTTATCGCGAAGGCTTTGTTACCGACAATGGAAATCACATACTTGATGTTCACGGCCTTGAAATTATTGATCCACCAAAACTTGAAACAGAGCTGAATCAAATAGTGGGTGTGGTAACAAATGGCTTGTTTGCTCACAGAGGCGCGAATGTTGTTTTGATGGGCAGCCCAGACGGCGTGAAAACTATCAAATAGACATCATGTCTCGAACTCTAATAATTCTTGGAATATTATTAGTGGTTATTGGTGTTTTGTGGCCTTGGATTCAGAAGATGAATCTAGGGCGACTGCCCGGCGATATTATCGTTGAAAAAGACAATTTCAAATTCTACTTCCCCATCGTTACCTCCATTGTTATCAGTATTATCTTAACAGTTATATTCTGGTTCTTTCGAAAATGAACTTTATGAGTTTGTTTCGTTATTCGACGAATGAATCCAGAATATGGAAATAGAGTTCTTAGCCCACGAATTTCGTAGTGATGAAAAGTTTCATCTAACCAACTATAAATATCATGGTGATGAATTAAACGGCTGGAAAATCTATCGAGAAGGTGAGCTTTTTGAAAGCATTGGCAAAGGTTATGTTTGCCTAAAAACAATCTATTGCGGGATTTGTTCAACAGACATTTCGCGAGCCAATTTACCTTTTAAGCTACCACAGATTACAGGCCATGAAGTTGTCGCTAGTTTCGAAGGAAGGAATTACGTTGTTGAGATCAACGCATCCCATCTAGCGCGTGGTTTGACAGAAGATGTTTGTCGTTATTGCAAGCAAGGGATCGATCAACACTGCTCTGATCGATTAACATTAGGAATTGATCGATTGCCGGGTGGTTTTGCACCTTATGTTTTAGCGCCGAGATATTCTCTCATTCCGATACCTTCAAATATATCATTGCTAGAAGCTAGCGTAGTCGAACCGTTTGCGGCAGCGTATCACGCTGTACTTAAATCGATAAACAAAGATACTCAATCAGTTGCGGTGGTTGGGCCTAGACGATTAGGCGCGTTATTATTGCTCGCGTTGAACATGTATCGACAGAACAATGGATTGGTATATTCAATTACTGCGGTCGTTCGTAACAAAAATCTGGAGCAACTCTGTTTATCCGCTGGTGCGGATGAGGTTGTTGATTCGGCGCGGATAGAAAATAAAAAATATGATTTGGTTTTCGATACCTCTGGTTCTGAATCGGGGTTTATATCTGCGTTAGAAATTACAAAGAAAATCGTACATGTAAAATCCACGTCGGGGAAATCAGTGGTGGGTTTAGTCCATCTGAGTGAAATGGTGATAGATGAGTTATCGCTTCTCCCTTTAACTGATGAAAGTCAAGAAAGCCTCTCGCCGCTAATAGAAAAAAATGCAATTAATGATGTTTTACTTGATGACTCATTGCCTGCCGAATTAATTCAGAATTTAAAAGCTCGTTATGCCAAAATTAATTTTGTGATGATGGATTTGTCTGAATTATATGATTTGTCTGAATTATATAATGATGCTTCTCAGCTTGGAGAGATGAAGTTTGATCTGGCAATTGTCGCGAGTTTAAATCATTTAAATAACGTTTTTAGCAAAACTGGAGAGTCTCTTCTCCATCCTGAGTCAATACTTATGCTCTATAAAGCGAAAACAGAAATTATCGAAAATTTGCTTGATAAAGCACTATTTCAGAATAATATTCAGATACACACAAGCCGATGCGGAAGTTTTAAAAAGGCGTTGGCTTTAATGAGTGATCAGCAATCATTGATAAAGGCGTTTTGTGAACGGTTTATTTCTCAAGTCGGTGAGATGAGAGATTTAAAAGAGATCTTTGAAGAAGTTAAGAAGAACAGAGATCTTATTAAGGTTGTTATGCGGCACTAGGAGGCTGTCCGAGAATAGGAGTTGTAGCGAGGAGAAGCCATTTTGAATCAAATATTTTGATCGTTTAAGGTTAATAGCCATAGCTATTCGCCGAAAAGGATCGGAAAATTTGATCATAATGGATTTTCCGCAGTAGGCTTTCTATTCTCGGACAGCCTCCTAGGGGCCGTCTGAGAAGAGAAAGTTTACTCGGCAACCGTTCCTGCATTCTAATTGCGCGTCCAACTGCTTTTTCTAGGATTAACCTCAAACGATCAAATTATTTATTTCGAAATGATTTCTCTTCGCTGTAGCTCTTTTTCTCGGGATGCTTCCTAGTTATGCCAAACGTCTATGGGGTTGAAAATCGCTTCTGTAGAATCAAGGGGGACAATAGACTTGATAGCATAGTTTTTTTGGCTAGTCTGTCTTTTAACGTTCAATAAAGAAATTTGACCGTATTTATTCTTGCTAAGAACTTGAACTGTCGGTGCATCAACGCGTTCGCCGCGCCTCACAACCAAACCAAGCTCATTACTTTCTAGCTTAACAAGGCTACCGGGCGGATAAAGCCCAAGTATTTTCACAAAAACTTCAATCAATGTTTCTGTAGTAAATTGATCCTTTTCAAGAAATATATCTCTAGCGGCAACATTGGCGTATATGGGTTTACGATAGTTTCTGCCGGAGACTTTTGCGCAATAGATATCAGACAAGCTGATTAATGAAGCGCCTAAGGAAATGTCGCCATCCTTTAACCCTTGAGGATAACCATTTCCGTCTGGGCTTTCATGATGAGCCGCAACAAATTGTAACCAATCTTTGTTTTGAACGCCGATTGTTTTTAACAGTAAAACGCTTTCAGTCGGGTGGTCATGGATTATTTGTTTTTGCTCGATTGTTAATGGTTCAGCTTGGTTGACAAGTTTGTTTTGCATTAGCCCCATCGACATATTCATGGTTAATGCGGCGGCAATGAGAGAGCGATTTTTTTCTACGTCCCATTGTAAATATTTTGCAGTAAGCTCACAGAGGATGGCTGTGTGTATTGCGTGTTTTATGGTGTAGTTGTCATTGTTGTCCAAAATGATTTTAGCTAATACAGCATCGGGTGATTTTTCACAAATTGTTTGTAGTCGATTAACAATAGTCAGTATTTTTGAAAGTGTTAGTGGATGGTTTGGTTTTCTGTAAATTTCAGTGAGCAATTTTTCGATAGCATTAATTCGCTCAAAAGGTGGTGGTAAACGAAAAGCAGAGGTTTTGCTGGGCTCTTCTTTTTGATCGTACATTGCTGTGCCCATGGCGCGATTGACCGTGTAGATCTCATCAAGCGCCATTATTTTCCTCACCTGTTCATTAGTGAGTATTTTTCCTTTTTCTAAGAGAAGTGTGCCATTTTTATTGTAAACAGGAAACAATAGCGGTTGCTTCGCATTGATTGCTGCTTTAGATAAATGAACAAACTTTTTCCCTATCATTTTGGCTAAAGTCGCTCTAAATTATTATTGGCGGTGAAGCCGATGAGGGGGTGATCAAAATTCTTGGTTAATCCGATAGCTTTAAAGAGATCGCCCATTTCGTCCGGTAATATCAACTGCTTGACTGGTTGAGTCTGTTTCAAGAAAAGCTTCGTATCGTTAATATCGATTTCACTAAGAAAGGTTTCTAAACCACAACTAATCAAAAAGTATGTTTGGTTGGTAAAACCACTTACGCTGAGCCCAGCATCATAGGCTGATTGTGCAATTGCCGTGAAATTCACATGTGATGTGATGTCCTGCAAGCCTATATGGGTTAGCGCATCACCATGTGCACAGTGCCGATAGTGACACATCAATGTTCCTTCATGTCGTTCAGGGCGGAAAAATTCGTTCTCACTAAATCCATAGTCAATAAGTAATACTAATCCTTGCTCAATTTTATCGGCAATATTTTTCGTCCACGCGTTGGCAGCCAAATTGATTTCTGTCTCATAATGATCTGGAAGTTTGTCACCGAATTTTTGAAAAACTTCATCGAGTGTCGTTTTTAATAATTTGCAGCTTGGTTTTCCTGCTATCCACTCAAGGCTATTATTTTGGTAAGTCACAAACACTTCATCGTGCTTGCCATTTTGATTGAAACGCACTCTGTGTACTGGCATCGCGTCGAGCACTTCGTTGCCCACGACCACACCGCGAAATCCATCTGGCATATCGTTCACCCATTTTACGCGCTCCAATAGGTGGGGAATTCGTTGACTTATGTTATCGCGTTGCCGCTCTTTTAATGTGTTACTGACTTCGCCAATAAAGTAGTGGTTGGGGAGTGCGTTTTGGCTTTCTAATTCGATTAATATATCGCAAGCCATGGTTCCTGCTCCGGCACCAAATTCGATGATATCCCCATTCCCTAATTCGTTTAAAACTTGTAAGGCTTGTCTGGCAACGCAGCGTGAAAAAAGCGGGGTCATTTCTGGTGCGGTAATATAATCCCCGCTGTCGCCAAAAATCTGTTTATCTGAGTTGTAGTATCCCACCCCTGGGGCGTAGAGTGTTTTTTCCATAAATTGTGAAAACGAGAGCTTACCGCCGTTGCTTTCAATATCATGGCAAACCATATTAACTAATGGTTGGCAGCTATCGAGTTCTTCTTTGCTTGGCAAAGGTAGTGGTCTGGGTGGATTGTTTAGTCTCATAATAAGATTACTTTCGACATTTGAATTGATTAACTTTAAGTGCTTGCTTTATAACGAATGAAACTTGATCAAGGCTGTGTTTGATAAATTGAGATATAATGGGGTTTGATCTGTATTTGAATTTAACTCACTGTTTATCATAGGGCTTTTAGACGGTATATGAAAGAAAAAGTGGTTGTTGTTACTGGTGCCGCTCATCGCGTAGGTGCGTCTGTTGTGCGAAAGCTTCATGGCTGCGGGGCGAATATCGCACTACACTATAGGAATTCACAAGATGCGGCTCAGGCTATTGCCGAAGAATTGAACGATATACGTCCAAAGTCGGTATATCTTGTCTCCGGTGATTTAAACGATGAAAGTACTTACGACAGTGTTATACAAAGTGTGGTTTCACATTTTGGAAAGATTGATGTCCTGATTAACAATGCATCGAGTTTTTATCCTACCGAAATTGGCAATGTAGGCATCGAGCAGTGGGATGATCTAATGGCGAGTAATTTAAAAGCGCCTTTTTTTCTCTCACAAGCAGCAGCGCCATATCTGAAAACCTCAAAAGGCTCGATTGTGAATATTGTTGATATTCACGCAGATAAACCGCTCAAGAGCCACTCTGTTTATTGTATGGCGAAAGCCGGGTTGGTGATGATGACTAAGTCGCTCGCCAAAGAGTTAGGACCTGAAATTCGAGTAAACGCAGTTGCTCCTGGGGCTATTTTGTGGCCAGAAGGTATGGAGCAACAGATTAAAGATGAAATATTAGAAAGAACTGCGCTGAAGAAACCAGGCAGTCCGGAAGATATTGCTAGCACCATTCTTTTCATCGTGCGAGATGCACACTATATGACTGGACAGATATTGGCAGTTGATGGTGGGCGTTCTTTAAACTTGTAGATCAAACGGTACTGGCCAAAGATTTTGGCTTGTTTGGTCGTAGGTTGACCAAAGCTTTCCAAAAGTTTGACCTGAAAGTGGATCGAGCAGATCAGCAGCAATATCTGCAAGAGGTCTTAAAACAAAAGCGTTTTGGTAAATTTCAGGGCGCGGAAGCGTCAGCTTGTTTTCTTTGATGATTAAATCATCATAAAGCAGTAAATCTAGATCGAGTGTTCTAGCGCTAAATTTAGCGGCATTCCTATCACGGCCATTTTGGTCCTCAATGCTGGATAATACTTCACCGACTTGCTTGTGATTTTGCTCTGTTTCAAAGCTAACCACCAGGTTGTAAAAGTTATCACCGGCAAATCCTATCGCAATACTTTCATAAACAGGTGAGCAAACAACCTCGCCGTATATTGCGATTAAGGCATTAATTCCAGCACGAATATATTTATCGCGTTCGATGTTGCTGCCAATGGAAATGTAGACTACTGCCATAGGTAAGTTACTTTTTGCGCTCGATGATTATTCCAACATCTTTAGCGCCACGTATTGCGCCAGGTTTGGACAATTTCAATCGTAACCAGCTCACATCAAATTCAGTAAGAACAATTTCGGCGATTTTTTCAGATAGGGTTTCGACTAGTTGGTATTCACTGGCTTCCACAAAACTGATCAATCTTTTGGCAACATCTTTATAGTTCAAGGTGTAATCGATGTGATCGTGTTCCGCTGCTTTACGGATGTCAGTCTCCATCTCCAGGTCTATTGCGATGGTTTGCTTGGTTTCACGTTCCCAGTCATAAATTCCAATGATTGTTTCGATTTTCAGGTCTGATAGGTAGATAATATCCATGTTATAGGCGACTTAGCAAAAACCACGCATTGTATCCTGAAAAGTAGTAAATTTAACGTTTTTTCTCGGGTTCTTTGTTACAAGAAATCGTTTTCTTGGTTCATTCGAACGCTCTTATTCAGAAAATCATTTCTACGGGTAAATTCCGGTGCGATAAACTCGCAAAATGATGAAATCTTCGGGATAATCCTCAATCTGTAATCACTACATCAAAGAATTCTTATGATTTTATCCGCGTTGCTCATCATTTTTGCGTATTTGCTTGGCTCCATCTCGGCAGCGATTATTGTTTCGCGTATCATGAAATTGCCTGATCCAAGAACGATGGGGTCTGGCAACCCTGGTGCGACTAACGTTTTACGTACTGGCTCCAAAAAAGCTGCGGGTTTGACTTTAGCGGGTGATGCGTTAAAAGGAGTGATCCCCATTTTGGTCGCAAAAGCACTGGGTGCTGATGCAACGACCTTAGCGATGGTTGGTATGGCTGCATTTATTGGTCACCTCTATCCGGTGTTTTTTGGTTTTAAAGGGGGGAAAGGTGTTGCCACGGCGCTTGGTGTGTTTATCGGCTTATCACCACTATTAGGCTTAATGCTATTGGGTTCATGGCTATTGGTTGCCTACATCACCAAGATTTCTTCGTTGTCCGCATTGGTTGCTGCTTGTTTAGCCCCCATATACATCTCTTTCATACGGGATGAACCAATTTTCATTTTCATGGCTGTTGTGCTTTCTGTTCTGCTCGTCATTCGGCATAAAAGTAATATCCGAGATCTATTGAGTGGAAAAGAAGGTAAAATCACGAACACAAATAAAGATTAGCTGAGTTTCAGGAAGTATCATTGAAAACACAAATTAAACAAATTGTATCTGATGCGTTAGATAATTTAAAAAACGCAAATATTTTAGAAAATGACGTAAGCGCAGAGATTGTTATTGAACGTGCGCGAGATAAAAGTCATGGTGATTTTGCCTGTAATATTGCGATGCGTCTAGCGAAAGCAGCTAAATCGAAGCCTCGTGATCTTGCGGAAAAAATCGTTGAGCATTTACCTGCTTCTGCGCTCATTGAAAACGTAAATATCGCAGGTCCAGGCTTTATTAACTTCAGCGTAACGCAATCTGCCTATCAAAGTTTAATCACAGACATTTTAAATGGAGGCGAAAAGTTTGGGAAAAGTGACTATGGGCAGCAGAAGAAAATTCAAATTGAATTTGTCTCTGCTAACCCGACTGGCCCACTGCATGTGGGACATGGTCGCGGTGCAGCCTATGGTGCTGTGGTTGCTAATTTGTTGGGTGCTGTTGGCTATGAGGTGAAGAAAGAGTATTACGTTAATGATGCTGGCCGACAAATGGATATTCTCGCTGCAAGTGTTTGGCTACGTTATTTGGAGTTGTGTGGTGAGCCTGTTGTATTCCCTAGCAACGGTTATAAAGGTGATTACATTGTTGATATTGCCAAATCGGTATTTAGCCAACATGCCAGCGAGTTTCACAAACCATGGGATCAAGTGATTGTCGATGTTCCTGCTGATGAAGGTGTAGAAGGCGGGGATAAAGAAGCACATGTAGATGGTTTAATTTCTCAAGCCAAATCCCTATTGGGTAATGCGCACTATCGTTCTGTTTTCGGGGTGGGGTTGAATAGTATTCTCACTGATATTCGCGAAGATTTAGCGGATTTTGGTGTCGTGTTTGACGAATGGTTTTCTGAACGTAGTTTGATGGAAAGTAATGATGTCGCAAAAGCCATGGCGAAGTTGAAAGAGAATAACTATCTCTACGAAAAAGATGGTGCGCAATGGTTTCGTTCAACCGAGTTTAAGGATGAAAAAGATCGTGTTGTTATGCGTGATAACGGGCAGACAACTTATTTTGCTTCGGATATCGCCTATCACCTAAATAAATTCGAACGTGGTTTTGATAAATGCTTGGATATTTGGGGGGCTGATCATCATGGTTATGTGCCGCGCGTAAAAGGTTCTATCAAAGCCATGGGCAAAGACCCTGAAGCATTGGATGTTCTATTGGTGCAATTTGCTGTTCTCTATAAAGGCGGCGAAAAAATGCAGATGTCTACACGGAGTGGCGAGTTTGTTACTCTGCGGGAGTTGCGTGAAGATGTGGGTAACGATGCAGCACGCTTTTTCTATGTAATGCGTAAATGTGAGCAACATTTGGATTTCGATTTGGATTTGGCAAAGTCAAAATCAAATGAAAATCCTGTTTACTACATTCAATATGCACATGCACGTATATGTAGTGTATTTCGCGAGCTGGAAGAGAAAGGATTTAGCTATGATGCAGAAATAGCGAAAAATAATCTTGGTCTGTTATCTAATGAACATGAAGCCGCATTGCTTGGTGTGATGTCGCGCTTTCCTGAAACTGTTGAGTCTGCGGCTTTGAATTACGAGCCTCATCAGATTCCACACTACTTGCGAGAATTGGCTAATCAGTTTCATACTTACTACAATGCCCACAAATTTATTGTCGAGGATGACGCATTACGTAATGCGCGCTTGCATTTGATTTGTGCGACACGTCAGGTGCTTCGCAATGGTCTAGCATTAATTGGCGTGAGTGCTCCAGAGGCGATGTAAGTGACGCGGGACTATAAAAACGTATCAGAATCTCGTGCAAAAAAAGCAGCACCAAAAGGAGGAAAGAAAGTCGCTAAAACTGATAAAACGCTTCCTCCTTGGTTGTGGATGCTATCCGGCCTTATTATTGGTGGTTTCGTTTCTTTCCTGGTTTTTTTAAAAGTGAAAATACCTGAGTCAGAAAATATTGTGGTAGAAACAGCACCAAAAGCAGTAGAGTCTTCTCGGCAACCAGAAAATAATCGAGTGCCGGTCGAGCCTGAAAAAGAAGAGCGCTTTAAATTTTATGAAATTCTCCCAAATCGCGAGGTGAATGTTCCAGAGCCGGCTGACTCTGGTGTGGTAACACAAGAACAAACGCAAGCAAAACAACCGATGGATGCGGCTGCAAATAAAACGTTTCAATATGTGTTGCAAGCGGGTTCGTTTGTGCGATTTCAAGATGCTGATCGACGTAAAGCTAATTTGGCTTTTATTGGTCTTATGTCGAAAATCCATGCCGTTGAATCAAAGGGTAAAACGCTCTACCGTGTGCGTATCGGACCGTATAGTAGTAGCTCGCAGGCAAATGAAATTGAAGAGATTTTGAAACAAAACAACATTCCATCTCTACTTATGAAGGTGAAAGGATAATTTATGGTTTACAGAATGAAATTGATTCTTGTTACATTAATCAGTGCTATGTTATTTGGATGTGGCGCTCAAGAGTTTGCACCAGAAGAAGATGCAAACAAAATGGCAGAAGAGTTTGTCACTGCTGTTAAAGCGCAGAACTATGATCAGGCGTTCTTGCTAGTGTCAGATGAGTTTTATGCACATCGTGCGCGCGATCAGTGGGAATCCTATTATCGTGCTATATCTGAACATATGGGGCCAGTTATATCGATTAAACCAACGCGCAAACATGTGGATAGTCGATTAACGGGTCAGTTTTACATGTATCAATTTTCAATTAAACATGAAAATGGTTTTACTAAAGAGATGATCACCTTTATTCAAAAGATCAACTCTGATGAACCATTAAAAGTGCTTGCGCATAAAATAGATTCCAGTAAATTAGCTAAAATCAACTCGACGTTTAACTGAACGATTAAGTGCAATTATGAAAAAATATCTCCCAATTATTCTGGTCATCGCTGGTTTGCTTGTTATTCTCCCTACACTATTTATGAGTGGCGAGCCGGAAAAGCTGCAATTGCCCACAACGTTGGAAGGAGTGTTTATTGACTCCCCACCAATGCCTATCCCTGAATTTACTTTGACAGATCATAATAACAAACCATTTACCAAAGACGATTTGAAGGGTAAATGGAGCTTAGTGTTTTTTGGATTTGCCAATTGCCCAGATGTTTGTCCAACATCGATGGCTGTTATGGATAAGGTTAGTAAGCTTGAAGGCGTACCAAAAGATACACAGTACCTATTTGTTTCTGTTGATCCAAAACGGGACACACCGGAAAAACTAAAAGAGTTTGTCAGTTTCTTTAATGAGAAGTTTATTGGTGCAACGGGTTCTGAAGCAGAGTTAAAAAAGTTTGAAGAGCCGCTTGGGGTTATTTACGACTTTGAGGGTGATACTTCATCGGATGATTATATCGTTACCCATTTTGCAGCGATCTACATTATGGACCCAACTGGTAATCAACGTGCTTATATTTTGCCACCGCACAGTGTTGCGCAGGTTGGTGAAGCCTATAAATTGATTTATCAACATTACAAATAATATGCGACTTTCAATTTTACTATTAGCTTTAATTTTTAATACAGCTGCTGTAGCTAGTGATTTAGTTTTGGAAAAGGGCTGGATTAGGGCAGCGCCGCCAATGGCAAAAAATCTTGCGGGTTATGGGGAGTTGCGAAACAATTCTCTAGAAACGATTACACTCAAGTCTATGTCTAGCCCCTATTTCAAGAAAGTTGAGGCGCATAAAACCACGTTTGTTAATGGTATGATGAAAATGGCTCATATTGAACCGGTAGTATTAAAACCTGGTGAGCAGTTGATATTTAAGCCAAGTGGAATGCACTTTATGTTAATGAAGCCGAATAAAGCGATAGTTGAAAACCTAAAAGTGCCGCTAACCGTGATCACCCATAAAGGTGATCAGTTTGTGTTTGAGTTTATCGTTAGAAAGTAGTTGAGCTATATATACCCAAAACGATTGAGATTTAGGTCTGATAGCATTCCCTTTTTTGTCCATGACTGCGTTGCTCCTCCTTACATAGAATGGCTATGCTGCGTCATCGCGCCTTGCCATGCACAAAAAATGAAACACTCTAAAACCTAAATCCCAAACGCTTTGGGTATAAGTTAGGCTTATTTTTGGCCCGCCTTATTTTGACGCGATTAGTACAACCTTCTCTTTTAAGTCAAAATGTTTAGCTAAAAACTGTACTGCTCGTTTATCTCCATCTCGTTTTGCCATTTCCAACAACACTTTAGCCCGGTGTAAATTATTATTTTTAAATGCCATGACAGCGTCATCGTAGGTGCAAGCTGCAGAGTGAGCAATCGGCGCATAGATACCTGCACATGCGAGAATAGTAGTAGCAATAGCAAGGTATTTTTTGGTATTACATTTCATAGTGGTTACTCCCCTCTTTGCTAGCCATATATACATTGTAGTCCCGTTCGAGAAAAACTGAAGTTTTTTAACTGCAAGATTTTTCGCTATTTTTCTAAAAAATTACCTGCTTCATACCGATATTTTTTTGAATGGCGTCTAAATATAGCGCTGTATATTTGGGTATGTATCTATTTCAATCGAAAAATCAAATGGTTAGATTAGGGTAACTTTGAAAAAAATATTCGCTTCTCAAGTAAAAGTCGGTATGGAGCTTCCTTGTGATGTCTATAACAAGGATGGTGTACTTTTATGGGTCGCTGGTTCAACGGTTAAAAGTACCCGGCAGGCAGAGAAACTTGCGAATGACGGATATAGAACGGAGCTTCAAGAGTGGATTGTAAATAAGGGGCTTTCGAAAGTTGTAAACGGAGATACCGTTGGTTCGACTAGGCGTTCCTATAATTATAATACGGTTGTTGATGCAATTTTAGAGTTACAACTTCCAGTAAATTATATTTTTGATGTTTTTAAAACGGATAATTTTTTTAAAGAAAAGCGTAATCTTACGCCACAAATAGATGCGGTTGTAGATGCGATTATTGATATGTGTGATAACCACGAAGACGAAACGATTGGCACTATTCACATGTTTAGGGAGGGGAAGTTTGGCATTTTGAACGCCGTTTATAATTGCATAATGACTGTTATTATCTGCAAATCAATTAAGGTTAAAGATAAATATCAAAGAAGCCTTGCTGCGGCAGCGTTAACCGCGAACGGTAGTATTGTTAAGCTTATGGATGGTCTCTGTACGCAAAAAACAAACATGAGCAATGAGCAGAAACAAGAATATCAAATTCATCCAGAAAATTCAGTGATGCTGCTAACCCGAGCAGGTGTCCGCGACCCAGTTTTGCTGGACACTGTCTATATGCATCATGAGCTTTTAGATGGCTCCGGCTTTCCACGTGGTATTAAAGATGATCAGATTCCGGTGGGCGCAAGAGTTCTTGCAATTGCTGATGCCTACGTTAATCTTATTTTGCCAAAGCAATCCATGCAGCAAGCGCTTTCACCACCGAAAGCTTTAGTGCATCTTTTTAAAAAGAATTCGAAGAGATTTGATCGAAAAATAATGAATAAAGGAATTTCGCGTTTAGGGGCAATTCCTCCAGGAACATTTGTCGAATTAAAAGATGGAGGAGTGGGCATTGTACTTAATAACAATGGTGATGCGAAAACGCCGGTAATCACAAAAGTTGGTGATAGTATTACTCGGTTTTATTCTGAGTTCCCGTTCACCGCTCGATTTTCTGTTGAAAGGGTTATTCCCCCTCCAATGCAAGTTCCAAAAAAATTATTCAAACTGTGGGCATCGTTTGAGGCTGTTCATAAACCTCAGTAGGCAATCTGTTTTACGCAATATTTCCACAACATTTTTTATATTTTTTTCCGCTGCCGCATGTGCACGGATCGTTTCTTCCAACTTTATTTGATTTGGCGGCCGTTGTGGTAAATTTTGTTTCGCCGTTTAAATAATACCATCTACCATTATCTTTAACAAAGTGGCTGCGTTCGGTTAAATAACGTGTTTGTCCATCATCCATTTTGTAGCTGGCGGTAAAGTTGACTATCCCTTTTTGGTCGCTTTCTTTACCTTTGCTGGTTTCGCTGATCTTTAGCCCTAGCCATTGAATATGTTCTGACTGTTCTTCAATGGCATCAAGCGTGAAGTGTTGTTTGGTATTTGAATGATAAGAATCGTAAACGTAATCGTAAGCTTGTTTGACGTAAGCACTATAACGTGAACGCATAAGTGCTTCTGCAGTTGGTGGAAAACTAGTTCCACTAATGAATGGTTCACAACATTCGTTATACGTTTTATTTGATCCACAAGGACATAAGTTTTCTTTGTTCATTGATAATTCTTTCGCTTAAATAAATCGTTTTTTCGGCTAACTAAACGATCAAGAAATAATAGCCCATCTAGATGATCAATCTCGTGTTGTACAGCCCGTGCTTCGTAACCTTCCATTTCAAAACTCAACAGTTCACCAAACTGGTTAAAAGCGTTGAGTTTTATCTTTTCTGCACGAACAACATTACCAGTAAAGTCTGGAACAGATAAACATCCTTCTCTACCGACTTTTAAGCCTTCCCATTTGGTAATTTCAGGATTGATCATAACCAGATGACCGTGGTGTTTGATTTTTTTTCGGCCTGACACATCGACGATAACAGCACGAATATGATAGCCAATTTGTGGGGCTGCAATTCCTACTGCCCCAGGGCTTTCACCCATTGTGTCTTCTAAATTTTGAATAATTTTTAAAAGAGAATCATCGAAGTGTTCTATTTCCAGTGACTCTTCTTTTAGACGTAGGTCAGGATACGTCAAAATATCTTTTCTCATCCAACCAGTGTCTCAATTTCCGAAAGAGAAATATCGATTCCTTGATCTTTAAATGGATCGATAGCTTTTTTTAATGCATCGATTCCATTTTTTGCTTGTCCATCAATCTGAAAAATATAGATGGGTTTGCTCGTGGTGCCGGCAACATCTGAGTTGAGATCCAGTATATCTAATCCCGCATCATATAATGTATTGGTAACTTGTGCTACAAGCCCTGCATGGTCGGAGCAACTTACGGTAATTGATACATCGGGGATATGATGATTATGAAGTTTGCCTTCTATCTCATCAATGTGAAAACGGAGAGATAATTCTTCGCAGCGGCTTTTTAGCTTTTCTTCCATCGCTTGTTTATCACACTCGCTGCTTACCATAACCATTATGGTAAAGTTGCCCCCTAAGCGGTTCATGGAGGCCTCACCTAAATTACAGTTTGCATCGAAAAGGGTTTGGGTGATATTGGCGACTATTCCCGGCTTATCTATTCCGACCAGCGTTAACATATACCAATTAGGCATTAGCTTACCTCACAACTTTTTACAGCATTAATCACTTCATCGGTGTTTGGAACATGTTGTTCGCGAATCAGTAGAATTAAGCCCGTGGCTGTTATTTTATTTGATGGTGTTGGGTCTGTGACCACATTTCCTCGTTGATCAAGGTATGCGAGCGCTGTCCCTAAATCGTTATTAATCAGTGCACAAACCACATCAGACCACAATATGTTATTAATTGTAACATCGTAACGCCGTGTATGGTTTCCGCCATGAGTAAACAGGTTTTCTAATACTTTTTCACAGCCGGGTGCAACGATGGCTCTTACGATAAGTTCTGGATAGGCGCGAATTGGGCGAATAACAGAATTTGCACCTGCTTCAAGAAATCGTTTTCGGTTTTTGTCATCAACACATTCTACTAACAGATTGCCTTTTATCTGCATCTCTTTTAATCGATGAAGAATGTCGAAGGTGTAACTGTCGGACATGATGTCGGTTTCATCTGATGCCAGAATAATAACCTGGGCTGCCTCATTAATATTTACCGCAGAGAGATTATCTTCATTGTTAGCGTTACCTGAATAGTGGATGACACCAAATTTTTGTAACGAAGGATGAAGGCCGTTGGGATAGGCCGGAGTTAGCAGCTGAATTGGCAGTTCTTCGTAGTCGGTAACTTCACGAAACTGGCTGATAAGGCGCTCGAAATATTGCTCAGCGTTATGTGTTGGGGTGTTAATAATGACAATATGATCATTCATTTTCCATCTCCATTGACCATTGAGCATTTTATGTTTTCGCTCAAGGCGAAAGTCGAATAAATCGCCAGCAATTTTTGCCAGAATAAAAATTCCACCACAGTAGAGTAGTACGACGGTTGCTGCTCTTCCCAAATTGGTTTGCGCAGATAAGTCGCCATAACCGACGGTTGTCACTGTGGTGAGTGTTATCCAAATAGCATCGTCAATTGATAAATCTTCGAAGCTGAGCATGGCGATAATATGTAATATCACCATGAGAATGAAATAAGTAATGAGTAGCGTTATGCTGCGTCGAATATTTGAATCCAACACACGCTTTAGCTGACGAGTTTTTTTTCGTTTCAGGAGTTTTTTAAAAAAATAAATCACCGCTATTTGCATTCGCAATCAGAGTCATCCGAGGTTGCATAGTCGATTAACTCTTCCATCACTCGACGTTTAATTTCTAGCGTGTCTTCCGGATTTAAACTATACCGCTCAGATAGTAGTCGATAGTCATCTGGGTTGAGGGAGGCGGTTAACCGAGGCCTTTTGGGTGGCGAAGAGACCGGCAGTTCAGTAATGTGGCGAATCATATCTGAAGGGCTAATACCCTGGAGGCAGGCATCTTGTCGAATTTTATTTTGGACTTTTTCATCAACATAAAACGCGACTTGTATGGCGCGCATCGCTTTGCTGGATGCCTGCCACTTTTCGGGTAATTCTCGCTTTTTATCACTCATTATATCAGTATAAAATTTAAACTTTAGCTCAGCTGTATTATTTAGGGCTTGCTTCTGCAGGCCACATCTCGTCAATATCAGTTAGCGGACGGCGTATGGAGACCAAAATATCTGTCTCCCCTCCCTCATAAACTTCTGCTTCAATGACAAATTGACGTGAATCATCGATCAACAGGTAATTTTCAAAACAGTCGCCTTCCGATTCTGCTTCAGGTACTTCTTGATTACGGTAATCTCCTTTGTGGAAATAACCAACCTCCGCATAAATTTCCTGGGTATATTGCTCGGCTGTCCAGTTTGCCAATGCTTCGGGTTCGGTTTTTCTTGTGAGGCGGGTATGCCCCTCATCGTCAAAAACATTGGCAAATTCGTCTAAATCGAATAGACGCTCAACCATTTCCCGTTGAATTTTACGCGTTATTGCTAAAAAAGGCACATCGTCTGTTTCGTCTACAGTGAAAAAAATTGCTTCATCATTGCTACCTTGGAGTTGAAACTCCGTGAGCTTGCGATCTTCATAGTCATAGGTGTTTATTTGGCTAATTTGGAACTGCTTATTGCTGAGTTCGGTTTGAGGAAGAAACCGAAATTTGATGATATCGTTTTGTTGCAAATCTCTAGGGTGTTCTAGAACCCTAGTCTCTTTTTCGGGAGTGAAAAACGATTTGAACAAGCCTTTCATACTCATATTTTTCGCCTTAACGTAGTAGTCGAATTAAATTTTATTTTAGGTGCTATAGAGGGGGAGCTGAAACCTCAACAGATCCTAGAAAAAATTATTATAACCCGGAACAATATTGAAATCTTCGGGGTTAAATAATCTTAATGTATTTTAAGAGGAATAAAAAAAAGCCACGACTGGGTACATGTCGTGGCTATCGGGAGGGCGGAGCGTTGGTTAAGCCTGGTAAAGGGAGGGGGATACCAGACTTACGCTCCTTTTTTAGCTTTTATACGATCCAATACACTGGATGCGCTGGCGTTCTGAGGGCCGATTCCAGCTTGCTTCATTTTTGCTTCCAATGACGCATCTGAGTTATCGTCTTCTAGCATTTCTGCTGCTTTTAGCTTGTCATCAAAATCGCGTTGTTTCTTTTTAATGCGCTCTAACGACTCGGTAGCACTCATCATTTTTGAGTTACTATTACTAAAACTGTCACTAATTGCCGATGTTGCTTTTTGAACGCTATCAGTTGTCTTTACCATAGTTAATTGGCGTTTGTATTCGGCCAATTGACGTTCAGTTTTCTTAACTAATTCGCGCAAGCGATCAGCATGTGCTGAAAAACTCGCTTTTGTTTCTTCCTGAAGCGTTAGTTCTGCTTCAATACCTGCGATCTTTTCTGCTATTTCTGTTGCTAAACCTTCGTCACCTTTATTAAGGGCTTCAACGGCGTAGGTTTCGTATTCTTCTGTCTGTTTTTTAAAACCTTCAATCTCGCGTGTGGCTTGCATCTCTTTAGCCATAACTGCGGTTAGGTCTTGTTTTGCTTTGTTGATGTGGTTTTCGGCATCACGAACTTCCTGTTCTAAAATTCGAATACTGTTTGCATCTACAATTGCTTCACCAGCTTCAGTTGCGCCGCCACGAATAGCGGTAAAGATTTTTTTCAACAAGCTCATTCTTTTTCCTTCTACTTCAAAAAGTCGGACATGACATCAATTGCATCCAATGCATTATCACTTAGTGTGACTATTTCGTGTGCAATATCTTCAGTGGTTGAATTTAATGATAAAGCACCGAACACTGCGTATTTGCTACCGATCCTAGAGAACGATGACAACGGCATAGGGATGTTCATATCTAACATCATTTCTACCATTTCGCCTTTAGTTTCGGGTCGAATTTCAACGTCATCCCAAAGGTACGAAATACACAAAATTTGAGTATCCGTTAGCGTTAAATAAACTGGAATCTCTTCTCTATCCCTGAGGCTTATTTGTAACACTTCTTCCTCGCCGGGAATCAGCTGATGGTCAAAATCGTAACCTTCTCGAGCTTCTGCATCGAGTTGATCAAGTGCCTCCGCAATCTTTTTGATGTCCATTTCTTTCCTCAGACATATTATGTCTAGTATGATCTGCTATTCGACATATTATGTCAAGACATATTATGTCGAAAAGTGATGTGATTTTTTAAGTTTGTCTATAACAAAGTATTTTGGGCGTGTCTGCTCGAATTCAATATATATAAAGGAATTATTTTAATGACAATTATTACAAAGAGTAGTTTATATTTTTTATATGGATATATGAATCATATGATTCACATGAGTCAGAGAAATTAGGATAAGTCTTATGCGGGTTTCTCTTTAACCTAGAATAATCAGTTGGCCGCACGTTTAGAGTACAAGCAGTTGGTTTGATTAGCGTAATGAAAAGTTTTGCGTTCACCTGGTTGGTGAATCAAACACTTTTCATATAGCTAAGTAAATCAAATGATTGTGCTATAAATTGTGGTTCAGCTGATTAATCTAGGTTTATTCTTCGGTAGGCTGTGTTGCGGTAAAAATGCCTTGTTCTTTTTTCCATGCTTGTTGATGGTATTGATAAATAATGTGGGAGCCAAGTTTGTTGCTTGAAATATCGCCAATATCGTAGTGGTAGTTTTTAGGGAAAGAAAACGCAGATATTGCTAGCTCATGAGTTAGCCAATTGCTTGGAAACTGGAAAGCTGAGGTTTCTTTGAGTCGTGTAAGTGCAGAGCTACCATTTTTTGTTGCTATGGTCCATCCCCATTCACCAAAGCTGGGTACATTTTGATGAAATTGCTCAACGTGTAAAAAGCCAGCGCTTTTAACGGTTTTACCGATTGAGACAAATGCTTTTTTTGCATGGTATGGAGAGGTGGATTGTATAACTATTGCGCCATCCCCAGCTAACAGGTGGCGGAGTTTTTCGTAGAAGCGGTCACTATAAAGTTTGTTGAGATCGGGGTGGCTTGGGTCTGGGAGATCAACAACAATGGTGTCGTAGTGTTTTTCTTCTCGCAAGAGTTGGTCAACACTATTAAATGCATCGTTGAAGATAATGTTAACTCTAGGATCAGAGAGGGAGTTTTTATTTAAAGTAAGTAAGGGGGCGTTTATTACTCGGCCTTTTTCCTCATCAAACTTTTCCTCTTTAAAAAAGGAGACGATCTCTTGATCTAACTCTAAGAGAGTAATTTCCTCCGGGTTCCATTTGAGAATTTCTCTCATTGCTAACCCATCACCCCCACCAACAACAAGAATATTTTTTTGTCGGGCTGACGCTGCCATAACTGGGTGGACCAGCATTTCGTGATATATCACTTCATCGGCACTGGTAAATTGAGTGCGGCCGTTTATAAATAGCGAATAGATGGGGGGGTGCTGCGGGTCCATTACTCGCTCGGTTATAGTGATGTGCTGATATTTAGTATGGGTGCTATAGATTACGCTATCTTTATAGAGTGTGTTCTCCAATGTCATTTCCCATTGCTCGCCTTTTTGAAACATTGCGAGTACAAAAATGCTCAATACAATGTGACCAATCAAAAACAGTGAGCTGAATTTAATTTTTTTGTGGTAACGAAGATAGAACGCGAATCCCGCAAGTAAATTGACAGAAGCGGTTGCTGCTGCTGAGTTTGTAACCTCCATATTCAACATGAATAGAACCCATATCGCGGCTCCGATACCCGCGCCAATATAATCAGCGCCGTAAATCGTACCTGCGTTGTGCGTCAAGCTGGATTGGTAGATATCTTCCCTAATTCTTGCAATCAGTGGAATTTCTATCCCAACCAGAAAGCCTAGCGTGAAACCAATTATATAAGGTGACCATTGAGCAATTTTTTCAACACTGGATATGAAGCCGCTGCTCGGTTGAAGGTCGAAGGGTAAGCCATAAGTTTCTGCGATGAGTTGCGGGAATGTGTTGGCAAAAGCAAATGTTGTCGCAATAATCAAAACACTACTCATACCAATGAAGGCTATACAAAGCTCTAACCAAGCAAATGCGGTATAGGCATCTTTCAGTTTTTTTGCGGCAAAAGATCCAATGCCCATCGCCACAATCATTAAGCCGATCATTGCAAAAATAGTGGATTCGACTACCCCAAGCACGCGTGCTGCGTAATGGGATAATAGATATTCATAGATGAGGCCACAGCCAGCGAGTATGGCCATGATTGTGATGATGAATATATCGTCAGCGAGAATTCTTTTGTTGTGTTTCTCGCTTTGTTTATCGCTAGTGGGCATGCCTTGTTAGGCGATTAAAGAGGCAAGCAATAATCCGATGGAGATATAAATGGTTGCTTCAACAAAGCCAATGCCGATGTTTTCTTGTTTGTCTACTTCTTCCACAACGTCAATTTTTGCCAGAATAACGTGACGAGCAGCAATAGCGATTAAAGACAAGAATATCGTTAACGCAACGGAAATTAATCCCCAGATGAAACAGGTAAGCAGAATATTTTCTTCGTTATAAGTAACAAAGCCCGAAGCGGCGGTAACCGCAAGTGCTACCCCGATTTTGTGCCCACAATAGCGTAGTGCCAATGCCTTATTGCCTGCTTCAAACGCTGCTTGAAGGCTTTTTCCACTATGGCGTGCCGCGTAGACTTTTGTTCGATATTGAGTCACCAGAATGAGTACTAACTGAGAAAACACAAAACCAATGACGACTGAGACTAAACCAAAAAGGTTGGTATCGTCTATCCATACCATGACTGCTCGAAGAATGATCGCCGTTGCTAACAAATTGCCGACATCAACAATTGCTGCGGCGAGATTGCCTTTCATGATTTGTTCATGAATATTGATATGAGGCAGAGAGAAACTGTCGAGCACTTTTCTGGCAAGTAACATTAAAACTATGCCGATAGCGCCGTAGCTTAAAACTAAAATAACCTCTTCTATATAGCTAAACCCGGCATCTCCTGATATTACGCCTGTTAAAATAATAGCGAGAGAAAATAGGCCACCGGCAAATACAAGCCCAAATGCAAAATTGTCTTTTACAGAAAGTTCGTCCGTTGAGCTAACATTACTAATAAGCCCAGCGAGTTTTCGAAACGCGGTGAGCAGGATAACGGCAAGCACTAAATCGATAGCGAGTATCGCTAGCAGATCAGGATACCAATTAACTATTGAAGACGAATTATCCATTTTAAACCCTATTAGCTATTATTTTCCACGAAATGAACTTCGTGAAAAAGTACTTTTGTTACGAAAACTTCCACCGAACAGCGACGATTTTTTAGAAGATGAGCTAGTCGATTTTTTCTGAGAAGTTGTATTATTGCCATAAACGCTTTTGTTCCGCTCACGGCTGCTACCACCATAGCTTTTTTTGTTGGAGCCATAACTGCGTGAAGAGCTGTATTTGTTGGTTTTTGGTTTGTGTGCATCTTTGGTGCGATAATTTCCATAATGTTTACGTCCAACATCAGTATGGTGGCTCCAATCCCGGTGGCGATCCCAATAGCCGTAACCGTAACTACGGCCACCGACTAAATCGCGAAACATGGCATACATGCCATACCACTCCCATACGGAAGTCCCACCTTGTTGAGACCATTGACCATAAGCGGGGTTACCAATCAGTTGGCTGCCAGCGCCTAAATCCTGAGCACGATTTTCACTAAGGCTTTGCGCTTTAGGCAGAGAATCTAAACGGGGAAGTGTGCCATTTGACATGTCTGCAACAACATTAACCACGTCAACTAGCGAGCGATTAAAATTATTAATTTTCGTCGCCTCGATAATGGCTCCGGCTTCTAGGTAACGCGCAGCAGGTGATTCAAATAATTCAGGATCATTTTTAAGCACTTTGAGTCGTTGCTGAAGATTTTTAAACATTGCGCCATCAGTTGTTGCATCTCTACCCAGGTTATCAATTAATGATGCTAGTTCAGGTTTTTGTGCTTTGACGGCTCGAGTGTACTCGTTAAGGATAACCGTATTACGAACCAATCCTTGATCAATAGAGGCTTTTAGCTGATTAACAGCCTTTTCAGCTCCTTGCATTCGTGAAGGGAGTTGTTCTGTGATCTGCTTTGTTGAAACTGTAGCTCCGCCATCACCGTTTGGGCCACCACATGAGACAAGTGATAGAGAAACGAGTGCGGTCAGTAGAAAATGTAAGCGACTTAAAAACAAAATCGAGATTCCCGAAGAATTAACGCGGTTGATCCTACCCTAGATTTACCAAGTTGTGGAGTATGTTGGGTCATGTTTATTTTAAAATAAGGTATAATAGCTCGCAAATTAATCAGGAAGACAAGAAGTAGATGACAAAAAAGCCCGCAAAAGTTGGATTTGTCAGTTTAGGCTGTCCTAAGGCGCTCGTGGATTCTGAGCAAATTATTACTCAACTAAGATCTGAAGGTTATGAAATTGCCCCGGATTATGATGATGCTGATATGGTTGTCATCAATACTTGTGGTTTTGTTGATGACGCGATTGATGAATCGTTAGAAGCGATTGGCGATGCGATCAACGAAAACGGAAAGGTGATTGTTACCGGCTGTTTAGGTGCAAAAGGCAAAATTGTTCAAGAGGCGTACCCAGAGGTATTAGCCGTTACCGGGCCACATGCCTTACAGGAGGTAATGGAGGCTGTGCATCATCATCTGCCACCTGAGCATGATCCTTATAGTAGTTTGGTTCCACCGCAGGGTATTAAGTTAACTCCGCAGCACTATGCTTATTTGAAAATTTCTGAAGGTTGTAATCATCGATGTCGTTTTTGCATTATTCCATCTTTGCGAGGTGATCTGGTTAGTCGCCCTATTGGTGAGGTGATGACAGAAGCAGAAAATTTGGTCAATGCCGGTGTTTCTGAGCTATTAGTAATTTCTCAAGATACTTCTGCTTATGGTGTAGATACAAGATACAAACTCGATTTCTGGGGTGGTAAGCCGGTTAAAACCCGTTTTTTTGATCTGGTAAAACAGCTGAACAGCCTGGGTGTTTGGGTCCGGTTGCACTATGTCTATCCTTATCCCCATGTTGATGAAGTGATACCGCTGATGGCTGATGGTTATGTGTTGCCTTATTTGGATATTCCCTTTCAGCACGCCAGCCCCAAAATTTTAAAATCTATGCGTCGTCCTGCAAGCAGTGAAAATAATTTAAAACGGATAGAATCTTGGCGCGCACAATGTTCGGATCTCGCTATTCGAAGTACTTTTATTGTGGGGTATCCAGGTGAAACCGATCAGGATTTTGAAGAGCTTTTAACATTTTTGAAGGATGCAAAACTTGATCGTGTCGGCGCGTTTGCTTATTCCGCCGTAGAGGGTGCGGCGGCAAATGAATTGCCTGATCAAATTCCAGAACATATTAAAGAAGAGCGCTTGGAAATTTTTATGGAGGCTCAAGCTGAAATCAGTGCGAATAAATTGAAAGACCGCGTAGGTCGTGACGAAGTTGTGATTGTTGATGAGCTGGCAGAAGACGGATTTGTCGGCCGCACTTATTCTGACGCACCAGAGATAGATGGTGTGGTAATGGTACACACTAACGCTGACGTAGAAGTGGGTGACTTTGTTGATGTGAAAATCACCAATGCTGACGAGCACGATCTATTCGGTGAGTTGTCGAGTTAGTTTTTGAGTTTCATCTGAATTCTCTGCAGATTGTTTTGGGCATTAACTTGACGGGATTCATCCTTTGGTTTCCCTCTTTGCTTGAAAATATTAGCATGACTGTCTGTAGCATGGAATTGGCTTTCTCACATTGGCGTTACTACGAAACATACCTTATATTGACTAATGAAATGCGGCGTGGATCTACTTTACGATTGGCGAAAGGATAACCGCTTAAGTATGATTGCCATATAACCTACAAGGATGTAGGGTCGCTGATTTCATCTGATCCCTTTGCGCATCGCTGTTTTTTGCTTTTGCTGATGTTAATCAGCATCCAACTAGATTAATATTTAGCATTTATTCTTTTGGCTAAAACTAGCGATGCGCAAGCTTCTAATTCTACTGCTGTTTATTTTGTCTTTTATTCTCGTTCTTCCACCAATCGTCAAGTTTGGTGCGGTTCACTATTTAGAAAAACAAAACCTCCAAGCAAATATTGATGCTGTTTCCATAAACTTATTCAGTGCAAAAGTTGGTATTGAAGGTTTGCACTATTATGGTGGCGAACAGTCGTTGCACTTGGGGCATGCCAGTGTTGATTTAAGTTGGCTTGCGCTCTTTAATCAAAGGCTGCTCATTGAGCAAGTGAAAGTAACCGGGCTTGATACATCGATCACCCAATCGGCAGAGGGGTGGAATATTGGTGGATTGCAGATCCCTATCGCAGAGAATTCAGAAATAGAAGAGCCGGCTCAAGAACCAGGGAGTGAGTGGGGCTTTGGCTTGGAGCAGATAATGTTTGCTAATTTAAACGCGAATATTAACACCTTTAACTTTTTAGGTACTGCGGGGATAAAACAGCTTGAATTGCATGAGCTATATTCGTGGAAAGTCCGTTCACCTACTTCATATTCCTTAGCGGCAACCATTGATGATGCACCTATTCAGATTTCGGGTAGTGTTTATCCTTTTTCTGATCCACTTATTGTTGAAGCAAAAATTGATATCGATGCCGTACCGTTTAAACCTTTTTCACCTACACTTGAAAAGCACCTTAAAAAAGCAGAAGGGCTTTTGAATGCCGGGTTTCAGCTCAATGTGGAAAGTGGAGAAAGGCAAACAAGTATTATCTTGCATGGCGATTACGGGCTTTCGGATCTAGATTTATTACTTGGTGAGCAAGGTTTTAAATCGGAAAGAGCTATCTGGAGTGGCCAACAAAAATTTTATTTTTCGGATAGTGGAAGCGAGTTTGATATCTCCGGTAATTTGAAAGCAAATAAATTCGTATGGCAGGATCTGGATAAAAAGCTGGAAGCAATTGAAGAGTCAATAGAGTTTAATGGTGATGTCAACATTAGTATCACGGAAGAAAAAACGCTCGTAGTCGGATTGGCTACTTTAGGCTTGGGTTCATTTAGCTTAGCTGCGGTAAAAGAAAATATTGAGCTGCTACGTTTTAATTCATTACAGCTAGCAGGTGTGAGTATCGAAGATGGCCGCTATAAGGTGACTGAAGGCGTGTTATTAGATTCTGCTCTATTACATGATAAAAACGGTAGTGATCAGGAGCCACTACTTAATGCCAATAGAATCTTACTTAGCGGGGTAGACCTAACAGATTCCTTATTGACGCTTGATACTGTTGAACTCGATAAAATTTCATCAAAACTCATTCTTAATGATCAGAAAGAAATTGACACAATTGAGACAACGAAAAGAATTTTCAGCTCACCGGAACAAAAGTTTGAAGAAGCAAAAAAAATAGAAGAAGAGGATGTTGAAACTAAAGGAAAATTTTTAGTCGGTGTTAAACGTATTGTTGTTAACGATGCGGATTTGGAATTTTTTGACAACTCGGTTTCTCCTCTATTTCAAAGCAAGCTACACAATATAAATTTGCTTGTTGAAAATGTTGATCAACAAAAGCCAGAATCGAATATAGAATTACTGCTAAATGCAAAAGTAGGTGAGTACGGAAAAATTAAGATGGAAGGTGTATTGCAACCTTTCACTGCGGAGCAGAATGGTGAACTAGATGTTGTTGTTAGTAATATGGAGCTTGTTCCTCTCTCTCCCTACACAAGTCAAAGTGCAGGGCTAAATATTAAACGCGGAATATTGAATGCCGATGCAAAAGTGAAAATTGAAAAAAATCAATTAAATGTAGACAACAATTTTTACCTTCTGCAATTAAATTTAGAAGATGCGGGTGTGGAAGCTGAGAGTGATTTCCTTGCTTCGCTTCCGATGCCTTTGGATTTGACACTCGATGTGTTGCGAGATAAAGAGAATACGATTCATCTTAAAATTCCTGTTGAAGGAAGTATAAATGATCCAAAGTTTGAGCTGCAGGATATTTACAATAAAGCAATTGCCAAGGCTTTAAAATTCACAGCGACATATTATCTAACCCAAGCCGTCCAACCTCTGGGGTTAATATTTACGGCAAGCGAATTGATAGCAAAAGGTATGGCACCAAGTTTTGAACCACTAATTTATAATCCTGCGGTTAATGCGTTATCTGAAGATAATAAGCAGCATTTAAAAAATATTGCGAAACTGTTAAACGAACGAGAAAAATTACGAATAACTCTTTGTGCAGTATCTGCTGAATCTGATTGGCAGGCCATGACAGAAGAAGATAAAGAAAAATATGCCAAACAAAAAAATGATAAGAATTTGAAGATTAATGCGCTACTGGGCTTGGCAGATAGACGTGCTGCTGAGGCAAAATCTTTTTTTGTTCAGCAGTATAAATTAGATCCCGCTCGTATTTTTGTCTGTAATTCGAAAATCCACAAAGAAACTAACGGGGTACCTGAGTTGAGAGTTTCTTTGTGATTTTTTTGCCATTGTTAGTGGATATTAACTTTTCCGTTGCCAGTAATTAGTCGCCAGGCGTCAGGTTTAGTTTGTTTTACCCCATTTAACAATTCAGCTAAGGGTCTTTCGCAAGCATAGCGTTTACCGTAATGGTTAATCATTGGTCCATGAGTATCAAATTTGATCCCAAACCGTGATAGTAATCGTAAGAAGCTAGGTTCTAAAAAAGCTAACCAATTTGATATGTTATGCTCGGCGCTCATTTCTGTTGTCGCTTTCATTAGCCCGATAAGTATTAAATAACTCATCATCGCATCTTCGGAATCCGAATTTTTTGGGTTGTTTTCAGTACGTTTAGGCAAATTCCGATATTTTTTGGAGATAGAGAAGCGCGAGACTTCTGCGGTGTTTTCTTTTTTAATGGATCTCAAAATTTCTGTGGCTGAATGGTTGTTAGTGGTGACCCATTCTTCCAGTGGATAATTGAAACTATCTTTTCTATCGTTTGACAATACCAGCCTTGCCGTAGCAACAAATTCATAGTTAGTTTTATCACGAATAAGTGCTTGAACAGCATGGGTATCATAATGATCTTCCTCTAAAAAGTTATTATGGGCAGTTGGGTCAAAGATATTACGTTCCTCGCAAAATACGTTGTAACGAATTTTTTTGCAGGTGTTGAGCAATTCATCGGTATCGGCTTTAATAATTTCAAAACGCTCATCAAATTGGTCTTCGAGAAAAGAGTTATTGCATATCATGAGTTAATTCCTTTTAATGTGATTAGCAGGTTCAAAAGTGAAAAATTCGTTAAATATTCGCAGACTGTTTTCGCCGTGCTGTATTTATGGACTAATATGTATAAATAGGCTTTAATGTATTGAGAAATAACATTTTTCGAATAAAGATTTCTTTTTGTTAGTCAACGCACGGAAGTGTTGAAGTTTAAGTTGAAGTAAGAGCCTTCCTTATCTGAATCCTTTGCGTTTAATTGCGGTGCTATGATGGAACAAGTACGCATTAAATTTATTATTGGCTTTTTGGTTTTTTTCATTCCTTGGTGTGTGTATTCACAGCAGGTAATCGTTAATTCAGATAATGAAATAACAGAACTCCCAAAAAGTACTTTAAAAGCTATCTTTAGTATGCGGCTGCGTACATGGCCTGATGGCACTCCTGTCACTGTTTTTATTCAAAATCCTGATAATAAAATTCATCAAGAATTTTGCCTCGCTAAATTGGATGTCTTTCCCTACCAAATACAACGAACCTGGGACGTGTTGGTTTATTCTGGAATGGGACAATCTCCATTTGAGGTTAAAAATGAAATTGAGATGAAGCAAAAAGTTGGCCAGATAAAAGGTGCGATTGGTTATATCTCTAAATTGGGGGAGGTGGAAAATGTTAGATCGATACTGGTCCACTAATTTGAAAGTCTCCTTTCCTCTTGTGCTCAAAAGTGGTTGGATAGAAATGGCTGGCATTGCAAAATTAATTTTGCTTTTGTTAAGTTCTAATTGCTTTGTTATGGTTATTTTAATTAGCTCAACGCTTTTTTCTGAGAGGGTTCATGCGGCGTGGGGGACGTTTTGGGATAGGCACCAGTTTCAGGTGCATGGGTTTGCAACACAGGGAATAGTGAAAACAAATAGGAATGAATTGTTCGGAAAAAGTAGCCAAGCGCTAGGGAGCCTAGATTTTAGAGAGATAGGCTTGGTTGGTTCGTTCAAGCCATCACAAAAAAGTCATGTTTCTGCTCAGTTATTATCACGAAAAGTAGGGGAGTCGAATAAAGATATTGATTTGGATTTTGCCATTATAGATTATCGAGCTGTCGATAAAATGACGCATAATGTCGGTTTTCGGTTAGGAAGAATCAAAAACTCTTTTGGTCTATTTAATGATACGCGTGACATGGCGTTTACGCGACAAAATATCTTACTACCGCAGTCGATTTATTTTGAAAGAACGCGTGATTTGTCTTTGTCGTCAGATGGGGTGGAGCTTTATGCTCAGCTTAGTCGAAGCTCTCATCATGTCGGTTTACAGTTTATTGCGAGTTTTCCTCGGGTTGACAATGGAAATACAGAACGCATTCTTTTGCAAAGTGAAAAGCCGGGAATGTTTGAAGGAAAATCGAGTTTTCTATCACGAGTTGTATATAACGGTTTAAACGATAGATTAACGTTAGCCTATAGTGAAGTTCGCTTAAACTTGGATTATAAGCCGGATAGTAGTGAGATCGGTTTTGATGGTAATAGTGGTTTTTCGTTTCAACTGCGTATAGCATCTTTTCAATATAGGTTTTCTCAGTTTATTGTTACTGCAGAATATGCGCGACGAAGCTTAGAATATACTGGAATGCCTGAAGCATATATGCCATCTTTTTTAGCCAATATTACCGGTGAAAGTTATTACGTTCAGCTCTCATACATTTTGACGCGTAAGTGGCGAATTTACACACGCTATGATACGTTGTTCCAAAATATAGATGATAGATATGGAAAAACCTTCTTTAATCTAACTGGACAAGCTCCTCACACACGTTATGCAAAAGACTCATTAATAGGCGTGCAATGGAATATCAATCACAACTGGATGTTACGTTCAGAGCTTCATGAAGTAGAAGGCGTCGCTTGGTTATCTCCGAATGATAACGAAAATTTAAGCGAAACCAGTAAATTTTGGCATGCCGCGCTTTTTTCCATTTCGTATCGGTTTTAAACTCTTCTTGAGGCTGTCTGAGAATAAAGCAATGTTGAAAATGTGAATTAGTTTTATATCGCCGCTGGGGTAAGAATTTCGCTGACTAGCAAAGGGTTTTGCCTGTCGTAAGCGGACAAGGAATTTAGATTTAGGAAGCTTCGATTATTGATTTTATTGCGGGCTTTAGGTGTTCATAATTGGATTAATTTCCCTCGGTGAACTAAAGTCTAAGCATGAATTGAAGGTTAATTCCTGACGTTTTGTGAGGGGGTGTTAAGGATAATTATGATATGGAATACATAAATAGTGGTAAAACCTGAGTCGAAAAAATCCATTTTTTTAAGTCTAAAATGGAGTGCCTTGTTGTCCCTGAGTCTGGTGCTACTCATGGTGAACTCCTTCTTCTATTTCTATCATAGCGCCTCCTTAGTTGATGATTTTGAGTCTGAACGAGAGTTGGTATTAACGCGTAATGGTTCTCAGATTCAAAGCCTGATGGAGCAATCAAAAAATTATTTGGAGCAACTAAGTGAAATTATTCCGTCAATGTATGGTGTAGAAGCCGCGTTACGAAATAATGATAATCAGCAATTGATAGAAGGGTTTGATCGGCATTGGTCTAATTTACAAATTCAAACAGATGTAGATACGGCTATTTTTTATAGTGAAGGTAGTGAGCTAATTAAAAGTTGGGGTGATAAAACACTCTTGCAAAGCCATATGCAAAGCAAAGTGATGACAACATTACATACAATGTTTGCTCAGTTAAGCCCGGTATTTGAGGTGATTTGTCACAATATTTGTCGACAATATGCATTTGTTCCGGTCATATCTAACGGTGCGAAATGGGGGGCGATTGTATTGGGGCGATCGCTGGCTGATCCGGTTATCAATTTTAGCCGCACCTTGAATGTTGATATAGGCATTCTGGATAGCAACGCTATGGTAAGGCTTGATCAATCGCCTGCCATTAAACAATTGGCGAATTGGAATGCGCGGCTAATGGCGCTTTCTCGCGTTAATGAAATGTATCCCGTTTTACTTCAGCTTCAAGCGGCGGCTTCGCTTCATGAGGTTTTAGCTCAGGGAAGCAATATAAAAATCAAGAATAGAACATACGAAGTCAGGTTGGGTAGGCTTGGGGATAATACTGGTGTGTTTGTTGTTTTTATTGAAGACATCACCGATCTGCTCGCATTAATCGATGATGAAAATAGAGAAGTTGCGGTGACAGGTCTATTAAGCGCGGTGTTCTCTGAGTTGGCGTTATTACTCATTTTGTGGGTGCCGCTATCTAATTTGAGAAAAACTTCGGAAGTTATCCCGTTGCTTGCGTCTAGCGAGTTCTCCCAAGCCAGGGAGTTAGTGAAAAAAACACATCAGGATACGCTGTTCAAAGATGAGATCGATATACTTGATGAGACTATCATTGAACTATCAAGTCAATTAGAAGTATTAGAAGGTAACGTTGCTACTCGTTCAAAAGCGTTGGCGGCTAAGGTGCATGAGTTAACAAGTGAGCGGGATTTTGTTAGCCGCTTGTTGAATACAGCTCAAGTAATAATTATTACTCATAATGCAAATGGCCAGATTATTCTCATTAATAAACAAACCGTGCATGTAACGGGTTATTCTAATAAAGAATTAATTGGGAAAAATTTTCTTGATCTGGTTGAGGATTCCACTGGCAATATGTTGTTGGAGTCTAATATATTGCAGATAGCTGAAGGAAAAAAATTAACGCATAAAAATGAATCAACGCTCTGTTGTAAGAGCGGTGAAGTTAGAACGATTACATGGTTGCATTCTCATCTGGATGTTAAAACAGAAGGAGAAGCTGCTGTATTGTCTGTGGGTTTGGATATTAGTGAGCGTAAAGCTTATGAGAAAGAGATTAGCTGGTTGGCTGATCACGATTCATTAACCGGATTATATAATCGTCGCCGTTTTAACGAAATTCTCAAGAACTCTTTGACGGTTGCAGGTCGTTATAAACATGAGGTGGGTTTGTTGTTTCTCGATCTCGATAACTTTAAACATGTCAACGATACTTTAGGGCATCAAACTGGGGATTTGCTCATTAGATCGGTTGCTGATTGTTTGCAATTGATTTTACGTGAGTCCGATTATATCTGTCGTTTGGGCGGCGATGAATTTGCGATTATTCTTCCTATTGTCTCCGAAGATCATGCAATCGATGTGGCGACAAAGATAAACAAGCATCTCTCTTCTTTACGATTACCGATGGTTGATACAAATCATCGTGCTACAGCGAGTATTGGTATTACAATGTTCCCCGACCATGCAACAAACGCCAAAGAGCTTTTATCTCATGCTGATTTGGCAATGTATCAAGCAAAATCCCGCGGTCGCGGTTGTTGGCATATGTATTCAAAGTCAGACAATGTACGAGAAAGAATGGAGACGCAGCTTTTCTGGCGACACAAAATTGTGAACGCGCTTGCCAAAGATAATTTTGAATTGCATTTTCAGCCTATCCTCAATATTAGTGATGGCAGTATTTCTCATTATGAAGTGTTGTTGAGAATGCGTGATGCGGAAGGGGAACTGATTCTGCCATCCCCTTTTATTGAAGTCGCTGAGAAGACGGGTTTAATTCATGACATTGATCATTTGGTATTGCGTAAATCTATAGGGGAGCTTCAAAAACAAAATGAGGCGGGGAATAAAATGGTATTAGCCATAAATCTTTCTGCGCATTCATTTTCAGATCCTGAGCTGTTATCTCTGCTGCGTGGGTTGTTGGATTCTTCGAAAATTAATACATCGCAAATAATTTTTGAAATAACCGAAACGGCGGCATTAGCTGATCTTGGTGGAGCTGCACGTTTAATCAATAAAATACGAGAGCTGGGGTGTCGCTTCGCGTTGGATGATTTTGGTGTCGGTTTCTCTTCGTTTTACTATTTGAGAGAGTTGCCTGTAGATTTTGTAAAAATTGATGGATCGTTTATTCAAAAGCTGCCTGAAAACAGAAATGATCAGATACTTGTGAAGGCGTTAGCAGATATTGCCCGAGAGTTTGGCAAAAAGACTATTGCTGAATTTGTGGAGGATGAAGAGACGTTAAAAATTCTTCAGGACTATCGGGTGGATTTTGCGCAAGGGTTTCATATTGGCCGCCCCAAGGGTAGGACAAAAACAGAAGCAGCTTAAGCCGCTTCGTATTCTTTCAAAATTTCACTGAGCGTTGATTTTATGATCTCAATGGCTTTGTCTATTTCTGCTTTGGTAATAATCAATGGTGGTGCGAAACGGACAACTGTATCGTGAGTCTCTTTGGATAGAATCCCTTTCCCCATCAATACTTCGCATACATTTCGTGCTGATGTGTATTTGTCATCGATTTCCACGCCAATAAATAAACCTTTACCGCGCACCTCTTTAATCATTGGGCTATCAATTTTAAGCAATTCGTTTTTGAAATGTTCGCCTAATGTGGCGGAGTGATCAGGCATCTGTTTTTCGACAGTGAGTTTTAATGCCTCTAAACCAACAGCTGCAGCTAAAGGGTTGCCACCAAACGTACTGCCATGATCTCCTGGCGTGAATACATCCATCACTTCGTTATTCGCTAAGAACATGGAAACAGGAAGCAGGCCTCCGCCCAAAGCTTTGCCTAATATCAATCCATCAGGTTTTATATTGTCGTATTCATACGCGAATAGTTTTCCGGTGCGACCGAGGCCGGTTTGAATTTCATCGCAAATTAGGAGCACGTTGTTTTTGCGGCATATCTCTTCACATTTTTTTAGGTAACCTTCTGGTGGAACAATGATCCCATTCTCACCTTGAATGGGCTCTACAAGAAACGCAGCGGTGTTGGGTGTTATTGCTTTTTCTAATGCATCAGCATTACCAAATGGAATGTTTTGAAAGCCAGGTGTTAATGGTCCAAAGCCATCTTTATATTGTTCTTCAGATGAGAAGCTGACAATGGTGACGGTGCGACCGTGAAAATTTCCGTCACAGGTGATAATTTCGGCTTTGTCTTTTGCCACACCTTTGACTTTATAGGCCCATTTTCTCGCGGCTTTGATAGCGGTTTCTACCGCTTCTGCACCTGTATTCATGGGTAGGGCTTTATCCATTCCACTTAGTTCACAAGCTTTTTCGAGAAATGGTGCTAATTTGTCTGTGTAAAATGCTCGTGAGACAACGGTAAGTTGAGTGAGTTGTGTAGTCAGCGCACTAACTAGTCGAGGATGGGTATGGCCAAAGCTGACGGCTGAATATGCACTCATCATATCCATATAGCGCAACCCGGAATTATCCCATGCATAAATTCCTCTGGCGCGCGTTAAAACAACAGGGATTGGATTGTAATTGTGGGCGCAAAATTGATTTTCCTGTTCAATAATACTCATGCTGTCTCACTTGAAAATGGTGTTAATTAGTTGTATCGCGAGTTTTGCAGTTTTATCGTCAATGTCTTGCTCTGAATTTAGCTCCGCGATTTCGAGCCCGATAAATTTTTCGTTAAAGTTTTGATGTGTTAGTGCGTTGAGCAATTGATCAGCGGCAAGTCCGTTTTTCTCCGGTGAGCCAACGCCTGGTGCATCAGCGGGATCAATGGAGTCCAGATCTAAAGAGATGCCGTAAGCGACTGTATTTTGACTAACAATCTGCTGTGCTTGTCGCATGACTTCATCAATGCCTAATTCTTCGACATCTTCAATATAGAAAACCTTAACCCCTAATTTTTTCAGTAGTGTTGCTTCTCCCGTTTCATAACTGCGAATCCCAATTAAACAGATGTTAGATGGTTTTAATTTAGCGGCTGGGGTTTCGATGCTGGTTAACTGATCTTCTCCATATCCAAGTAAACAAGCCAAGGGCATGCCATGTATTGCTTTAGTGGTTGACGTGGCAGTGGTGTGGCTATCCATATGGGCGTCTACCCAAATTAATCCTAGCTCGCCTTTTCCTGCTAGTGCCGAATAAGCGCCGCTCCAAGTACCGATTGCACAGGAGTGATCCCCTCCGAGAACAATAAATGAATCGCAGTTATTTACACTATTATATGTGTGCTTGGCTAATTGTTTGCAAACATCAGAGATAACATCAACTTTGTCGTTGTATGAGGTGGGAATATGATCGGGATAGATATTCTTCACCCAGTGAATATTTTCGCTATGATTGAATAGAGGAGTGTTTGCCTGAAGTTTTTGAAATACGATAGGTGCATTTGCACAGCGCATATCTTTTGCGCCGTAACACGATGCTACTCCGATAATTGAAATGTTCTTTTCAGTTTGCACAATGTCTCAACGATTTTTCTAGGGGCAAAAACTGATTAGCAAGACGCTTGCCTAGGAGGCTGTCCGAGAATAGAAGGCCTACTGCGGAAAATCCATTAAGATCAAATTTTTCGATCCTTTTCGGCGAATAGCTACGGCTATTAACCTTAAACGATCAAAATATTTGATTCAAAATGGCTTGTCCTCGCTACAGCTTCTATTCTCGGACAGTCTCCTAGTCTTAAATTACTTAACATTGGTAATGTATATGGATATCAGTTTTGAAAAAAGCCAGTTAATCGAACAATTACGATCCAGAATCTCTGAATACTATTTAACAGATGAAACTCATTGTATCGAAAAATTGTTACTAAAATTAGATGAAGAGTCATTCGCGTCAGATGCTTCAGAAAAATTAGCCGCTCAGCTAGTTAGTCGGGTAAGAGATAAACAGAAAAGCCAGAGTTCTATCGAAGCTTTTATTCATGAGTATGATCTATCCAGTGAAGAAGGGGTGGTGCTCATGTGTCTTGCTGAAGCACTGTTGAGAATTCCGGACAATGAAACAGCGGACAAACTTATACGTGACAAAATTGCGCCTGCACAATGGCAAAAACATCTTGGCCATAGTTCGTCAATGTTTGTTAATGCATCTACCTGGGGGTTAATGTTAACAGGAAAATTGATTGGTCCTAAAAATTTGTCGTTCGATATTTTTTCACAGACCCTTTCTCGAATCGGTGAGCCAGTAATTAGAACAGCTATGCGACAAGCGATGAAGCTGATGGGCTCACAATATGTCATGGGGACTACCATCGACTCTGCAGTGGCGCGTAGCAAAAAAGAGTTTCACCAAAACTATTGCTTTTCTTACGATATGCTAGGAGAGGCGGCACTCTCAAATGACGATGCTGAACGTTATTTCGACTCTTATCAAAACGCGATTAAAGCAATGGGTAAGTATCGAGATTCTTCGCGCTCACTCTTCCATGATTCGAGCATATCCATCAAACTTTCGGCCCTTCATCCGCGCTATGAGATTTTAAAAAAAGCGCAGGTGATGCAGGAGCTGCTGCCTCGAATTAAAAAATTGGTTTTGTTGGCAAAGTCGTTGGATGTCGCTGTTACCTTGGATGCAGAAGAGGCGGATAGGCTAGAGCTTTCTCTGGATTTATTTCATGCAGTACTTGTTGATAATGAAATTTCCTCGTGGGGCGGGTTTGGCTTAGCTGTGCAAGCGTATCAGAAGCGTGCACCGTATGTACTGCGTTGGTTGGAAGCGTTAGCGACTGTACTAAATGTGAAAGTTCCGGTGAGACTGGTGAAAGGCGCTTATTGGGATACGGAGATAAAACGAGCGCAAGAACAGGGCCTAAGTTCTTATCCTGTGTTTACGCGCAAAATCAATACAGACCTCTCTTATTTGGTTTGTGCGCAATTTATGTTGAGCCGAACTGAACAGTTTTATCCTCAGTTTGCAACGCATAATGCGTTTACATTAGCGGCAGTGATACAGATGGGGAGTGATCCTGATAAATATGAGCTGCAGCGTTTGCATGGTATGGGTGAGAGTCTTTTTGAAGAAGTGATCAATAATGTTCGTTGCCGTGTTTATGCGCCGGTTGGTGGTTATAACGACCTATTGCCTTATCTTGTTAGAAGGTTGTTGGAAAATGGGGCAAATACTTCATTTGTCAATCGAATAGAAGATGAATCTATTCCTGTAGAGATGGTGGCAGAGAATCCCATCGATAAAATAAAAGCAGTTGAAAAAATTGTTAATCCTAAAATTCCTTTACCTAAAAATTTATTTGGCGCGTATCGAGAGAACTCCATTGGTATTAATCTATTTGCAGAGCGAGAGTTAACAGCATTAGCAAATGCAATATCTGAATATAAAGTGAAGCATTGGAGTTCTATGCCGCTGATTTGCGGAGAATCCTATGAGCACGAGCCAAAAGCAATCCTAAACCCGGCTGATGTTCACCATCGTGTAGGAAACGTTTCACTTGCAGATAAAACACTATTACGCAAAAGCTTAAAAATAGCACATGACGCCAAACGGCATTGGAGTTTTACGTCGGTTGAGCAGCGCGTAGATATTGTTAATCGGTTTTCGCAATTGTTGGAAAAGAATCGGCACGAGCTTTATGCGCTATGCATGTTTGAAGCGGGAAAAACCATTGGTGATTCTGTCGCTGAGCTTCGAGAGGCAGTTGATTTTTGCCACTACTATGTTGTTCAAGCAGAAAAATTATTATCGCAATCAACAGATTTACCTGGGCCGACCGGTGAGAGTAATACGTTGTCGTTTCATCCGCGAGGTGTTTTTGTTTGTGTTAGCCCTTGGAATTTCCCTTTAGCAATTTTTACTGGGCAAATTGTCGCTGCACTATTGGCCGGAAATTGTGTGGTGTCAAAACCATCCAGCAATACGCCGCTTATCGCCGCTAAAGTTATTTCATTATTGCTAGAAGCTGGTGTGCCAAAAGATGTAATTTCATTTGTGCCTTGTTCTGCGTTACTCGCGAGTGAAGTATTAATGTCTAGTGAGATTGTGAGTGGTGTTGCTTTTACTGGTTCTTATGGTGCGGCAGTATCTATCAATAAAGCATTGGCAATACGTGACGCACCGCTTGCGCCGTTAGTGGCGGAAACCGGCGGTTTGAATGTGATGATCGTCGATAGCTCATCACTTGCTGAGCAGGTGGTAAAAGATGTCATTAGTTCAGCTTTTTATAGTGCAGGACAGCGTTGCTCTGCTTTGCGCGTATTAATTATTCAGGAAGAAGTTTATACGCAGACGGTAAACCTTTTGGTTGCTGCAATGAAGACCTTAAAAATTGGTGCACCTAGTGATTTCGCAATCGATATTCCTCCGGTTATTGATAATAATGCCAAGCAGAAGTTAGAACGGTATAAAAAGATGATGAGAGATGGAGGGAAAGAGCTATTCGAGTTAGCCTTGCCTGCAGAGCTAGAGGGTTATGGAAGTTATGTATCTCCAGCGCTTTATAAAGTTGATAGTTTGAATGAATTAGAAGGTGAACAGTTTGGCCCGTTGTTGCATGTTATGCCATATAAAGCTGCACAGCTTGATGATTTACTGAGAGGCATTAATAATATGGGATATGGCTTAACCTTAGGCGTGCATAGCAGAATAAATGCAACCATAAGCTATATTGTCGAACATGCAAACGTCGGTAACATTTATATCAACAGAAATATGATCGGTGCAGTTGTTGGGGTTCAACCATTTGGTGGTGAAGGTTATTCAGGCACTGGCCCTAAAGCGGGTGGGCCGAATTATTTGCAAAGATTTTGCGCGGAGAAAACCGTCACAATTAATACTGCAGCGGTGGGCGGGAATGCGGAGTTGTTAGCTGTTGATGATTCCGGCGACTAAGCTGTGCTGATAAATTCTAGCGCATTGCCATCTGGGTCACGACAAAAAAGTGCTTTGCGGCCAGATTTACTGAGTGTGTATTCAATATTATTTTTTTTCAGAAGTTTGAGTAATTTATCGAACTGATTTGTCGCAATTGCGGTATGACGATCACGCCCACCATGGAGTGGACGATTGATGGTAGGGTCTGGGTTCATCAATTCAAGTAAATGAATTTGTTGTTTGCCTACGTTTACCCAAGCACCGGGATAACCCAAATCCGGTCGGCTATGGTCAATCTCTAGGCCTAAAATATCGTGATAAAAATGGAGTGCGATTTTTGTATCTTGAACAATAACACTGCTGTGTAAAATAGATTCAAACATAGTCGTTTAGTTAGCCGAGGTTTGTTAACAGGATGCTACCAATTAATGTCGAATAAAAAATATAATTTGGTGTTTGATCAAGGAGGGCATGCGACTCGCGCCATACTGTTTGATAATGGATCAAATATACTCAAACATTACGAATCCCCAATTGCCACACAACAAATTGGTGAATTAATTGTAGAACATGATGCGAATGAATTAATCACTTCGTTTCATTCGGTTCTGGATCAATTGTACAGTGACTTAGGTTACAGTTTTAAAAACATTGAGTCTATGGGGATGGCAACGCAACGCAGTAGTTTTGTTTGTTGGGATAAGCTGTCTGGAGAAGCATTAACACCGGTTATTAGTTGGCAAGATCGCAGAACGCTTAATGAGTTAGATAAATATCAAAAGCATATGAACGAGATCCATCAAAAAACCGGTTTATATCTAAATTCGCATTACGGTGCGAGTAAAATGCGTTGGTGTTTGGATAATTTAGAAAACGTCATTCAAGCCAAACAGCAAAATCGGCTTTGCATCGGACCACTCTCCAGTTACGTATTGTTTCATCTTTTACAAAACAGCCCCTTTGTTGTTGATCCGGCAAATGCTTCTCGCACATTGATGATGGATTACAAATCTTTGCGTTGGGATGAGGGGCTTTGTAATTTATTTGGTATATCACAAAACCTGTTACCAGAAATAAAAGCGAGCAAATCGAATTATGGCCAGTTGATTTGGCAAAACCATAAAATTCCGATGCATTTATGCACAGGGGATCAATCCGCAGCAGCGTTTGGCAACGGTAAGCCGCATAAAGAAAGAATCTATATAAATACGGGTACAGGTGCTTTTATACAAAATATTGGTGACGATGTTCCTGATATGAATAACAGTCGTTTATTAGCCAGTGTCGTTTTTACTTCTGATTCAGAAAAGATATACGCCTTGGAGGGAACCGTAAATGGTGCGGGAAGAGCGTTGCAATGGCTGTCGGATAAAACAGGTATTGTCGGTTATGAAAAAGAATTGGATGATTGGTGTGAGCAATATTCATCCCCAACGATATTCTTAAATGGTATATCCGGTGTTGGTTCCCCGTTCTGGGTGGCTGATTTTGAGAGTTACTTTGTGAATAATGATATCAGCGATCAGGAAAAATTTGTCGCTGTGTTGGAAAGCATAGTATTTCTTATTTATAGCAATGTTAAAACCATGCTTGAGCAAAAACCGATTATTGAGAAAATCTCAATCTCGGGAGGCGTTGCAAAGAGTAATGCGCTTTGTCAAAAATTGGCAGATTTAAGTGGCTTAATCATCGAGCGTGATGAGCAAAGTGAAGCGACTGCGAAAGGGGTGCAGTATTTGATGAAGGGAAATACAACAAATAATAGAGGTGTTTCTCTGTTTCATCCTGAGCGTGGTCGTTGTATAGATGAGCGATTTATGAACTGGTTAAAAAAAATGCTTTAGAATTGAGCGACGACTTAACTTGCTAGTTGATGTTTAAGCTTTATCTGCCTATGCTACAAGGCTTGCTTTTTTGTCTGTTGGTGAGGAAAAGGGTCGATCTTTTTGGCGCTTTAGTTAGACTGTATTAGAATGGGGTCATGAGTTGTTTTGAGGTGTTTTATTAATATGCGTTGTTTGAGTTTGATTGTGCTGTCGTTTTTGCTTTTGGGTTGTGATGGCAATACACCAATGATGGAAGCCAGCCAAAGAGGTGAAATCGAAAACATTACGACGTTTTTAGATGCTGGCGTTGATGTTAATGATACCAACAATTATGGTTGGACGGCACTTATGCACGCAGCACGTGCTGGTCAAAATGACACCATTAAGTTTCTACTTGAAAAAGGTGCTGATATAGATGCAAAAGATACTGCGGGTTGGACAGCGTTAATTCGTGCCGCGCAAAAAGGACATTCCAGCACAGTAAGATTATTACTGGAGAAAGGTGCAGATATTAATGCACAAACAGCAAAAGGCTGGACAGCAGTTATGTGGACAGTGCTTCAGGAAGAGATGGAGGCATTGAGAACGTTGCTGGAATACAAACCTAATCTCGATTTAAAAAGTAACGATGGCCGAACGGCGTTTATGATATCGGTTACTGAAAACAACAATGATATATTGACTGTACTACAAGAAGCAGGAGCAAGACCATAATTGGTAAGCTTTCATCTTCACCGCACGGGAGGGTGCAATGAATTTCTGGAAGTTATGTAGTTGGCTCATATGTGTCGTAGCTATTCCGTTACTCATTTCTTCATGCACCTCTCGACAAGGTGCTGACTATACAGTAATTGGAAATACCAGTGTCTACGAAGAAAAAGATACGCGTGTTTTTGTGAGAAAACCACAATTACAGGGTTTACGTGAAGATGGTTTGCACGATTTACAAAATGATGCATTGAATGCTTTGCAAGAGCCTGCAGATTCGATGCATGATTTCCCTATAGATCGACGTGGCGCGATAAATTGGGCAAAAGCAATTGATGATGGAACCATAGATCCTCGTCAAACAATAACTGGCGAGCCTGGAATGAATATCATGGATATGGATATTCTTTTTAAAAACACCGGTAGCATGCCCTGGGTGCGTTTCCCTCATCTAGTACACACTCGTTGGTTAGATTGTTCCAACTGTCATCCCGCTATTTTTATTCCGCAAAAGGGTGGCAATCCTGGAATTGGTATGGATGCGATTATTGCCGGAAAATATTGTGGCCGCTGTCATGACAAGGTGGCGTTTCCGCTCTGGACTTGCGAGCGTTGTCACTCTGTTACCCACAAAGGTTCACCGGAGAAATGGTGGGCTGACGATGGTATTCCGTTACCGGCAACCGAACGTGAATTGGAAAGGTTAAAACACGAATACGAAGGTTAGCCTTTATATATTATAGTGAAAAATGGGGCAGCTTCGGCTGCCTTATTAATTTGTAAGGATTAAATGTATATGTGGGTGCAAACAGAAGTTATCCTAAAACCAAAATCACGCGGTTTCCATCTCATCACCAATGAAGTTGTTCAGCAACTTGATGTACTTTCTCAATATAAAATTGGCTTAGCCCACTTTTTTCTCAAGCATACTTCAGCGAGCCTAACGTTAAATGAAAACGCAGATCCTGATGTGAGAGTGGATATGGAGAACTATTATAGTCGTGTAGCAAAAGAGAATGAGCCATATTATCGGCACACTTGTGAAGGTAGTGATGACATGCCCGCACATTTAAAAACATCGTTGATAGGGAATGAATTAACTATTCCCGTGAAGAGTGGTCGTTTGGAGTTGGGAACTTGGCAGGGGATTTATTTGGGAGAGCACCGCAATTACGGCGGTTCGCGCCGAATTACGGTGACTATTCAAGGGGATGTGTAAAGCAATTATTTGGTAGTTGCTTCTTTAATAATATCGATTATTGTTTCACTGCCTTCGTCTTCGGCAAGTGCCGTAACAGTATTTCCTTCGCTATCTCTCGCTGTTGGATCAGCTCCATTTTCTAGTAGTAATCTCACAGTGCCTGGGTGATCAAATTCAATTGCCGCCATTAGCGGAGTACGGCCTTTTTTCCCGCGGGCATTTACGTCTACGCCGTATTCAAGCAATATTTTGATGATTTCGTTGTTGCCTAGCCCGGCGCAAATTAACAATGCATTTTCTGATGTCCCAATATCAGCTTTGGTTTTACTCGCCAATAGTGCTTTCAATGCTTCTGCGTGATTAAAAAATGCAGCGTTGGTAATTGCGGTGGCACCATAATTATTTTTGGTGTTTATGTTTGATCCATTTTCAACCAGTATTTTAACTGTTTCCGTCTGGCCGTCTGATGAGGCCATCATCAAAGCTGTCATGCCGTCAATATCTTGTGCATCAACAATTGCGTTGTTCTTCAGTAACACCTTCGTTGCTTCTGCTCTGCCATTTCCGGCTGCTAGCATCAGTGGGGTTTTACCGTGTTTATTGGCTTCATTTACATCAGCACCTTTCTCCAGCATTACTGCAACCATATCCGCTTGTCCGCGGGAAGAGGCGAGCTGTAGCTCAGTGTACGAATCGCCGGTACATGCAGTCAAAGCGATTAAAAATAATGCAAAAAGAGAAAATCTGATTTTCATAGTGGTTAATACTGTCTGAATAAATTGAATGAAGCAGCATTTTAACTGAGTCATGAGAAACCACCAAACTAGGAATCAGTTTTTGTTATTTTTTATTATTGTTATTTTTTATTTTTAAGGATGAGAAATACGGAAAAGGAATTAGCTCTGAATAAAAAACAACCTGCAGAGATAGCGGTTAGAGTCGGTACGTGGCAACAAGTTGACTTAGTTTTTCTGCCTGTTGGACTGCGCGAAGACTTTTTTCGAGATTAGTAGCAACACCTGCAGATGCTTTTGTCGTCATCTCATGTATGGCAATAACGCTACGATTTATCTCTTCTGCAACATTGCTCTGTTCTTTGGAGGCATTGGCGATATGAGAATTCATTTCGGTGATACTTGAAACCTCGGTTGTTATTGTTTGTAAAGAGTCCGCAACTTGCTCAATTTCATTAACACTATCATTGGTTTTTGTTTGCGCTGTCGCCATTGCGTTCACTGCATTAGTTGTCCCGGCCTGTACTTTGGCGATAATCCCTTCGATCTCTTGGGTAGATTCTGATGTGCGGCTTGCGAGCGTTCTTACTTCATCAGCAACTACTGCAAATCCGCGCCCTTGTTCGCCAGCACGAGCGGCCTCGATTGCTGCATTTAACGCGAGTAGATTGGTTTGTTCGGCGATGCCTTTAATGACGTTAAGTACATTTTCAATTTCCTGGCTGTCTGCTGCGAGGCTTTCGATAACATTTACGGTGGATTCCACTTCCTTGGCAAGATTGCCGACGGTAGATATTGATTTATTAACCACCAATTTCCCCTGGTCTGAAGAAGAGTCTGCATTGCCAGCAGCAACAGCAGCATTTGATGCGTGTTGTTCTACCTCTTGAACAGTAGAAACCATTTCTGTCATTGCTGTAGCAACCAGGTCTGTTTGATTGCGTTGATTATCAATGGCTGCGGAATTTTTTTTCATTTGTTCCGACATTTCTTTGATCGATTGACAAAGCGATTCATTATTTTCGATGATTTCACGTACCAACGATGCAACACTTTCTGTCATCTCGTTTACCGTGTCGGCTAATACTCCTAAGGCGTCGTTGCTCTCGATATTACATCGATAGCTCAAATCCCTATTCTTAATTCGTTTAGCAATATCCGATAACGCACTTAAGCGGTTGATTAATATTTTTTTCACCATGTAGAAGTTGAACATGCCAATCATCAATCCTGCTACCCAACACGAGGCAGAAAACCATACAAACATGCCCTCGTTGAAGGTGACAAAAAGCGACGCAAAAAATGGGAAGATGCCACCAACTAGCAGCCCGAATCCTAAAAAGACTAGTAACAGATTCCTTAAAATACTCTTCTTGAAGCTAATGAATTTCATATCAACTCTTCTCAGACAATTGGTTTTGGGCTGTTCGAATAGAAAGCCAAATTAGAATGAATATAAGCACCTGTGGGTTATCGGAGAGAAAATGACAAAGCTTAATAAATAGATGCATTTTAGCCCTGTTTTTAATGGGTTCATCCAGCTGCGCAAATTCTTGTTGCAATTGTTAATGAGAATAATTATCATTCATGGAAATATAGTGGTAATAATTTGAGGATGTTTGAGAAGATGTTTTCGTGTAAATATAAAAAAGCAATATTAGGTCTTGCGGCTGGTTTGGCTACAACAGTTGTATCTACATTGGCAATTGCTACTGATGAAGTGGTTGTTTATTCCGCACGTAATGAGCAATTGATTAAGCCAATTTTTGATGCTTATACAAAAGAAACTGGCGTAAAAGTTAAATATGTAACAGATAAAGCTGGGCCGTTAATGCAGCGATTGAAAGCGGAAGGCCGGCGCACACCTGCTGATCTTTTTTTAACCGTTGATGCGGGCAACTTATGGCAAGCGGCGAACTTTGGTTTGTTGCAGCCAACCAACTCTAGCGTGCTGGAGAAGAATGTGCCTGCTCACCTCCGTGATCCTGCTAATCAGTGGGTCGGTTTATCAATTCGCGCACGTACTATTGTATACAACACCAAGAATGTAAAAGAATCAGATCTTTCTACTTATGAAGATCTTGCTGATCCAAAATGGAAAGGTCGTTTGTGTTTGCGTACTTCCAAAAAGGTCTACAACCAAAGCTTAGTTGCGATGATGATCGCTGAGCATGGTGAAGCAAAGACGGAAAATATTGTTAAAGGTTGGGTGAAGAATCTAGCAACAAATCCATTCTCAAATGACACTAAAATGATGCAAGCGGTCGCTGCTGGGCAGTGTGATGTTGGTATTGCTAATACCTATTATTATGGCCGTTTGCAGAAAAAAGATGCGAATATTCCGCTTAAGCTTTTCTGGCCCAACCAACAAAGTAGTGGCGTGCATGTGAATATCTCTGGTGCTGGTGTAACCAAACATGCGAAGAACGCAAAAGGTGCTACGAAGTTGTTGGAGTGGTTGTCTTCCGATAAAGCGCAACATGAGTTTGCTGCTTCAAATATGGAATACCCGGTTGATCCAAGCATTAAGCCCGATGCAATTGTTGCAGCCTGGGGTGAGTTCAAAGCCAATCAAATCAGTGTTAACCGCGCAGGCGAGCTTCAGGTTGATGCAGTTAAATTGATGGATAGAGCTGGATACAAGTAATATATTTTGGTAACTACTCAGCGTATTCATCTTTTGCCCCAGAATCGCCGTAATTTCGTACTCAATCGGTCACATATATCTATATGCTCCCTCATTCCGTGCGAACTAACGGCGATTCTGGAACAAAATCTAAACCCCCTGAGCAGTTACTGTACTTTTTTAAAATACGCTGAGTAGCTACATATTTTGCAACATTAGGATGTGCGTCGCTTGAGAAATGCAGGAGTAGTTACCGGGCTCTGAAGCAAAATTTGAACATACTGAGTAATTACGAAATACCAAAAGCTTGACCATTTAAGCCCGCCCCTGTAGAAAGGGCGGGTTTCTTTTTTATATATACGATATGCGAGTTAACGGTTTCAGATAATGCAGGGGGTATTTCAGCGCGGCAAGCGAATGTTTAGTCATGGGTGGCGAATTTCAGCTATTATGATTGCGCTCGCGGTTTTGATGCCCGTGCTGGTTATTCTTTGGTCGTTGCTTTCTCCCGAGCCGGAAGTTTGGGAGCATCTTAGTGAGCATCTTCTTGCTGATCTGCTCATCAACACATTTTGGTTGGTGCTTGGTACTGCTGTTGGAACACTTGTTATTGGTGTGGCGCTGGCTTGGTTGACAGCCGTTTGTGAATTCCCCGGTCGTAAAATTTTCTCTTGGGCGCTTTTATTGCCTTTGGCTGTGCCTGCTTATGTAACAGCATTCGTCGCTGTTGGTATTTTTGATTTCACTGGCCCCATCCAAACGTATGCTCGAGATTTGGGTTTGGATATCGCCTTCCCCGAGGTCCGTTCACGCGGCGGCGTAATTATCGTGATGATTCTTGCGTTTTATCCCTATGTTTATTTAATCGCGCGAAATGCATTTGCTACCCAAGGTAAGCGAGCATTAGAGGCGGCACAGTCGTTGGGTTATTCATCTATTCAAGGTTTTTTCAAAGTGGCGTTACCCATGGCTCGCCCGTGGATTGTGGGCGGCGTGATGTTGGTAATAATGGAAACACTGGCGGATTTTGGAACGGTTTCCGTTTTTAACTACGATACTTTTACAACGGGCATTTATAAAGCCTGGTTTAGTTTATTTTCCTTACCCGCCGCATCTCAGTTGGCATCTGTGTTAATTATTTTAGTGTTTGTTATCATCATCATCGAGCAGCAAGCGCGAGCGCGAATGCGTTATACCGAGGTTGGTAAAAGTGCAGGCAAGCAGGAGCGTATCAAGTTAAAAGGTAAAAATGCTTGGGCAGCCACTTTATTTGCTGCAGTTATTTTGCTTTTTGCGTTCATTATTCCACTGACTCAACTGTTGATTTGGACAAGCGATGTTGTTTCGCAGGATTTTGATAGTCGCTATTTTGAGTTTCTCTGGCACTCTTTGATGCTTGCTGCATTGGCATCTGTCATTGTGGTAACTGCTGCGTTAGTTTTAGCCGTTGCCAATCGTTATTATGTCGATTTAACAACACGCTCTTTTGTGAGAATATCAACATTGGGCTATGCGCTGCCGGGTCCGGTGTTAGCCGTCGGTGCTTATATTCCCATTGCCTGGTTGGATGGGCAGTTGCAAGATGCGTTTACGTATTTCGGGTTTGATGGTGAGTTAGTCTTGCAAGGTACTTTATTTACGATGTTAGTGGCATTGTGTGTTCGATTTCTTGCTGCAGGTTTTAGCCCCGTTGATGGCAACTTACAACGAATTACCAAATCGATTGATGAATCAGCGCGAAGCCTTGGAACCAGTGGTATAACTTTGGTGCGTAAAATCCATGTGCCGATTTTGCGTGGAGGGCTTTTTACTGCGTTAACGCTGGTGTTTGTTGATGTGATGAAAGAGATGCCAATTACCTTAATGACCCGCCCGTTTGGTTGGGATACATTGGCAGTGAGAGTATTTGAAATGACTTCGGAAGGAGAGTGGGAGCGAGCAGCACTACCTGCGGTTTCTATTGTTATCGCCGGGTTGATACCAATAATTTTGATGAATCGCCATGCAGAACGATAATTACATGCTTGAGTTAAGTGCTATAACTCAACGTTACGGTGATAATACTGTTGTAAAAGAGATGAATTTGCAACTTGCTCGTGGAAGCATTGGTTGTTTACTAGGGCCATCCGGTTGCGGAAAAACGACAGCACTTCGTTGTATTGCGGGATTTGAGTCTTTGCAATCAGGGGAGATCAAGCTCGCAGGGAATGTGATTGCGGGTAAGAATGCCCACGTGCCCGCAGAGAAGCGCCAGATAGGTATGGTGTTTCAGGATTACGCGCTGTTTCCTCATCTTACTGCTATACAAAATATTGAGTTTGGTTTGCAAAACCATCGTGCTGCGGAGAGACAATTCCGTGCTGCGGAAATGTTAGAGTTGGTGAATCTTGAAAGTTTTGCTCATCTCTATCCTCACGAACTTTCCGGGGGACAGCAACAGCGTGTAGCATTAGTGAGAGCGTTGGCTCCGAGACCCAAACTGCTTTTGCTGGATGAGCCATTTTCAAATCTTGATGTGACATTGCGTGAGAGGCTTTGCCTGGATGTTCGGGAGATTCTTAAGCAAGAGCAAACCACAGCAATAATGGTGACTCATGATCAGGATGAGGCATTTATGATTGCTGATTATATTGGTGTTATGCACCAGGGGTTGATCCAACAGTGGGATACCGCATATAACCTCTATCACAAACCTTGTAATCATTTCATAGCGGATTTTATCGGTGAAGGTGTTTTTCTGCCGGGGGTGGTGGGTGAAAATCAATGTGTGAAAATTGAGCTGGGCACTATTGAGGGTGAATTTGTTGGCATTATTGAATCCGGTACTGAGGTTGATGTTTTACTGCGGCCAGATGACATCATTCATGATGACGATAGCCCCATGCAGGCTGTGGTGGCAGATAAAGCATTTCGCGGTGCACAAATTCTTTATACCTTAAAATTACCGAGTGGCGCTGAAATGTTAGCGTTGGTACCTAGTCATCATGACCACTCTGTTGGTGAGCCGATTGGTATTCGATTGGCTACTGATCATATAATCGCTTTTAAGAAATGATAAACTCCACTTTTACTTGTCAATGAGTGCTTCTCCATGTTGTTAATGATCGATAATTATGATTCTTTTACTTACAATCTCGTCCAGTATTTGGGGGAGTTGGGGGCTGATGTAGAGGTCTATCGAAACGATCAGATAACACTCGATCAAATGATTGATATGAAACCTGAGCGAATCATGGTTTCACCAGGACCATGTACGCCCAACGAAGCGGGTGTTTCCATTGAAACAATTAATCACTTTGCAGGCAAAGTACCAATTCTTGGTGTCTGTTTAGGGCATCAAAGTATTGGACAGGCCTTTGGCGGTAAAATCATTCATGCCAAACAGATCATGCACGGCAAAACCTCCATGATGCATCATAATAACAAAGGTGTATTTCACGGGCTGGGTAATCCTTTTGAAGCGACGCGCTATCACTCCCTCGTGATTGAAAAAGAGAGCTTGCCTGACTGTCTCGAAATTACATCCTGGACCGAGACAGAAGATGGGCAGATAGATGAGATTATGGGCGTACGTCATAAAGAACTTGCCATAGAGGGTGTACAGTTTCATCCTGAATCAATTTTGTCACAATATGGCCATGATCTATTACAGAATTTTCTACGCATGAAATCTTAAAAAAGGAATTCACATGAACTTACAACAAGCTATTCGTGCTGTAACAGAAAAACGAGACCTTACCGAAGCTGAGATGACGCAAGTAATGCGTTTGATTATGACTGGTGAAGCGACCCAAGCGCAGATTGGAGGCTTTCTTATCGGTTTGCGCATGAAAGGTGAAACGGTTGACGAGATTACTGCGGCTGCGAAAGTCATGCGTTTTTTGGCAGAAAAAGTTGAAGTCTCTGGGCCTCATTTGGTTGATACCTGTGGAACTGGTGGTGATGGAGCAAATACCTTCAACGTATCAACTTGTTGTGCAATGGTTGCTGCAGCAGCTGGAGCAAAAGTCGCAAAGCATGGTAATCGCTCTATTTCCAGCAAATCTGGTAGTGCAGATGTTTTAGAAGCCGCCGGTGTTAATTTAGAATTAGATGCTGCGCAAGTGGCGAAATGTGTTGATGAGGTTGGTGTCGGATTTATGTTTGCTCCAAAACATCATGGTGCAATGAAACATGCTATCGGCCCAAGGCGTGAAATGGGTGTGCGTACCATATTTAATGTACTCGGGCCTTTGACTAATCCGGCAGCGGCGCCCAATCAAGTGATCGGTGTTTTTGATAAAGCTTGGGTAGAGTCCTTAGCTAATGTATTAAAGCGCTTGGGTAGTGAGCATGTCATGGTTGTTCATGCTGTTGATGGTATGGATGAGATCAGCATTGGCAGCGCAACACACGTTGCTGAATTAAAAAATGGCGAAATTAAAACTTATTCGATTGAACCTGAACAATTTGGATTGCAAAAAGGTGATGTTGCCTCTTTAGCTGTTGATGGCGCAGAACAGAGTTTGGCAGTTATCAACAGTATATTGGATAATCAACCTGGTGCTGCAAGGGATATTGTTTTGTTGAACTCAGGTGCTGCAATTTATACCTCAGGTATTGCTGATTCGTTGGAAGCAGGAATTAATAAGGCGAAAGAGGTTATCGAAAATGGTTCTGCAAAAGCTAAGTTTGCTGAGTTAATCAAGTTCTCACAAAGTTTATAATAGGCAGTTTTAGATGGGTGATACGCCAGATATCTTAAAAAAAATTCTTCAGCGAAAAGTTGAGGAGAATAATGAACGGTCAGCAAAAATCAGTTTAGATACGCTGAAAGAAAAAGCGAAAGAGATCGCTCCAGCACGTGGTTTTGTCAACGCAATTGAAAGCGCTATTCAGCAAGGTCGTTCTGCGGTCATTGCCGAAATTAAAAAAGCATCTCCAAGCAAGGGGGTGATTCGGGAAGATTTTAATCCGTCTGAAATTGCAAAATCTTATGCACAGTCTGGTGCTGCTTGTTTATCTGTTTTAACCGATGAAGATTATTTTCAAGGTAGCGAAGCCTATTTAAAGCAGGCGAGAGAAGCTTGTGATGTACCTGTTATTCGTAAAGATTTCATTATTGATCCTTATCAAGTGTATGAAGCCAAAGTCATGGGTGCGGATTGCATACTACTAATTGTTGCAGCACTCGAAGATCAACAGATGACAGATTTAACACGGCTTGCGACTGAGCTAGGCTTGGATGTATTGATCGAAGTTCACGATCTTGAAGAGTTAGAGCGAGCGTTGCCGTTAAATATCAAACTCATTGGTATTAACAATCGTAACTTGAGAACTTTTGAAACAAGCTTGGATACAACCATTGATTTGCTGGGAAGAATTCCGAATGATCGGATTGTGGTAACAGAGAGCGGAATCCATTCCGCTACGGATGTCCAAAAAATGCGAGAAAATAAAGTAAATGCTTTTCTAGTGGGGGAGGCATTTATGCGCGCTGATGACCCCGGTGATGAGTTGGCTAAGCTGTTTTCCTAGCGAGTCCCAAAAACGACTATAGTTTTTCCTGCTACTGAAACTAATGCACGTTCTTCTAGTTCTTTAAGAACTCGTCCTGCCATTTCTCGTGAACAACCAACAATTTTTCCGAGCTCTTGGCGAGTAATGCGAATTTGCATTCCGTCAGGATGAGTGATGGCATCCGGCTCTTTAGCTAAATCGAGTAATGTTCTTGCAATGCGACCAGTGACATCCATAAATGCCAAGTCACCAACTTTGCGGCTGGTCTTGCGAAGTCGTGCAGCCATTTGCCCGGCCACGGCATACATCAGTTCGGGTTCGGCTTGTGTTAATTGGCGAAATTTCCCGTAGCTAATTTCTGCTAATGTACATTCTGTTCTTGCTTTGACCCATGCACTACGTCCAAAGGTTTGATCAAACAACCCCATCTCGCCAAAAAAATCGCCTTGATTGAGATATGCGAGTACAATCTCGTGCCCGTCATCATCGTTCATCAGCACGGCGACCGAACCTTCGTTAATGTAGTATAAAGCATCGGGGGCATCGCCGGCGTAGATGATGAGTGACTTGGCTGGGTATCGACGTTTATGGCTATAGCTGAGAAACTTTTCCAAAGCGTCTTCGGTAAGACTAACCGGTTTTCCTTTTGGCGTTTCTTCGAGCTTAAGCGCTGATTGAAGTGTCATTGTGAATCCTTTTATGTGAAAAGCAGAATGTTGCTATATGCTAATATGTCGGCATTTCGTGTTTGGAGTTTAATTATGCAAGGTCGAGTCAAATGGGTTGAAAACGCTATGTTTATAGCGGAATCAGGAAGTGGTCATGCCATTGTTTTAGATGGTCCACCTGATGGTGGCGGTCGAAATTTAGGCGTTCGCCCTATGGAGATGCTATTACTCGGCGTTGGTGGTTGTTCTACGTACGATGTGGTTCACATATTGAAAAAAGCACGTCAACCAATTATCGATTGTGAGGTGGAGTTGAGTGCTGAACGTGCAGAAACAGTTCCGAAAGTTTTTACTAAAATAAATATGCACTTTATCGTGACGGGAAAAGAGGGATTGAAAGAGTCACAAGTCTCAAGAGCTGTGACACTGTCAGCAGAAAAATATTGTTCTGCGTCGATTATGCTAGCTCATTCGGTGGAAATTACCCACTCTCATGCAATAAAAGTTACAGAGTAGAAAAATGTTAAAACGTCCAGCACCTACTGAAGGTATGCGTCACGTCGCACTGTTTGTAAAAAACTTTGACGCGTGTGAAAATTTTTATGTTGATCTTATGGGGATGGAGGTTGAGTGGCGACCTGATCCTGATAATGTTTATTTGTGTGGTGGTAACGATAATCTTGCGCTACATAGAACAGATGAATCACCAGCTATTGATGCGTTTCAAAAATTGGATCATATCGGGTTTATTATTAAAACACCTGAGCAAGTCGATGAGTGGTTTGAGTTTTTAAAAGCGAATGACGTTAAAATTCGCAACGAACCACGAACCCACCGTGATGGGGCTCGGAGTTTCTACTGCTATGATCCCGACGGGATTGTGGTTCAAGTTATTTATCATCCGCCTATTAGTTAAATGAGGAATGGGATGCCTGATAATTCCAAATTACAGCTGCATGGTTTTAATAACCTAACCAAGTCTTTAAGCTTCAATATATATGATATTTCATATACCCGCACAGAAAGACAACAAAAAGAGTATGTCGCTTATATTGATGAAGAATATAATGCTGAACGTTTGACCAATATCTTGCAAGAAGTTGCATCAATTATTGGTGCGAATGTGCTTAATATCGCCCATCAGGATTACGACCCTGAAGGCGCAAGTGTCACTATGCTTATTTCGGAAGAGCCGGTGCTACCGCAAAAAGTGATCGACGAAAACATGGTTGAGGAACCTGGTCCATTGCCAGACTCAATTGTAGGGCATTTGGATAAAAGCCATATCACCGTGCATACCTATCCAGAGAGTCATCCTCATGAGGGGATTAGTACTTTCCGTGCAGATATTGATGTTTCTACCTGCGGTCGAATTTCCCCGCTTCGCGCTTTGAACTATTTAATTCATAGTTTTGATTCAGATATTGTTATTTTGGATTATCGGGTGCGAGGTTTTACGCGTGATGTTTCGGGAAAAAAACATTATATAGATCATGAGATTAACTCGATTCAGAATTTCTTGTCGGAAGATACTAAAGCGCGATACCAGATGATTGATGTGAACATCTATCAAGAGAATACTTTTCACACCAAGATGTTATTGAATGATTTTGATCTGAATAACTATCTGTTTGATATCTCTGAAGATGATCTGACTCCTGATGAGGCTATAGAAGTTCGCCGAAAATTGAAGCATGAGATGCAGGAAATATATGTCGGTCGGAATGTTTCAATCGCGTAATTTCTGTATATTTATCTTTTGTTTGGTTGAGGTATTGTCTTTGTATTTACAAAAGTGTCTAAGCGACTCAAACCCAGTAGACGCTTTTAGTCATCAATTTTGAAGTGATTTTCATCGCGGCTTTAACCGGTGGAGGTAGTGCCGCAGCACCGGCTTGTTGTGCTACATCGGCATGGTGTGCTTCATCTATATCCATCTGCTCCAATACCGCACGGCTTTTATGATCATTTTTTGGCAATTTGCTCAAATGTTCTTCTAAATGTCTTCCAACCTGTTTTTCCGTTTCAACAACAAAACCTAAACTCCATTTATCTCCGATTGCACCTGCTAACGCGCCAATAGCTAATGAGCCAGTGTAAACCAATGGGTTAAGGTAGCTGGTATGGCTATCTAACGTTTTAACTCGCTTTTCACACCAGTCGAGATGGTCATACTCCTCTTGTGCTGAGCGTTCCATTTGCGTCTTAACTTTTTCGTTGCGCGCTGTGAGTGCTTGCCCTTGGTAAAGTGCTTGTGCCGCAACTTCACCAGAATGATTAATGCGCATTAATCTTGACGAGAGTTTTTTTTCTGCATCGCTGAGTTCACCTTCATCAGCTTTTTCAGCTGGGTCTGGTCTCTCTGTAATTTCTGGTTTACCGAACACTGTGCGCATACCTTGATCGAAATTGACAATAAGTTGATCGATTGGAGAGAGATATCTGGACATGGTTAACCTGCTTTGTTTTTAAGTTGTTTCACTAACAACGATATAGGATGGATAACCTGAATGTCCACACCTTTTTCCAGCAAACCTGATGTTATATGCATGGCACAGGTGTAGTTGCTGCTAACAACATAGTCAGGTTTGCTTTCTTTCAGTTGTGTCACCAGTGGCGTGCGTAGTTGGGCTGCAGTATTGGGGTTTCTCATAAAATGACTACCCCCCGCTCCACAGCATGATCCATATTTCAAATCCAAAACATCAATCGCTGGGATGTTTCGGATGACAGTTTCCACGACATTGTTACTTGTTATCGATTTCTGCTGCGAGCATGGAGAGTGAATAATTACTTTTTTCGTGAGGAGCTGTAAATCTGCACTATCGATCTTAATATTGCTGCTGATGAACTGATTTATATCAATAAATCTTTGTGATATTTCACTGCTATATTGGTGTAAGGTCGCGCCGCAGCCAGTTGCGGTGTAGATAATAGGTATTGAGTCTGTCTTATCGAATAAAACCGTATTGTTATTTTCGCATTCACGGTAAAGCTCAGAGTAGCCGCGGTGTTTTGCGATAGCGCCACAACAGGTCTGCTTTTTTGGAACGTCTACTTCGTAACCATAATATTCCAGTAGCGAGATTGAGTCTTCAAAGGTCTGTTGGTCGAACAAGTGGCTTGTGCATCCACTAAATAAAATTACCTTTCTTTTGTTTGCTATCGTGCTTTTAGCGAGGTTAGTTTTATTTGCTGTTGTCCTTTTAACGGCCCGAGGATCAATCTTGAATTTTTTTAGCAAGAGTTTTCCGGTAATAGGAAAGAGTAATTTCCAAATTAGTGCTATTTTCGACCAGCGTTCTTCCTTTTGTCGACTGAGAAATTTAATTCCGAAAGCTTCAAGCCTGCTCTGTTTGCTCGTTCGAGTTGTGCGATTCACCACCTCTAAAGTCTTATCGATAATCTGTGTATATTTTACACCTGAAGGGCAAGAGGTTTCGCACAGTTGACAATAAAGGCAATTATCCAGATGGTGTTTTGCGCGATCAAATGACTGAACAGCATCAGCGCTAATTGCTTGTGCTAGTGCAATACGGCCTCGTGGGGATTCGTTTTCATCGGCGTGTAGCTTATAGGTTGGGCATTTTGCCGAGCATAGTCCGCACTTAACACATTGGTCAGAAAGTGAAGAGATTTCTCGTTTTAAATTTTCTATTGGTACAATTGGGGTCATATTGAAGTTAGTCATATAGGGTTGAGAAGGCATGAGTGAACCATTCTATAAGTATCATCTATTCTTTTGTACTAATAAACGAGCAGATGGTAGACAGAGTTGTGAAGATTATGGAGCATCCAAAGTACGAGCATACGCAAAGGACCTCGTAAAAAAGAGAGGTTTGGCCATCGAGGGCGGTGTGCGGGTTAATACTGCTGGCTGTTTAAACCGTTGCAGCGCAGGTCCCGCGCTTGTGGTCTACCCTGAAGGTGTTTGGTACAGTTTTGTTGATAATGAAGATATTGATGAAATTGTAGAGCAGCATTTGATAAAAGGACAGGTGGTTGAGCGACTACTGATCGATAGAGAAGAGTAAAGTGATTAATATACCCAAAGCGATTGAGATTTGGGTGTGATAGCGTTCCCTTTTTTACTCATGACTGCGTTGCTCCTCCTTACATAGAATAGCTATGTTGCGTCGTCGCGCCTTGTCATGCGCAAAAAATGAAGTGCTCTAACACCTAAATCCCAAACGCTTTGGGTATAGCGAATAGGTACATATAGGGTTGTTAACAAATGTAAAACTTCACAGTATTTATTTTACTAAGATGATGAGCTACTACTATAATCCATATTGTTTTGGGGTTATTGTTATTTGAGATAATTTTGTTTTTATTTATCCTGAAGTAGTACTTCATAGTATCACCACCCCCTCCCTTAAAGTGGTGTTTATCTGGGCGGCCTGACTAGGCCGCTTTTTTTCAATGTCATTTATTTTGATAGTCTATAATTCGCTGTCGAATTCTATACTGCGAATTTTGGTGAAATGGTTGACAATAAGGGATAGATTCAATAGTATTGCCGACCTTTTCAAGTGCGTCATAAATAACTAGGTTAAGATAATGAAAACCTTTAATGCAAAACCAGAAACGGTTAAACGTGACTGGTATGTGGTCGATGCCACAGGTAAAACACTCGGCCGATTGGCCTCAGAGATTGCTCATCGTTTACGCGGTAAGCACAAGCCAGAATATACTCCCCATGTTGATACCGGCGACTACATTATTGTAGTTAATGCTGGAAATGTAGTAGCCACTGGGAACAAAGAAAACGCAAAAATGTATCATCGCCACACTGGATATCCTGGTGGTTTAAAATCGATGACATTAGAGAAGCTACGTGAGAGAGCTCCTGAAAGGGTTTTGGAAAAAGCTGTAAAAGGCATGTTACCAAAAAACCCGCTTGGTCGAGCAATGTACCGAAAGCTTAAAGTTTACTCAGGTAGTGAGCATGGTCACTCAGCTCAGCAGCCTAAAACGTTAGATATCTAACACGAGAAGAGAATATAAAATGGCAGATCAACAATTTTATGGCACTGGTCGTCGTAAGAGTTCGACAGCAAGAGTTTTTTTAACTCCAGGAACTGGCCAAATTAAAATTAACAACCGTACTATCGAAGAGTACTTCGGTCGCGAAACTGCACGTATGATAGTTCGTCAACCAGCAGAACGAGTAGAAATGATTGATAAGTTTGATGTTTATTGCACTGTAAAAGGTGGCGGTATTTCTGGTCAAGCTGGCGCAATCAGACACGGTATTACTCGTGCACTTATGAAGTATGATGAGTCACTTCGTCCTACTTTGCGTAAAGCGGGTTATGTAACTCGTGACTCTCGTGAAGTTGAGCGTAAGAAAGTCGGTCTACACAAAGCACGACGCGCTACTCAATTCTCGAAACGTTAATCGTTTACGAAAGCAAAGCCTCGCAGCACTGCGGGGCTTTTTTATGCCTCACTATCTTTAATAAATTCACCCATGTAGTGAATGTTCAGCTTTTCATTTCGCTTATCTACGCACTGTTTGCACACTAAATTCGCATCTAACGACTTTTTCTAGGATAATCCCTGCAAACTAAATTTATGTTAATTTTTGTATTCTTAGGAGAAAGGGATGCGGACCAAGTTGATCGCTGTGGCATGTGCAGCAGTTTTCGTTTTACCTGTTTCAGTAATGGCTGTTGATAACCACCGGGCTTATGGGCACTTACATCTGTCTGTCGATAAATTAGATGACTCAGGGTATGTGATAAGCGGCGATTCTAGCAAAGGTAGTCGTATTGGTATGAAAGGTAGTATGGATACCAATGTTTCAGATTTTAAAGCAGTGTATAAGATTGAAGCGGGCATGATTCTCGAAGATGGTGATTCACCCGCAGGCTTCACTGAGCAGCGTGATACCTGGGTGGGAATGTCGAGCAAATCATTTGGTACGTTTCGCTTGGGAACAATCGGCACTCCTTACAAAGCGTCAGGTAAATTAATTGATCCATTATATGAGACTTCTGCTGAAGCTCGTGGTGTAGTAAAGACAATGTCGGCACATCATCGTGGAACCGGTGACGACAAAGGGCGTTCTACTAACACTGTGCGTTTTGATTCGGCTTCGTTAGGTGGAGTAAAAGCTGTTGGTCATTACAATTTTGCGCCTGGCGATAACAATATGGGTCTAGGTCTTCACTATAAAAAGGATGATGTTGCTTTTTTCATCGATTATCTTAATTCAGGCGCAACAGATAAAACTGCAATGAAGTTTGGCAGTAAAGTAAAAACAGGTGCGGCGAGCTTTGCTTTTCAATATGAGTTGGATGATGATGGATCGGTTGCTGTTGTTGATGGTGCTGGGGATCAGTTTTTCTTTGCAACCACCTATGAAATGGATGCGACCGCACTGACATTTACTATCGGTAATAACAATAAAGAGACGGGATATACTCTCGGAACAATGCATAAATTGAATAAGGCAGCTAAGGTTTATTTGGTTTATGTGAATGATGGCAGTGGAGATTTTGATACAAGTCTTTTCACTGGTGGAATGATGGTTAGCTTCTAAAGCAGTTTGTTTTTTATTGTAATGCAAATACAACCGCGGGAAATTTTTAGAATTACATGGAGACAAAGTTTTCCGGTAAATTCTACTGTTTGAGTCGGAATAATTGAGTAGTAGATATGTTTAGTCCAAAATTAGTATTAATTGATCTCGACGGAACACTTGTCGATTCTGTTCCTGATTTAGCCCATGCAGTTGATGCTATGCGCCGTGATCTTGATATGCCAGAACATGGCGAAGATGCCGTGCGTCATTGGGTTGGTAATGGCGTTGAGCGTTTGGTAAAGCGTGCTTTAACGGGTGAATTGGATGGCGAGCCTGAGCCTGAGCTATATGAAAAAGCTTATCCTATTTTCTATAAACATTATCTTGCTTCTAATGGCGTTTATAGCCGCCTATTTCCAGGTGTTGACGAGGGATTGAAAATCCTTAGCGATAAAGGCTATAAGCTTGGTTGTGTGACTAACAAAGCTGAAGGCTTCACTCTTCCGTTATTGGAAGCAAAAGGCATATTGCATTATTTTGGTGTTGTGGTTAGTGGCGATACACTTTCTGTGAAAAAACCAGCGCCAGAGCCACTTTGGCATGCAGCAAAACATTTTGATGTGTCGCCAGAAGAGAGTTTGATGTTAGGTGACTCTATGCATGATGTGCAAGCTGCAAGAAATGCTAATTTTAAAGTCATTGCCGTCAGCTATGGTTATAATCATGGTATTGATATCGCTGAAGCAAATCCCGATGCGATTGTTGATAGCTTTGTTGAGTTAGAAAATCTCCTAAATTAAAATTGTCGATACATGGATAAATCACAGTTCCAGCAATATGCCGACGCGGGTTATAACAAGATCCCATTAAAGCGAGAGATGCTTGCGGATCTTGATACACCTTTAAGTACTTATCTCAAATTTGCCAACGAGCCAAACACCTATCTTTTTGAATCGGTGCAAGGTGGCGAGAAATGGGGCAGGTATTCGATTATTGGATTATCCTGTCAATCTCGACTTGAAGTGCGATCTCATGAAGTTTCGTTGTATGAAGATGGGCAGCTTTTAAAAAGTGAAAATGTCGAAGACCCACTTTCATATATTGACGAGTTTCGTTCCCAATTTAAAGCGCCCGAAATACCAGGGATGCCAAGGTTTACTGGTGGCCTAGTCGGTTATTTTGGTTATGATACGGTTCGTTATATAGAGCCGCGCCTTGGTGAATGTCCTAACCCTGATCCTTTGCAGAACCCCGATATTTTGTTGATGATCTCAGAAGAGATTGTGGTGTTTGATAATCTCTCTGGCAAGTTGCATATCATTGTTTATGTTGATCCGGCTGAAGCGAACGCTTACGAGCTTGGTCTGAAGCGCCTGCAAGTTTTGGATAAAAAGTTTCGAGAGCCGCTTCGAATCCCCGTTGATAAGCTAGTTCACTCTGAAGTAACTGAAGATGACTTTGTTTCGGGATTTACTCGTGATGGTTTCATGGATGCAGTAAAAAAATCCAAAGAATACATTACTGATGGCGATGTGATGCAGGTAGTATTATCTCAACGCTTATCTGTTCCCTATTATGCTGATCCGCTCGATCTTTACCGAGCGCTGCGTAGCTTAAATCCTTCACCCTATATGTATTATCTCAATCTGGGGGATTTCCAAATTGTGGGTTCGTCGCCAGAAATTTTAGTTCGTGAAGAGAATCGTGAAATAACAGTTCGGCCCATTGCAGGGACTCGTCCACGAGGTAAAACAGCCGAAGAAGATATGGCTCTCGAAAAAGATTTATTAGCAGATCCAAAAGAGATTGCAGAGCATTTGATGTTAATTGATCTAGGTCGTAACGATGTTGGCCGTGTTGCCAAAACAGGTTCAGTTAAACTGACGGATAAAATGGTTATCGAACGTTATTCGCATGTGATGCATATAGTTTCCAATGTTACAGGGGAGTTAGATGACGATGTTACGGCGATGGATTCCCTGAAAGCGACTTTTCCTGCTGGAACCGTTTCCGGCGCACCGAAAGTTCGCGCTATGGAAATTATTGATGAATTAGAGCCAGTAAAGCGCGGCGTATACTCCGGTGCAGTGGGCTACATTGGTTGGAATGGCAATATGGATACCGCAATTGCTATTCGAACAGCGGTCATCAAAGATAACACGCTCTATCTACAAGCCGGTGCCGGTATTGTTTATGACTCAATTCCCGAGAGTGAGTGGGACGAGACAATGAATAAAGGTCGTGCTGTTTTTCGTGCAGCGACACTTGCTGTGAAAGGTTTAGATGAGACCACCCCTCAACACCGTTAAGCGGATTGAAGTAGCTACTTATACGCTACTTCAATTTTAAAGAATTGCCTGTCGCTTTTTTACGCTTGTTCTTCAGAGCGCTTATAAACAGTGTGATGACATTTGGGGCAAGGTGGAATATGCCCTGTTTTCTTGAAGTGCAAAACTTCACCGCAAGATTCACAAACTAAAGTACCTGGTCCTGTTATTTCCCCGGTGTGCCACTCTGTTGCTCTTTTCGCATTTTGACGTATTTCTTCAAGTGCCATTTGCGTATGATCAACCATGTTGGCAAATGCTTCCATAAACTTATCTTCTAAATAGAGCGCATCCAACCTTAACCAATCGCCTAACTCACGTTCACCTACGGCGATATATTCTGCAGCATCATGAAGGTCACGAACAACGAAGTCACTGACTTTTTCGATATCTTCAGCCGTTAGCTCGGTTAGCTCTGCCATTTTTTCTTTCGACTTATCGATAGCATCAAGAATAGCGGGTTTCGCCTCTTTTTCAGTGGTGTCTAAAAACTCTTTGGTGGTTTCTAGCATCTGGTTATAGGCATGAATAAGCTTTTCAGTAACAGGGTTATGTGACTCGGGCATAGTGATTGACTCCCACAAGTGATAGATGTGAATAATATACCTTAATTATAGAAGAGTAGCGGAGATAATTCGCTTTTTGCTCTATGGCATTACTCGCTTAACGCCTATAATAGCGCCTTTTCTGGTCCGCATAATTTTAGGTGATTTGAATAATATGGAAACGCAATACGACCCATCTATTGTCGAAAAAGAGGTACAAGATTTTTGGGAGGATAATAAAAGTTTTCAGGTAACTGAAGATCAAAATAAAGAGAAATACTATTGTCTCTCCATGTTTCCCTATCCTTCTGGTCGTCTCCATATGGGGCATGTGCGGAACTACACGATTGGTGATGTGATTAGTCGCTTTCAACGTATGCGAGGAAAAAATGTACTTCAACCGATGGGTTGGGACGCATTTGGACTGCCGGCAGAAAATGCTGCGATAAAGAACAATGTTGCTCCTGCCAAATGGACTTACGAAAATATCGATTATATGCGTGGCCAGTTAAAGCGTTTAGGCTTTGCGTATGACTGGAATCGTGAATTGGCAACCTGTACGCCAGAATACTATCGCTGGGAGCAGTGGCTATTCACAAAACTATTCGAAAAAGGTTTGGTTTATAAAAAGACTGCGCCGGTTAACTGGTGCCCAAATGATTTGACCGTTTTGGCAAACGAGCAAGTTGTGGATGGTTGTTGTTGGCGTTGTGATACAAAAGTTGAACGTAAAGAGATTCCACAGTGGTTTATGAAAATCACTGATTACGCAGATGAACTACTGGCTGAAATCGATAATCTTAAAGATTGGCCAGAGCAAGTTCGCACTATGCAACGTAATTGGATCGGCCGTTCAGAAGGTGTGGAAATTCAATTCGCACTAGAAAAGAGTGGGGAACCACTAAAAGTTTATACTACACGTCCAGATACGGTAATGGGCGTCACTTATGTTGGTGTTGCGGCGGAACATCCGGTCGCGACCGCTGCGGCAGAATCGAATCCAGAATTACTCGCCTTTATTAAAGAGTGTGAAGCCATGGGCACTGCTGAAGCAGATGTGGAAACCATGGAAAAAAGAGGCATGGCAACCGGTGTTAATGCTATTCATCCACTGACTGGTGAAGCGGTACCTGTTTATGTTGCGAACTTTGTTTTAATGGGCTATGGCGAAGGCGCTGTTATGGCGGTTCCTGCTCATGATCAACGTGATTGGGAATTTGCTAATAAATATGGATTGCCGATAAAGCAAGTTATCGAAGCGGATGATGGTAGTGAAGTCGACATCGAAAAAGCGGCGTTTACCGAAAAAGGCCGATTGGTTAATGCCGGTGATTTCACTGGGTTAACTTCGACAGAAGCGTTCGACAAAATTGCAGAAACTTTGCAAAGTAAAAACCAAGGACAAAAACGGACGAACTATCGATTGCGCGACTGGGGGGTTTCTCGTCAGCGTTATTGGGGAACACCAATTCCAATTATTAATTGTGACTCCTGTGGTTCTGTTCCCGTGCCTGAAAAAGACCTTCCCGTGAAATTGCCGGAAGATGTGGACTTTGATGGTGTTGGCTCACCCATCAAAAAAATGCCTTCGTTTTACGAAACCACTTGCCCAAGTTGTGGCGCAAAAGCGGAACGTGAAACAGATACTTTCGATACGTTTATGGAAAGCTCCTGGTATTTTGCCCGTTATACTTGTGCAAACAATTCCGAAGCAATGCTGGATGAAGCTGCAAACTATTGGTTGCCTGTTGATCAATATGTGGGCGGGATTGAGCACGCGATTCTTCATTTACTTTATGCACGATTTTTTAACAAACTCATGCGAGATGTTGGCTTAGTGAAAAACGACGAGCCTTTCAGCAAACTTTTAACTCAAGGCATGGTGTTAAAAGATGGTGTGAAAATGTCTAAATCAAAAGGCAATACGGTTGATCCTCAAGCACTGATTGAAGAATACGGTGCCGACACAGCAAGACTATTTATGATGTTTGCTGCACCACCTGAGCAAAGTTTGGAGTGGGCTGATTCTGGAGTTGATGGCGCATCACGATTTTTAAAGCGCTTGTGGCGAGCCGTTCATGAGCATACTCAGACAGGTGCCGTTAGCGCATACACAAGTGGTGAGTTAGACAAAAGCCAGCAGGGATTACGCAAAGCGGTACACTCAACGATTCAGAAAGTCACCGATGATATTGATCGTCGACATACTTTTAATACGGCAATAGCAGCAACCATGGAACTGTTAAATGCGATTGGTAAATTTGATGATAGTTCTGATATCGGGCGCGCAGTGAAACAAGAAGCGTTAGAGTCAGTTGTTACAATGCTTTCACCTATAGTGCCTCACATTACTCATAAACTTTGGCAAGTCTTAGGGCAAAGCTCAGTATTGATTGATGGTCCATGGCCTGATTTTGACGAGAGCGCATTGGTATCAGACAGTATTGAATTGAGCGTTCAAGTGAATGGAAAAATGCGAGCGCGTATCGAGGTGCCTGCTGATGCAGACAAAGAGTCGGTGGAGAAAATTGCACTCGCATCCGAGAACATTCAGCGAAACATTGAGGGTAAATCGATCAAAAGGGTGATCGTAGTACCTGGTCGATTGGTGAATATTGTTGTTGCTTAAGACTATTTCAAAACCTCAGCAGCAGTTCTTTATTAGGATTGTTGCTGTTGTTTTGTTATTAACCATTAGTGCTTGTGGTTTCCATCTGCGAGGTTCGATGGATCATCAGTCGAACACTACAGTTTATGTTTCCACCCAAAATGATATGTTCGAATTTAACCAGGTTTTGCTGCGAAATCTCGAAGAGAGCGGTAGGTTGGTTGATGACGCGAATAGTGCAGATAATAAACTGGAAATTGTTTCTGCGAAATGGCAAAAGCGAATTGCGTCGGTAGGAGACGATGGCGTAGCATCGGAATATACGCTTTCATATCGGATTATTTATAACCTAGATACAGGTACAAAAGAGTTGAGTGGCCAATCAATATCCGCGCAGCAGGATTATTCATATAATCGCAATCAATTACTCAGTGTCGATTCAGAAGAGTCGCAAATCAAACAATCGCTGAGCAAGCAACTTGCCCTTCGCATGTTACGCGTGATTAAATAACAAGCAAAAATTTATTTAAGAGAGTGTGATTCCGTTCGCCTTATTGAAGATGAATAGATGATCTATTCGGCGTGAATTGTGCAATTTTCTCAATTCCTATTTATTACAATAATGAATTGAGGTTGCCCGAACATGCTTTCCTTAAGTGTTAAAAAACTGCTGACAGTTACTGCAGTAATACTTCTATCTATGCTAGGAGCAATTGTTGCTCTAAATCTATTTACCTCTTATGAATTTGAAGAACTTAGATCGGAGGAACTTCGTTTTTCAAAAGCTCAGATAGCGTTCAAGGATGCACGTTACCATGTTGTTCAAATTCAACAGTTTCTTACCGATGTTAGTGCCACCGCAGATGTATCGGTTATCAAAGAGGCGCAGCAGAATAAGGATGACGCGATTTCAATTCTCAGCAAACTGAAGAGTGCTGTTCCTGAATATTCCAATGAGTTAAAAAGAGTCATCCCTGAAATAAGTTTGCTATTTGATGTTGGTGAAAAAATGGCGAGAACTTATATTATCAAAGGGAGAGAGGCGGGAAACCTGATCATGAAAGCCGAGGAGACAGGTTTTGATGCAGTCTCGCTACAACTAGCAACTCATTTAAACACAATGTCCAATGAGCTTGCGAAAGATGTACAGGGCCATAGTACGCTTATTAACGATCACACTAATCGTAATCACTACATTACAGTGGTACTAAGCTTCGTCACGTTAGTTATTACTTCTCTTATCTTATTTGTTTTATACAAAAAAATATTGTGTCCGATCAACACCCTAACCTCTTCTCTCAGTGGCTTAAATGGCGGCTCAGGAGATTTGCGGCAGCGTTTGAAAGCTGGCGAGCATGAGTTTGGTGTTATTATCAAACAATTCAATCTGTTTATTGCATCACTACAGGAGATGGTCAAAAGTATTCGCAATTCTGTTGATCCTGTAATTGGTGTTTCAGATACTATTGCCAAGCTTGGGCAAAGCTCAAACGACGGCGCCAAAATTCAGGCGCGTGAGACGGATCAAGTTGCAACCGCAGTAACTGAAATGAGTGGTGCGGTGACCGAAGTTGCAAACAATGCATCTGTTGCCATGAATGCAACACGCGAAGCTGAAGATAAAGCGGCGGATGGTCAAAAAGTTGTCTCAATGACAGTGAGCAGCATTAACGAACTCGCTAATGAGGTAAATAAAGCGTCAGACGTGATCAAGAAACTGGAAGGATATAGTAGCGATATTGGTAGCGTGTTGGATGTCATCAAAGGTATTGCAGAGCAAACCAATTTACTTGCACTGAATGCCGCGATAGAAGCGGCGAGGGCTGGTGAGCAAGGAAGAGGATTTGCGGTTGTCGCAGATGAAGTGCGTACACTAGCGGGCAAGACGCAAAACTCGACTGAAGAGATTCAAAAAATGATTCAGCAGCTTCAAGGTGCAGCTTCTGATGCGGTTGAAGTTATGACGCGAGGGCACGAAAAGGCTGCAATCAGTGTCGACAATGCCTCCAAAGCTGGTGAAGCATTAACCGCGATTACCAGTTCTGTAACCACCATTACCGATATGAATGCTCAAATAGCAACCTCTGCTGAAGAGCAGAGCAAAGTTGCAGAAGAGATCAATCAAAATGTAGTTTCAATTAGCAGCGTAACAGACAAGACTGTGGAGAGTGCTGAATATACAATGGAAGAGAGCAAAAAACTGGTTGCGCTGGCGAAAGAGTTAAAGACCTTGATCAGCCAGTTTCAAGTTTAGTGTAGAAATATAAGACAATAAAAAGCCAGTTTTTAATACTACTGGCTTTTTTAGGTTCAACTACAAGCATCTCGCCTCACATACAAATCTGTGTTGATCAGATAAAATTGATTCAATGTCTATTTGCCTCAACTCTACGGTACAATGCCCCATCTTCGTTTCCAACAGTTAGTTAACAATGCGACTAAGATTTGATCTTGTAAAAAACGATCTAAAAAAAGAGCTGCGACCACTTTATCTCATCAGTGGTGATGAGCCATTACAGATTATGGAAGCAGAAGATCTTATTCGTTCAGCAGCGCGCGCTAGTGGTTTTTCTCAGCGGGAAGTCTTTCATGTCGAACGTGGGTTTGACTGGAATAGCCTTTTACAATCGGCCAATAGTATGTCGTTATTTGCCGAGAAGAAGATTTTGGAGTTGCGGTTGAATACCACTAAGCTCGGCGATGCGGGTGGCAAAGCGATGTTTCAATATTGTGAGATGCTGCCAGAGGACAACCTGCTAATAGTTAGTATGCCTAAAATTGATGCGGCAACACAAAAAACTAAATGGTTTAAGCAGTTTGATAAAGTTGGAGCGGTACTTCAGGTTTGGCCAATTGAGATTGAGCGTTTACCTCACTGGGTTAAGCAGCAAATGATTAACCGCCAGCTTATGCCTACGGCTGAAGCGGTTCGTCTCATATGTGATAAAGTGGAAGGAAATTTACTCGCCGCATCCCAAGAAATTGAGAAGCTTGCACTTGAAGGTCCTCGTCAAATTGATGTGGATGATGTGCTTGAAACCGTGGCAGATGATGCAAAGTATGATGTTTTTAAATTGGTTGATGCAGTATTGCTCGGCAAATTGTCACGAACGGCTAAAATATTGCGCGGCTTGAGAGCGTCAGGTGAAGAGCCAGTGGTGATTTTGTGGGCGTTAACGCGAGAAATTCGCAGCATGATTTCTATGGCGCAAGAGAAATCTCAAGGAACACCAATTGGGCAGATATTTAAAAAATATCGGGTTTGGGACAAAAGAGCGCCAATCGTACAGAGTGGCTTAAATAGACATTCTGAATCAAAGTGGTTATTTTTGTTACAACACGCTATACAAGTTGATAAAATTATCAAAGGTGCAGAGCGAGGCAATACCTGGGATGAGTTATTGGATCTCGGTTTTGCCATGGCTTCAAAATAGTAATTAGATTTCGGAATGGTTATGAGTGACGTATTAGAGTATATGAACACATTAGGCGAGCAAGCACGCAAAGCGGCTGCTCGTTTGGCTAGAGCAACAACTGAAGAGAAAAAGCGCACGCTTGAGAGTATTGCCACTGCGATTGATGAAAACCGTGGTTTGCTTGCAGAAGAGAATAAAAAAGACCTTCAAGCCGGAAAGCAAAATGGTTTGGATGCAGCACTTTTGGATCGGTTAGAACTCAATGCAGAAAGAACGGATTCAATGTTAGATGGCATTCGTCAAATTGCTAATTTGCCCGATCCGATTGGAGAAATTACCGATCTGAAATACCGTCCAACCGGTATTCAAGTGGGTAAAATGCGCGTTCCTTTAGGCGTCGTTGGTATTATCTATGAATCACGTCCTAATGTTACTGCTGATGCAGCTGCGCTCTGTTTAATGTCTGGCAATGCTGCAATCTTGCGTGGCGGCTCAGAAGCAATTCATTCGAACAAAGCCATTGCCAAATGTATCGCTCAAGGCTTAGAGAGTGCCGGCCTGCCTTCTGCCTGTGTGCAAGTTGTGGAAACAACTGATCGTGCAGCAGTAGGGGCATTAATTACCATGCCCGAATTTGTCGACGTCATCGTGCCTCGTGGTGGTAAAGGTTTGATCGAGCGTGTGAGTAAAGAGGCGTGTGTGCCTGTTATTAAACATCTTGATGGTATCTGTCATGTGTTTATTGATGATGATGCTGATAATCAAAAAGCAATTGATGTTGCATTTAACTCAAAAACTCATCGCTATGGAACTTGCAACACGATGGAAACCTTATTAGTGACTAAGTTGAAAGCACCAGAAATTCTGCCGAAACTTGCCGCGATGTATGGAGAAAAAGGTGTAGAGCTACGAGGTTGTAGTTTGACTCGAGATATTTTACCTCAAGCAAAGCCTGCAACAGAAGAAGATTGGGGAACAGAGTATCTTGCGCCAATTTTATCTATACGCATTGTGGATGGATTAGAAGACGCTATTGAGCATATAAATACTCATAGTTCAAAACATACTGAATCGATTATTACCGAAAATTTCACGCGCGCAAGACGATTTTTGCAAGAGGTGGACTCAAGTTCGGTGATGGTAAATGCATCAACTCGCTTCGCCGATGGCTTCGAATATGGTTTGGGGGCGGAGATCGGTATAAGTACCGATAAGTTTCATGCCCGAGGCCCGGTTGGTTTGGAAGGATTAACTTCGCAAAAATATATTGTGTTAGGTGATGGCCATATTCGCCAGTAATCTTTTAGGCCCGTCTCCAGTTGTCGGCAGCATAAGCTGCCGTATAAGCCAATGATGCACTCTATTGGTATTCTTGGGGGGACGTTTGATCCGGTTCATTATGGTCATCTTCGTGTTGCGTTAGAGTGTAAAGAAAGTTTAGGTTTGGATGAGTTGCGCATGTTGCCTTGTGCTCGTCCTGCTCATCGAGACCAGCCAAATGTCACAGCTGAGCAACGTTTGGCCATGTTAAAGTTGGCGTTGGAAGGCTCTGATCATATCTTTGCGGATAATCGAGAACTCAAGCGCACAGGCTTGTCTTATATGATAGATACACTGGATTCTTATCGCTCGGAATTCCCGCGTTCAGCACTTTTTTTAATCGTCGGTTCCGATTCTTTTCAATCACTAACCACTTGGCATCAGTGGCGGCGGTTATTGGATTTCTCAAATATCGTCATTGCGGTACGGCCGGAAAGTGGAAATAATCGATTAAGTGAAGTGGGAATGTTGTTGTCTGAACATTTTGTCGGTGAGCTTAATGAATTTAGAGGAAAAAAAACTGGCCACATTTTTGAGCTAAAAGTGAGCCAGCTGGATATTTCGTCAACCGAAATCAGGAAGCTGGTTAGAGCGAATAGGTCTGTGCAATATTTGTTGCCGGAGGCCGTTATTAAATATATTACAGATAATTCATTATATGAGGAGTAAGATTAAATTCTTTAATTAATATGCAAATAGATAAATTAAAAGAAGTAGTTGTAGACGCTTTAGATGATCTAAAAGCGAAAGATGTGGTTGTGATTGATGTTAGCGAGCAGAGCGATGTGACCGATTTTATGGTGATAGCCAGTGGCTCATCTAGTCGCCAGGTTAAAAGTCTCGCTGAGAACGTGCGCTTAAAAGCGAAAGAGCAAGGCTTGGATTCTATCGGCACCGAAGGTGAAGATATTGGCGAGTGGGTTTTGGTGGATTTGGGGGATATTGTGGTTCATGTGATGCAAGAGCCGGTCAGAAAATTCTACCAGTTAGAGCGGCTTTGGGAAATTAGCGAACCTAAACAAGGCACAATGTAAAAGCATAACCTACATGCTAATTAATTTAATATGTGTAGGGACCAAAATGCCTTCATGGGTTACATCCGGCTATGAAGAATATGCAAAGCGTTTAAATAGAGATGTTCAGTTAAAACTTATTGAACTTGAATTGGCGAAACGCTCAAAAAATAGTTCAGTAGAAAATTTAAAAAGCGAAGAAGCAAAAAAAATCCGTCAGGCTATTCCTAAAGGGAACCATGTGGTTGTGCTGGATGTTACTGGAAATCAATGGAGCACAGAAAAACTCTCTCATCGATTAGACCACTGGTTGCATACAGGAAAAGATATCAGCTTGGTGATTGGTGGGCCGGACGGTTTAGATGAGTCATTGATTCGTTCAGCAAATGAAAGTTGGTCACTTTCAAAACTCACTTACCCCCATCCTTTAGTACGCGTCATAATATCTGAACAAATATATCGGGCCTGGAGTATGTTAAACAACCATCCTTATCATCGAGTTTGAGCTAATAGATGGAGCCTTATTTAAGCCCCATCATTTCAATTATCAGTTAGTTGTTTTAATTTAGAATCGATACCCCATTTGGAAAGCGCCAGATACCGCGCTTTTCTGGCCAACACCACTTTTGTTTTTCAATATGGTGTTGCTTGCCGTAATCATGGAAAACTCCATTCTAACAAATCCGCTTTTAGAAATATTCAGTGTTGGTGATGCGGTAAAAGTGAAGCCACTGCCAAAGCCTTTTGTTCCTGGTTTCAGTGCATATATGCCACTGGTGCCATCTTTAATGTATTCAACACGAAGTGGCACAGTTAGTCGCGCGATATCGGCAGCTGCATATGCGCCGAAGCCCATTGCTGTATCATCGTTGTTTGCAACTTTCACATCGAGCAAAACATAATCAAAATTTATTGCGTATTTGAAATTGCCCATAGAGCCGGCAAAAACTAAATCAATAATGCTTTTGCCACTATCTTCGTCATAGTAGTTCATCTCGAAGTTGTAGTCTGAAACCTTTCCATTAACACCAACGGCAAATGCAAATGGCTGACTAACTTCCGCATACAGTTTTAAGTCACCAGTGTTGAATGTTCCTCTGCCGCCCGCGTAGTAATTTGGTTGAATGCTTTTCATCACACCCTGGGTTGCGAAAAGATTATTAAAACTCGTGTGCGCTTCGTAACCAATCAGCGAGTCGATGATGCCCGTCTCTAGTAGCAGGTTTTCAAATGCAGAGTATTTTATTTTGGCGTATTGCACTCCAAACTCAGCTTTTTCTGAACTACCTGCTGTTTCAGTCAGTTTTGTAGCAGCTAATGTACCTACGCCTAAATTAAAATCAATTGGCTCAATTTCAATTGGTTGTGATGAGATATCGAGCAAAGCGTCGTTGACAATAAAGTTTTGATTATCACCCGTACTTGTATGTGTTGAGTAATGAAAACCTGCGGTAACACCACCTGATAAAGTGATATCCGGACCACCTTCTTCAGTGTTTACGCTTCCTGCGACTAATGTAGATGAAAATAAGATCAAACTACAGCCTGTAACAATTTTGCTCGTATCCATTGTTTCCTCGTTGAGTGAGTCGTAATCTATTTAAAGGGTAAGCTAGGAGGCTATTCTCGAACAGCCTCCTAGCTTACCGTAAAATTTCGCTACCGTTAAATTAATTGAGTTTAGCTGCTCTATCTAATGGCAGGGAAAAGTATTTTTTGCCTTAAGTTATTCAGTTAGTCGGCGGTTGTTTTTAAAGCTATATAGAGTGTAAAAAATTGAGGTGAGGTAGTGAAATTATGAGCGTGTTTTAAACGGAAGAGAGTGTAGGCAAGTGGCTTATTTGTTATAAGGATGTGTTTTTTTTGATCAAGGCAAATGATGTATTGGTAATAAAAGTGTTATAAAACCAACGATTTTGATCGCCTATGTGTTTTATTTTTGTACATATTGCTTGGCCGATGAACGTATTTGTTAAGAAATGAAATTTTATTATAGGAAAAACTTTTTCAGCAAAAGAATTTTCGAAAAATTTTACAATTAATTCCATAGCTCGCTTGCGTTTATTTTCAAACCTCGGTACAGTTTCCTCCGATTATCAAAAGATAAACAATAACTTTATTATTAAGTTTGAGAATGAGGGAAATGAGAATGAAGAAACGTTTGTTAGCTATTGCAACTTTAGCAGCATTACCTGTAGCCAGTTTTGCGGGAAGCGCAGAAGTGTCTGGTTTTGCCGACATTAAATATACTGCAGATAAAGATAAGAGCTACTTCACTGCAAACGCAGAAGTTGATGTTCAGAACAAAATGAGTGATAAAGTTAGCGTTCGCATTGACACAGACTTAGCTATTGCTGGAAATGGCGGTGCCAACGCTGGTCTTTCTGGCCCTGCAGATTCAGCAGTTATTGAGCAGGCTTACTTTGATTTTGCAGCACATAAAAGTGTAACCATTCGTGGTGGTGTATTCAATAACCCTATTGGCTTACAAGCAGAAGATTCAATTGATAGAAACTCTATAAATTCTGACCGCGTTTACGGAGTCCTTGATGGGCAAACAGCTCTTTATGGTAATAACGTAGCTGGTGCGGCTGCGATTGTGAGTGCTGGCCCTGCAACGATTATTGTTGGCGCTTTAAATGATCTTGGTCACAACGATCTTGAAACTAATTCATATGCACTTGTTGCAGCTGTTTCTCCAATGAAAGGTTTGGATCTTGAGTTAGGTTATGTCACTCAAGCTGAAAATGATGCTGCTAAAGCGCCTACATCTGCTGGTAACGTATTAGACGTAAACGTTAAGTATGCTGTTGCTGGTGCAACCATTGGTTTTGATTACCTAATGCCTTCTGATGTGGTTGAAAGCGCAATGGCTTTCACAGTTGGTTATGATGTGACTAAAGCAATTGGTGTATCTCTGCTTTGGGATAGTGTAACTAACGATGATGATAATATCGATGCAACTGATGAAACTACAACTGCGATGGGCATTGGTGGTTCTTTGAAACTTGCTGATAACCTAAAAGTTAAAGCTGAGTACTACACAATAAGTGATGCTGCAGGTGATGACGACGCTAAAGTTAACGTGAAATTCCTAGCTTCTTTCTAAGCTAAGCTTCATAAGCGTTTTGAAAAAACCGCGCTAGTGCGCGGTTTTTTTATGTTTCACACATTAAGGTGAGTGCTGTATATTTACGCCGACACTATTTGAATATCGAACAAGTATGAATTTCAGTCAGTGGTTTTGGAAATATGGTTACATTGCCATAATCCCTATTGCCCTATTAGGCTTTTGGATTGGTGAGTGGGGGGAGCGGGAAAATCAAAGCAATGTTAACCCTGATGTTTTCGGCTTTTTTGAAAAAGTTGAAGCGGATTGTAATGCTGAAGACTTTAATAACCAGTCCGCCGCCTGTATTGAAGTAGCCAAATATCAAAAAGAGTGTAAGAAATTTAGTGTTGAGTGTAATTCACTCACGTTTTATGAATTGCTCAAGCAGCAAGGTTTTGTTTTGCCTGAATACTATCGGCAAGGATATTCGCCTAAATAGGTTCTATTGGCTGTTGAAAGAACTCAGATTATCCGTACATTTCTCGCCTACCAACAGTCGCACACTTGGTGTTATTAATGAATAATCTCGCGACTCAATTTTATCTTGCATCAGCTTCACCTCGCCGAGCAGAGTTGCTGTCTCAGATGGGTTATCGTTTTGAATGTCTGTCAGTTGATGTTGATGAGTCGGTGATTGCTGACGAATCACCCATTGAATTTGTTAAACGATTAGCACTGACAAAAGTTCTAGCTGGTGTCGAACAGGCAGCAGAGCGTCCTCTTCCGGTAATAGGAGCTGATACAGCGATATATTGCGATGGAGATATTTTGTGTAAGCCTGACAATCGGCAAGATGCTGCAAGAATGTTAGAAATGTTGTCTGACAATACCCATAAGGTTTACACCGCGGTGGCAATTTGTACTTCGGGCGAGAACCATGTGCTACTTAACGAGAGCGAAGTGACTATGCGACCCATAACTTCGGATGAAATAGCGCAATATTGGAAGACGGGTGAACCGTGTGACAAAGCTGCCGGATACGCAATACAAGGATTGGCCGCGGCTTTTATTATGAATATTCGTGGAAGTTATTCCGGTATCATGGGCTTACCACTCTTTGAAACAGTAGAGTTATTAAAAAAATATCATATCGCCAGTCCGCTACAAAATGGATTGAGCGAAGCAGAATTCAACAAATAGTCGAGCATGCGCACGGCATAAAGCTTGTACTATTATAATAGAGATTACTAGGAAACAATAATAACTCATGAGTGAAGAGATTCTTGTAAATGTAACTCCGCAGGAAACCCGAGTGGCTGTTGTTGAGAATGGAGTGCTGCAAGAGGTTTTTATTGAACGCACCAGGAAACGAGGCATTGTCGGTAATATCTACAAAGGCCGAATTTGCCGCGTTTTACCTGGAATGCAAGCGGCATTTGTGGAAATCGGATTAGAGAGAGCGGCCTTTCTCCATGCTTCAGATATCTGGCACTCACAGACAGAGTTAGATGAAAAAAATTCAACGGGAAAACCTGAAACTCCTTCAATACATGAGTTAGCACGGGAAGGGCAAGAGCAACTTGTTCAGGTCATTAAAGATCCGTTAGGAACAAAAGGTGCGCGATTAACCACGCATATCACTATCCCCGCTAGGTTCTTAGTCTACATGCCTTACTCGCCTCATATTGGCGTTTCACAAAAAATTGAAGATGAAGAAGAGCGTGAGCGTTTAAAGAATCTTGTTCATTCCATACGTGGTGACGAGGAGAAAGGCGGTTATATTATACGCACAGTTGCCGAAGGGATTAGTGAGGAAGGCATCCGTGCGGATATGAAGTTTCTCAATAAAGTTTGGGAGTCTGTTCAAGAGCGTGCACAATCTTCATCGCATTCAAAATTGGTTCATGACGATCTACCGCTGTCTATGCGAGCGATTCGGGATCTTGTAGGTACTGATGTTGAAAAAATTCGCATCGATTCCAAAGAGCATTTCCAAAAGGCAACAAAATTTGTTTCCAAGTTCATACCAGAGTTGTTACCTGGATTAGAGTACTATTCAGGCCCTCGCCCAATATTTGATCTATACTCAGTAGAAGATGAAATTCTAAAATCATTGCAGCCTAAAGTGCAATTAAAATCGGGTGGTCATTTAGTGATAGACCAAACTGAAGCGATGACCACAGTAGATGTGAATACCGGTGCATTTGTTGGCCATCGGAATTTAGAAGAGACGATTTTTAAAACCAACCTTGAAGCAACACAAGCTATCTCGCGTCAACTGAGGTTGCGAAACCTGGGCGGCATTATCATTATTGATTTTATCGATATGGTGAACGATGAGCACAAACGCCAAGTATTGCGCGCTTTAGAAAGAAGCTTGGAAAAAGATCACGCGAAAAGCAATATCAGCGAAGTGTCGGCACTTGGTTTGGTGCAGATGACAAGAAAAAGAACCCGAGAAAGCTTGGAGCATGTGTTGTGCGAGTCTTGCCCTGTTTGTAATGGGCGAGGTTCTGTAAAAACACCCGAAACGGTAACCTATGAGATATTTCGTGAAATACTGCGCGAAGCAAGACAGTTTGATGCACAAACTTTCCTTATACTTGCAGCACAAGAGGTGATTGATTTAATGGTTGATGAAGAGTCATCAAGTATTGCCGAACTTGAAGAGTTTATCGGCAAACCGATAAAATTTCAGGTGGAAACTCAATACACACAAGAGCTCTATGATGTTGTGTTAATGTAGTCATCCTAGCCTTGTACGCGAATACGTTTAACCGTGATATCTACCCACACTTTCCCCCGCCGTTGTTTAAACGTATTAATATACGCCGTGGTATCTATTCTTGTCTTGGCTGCAATTCTTCTCAGCCTTGCGCGTCTTCTGCTTCCTACCGTTGAGGATTTTAAACCCAATGTCGAATCTTGGGTTAGTGAGCAACTCGGCCAACAAATTCAAATTGCCACTTTAGATGCAGCTTGGTTTGGTACAGAGCCACAGCTGGTGTTGCGCGGTGTTCAGGTTTTGTCAGAAGATAGAATGGAAAACTACGGTCACTTCCAGCAAGCTCGGCTTGGGCTGGATATCTTTACTTCACTGATTGAAGGGCGCTTAGTGCCTGGTGCGTTTACGATAGAAGGTGCACGTTTTGTCGTATTACGGCATAAAGATAACCATGTTTCCGTACAAGGCATATCTGGTTCCGGTGGTGAGGATAAAGATCAAACAGATCTATTAAAAGATTGGTTTTTTAAGCAGCGTGTTTTAGATGTTAAAAATAGTGAAATTGTCTGGCGGGATTTAAAAGCGGGTTCTCGGAGCTGGACCTTTTCAAAGGTAAACCTTCGTTTTAGAAACCATGAAAATAGACATATTATTACTGGCGATGTGAGCTTGCCTAAGGCCTTAGGCTCAAAATTGAAAGTCGCGATTGATGCACAAGGCGATTTGTTATCCGGTGATGCCTGGTTTGGAAATGCCTACGTTGAAGGGGCAGATTTGCAGTTGCAACAATGGAGTGAAAATATTGCTGTACAAAATGCACAGGTTACTAACGGTATTGTGGGTTTCAAACTTTGGACGCAATGGCGCAAAGCCCAGCTTTATTCTGTAAAGGGTTCCGTGAGTGTTGATGACCTGCAAGCAATCGCAAAAAACGCGGCTAACATTCACGTCATCGATCACGCCTCTACACTCATATCCGCACAACGGATTGATGAGGTCTGGGAGGCAACATTAGACCAGCTACTTGTAAGCAGCAAAAATCGAATTTGGCCTCAAACTCGGCTCGATGCAAAATTTTTAACAAATTTCGAAAAACTGGAAGCTGAGGTCAGTTATTTGGATCTCAATGAGACGCTTCCAGTAATCGATTTCTTAAGCAGTAGTGACAGTATTTTATCGAATATAGTCGAGCGTCATCGCCCCAAAGGTTTAGTCACCAACTTAAAATTACATGTTGATAGACGAGAAGAAGATGTTAACTTTTTAGCAAAAGGCGTTTTTAGTCATTTGCAAAGCTTGCCACATTCTAATGTGCCTGGAGTTGATGGCTTAGATGGTAACTTTATTGTGACCAATCACGCGGCAAAACTTGTTGCGGCACGGCAGGCATTTAATTTTAATTACCCCGCTGCGTATAAAACAAAGTCTTTGATTGATAATTTTCAAGCGACTATATTAGCGAAATATTCTGAGGATGAAGTTCAACTACTTGGTGAAAACATCACTGCCGATTTTGAGAATGCGCGTGCAGTCGGGTCATTCAGTTTTGTATCAGAAAAAAAACAAGCATCTCCGTTGTTGGATCTGGCTTTCTATTTTGATCGAGGAGAGGTTGCGAAGGCTGATGTTTATACGCCGTCAAAATTGATCTCCTCTGAAGTTATTCATTGGTTAGATCAGTCGTTACGGGGGGGGCGGGTGACTAGTGGCGGGATAATGTTCTATGGCGGCTTGAAGTCATTTCCGTTTAAAGAAAAAGAAGGGATATTCAACGTTAATTTAAATGTTGAAAATGGTGAACTTTCTTTTGCTGAGTCGTGGCCACTTATTGGCGATATTAACGGTGTTTTTGATCTTCGATCATATGGCTTTACTTTTTACGGTGAAAAAGGAAGTTCGTTAGGCTCAGAGTTGTCGGAAGTCATCGTTGAAATGCCGAGTTTTTTTGATAGTCGCAAATTGTTATTGATCCAAGGTTTCGCAGCGGGGGATTCAAGCTTTAAGTCTCAATACCTTCATCAGAGTCCATTAGAAGATATTTTCGCGAAACATTTGCAGCCTCTCAAGTTGGAAGGCGAAAGCCGGCTTAAACTAAATTTGGCTGTTCCATTGGCAGATGTAAAACAAACGCGTGCTACGGGATTGTTATCGCTTAACGATAACCATCTTTTTTCAGAAGAATGGAAATTAGATATTTCTGAGCTGAATGCTGATTTGGCTTTTTCTAATGAGAGTGTTGTTGCCAATGATGTATCTGGTTTTATGGGGCCAGTGGCGTTTGAAGGCGGACGTATTTTTACCGCCAACAAAGAAGACGGATCCCATTTGCAAATTAGCTATACGGGCGAAGTGGACGATGAAGGTGTGCGTTATGCGATGGGAAACTTTCTTGATAAATCCCATTGGGGAAAATTCCTAGAGGGCAAGACGGCTGTCGATTTTAATCTTGATATTCCCCTCTTTGAGCCAAAAACGGATGACTCATCTAAAATCAATATACGATTGAAATCGATACTTCAAAATATGGCCGTAGATCTGCCCATTCCTTTAGGCAAGCAAGCAGAGCAGATTATGGATTTCTCTATGTATGCTGAGCTATCAGGAAAAAACAGGGCGTTAGATATTCAATACGGTAATACCTATCTTGCTTTTGAATTTAGTGGAATTGGCGATCAACAACGCATTCATCGCGGAGCGGTGAGTTTATCTGGGCCAGTTTCCTTACCTAGTGAGCATGGCTTTCGTTATACCGGTGAGCTTGAAAATTTCTCATGGACTGAATGGGAAAAAATAATCTTCCCGCCAAAAAGTGAGCGGCCTCTTTTTGAAGCGGGAGGAGGTGGCAGTGGAATATCTCATTATTTCGATGTGTCATTTAAAAATCTGGAAGTGATGGGTAGCAAATTCCAGAATACAAAACTACAAGCCTCTTCCAGTGCCCAGCAGTGGGCTATCCATTTTGATGGACCGGAGGTGAGAGGGAAAGTTTTTGTACCGATTATGACGGATCGAATTCCGATTAAAATAAAGCTGGACCATCTCTATGTGAAACATGAAAAATCAAAAGAAGGGAAGAGCTATTATATAGATCCACGTAGGATGCCGTCGTTGGATTTATCGGTGACTGATTTTAAATATAACGATGTGCCATTTGGCGAGTTATCCATGTTTGCCTCTAAGATAGATGCTGGTCTATTCCTCGATAGGTTTCGTATCAATAATCCTGATATGTTGATTGCCGCAAATGGTAATTGGACTGAAATAGCGGAGCAGCAAAAGTCAGAGTTTGCGATTAAACTAACGGCAAAAAATTTAGGCAATGCACTGCATAATTGGGGCTATGCCGATGCTATCGGTGATGGAGCTGGTGAAATCGATATCATCGCAAGTTGGGAAGGAAAGCCTTCCGATTTCGATTTTAAAATTGTTGATGGGAATGTGTTAGTTGATCTGAAAGATATCAGTTTATTGGCGTTTGATATCGGTGCCGCAAAGATGTTTGGTCTGTTTATTCCTCGTCGTCTTATTCTTGATTTTCGAGATGTCTTTAAAGAAGGAATGCACTTTGACAGCATCACTGGGAAATACCGAATTGAAAATGGCGATGCGTTAACCAGCGGTTTGGCACTGAGTGGGCCAATTGCTGATATTGAATTAGCCGGTAAAATTGGCCTCGTAGAACAAGACTATGATCAGGTAGTGACAATTAACCAGCACCTAGTGAGTGACTCGTTACCAATTGTTGCTTTGTTAGCAAATGCAAATCCTGTGGTTGGTGCCTCGGTATATGTGGTTAAAAAATTATTCGAAACCCAAATTGATGATATTTTGTCCGTGCAATATACGGTATTAGGGACCTGGGCAGAGCCAGTTATTGAAAAAGTTGAGGCAGAAACCCCAACGGACACATTAAGTGAAAGTGCAAACTAAACAATGCGTGAAAAGAAGTGTAATAATTGCCTAACTTCTCTTCAGAATGTCTGTTGCTAGAGGAAATATTCAACTGCTATCGTAGTTTATGTAAGCGCAAAAACGAGAAACAAGCTATAATCCTAGAAAATCAGTTGATCCATGCGCGCGAGCACAATCGCTTGATTTGCTTGGTTATATGACGACGGTTTGAATCACCAACCAGGTGATCGAAAACCTTTTCATTGCGGCACTCAAGCCATTTGATTGTACTCAATCCTCGCGTCCAACTGATTAATCTAGGTTGAATGTGTGTTAAAGGGAGAAAGCTTATATGACGTGTGTTGCTGCTATCCAAATGGCTTCTGGGCCGAATATTGATGCCAACATAAACGAAGCGTCACGTAGTATTAAAGCTGCAAAGGATGCTGGAGCAGAATTAATTGTTCTGCCAGAAAATTTTGCTCTGATGGGTATGCATGAAATTGATCACGTCAAAAATGCTGAAACCTACGGTTCTGGAAAAATTCAGGACTTTCTTGCTGAACAAGCAACTAAAAATGGTGTTTGGATCGTTGGTGGTACGATACCCATTGCCGTGTCGGAAAGTGACAGGGCGCGCTCTGCATGTATCGTATTCAATGATCAAGGTGAAGAAGTTGCGCGATACGACAAAATACACCTTTTTGATGTAGATCTTGTTGATGCCAATGAAAACTATACGGAATCGGAAACCATTGAACCAGGTGATGAAGTTGTTGTATTCGATTCACCCTTTGGAAAAATTGGCTTAGCTATCTGCTACGATTTGCGTTTCCCTGAGCAATTTCGTGCAATGCTGGACAAGGGAGCTGAGATTTTAGCGGTGCCTTCAGCATTTACCGCGATTACCGGTAAAGCGCATTGGGAAATTATTGTGCGCGCACGAGCAATCGAAAACTCTTCCTATATTATTGCTGCAGCACAAGGCGGTTATCATGTCAACGGGCGCGAAACTTTCGGCGACAGTATGATTGTTGATCCATGGGGAGCTGTTATTGATCGTTTGCCTAGTGGATCAGGTTATGTGGTTGCTAAACTGGATAAAGAGCGCCTAAACAGTATACGAAGAAATTTTCCGTCGATCTCCCATCGAAAACTTTAGATGGGGTATTCCGTGTTTAAGTTTATGCTTATTCCAATAATGTGAGCCGGGCGAAATCAGTTTATGGCAAAAACAAAATCTACCATCTTATCCTCAACTGATGTTTCTGAAATCGAATTAGCTAAAACACTCGCAAGGGTAATGTCGCAGGGTGGTGTTGATGCGGCAGATCTCTACTTTCAAAAAAGTCATTCTGAATTCTGGTCGTTAGAAGACAGTATTGTTAAACACGGTGATTTTAACATTGAACAGGGCGTAGGTGTTCGCGCGATTAGTGGTGAGAAAACCGGCTTTGCCTATTCTGATGAAATTTCAATTAAAGCGTTAAAAAGTGCTGCAAATGCTGCGCGAGCCATTTCGCGACAGGGGCAAAAACATTCTGTTAATGCGCTTCCAAAAATGCACGAGTCGTTTCATCTTTATGATGCTGTAGACCCAATCGACACATTTTCTGCGGAAGAAAAAGTAAAACTATTGGAAAGTGTTGATATAGAGGCACGTCGAATAGACTCGCGTGTCACCCAAGTAATGGTAAGTTTGGCCGGTGAGCGTAGCGCTATTTTAGTTGCGGCAGCAGATGGCACATTGGCGAGTGATGTTCGGCCTTTAGTACGCTTAAGTGTAAGCGTTATTGTTGAAGCTAATGGACGGCGTGAACAAGGTGGCGCTGGTGGCGGGGCACGCGTTGGTTATGGATATTTTCTTGAAGAAGAACGTGCCTTGGAATATGCACGCGAAGCAGTAAGGCAAGCAGTTTTAAAACTTGATGCTGTTGATGCACCTGCGGGTGCTATGACTGTTGTGCTTGGTGCCGGTTGGCCCGGTGTTTTGTTACATGAAGCCGTAGGGCACGGTCTTGAAGGTGATTTTAATCGTAAAGGTAGTTCGGCATTTTCAGGCCGTGTTGGTGAGCGTATTGCTACCAGTGAATGTACGGTAGTGGATGATGGCACATTGGCAAATCGTCGTGGCTCGTTAAATGTCGATGACGAAGGCACACCTACACAATGTACTACGCTAATCGAAAATGGAATTCTAAAAGGATATCTGCAAGATAAACTCAATGGGAGATTGATGGGCGAAGCATCTACCGGTAACGGGCGTCGCGAGTCATATGCCCATCTTCCCATGCCTCGAATGACAAACACCTACATGCTACCCGGTAAATATGAGCATGATGAAATTATTGCCAGTGTTGATAGGGGTCTATACGCAGTAAATTTTGCAGGTGGTCAAGTTGATATAACTTCTGGGAAGTTTGTTTTTTCTGCTAGCGAAGCGTATTTAATTGAAAACGGAAAAATTACATCACCTGTGCGCGGGGCAACATTGATTGGTAATGGCCCTGATGTGTTAACCAAAGTTAGTATGGTTGGCAATAACTTGAAGTTAGATGAAGGTGTTGGAACATGCGGTAAAGAGGGGCAGAGCGTTCCTGTTGGCGTTGGTCAGCCGAGTTTGAAAATAGATGAATTAACTGTTGGTGGCACAAGCGTATAATTTTTTAAGAAATGCAAATGAGCGATTCAAAGCAAATTAAGAAAAAACGTAACGAACTGGAAAGTCATATTGAACTGGCTTTAAAAGCGGCAAGAAAATACGGTGCTGATGCTGCTGAAATTTCAGTTGCAGAAGACAAAGGATTATCTGTAACAGTTAGGAATGGTGAAATTGAGACACTAGAAAATCATTTTGATAAGGGTCTGGCGATCACTGTTTTTAATAAACAGTGCAAAGGTTCAAGCTCTACATCTGATTTTTCCGAAAAGGCTATTCGCCAAGCAGTAAAAACTGCAACTGATATAGCAAGCTTCACTGCACAAGATGAATTTTCTGGTCTTGCTGAATATGATGAGCTTGCGTGGGATTATCCTGATCTTAATCTCTATTATCCATGGGGAGTTAGTGCTGAAGAAGCAACTGAGATTGCAATACAATGTGAAACTGCAGCACTTAAAGGTGATAAACGAATTGTAAATTCTGAAGGCGCATCCATTTCCAGCTTTGAGTCGTTTCGCGCTTACGGAAATTCGCATGGTTTTATTGGCTCTTATCCCGCCTCTAGTCATAGTTTAAGTTGTGCGGTGATTGGTAAAGAGAACGATGCCATGCAGCGTGATTATTGGTATACAGCTGCGCGTGACAATAATTTACTAGAAGATGCCAAACGTGTTGGCAAAAAGGCGGCCAAACGAACTGTCGCGCGATTAAATGCGAAGAAGCTTTCTACTTCTAAACTTCCCATTCTGTTTTCGCCTGAAATGGCTTCAGGCTTGATTGGACATTTTGTTGTCGCAGTCAGTGGTTCAAGTTTGTATCGTAAGTCTTCGTTTTTGCTTGATTCATTAGGGGAGAAAATATTTCCTGACTGGATGCATATCTATGAGCAGCCACATATAGTCTCAGGCTTAGGTAGCGCACCTTTTGATTCGGAAGGTGTTAAAACCCGATCGCGTAATATAGTTTCTCATGGAGTCATTGATAGTTATATTCTCAACTCATATGCTGCGCGGAAGTTAAAACTGACAACCACAGGAAATGCCGGTGGTGTTCATAATCTTTGTGTTGAAACGGGAAATCTTAATTTCAACGCAATGCTCAAGCTGATGGATAAAGGTTTATTGGTTACTGAATTAATGGGTCAAGGCATTAATATGGTAACGGGAGATTATTCTAGAGGTGCGGCAGGTTTTTGGGTAGAGAACGGTAAAATTCAATACCCGGTTGAAGAGATCACCATTGCCGGTAATCTTAAGGATATGTTTTCAAATATTGTTGCCATTGGTAATGATATTGATACGCGCCTTACTACACGAACAGGATCAATTCTTGTTGAAGAGATGATGATAGCTGGAGAATAATATTTAACTTGTAGCGTGTAATTTATTCATTTTTTCCAACATGCGCAAAATCGATTCTTCATCACATAGTGCTGGAATTTTCTCTACCGGAATCCAGGCTATCTCGTTAGACTCTTCGCTGATTCTCAGCGGTTGATTCATATCTGCTTCTAATAAAAACCGAATGTCGTAATGTTTATGCTCAGGATCTTTTTTTCGTGCCGGGATGGTGTGAATGTCTACATCAAATATTTTGTCAAAAACTGGCTGAATAAAAACATCTTCGATACCCGATTCTTCACTCGCTTCTCGCATAGATACTGCCAAAGTGTTTGCATCACCATCAGAATGGCCACCAGGTTGTAACCAGCGATTGAGTTTTTTATGATGCGTAAAGAAAACGTATTTCAAATCCTTGTCCACGAGCCATGCAGAGCCGGTCACATGACCTATCGATAATTCTCGATCAAAACAATTTTCGTGTTGTTCTACAAAACTGATGAGTTCTGAAAGCATATTGCTTTCGGTAGTGTTATGAGGTTGGTGTTGCTTAAGAAGATTAAGAATAAATTGTCGATGCATTGTTAGCCGCTGTAAAACGTTACACTGGGGAGAGTAGTATAACGTTCTATAGCGGCTTTATATAGTCATTAAATCCAGCTACCAGCCCAACGGCGATACAACGTTTTCCATAAATCATCGCCGTCTTTGGTAAAAATTTGTTGAGGATTACCAGGAGCCATAACCCAGTCACCATGATCTAGTTCTGATGCTAACTGATCTGGCCCCCAACTCATGAAACCGGCAAAGGTGCGGATTTTGTCGCGGCTGTTTTCTGATTGTAAACGCACAGCCATCTCATCACCGGTACCGAAGTAAATATTTTGATTCACCGGATGTAGGCCTTGCGAGAAATCAGTTTCCGTTAACATAAACATATATTTTGTGTGCAATGGTCCACCAAAGTATAGCGTGCTATTTGTTGTATCGCTCGCGTGAGTTTCGGGAAATGCTTCATTGATATCGAGCTTAGTTGGGCGATTTATGATTAATCCAGATGTGCCTGTTTCATCGTGTTGCGTGATATAAATCACGGTCTTATTTAATGAGGTATACTCTAGGCCATCGGTCGCAACAAGAAAAATACCTTTTTTCAGATTACCGTATTTTTCTGACTTTTCAGCGAAGCTATTTGTTGAGAAGGCAATGAGCACTATCGCTAATAGCACTAAACTCTGTTTGAGATAATTTTGCATGGCTGCTTTCTCCTTTTTTATGTGAGATTCATCGACGTGGGTCGATTAGTCACAATCGTTACTGGTTGTATTGCAATAGTTAAACCAGATATCTTGTTAAGTTGAGGTTGTATTTCTCAGTGGTAAATCATCAATCAATATCAAATATTTATGTTTTTACATCTGATAAAGATGCAGAGCTGTTAACCATTGCTGCTCAAAATGGCTTTCCTGTGGTTGATGAGGTTTCTGATTCAAATGCCCTATATTTGCTCAAAAAAGATGGGAAGCTCTCTCTTCAAGCAGATATAGACGGGGACCTAATCAACGCTTCTGTTGACTTTATATCGGCAGAAATGGAGCATCGCTTGAAACAGGGACATGGTAAAAATCAAGCACTTGCGAAAGCAATTGGCTTAAACAAAAAATCTGGTCTGCGTATTGTGGACGCCACCGCAGGATTAGGGAGAGATTCGTTTATATTAGCAAGCCTTGGTTGTGATGTATTGATGGTTGAGCGTTCAATTCCCGTCGCACTATTGCTTGCAGATGGTTTGGTGAGAGCAAAAGAAAATGAGCAGATTCAGTCAGTGATTAGTCGACTCTCTTTGAAAGTGGATAACTCAGAAATTATCATTAATGCACTTAATGAAAAGCCCGATGTGATTTATCTTGATCCTATGTTTCCTGAGCGAAAAAAATCGGCGAAAGTTAAAAAAGAGATGCAATTGTTGCAACGTTTACATGGCCATGAAACGGATGATGACACATTACTCCAATCCGCTTTGCAAAGTGCTAAAAGAGTAGTAGTGAAAAGGCCAAAGGGGGCAGAGCCATTTTGTAGCAAGCCCCCAAGCCATGTTATCGAAACGAAGAAGATGCGTTACGATGTTTATATGTGTTTTTAGTTGCTATTTGGATCTGCGGGAATTGGTAAATCTTGTCCGGTGATTCTATTAATTGCCAGTGTTCCGAATAATTGAAATCCTCTGAGTGCTTCTGGTGGATGGCCGGCAACACATACTAGTGGCTTTCCATTAGCAACTCCCATGATTAATGGACGCCCGGAACGCATTTGCACACCATCGATAACAAGCTCTCCAACTTCACGAAGTAAATCAGAGATGAAGTCTCTTCCATCCACTGCTGTGCCACCAGCAATCACTACCATGTCTGAATTTGTCAGCGCATTTTTTACCGTAGCAACAAAATCATCGAAGTTATCTGATTGAATGCCGCCCACATTAGCGACACCACCCTGTTCGTTTACTGCCGCTGTTAACATTGGTGTATTACAATCTAGAATATAACCCGGTTTGATGCTATCGGTGTGCGCTAATACTTCATCGCCTGAGGCAAAAACAGTGACAGTTGGTCGTTTAATAACATTAACTTCATTGATGCCCATGCTTGCTAGCTTACCAATATGTGTCGGGGTAAGTTTTGTACCAGCAGGAATAATAGTACTTCCTTGCTTGATATCGCAACCTTGTTCTTCAACAAAAAACCTTGGTGGAAAAGGACGGGAAATAGAGAAGTTATCCCCTGATACTTTGGCTTCCCACATTCTGACAATTGAGTAATTTCCATCGCCGACGATGCTGCCGGTTGATACCTGTATGCCTTCACCAGACGCTGGATGCATCGCTTTTTCATCGCCAGGTTTGATTTCACCCACGATTTTGAAACTTACAGCGGAATCATCGCTTGCTGCTTTTGTATCTACAGTATTTACAAGATAGCCTTCTACAATCGCGCGGGAATAGGGAGGTGAAGCAAGGGGGGCTGAAATATCTTGGCTAGTGGTTCTGCTTAACGCATTTTTGAGCGTACATGTTTCATTGCTTAATGAGCGAAAAGGGAGTTTTTCAGCAAATGCTCTTTGTGCTTCAACTAATGGGGATTCTTCCGTCACGTTATGATTCCTATATGATTTTTTATGTGCTCAATCATAACTTAGAAGGGAGACAAAAAAAAAGCACGATAATTCCCACCTATGACATGTGAGAAAATATTGTGCTTGTTTGCTTATACCAAAACAGATTTAGTTTAAGCGCGAACGTTTATACTATTTCCTAAATGGGGTTCACTTGGTGTTTTTGCTGGAGCAACTGAGCTAATCAATTGTGCGGCAGCATCCGCGTGAATGTCCATGGCTTTTTTCGCCACTTTTATTCCCACTGCATCTCCTGTTTTTTGTGCGGCAACCTGAGATGCGGCACTTGAGATACTGTTAATATCCATACATATTCTCCTTGATGAGAGGACTCATACCCATAGATCGGCTTTTAAGAATCTAAATTGAGCTGGATGTATAGAAAAATACAGGAAATGTGAACGGGATTCAGATATGTTTGCGGATCAGAGATAATAACAAACCTCCGGATTGCTAACAAAACAATCCGGAGTATATCTCTTTGATTATAGAGAGATATTTAGATTTTTATGCCGACAGCCTCTAATCGACCACTATCATTTTCTTCGTAATTAATCATGATATTGCCGTCAGATGCTTTTGCTTTATTTAACACTGCTTGGCTAGCTTGAAACGTAATCGGGCTACGAGTTTCGGCATCACGTATGGTAAATGTAGATTTTGAGGCATCAACACTGGTCACTTTGCCAAAGTGTTTGCCTGACGCATCACCACCGCACGCCAATACTGCACCTGATGAGAGAAGAAATAGTGCAGCTAGTCCGTTGATTACAATACTCTTTGTTCTCATTGTTTGTCTCCATTGATGTTTGCTGTAAACGGTATATCAGTGATAACTAATATATCGTTTAGGTTTGACGCAACTTAATATTGTGAGTTCCTTATATATCATAGTCATTTACTAGAAATTTGCCAATTGGCCTTTATGCTTTCTTTTTAGCATTCGCAAATGCCATCGCAAAGGCATTGCTAGAGTCATCATTGGCTTGTTGTGTTGCCTGTTTTACTTGACGTTTTGAGGCCTTATGGGCTTTTTTCTGTTGCGGTATATGTTCCACAGATTTTTGATCTAGCCGCATAGAGAGAGCGATACGTTTTCGCGGGATGTCTACTTCAACCACTTTAACTTTTACAACATCTCCAGCTTTGACCACACTGCGTGGATCTTTCACAAATTTGTCGGCTAACACTGAAATATGTACCAATCCATCCTGATGGACTCCAATATCTACAAAAGCACCAAAATTCGTTACGTTGGTTACCACACCTTCAAGAATCATATCGGGTTTTAAGTCTGCCATGGTTTCAACGCCATCTTTGAATGTAGCAGACTTAAATTCAGGCCTTGGGTCGCGGCCAGGTTTTTCTAGCTCCGCGATGATGTCTTTAATGGTCATTTCGCCAAATTGATCATCACAAAAGTGGTCGCTGTTTATCGCTTTTAATGTTTTTGTATCACCAATAAGATGTTTTATATCTTTGCCTGTTTCATCCAGAATCTTCTCTACAACAGGGTAGGCCTCAGGGTGAACAGTGGATGCGTCAAGCGGGTTTGAACCATTCATTATGCGCAAAAAACCAGCGCTTTGCTCAAAAGCTTTGTCACCAAGGCGGGGGACTTTCTTTAAGTCATTCCTATTGTCGAACTTTCCGTTCTGATCACGAAATGCAACGACATTTTTAGCAAGTGTGCTATTTAAACCTGAGACATGTGAAAGCAGTGCTGCTGATGCAGTGTTAATGTCAACGCCTACGGAGTTTACACAATCTTCTACAACTGCATTCAAACTCTTGGCAAGTTTGCTTTGGTTGACATCGTGTTGATATTGCCCAACACCAATCGATTTTGGATCAATCTTCACAAGCTCTGCGAGAGGATCTTGTAGTCGTCTTGCAATAGAAATGGCGCCGCGAACTGTTACATCAAGATCAGGAAACTCATCGGCGGCGATTTCCGACGCGGAGTAGACGGATGCACCTGCTTCGGAAACCACGATTTTGTTTAATTTCAGCTCTGGATGTTTTTTGCAAAGATCAGCAACAAGCCGATCAGTTTCTCTCGAAGCTGTGCCATTACCGATGCTGATGAGATCCACATTGTTTTTTTGAATGAGTGTTGCGAGTATGTGAATTGCCTGGTCATACTGCTTTTGCGGCTCGTGTGGATAGATCACAGAATTTTCAACAAACTTCCCGGTGGTATCCACTATGGCTACTTTTACCCCTGTGCGAAAACCGGGATCCAATCCCATTGTTGCTCTGGGACCAGCTGGCGCTGCCATCAAAAGGTCGTTAAGGTTTTGTGAGAAGACTTTTATGGCTTCCGCTTCAGCACTCTCTTTTAGTCGTAGTTTTAATTCAGTATCAACACGTGAAGCGAGCTTTACTCGCCACGTCCAGCGTGCAACTTCGGATAACCACTTGCCGGAGTTTTTCTGTTCATCAATATTAAATTTGTTAACAATTTTTTTAGCGCATACCGTGCTATTAGTTGCTGGAAGGTTTATCTCTTCACCTTCATCTAGTACAAGTGTTAATGTTAAAAAGCCTTCATTGCGCCCACGAAATAGTGCTAAACCTCGATGCGAAGGAATATTTTCGATAGATTCTGCGGCATCGAAATAATCTGAAAATTTTGCTGCTTCTTGTTCTTTTCCTTCAACAACATTTGATTGCAACTTTGCATTTTCCCATACATGCTCTCTTAGCTGAGTGCTTAATTCAGCATCTTCGGAAAACAGTTCCATTAGGATTTGTTTTGCGCCATCAAGTGCATCTTTTGTTGTTTCAATAGCTTTTTCTTTATTAAGAAACTTTGTTGCATATTCTTCCGGTTGCAAGTTCTGATCATTTAAAAGATCTAGTGCCAGAGGTTCTAATCCCGCTTCTTTTGCCACTTGTGCCTTAGTTCTGCGTTTTGGCATATAGGGGCGGTAAATATCTTCTAACAAAGTTTTTGTCGTTGAGGCTTCAATTTGTTTTTGAAGCTCAGGTGTTAACTTTTCTTGCTCTTTAATGCTTTTTAGTACTGTTTGCTTGCGCTCTTCTAACTCACGTAGATACCCCAGCCGTTCATCTAATGTTCTCAATTGAATATCGTCAAGTCCGCCGGTGACCTCTTTTCGATAACGCGATATAAAAGGAACGGTCGCTCCATCATCGAGAAGCTGGATGGCAGCATGGATGTTTCTTTCAGGTGAATTAATCTCTTCAGCAATAATTGCAGCAATATTTAACATGTAAATCGAAATCCTTATTATCTTTTACGAGTAGTATCAGAAGTGTTTTGGCGTGAGGTTTATTGAGATTATTTGTATATAAAATAGACTTGACGTCGTTTTTGAGAAAGGACAATTTTAAGCGGATTTTGTGGTGTTTACCACTACATCTAGCTATAAATTAAGGACACAAAAAAACCCGCTTTCGCGGGCTTTGTTAGCGCTTCCCTTTTGTTTAATCACAAAAGAAAAAGTTGCCTTGTTATTGTTGTTTTATGGCGATTTATTATTATTGTTTATTGTTGTTATATTCTGTGCGAAGTTTTTTAGGAGAGGCAGTTTCGGGTCACTGCTCTTGTTTGATGGGCGCTATTTAACCGCTGCAGAATTAACCGATCATTAATATCGGGTGAAAAATATACAGAGGAAGTTTGAATAACGAGGAAAGCTGATTTTGATCTTGAGCTTGGGAAGGTTTTTAATTTAGGTCTTAATTTTTGATTTCGAGGAACGGTAGTATCTCTTCTCGGCGTTCAAGGGTATCGCTATAGCCTAATGCAATAAGTTCGCGACAAAATGCTTTTTCAAACAGTAGGTAGCTAATCAGGTTTGAGCCTTTATTTCTTGAGGTTCCTAAACCTCTCATAAATAGCCTTACCGAGCTTGGCATATAGTGATAGTGTTTTTCTGCAATGGTGTAGAGATCTTTGCTGGGGGAAATAAAGAGAAGATCCACTTTACGCATTGTCGCGCTGTCATCAGGAATATGTCTGTCTGGGATCTGGCTGAATGTCTTGTTGATTCGTTCCAGTCGTTCCAAATCCGTTGAAACATTATCTAGAAAAATACTATCCAATACATGGCCAGCAATTTCCCCAACTGACGGATAACTTGTCATTTTTCGATGAGGTGAATTTTCACTAGCTTCGTGCTTAACGCCGATGACAAATAGTTTGTCGGCCCCTAAATGTAATGCTGGGCTGGTTGGTGCATTTTGGCGCATGGTGCCATCACCGTAGTAATCGCCATCGATTTTTTGTGGTGCAAAAACAAAAGGAATAGCGGATGATGCCATTAAATGATCAAGCTTGATTTGGGTGGCAATACCTACACGGTTCGCTCTCTCCCAAGGCTCGATACTGTCGACTCCTTGATAAAATGCTACTGAGTGCCCGTTAACGAAATTAGAGGCAGTAATGCAGAGTGAGTGAAGATATCCGTCATCAATTGATTTTTGAATGTTCTCAAAAGGTAAATAGTGATTTAGAAGATGCGTTAGCGGCTCCCTGTCTAAAAACGACATGGGGGTATTCTTGCTTGAGCCGCCACGGAGCAGTGCGTATAACCAGCGCGCGGCGCTATAGCTCAGCCCGGAAAAATTTGATTTGAAAACTTGCTCAACATGGAAGTTCCCCCAAACGTGGAACATGCGCCAAACAGCTTCTCGAAACTGGGCGGAATAAATGGCGAGTGCTGCGGCGTTAATTGCGCCAGCAGAAGTTCCGCAAATAATGGGGAATGGATTTGATGAGTCTTTGGGAACGAGATCAGCAATACCTTTTAACACACCAACTTGATAGGCGGCTCTAGCCCCACCACCTGATAAAATCAGGCCGATTTTTGGTGTATCTTCTGTGGTATTCCTTCTCCAAAACATGATTGTATTAAGACTCTTTCTGAGCAATTACATTACTGTATCTGCATTTTGACTGATTATATTTACATTGATTAAACTATTGATTTAAATGCTTCAATTTAGAAGTATGCAACAACCAGGCTAGGAGTCTGTTGATTGTTGCATATATTCGGTAAAAATGAAGGGTTAATTATTTCCAGGTTATTAGGGCGTGTCGTCAATTTAATATGACCGTGCTGTCGACACGCCCTAGATGACCATCACTCCATCCATCTCCACTTGAGCATTTTTAGGGAGTTGGGCAACACCAATGGCTGCGCGTGCAGGATAGGGTTGTTCGAAATACTGAGCCATAATTTCATTAACAGTTGGGAAATGGCTGAGATCTGTTAGGAAAATGTTCAGTTTGACAATATTTTGTAGGGAGCCGCCCGACGCGTTACAAACTGCTGAAAGATTCTCAAAAACTTGTTTGATCTGAACACTGATCTCGCCCTCTACGAGTTCCATTGTTTCTGGTATCAAAGGGATCTGCCCCGATAGATAAACGGTATTCCCAACTTTTACAGCTTGTGAATAGGTACCAATTGCTGCTGGCGCCTTAGCTGTTGAAATAATTTCTTTACTCATGATTTATCCTTTTGTGCGTACGATTTTTTTCACTTGATCCAGTAGTCGAATCTTGCGGATGATTTGTGCGAGATGTTGTCTGTTATTTACATTGATGAGAAAGATGAGATCGGTACTACCGGAGTCTTTATCATCTAAGCTGATATTTTCAATATTGGAGTCCATGTCTGCGATTACTGAGGCAACAATTGCAAGTACTCCGCGTTGATTGGAAACTTCTACACGAATTTCAACTTGGAAGTCCCCTTCCATTGCTGACTCCCACTGTAGCTCAAGGATGTTTTCTGGAGACTTGCGGAAGTCGTGCACGTTTTTACATGAAGTTGTGTGAATAACAATGCCCTTGCCAGCGGAGAAAATACCCACGATGGGGTCGCCAGGTATCGGGCGGCAACACTTTGCGTAAGTTACGACGATACCTTCGGTTCCTCGAATAGAGAGCGGTAGGGGCTTCTCTTTTTCGCGCTTTAACCAGGCAGGGGCGTAGCGGTTAAACATTCCTTTGAAATTAAATGGTGTTAATCCTGTGGCTTTTGGTTGGAGTGGTTTTTCTGGTTGCGGAGTCTGGCTCGCTAACTGTTTTGCGACTAACAAAGGCATTCGGTTCCCTAGGCCAATTTCTACGAGCAAATCGTCGAATGCTTTGAGCTTAAAATTCTTTACGACTTGCTCAATATGAGAGCTGGGCAATCTATCCAGAGAGAGAGAGAATGAGGCGAGACTTTTTTCCAGTAAGCGGGAGCCAAGTGCTACAGCTTCTTTATCTTTCATGTTTTTCAAATAGTGGCGTATGTGAGTACGTGCTCGCCCGGTGACGACAAAGTTAAGCCAAGCTGGGTTGGGTCTTGCGCCAGGTGCAGTGATAACCTCTACCGTTTGTCCGGTATCCAGTTGTGTGCGGAGCGGGCTTAAATGTCGATCTACTTTGGCGGCGACACAAGTATTGCCAATATCTGTATGAACGTTATAGGCAAAGTCAATAGGAGTTGCGCCTCGTGGTAGTTCCATAATTTCGCCTTTTGGCGTAAAGACGTAAACAACATCAGGGAAAAGATCTATCTTTACGTTTTCCAGAAATTCAATGGAATTCCCAGTGGTTTTTTGCATCTCCAGTAAACCGTGTAGCCACTCATTTGCTTTGCCTTGAGAGTTGGGCGTTTTTGATCCTGGTTGTTTGTAAAGCCAATGCGCAGCAATACCTGCTTCGGCAACCTTATCCATTTCATCGGTACGAATTTGTACTTCAATTGGCATACTGTAAGGGCCAAATAAAACCGTGTGAAGGCTTTGATAGCCGTTGGTTTTTGGAATGGCGATATAATCTTTAAAGCGGCCCGGCAGAGGTTTGTATATGTTGTGAACAACGCCTAAGGTGCGATAACAGTCGTCGATGTTTTTAACAATAATCCGAAACCCATACATATCGAAAACTTGTGCAAAACCCAGTCGCTTTTATTTAATTTTATGGTAAATGCTGTAAACGTGTTTTTCGCGACCAATCAGTTTACTATCGATATTTTCAACGACTAGGCGGCTATTTATGGCCTTTTCGATTTTGATTACGATTTCGCTACGGTTGCCTCTCGCCTTTTTAATTGCGTTCGTTAATACTTTGTAACGTGTTGGGTGCCTTGCTTCAAAGCCTAGTTCCTGTAGCTCTGTTCGCATGTTATTCAAGCCAAGGCGATGTGCGATAGGCACGTAAATATCGAGTGTCTCTTTTGCAATTCTGCGTTTTTTTTCTGGCCGCATAATGCCAATTGTGCGCATGTTGTGTACACGATCAGCAAGTTTGATGAGAATAACCCGTACATCTTTTGCCATCGCTAGCATGAGCTTGCGAAAGTTTTCAGCCTGGGCTTCTGCTTTTGATTCAAATTTGATTTGGGTTAACTTACTAACACCATCGACGAGATCTGCTACTTCATCGTTAAATTTTTTCGCTAGTTGCTCTTTTGCGTAATCGGTGTCTTCAATAACATCATGAAGAATAGCTGCCATAATCGTGTTGTGATCCATTTTTAAGCCAGCAAGAATACGAGCCACCGCCAAGGGATGGTAGATATATGGTTCACCACTTAATCGTTTTTGACCTTCATGTGCTTCGGCACCAAACAGATAAGCGTCATAAACTTCTTTCACTTGATCTTCATCAAGATAGGTTTCGAGCATTGAGCAGAGGTCACTAATTAAAAACATGTGTGTATGTATTTCCTAAGAACTAAGACTTTTCCTTGTAACGATTCATATTCCCGGGCAGCTTCTAGAGCAGTGAAAAAATATGGATTCCGTAAAATTTTAAAAACGAGAGATTACTATAGGGAAGGGAGTTAATTGACGCAACTGCTTTAGTTGCACTTATGAAAAGAGAAAGGAAGTTTTAAAAGATAAATTTGGCGGTAGAGCTGGGAGGTTTGTTTGATGGTTAACTATTACGCCTCTCACAGATTTTCTGGAGAGGCGAGCAGTCTTAGTTCTGTCAACGTTTCAAATGAGGCTTAGATGCTCTCTGTAGGAGGAGGTGTTTGTTCGTCAGATGAGACAACAAAATCATCTTCTAACTCTTCATCGTGTTTAATTTCGACATTGTCGTTGTTGACGAGATTAAGCGCAATTTCTCTTAATGCGACGACAGTGGGTTTATCGTTCTCCCAAGGCACTTTTGCTTCTTGGCCATTAGCAAGTTGTCGAGCACGCTTGGTTGCTAATAGAACAAGCTCAAAACGGTTATCAACATTTTCTAGGCAATCTTCAACAGTAACGCGCGCCATTACACACTCCAAATAGTAAACTAGCTTCCGGCGGCTTGCGAAGATATAAACCTACACAGACCTGGCGGAGAAATAAAATCGATAAAAATCGGCAGAACAGCGAATTATAGTTTATATGGGCGCGCTAATCCAGCAATTGGCTAATCAACTTAGCATGTTGCTGCTTTTGAGTTTTTATTTTTAATCGCGCAGCAGAAATTATTGATTTGAATTCTGCTAGGGCTGTTTGGAAATCGTCATTGATAATTAAATAGTCAAATTCGTGATAGTGAGCCATTTCGGTTATTGCTTCCTCAGTTCGGCGTTGAATGACCTCTTTACTATCCTGGCCTCTGCTGTGTAAACGTTCGATTAATGTCTCTTTTGACGGTGGTAGAATAAATATACCTGTAGACTTTGGGAATACTTTCTTAACTTGTTGTGCACCCTGCCAGTCGATCTCCAAAATAACATCAGAACCCAGCTTGAGTTGATCATTCATTCCACGTCGCGAGCTTCCATAATAATTGTCGAAGACTTCTGCGTGTTCGATAAAGTCCCCAGCTTTTTCCATGTTAAGAAATTCGTCTTTAGAGACAAAATGATAATCTTTGCCGTTCGTCTCGCCTGGCCTCATGGGCCGGGTGGTGTGCGAGATTGAAGCTGTAATATCATTCGTTGATTCGATCAACGCTTTGACTAAACTGGTTTTCCCCGCTCCAGAAGGAGCGGTAACAATATATAAATTTCCACTGATCATGATGTTTGATTGATCTCTAATGAGTTCATTAACTTGAGTAAAGCTTGTCCTCGATGGCTAATCCTATTTTTTGTATCTGGCTCTAGTTCTGCTGCGGTGCAGTCATGGTCCGATACAATGAAAAGTGGGTCATAACCAAAACCTTGTTTCCCCGATTTGCTCTCTGCGATTGCGCCTTCCCAAGTTCCTTGGAATATCTGCGGGGTTGGGTCGAATTCATGTTTTAAATAGACAATAACGCATTGGAAGCGGGCGCTTCTCTGTGTTGCCTCGACACCTTTTAATGCTTGTAGCAGTTTTGCATTATTGTCAGCGCTTTCTGCTTCAACACCGGCATATCTTGATGAATAGATGCCGGGTTGACCATTGAGAAAATCCACTTCTATCCCTGAATCATCTGCAATTGCTGGGAGCCCCGTATGTTTGCAGGCATTTCTTGCTTTAATAATGGCGTTTTCGATAAAGCTTAAGCCTGTCTCTTCCGCTTCTGGTACATCGAAATCGGATTGTGGCCGAACAACAATTTCTGCATTACTCAGGACTTGTTGAATCTCTTTGACTTTACCTTTATTGCCTGTGGCAAGAACGATCTCCATTGCCATATTAGTCTATTAAAGCGGCTTTTTGAGCATCAATTAATTGTTTAATGCCTGATTGAGCTAGTGCGAGCATGGCGTTTAACTCATCCATAGCGAAACATTCTCCCTCTGCAGTGCCTTGAATTTCGATAAATTGCTCATCACCGTTCATGACAACATTCATGTCCGTTTCCGCTGTTGAATCTTCTGGGTAATCGAGATCAAGAATAGGGGTGTCTTTGTAGATGCCGACAGACACTGAAGCTAAGTGGTGTTTGATGGCTTTTTTAACAGAAGGATCTTTTTTTGCTGCATGATTGATTGCATCAACAAGAGCGACATAGCCACCGGTGATCGATGCGGTACGAGTTCCCCCATCGGCTTGAATAACATCACAGTCGACAGTGATAGTTCTCTCTCCGAGTTTTTCCAAATCGACAACTGCGCGTAGGGAGCGACCGATCAAGCGTTGAATTTCCATCGTTCGTCCGCCTTGCTTTCCTCTTGCCGCTTCTCTTCCCATTCTTTCGCCAGTTGAACGAGGTAACATTCCATATTCTGCAGTGATCCAGCCTTTCCCGGAGCCCTTAATAAAACGTGGTACTTTGTCCTCTAAAGATGCGTTACACAAAACTTTGGTATCACCAAACTCGACTAACACTGATCCTTCAGCATGTTTGGTGTAGTTACGGGTAATTGTTATGTTACGTAACTCATCAGGGTTCCTACCACTTGGGCGCATATTTTCCAACCTTTTCTAGTTAAAATTGATTTTCCTCGCGGGCGCGCACGGAGCGTAAAGCTAGCGAGATTCAAAAGGGAGAAATTGAATTCTCCGCTTTAATAATATTGAACTGAATTGGTGGGGATTATACTTAGCTTTATTCTATAGAGCGAGTTGTCATTGAGTATAGCGCCTGAAAAACTACCACTCTGTTATGGCCTACACTGATGCATTAATTGTTTTGCTTTAATCCTAAAAAAAGCGGTTGATCCACGAAATATAACACAGGCTCTTGTTTCGCTTAGCTATATGAAAAACAATATCCTGCATTCTAATTGCGCGCCCAACTGCTTTTTCTAGGTTAATGGTTTCAGCGCGAATAGAAATTCATCTACTGTTTGAGGTCTTTTCGATATTTCCAACTCCATCGCCCAATCTATGGATTTTAATAACCGTTTTGAATAGCGCTCAGCATATAAAGCAACCGCAGGAGACATGTTATTTTTCTTAATTCGCTCTTTGGCTGGAGGGGCTGGCTTGGCTTCAATGCAAGCGCGCATAGTTGCGCCAATTGCGTAGAGATCAGACCACGGGCCAAGTTTTGTGCGCTGGCTTGATTGTTCCGGTGGTGAAAAACCGTGAGATACCACGGGGAAAAGTCTGCTACCAGAAGGTAGCACCAGTTTATGAACGGCACCAAAATCGAGAAGTAATGGTGGGAGGCCTTGTCGGAGATAAATATTGCCGGGTTTTATATCTAAATGCAGCAGGCCCATTTTATGAACAGCGTGTAATCCTTCGAGTATGGGAATAAAAATATTGAGGATGAATTTTTCATCACGATATTTCCCCATTTTTTTTATGTAGGCTTGTAAACTGATGCCTCGATGATAACTCATGGCTGAATAGATTGTATCGTGAGCTTGTACAAAACCGAGTATCTCAACGACGTTGGGGTGTTTAATTGCAGCAAGAATGCTGGCTTCTTGAAAAAAGAGTTTCCGACCTTGCTTAAAAAACTTCTCCGAGGCTTCGTCTTTAGCAATCACGTTTAGTGCCTCATCGCGCTTCGCCAGTTTATTCGGAAAGTACTCTTTGATAACAACCGTTTCGTCAGTTTTTGTATCGGTTGCTAGATAGACGATACTAAAACCACCACCACCAAGTACTTTTTCTATTTTGTAGTGATCGAGGGTACTACCTATAGGTAAATGGTCGTAGGATTGTCCCATAGTTCTCTTTAACCTAAAAAAAGCAGTTGATCCACGAAATATAACACAGGCTCTTGTTTCGCTTAGCTATATGAAAAAAGCTTGCGTCACCAACCAGGTGAAGACAACTTTTTTCATTCGACAATTGCTCCTGCATTGTTCTAACTACGCCCATCCATGGGCTAGTACGCTATTCAAAACAATATCCTGCATTCTAATTGCGCGTCCAACTGCTTTTTTTAGGTTTAAGTAATGATCCGAGAAAAATCAGATAGTCAATTAGTCGAGTAAGCCAATAGCTCGCACTCTATTCTCGCGTCTCACTAATATTTCTAGGATAATGCGGAAAATTTATTATGCAACTGATTCATTAACCAGCAGAGTGTATCAGCTATATCGCCATAAGCTGCTGACAAATTAAGGGAAAACAATGATTAAAAGCATGACAGCTTTCGCTCGTGAAGAGCTTAAACATGACTTTGGGGTTATCACTTGGGAGCTTCGTTCGGTTAATCATCGTTATTTGGAGCCATATATACGTTTGCCTGATGATTATCGTGTTTTGGAAGGCGATGTTCGTGACTGCATAAAAAGCGGCCTTAATCGTGGCAAAGTTGAGTGCAGCATGAGCTTTAAAGCGGTTGATGAGCAAGCGCAAAATATCAGGACAAATAAACTAGTGTTAGAGCAGCTCTCTAGTTTGTGCAAGTCTGTAGAAAATCAATTTCCATCGTTAACTGAAGTGACTGCGCTGGATATTTTGAAGTGGCCGGGTGTATTGGACTCACCGGAGGTCGATTTTGAAACAACGTCCCATATAGCAATTACTGCCCTGCAAAAAGCCTTAGATGAGTTGGTTGAGACGCGACTTCGTGAAGGTGGAAAATTAGCCAAAATCATCGAAGAACGTTTGGATGCAATGCAAGATATAGTGGTGGAAGTGAAAACCCGGATACCATCAATTCTCCAAAATTCCAGAAACAGATTGATAGAGCGTTTCAATGAACTTAAATTACAACTGGACGAAGATCGCCTTGAGCAAGAAATGGTAATCATTACTCAAAAGGCTGATGTGGATGAAGAGTTAACGCGTTTAGAGACTCATATCGATGAAGTAAAACGAATTCTTCATTCAAAAGAAAACAAACCCGCAGGTCGACGTTTGGATTTTCTCATGCAGGAGCTAAATCGAGAAGCAAACACACTATGTTCAAAGTCTATGGACAGCGAAACGACAAGGGCGGGAATTGATTTGAAAGTTTATATTGAGCAGATGCGAGAGCAGGTACAAAATATCGAGTAATAACTGTTTAGTGCGTTGGGTGTGTAGGTTTTAAAAAATGAGATTGTTAATTGTAGTTCTATTATTGTTTTACGGTGTTGAGTCTATTGCGAAGGATGACTTTAAAGGATTGCTGATTGATCAGGGGTATATTTCTAGTGATGTTGAGAATCCCGAATATACGGCGATTGGTCTTTTTTACCTCTCTTCAGGTAACGTAAAGCTAGGATTAAAATATATGGACTTGGCGGAGAGTTATTCCGACATGCTTAGCCTAAGTGTGACAAGGTTGATAAGTATAAATCGTAAAGGATTGTATTTTTTAATGGGTGGTGAAACACTCGATGTTTATCATGGGAGCCGAGGTTATCCTGGTGTTACTTCGGCTAGCCCCATTTTCGGTTTGGGTGTATTTGTAACTCGACGAAAGTTCTTGTCTCAAGTGGAGTTGTCTGTACATTATCCACGAGTTGAGGTGAATTTTAGTCTTGGTTATTAGTCGGGGTTGTTGAAATTCTATTACGCTTGCACATTGGTGCTAAAAATCGGCTCAAAAGGCTCATTTATAACCCATAAATTCTATATTTTTTTTGTAACTACTCAGCGTATTTTAAAAAAGTACAGTAACTGCTCAGGGTGTTTAGATTTTGTTCCAGAATCGCCGTTAGTTCGCACGGAATGAGGGAGCATATAGATATATGTGACCGATTGAGTACGAAATCACGGCGATTCTGGGGCAAAAGATGAATACGCTGAGTAGTTACTTTTTTTTGCCTAGAGTTTGCTGTACTAATAACGAATCTCAACAGCCACCTAGCGAAGTAGGTTTTCGGGAAGTAGGTTTTCCAAAATATTATTAAGAAAAAGTTGGCCTTTTTCGCTGGTTTTTATTTGATTTGACTCATTATTCCAAATGACTAAGCCTTGAGATACGGCATGTTCAAGGTTCTTTTGGAGTTCATCTGCTTTCAATCCTGTGCGTGTTTGAAAAGTGTTTAATTGAAAGCCTTCTGTTAATCGCAGTGCGTTTAATAGGAATTCAAAAACCAATTCATTTATTTCTAGTTTTCGTTTCCCGGCAATTTTCGAAGCATTGTCTAGCGACAGATAATCTTTGGGGTGGCGATGTTTCCAATAGCGGGTAATGCTTTGTTGGTTGCCATCTGTGATTTTTGCGTGAGCACCTGCGCCAATCCCTAGATAATCGCCAAATAACCAGTAGTTTTTGTTGTGTCGGCTATAATGTTTTTCCTGCGAATAGGCAGACACTTCATATTGCTGAAAGCTGTTTTCAAACAGCAATCTCTTTCCCTCGTTGTAAATTTCCCAAGTTTGTTCATCGCCTGGTAGCGGTGGAGGATTATGGTGAAACTCGGTGTTTGGCTCTAGGGTAAGTTGATAGTATGAAATGTGTGTGGGTGAAAATGATAAAGCAGTTTTAACATCATCCACTGCCTGTTTGATTGTCTGATTAGGCAGGCCAAACATGAGATCCAAATTGAAATTATCGAAACCTGCTTGTTTGGCGGCTTCAATAGCGTTAATTGCAATCGCTGAATCATGAATTCTACCTAAGCGTTTTAGGTGTTGATCGTTAAAGCTTTGTATTCCCAATGACAGGCGATTGATTCCTGTTTCGCGAAATCCTGCGAGGCGTTCATTTTCAACGGTGCCCGGATTGGCTTCCATCGTGATTTCTGCGTTGGGAGATAACGGGATTCTTGCACGAATACCTGCGAGTAATGTTTCCATTGCTTCTGGTGAAAAGAGACTTGGTGTGCCTCCGCCCATGAAAATGGTATTTACTTTTCTTCCCCATACTAATGGTAAATCGTTTTCCAAATCTTGTAGCAGTATTTCAATGTACTGCGATTCAGGAATATCTTGTTTTATCGAGTGTGAATTGAAATCACAATAGGGGCATTTTTGAATGCACCAGGGGAAGTGAATGTATAAAGATAGTGGGGGGAGTTGAGTTAACATTAGTTTTTGTCGTGGTAAAAAACAAAGCCCCGCATGTGCGAGGCTTTGTAAAAGCTTTAATAGAAAGCTGGGGGCTTACATCATGCCACCCATGCCTCCCATTCCGCCCATGCCACCCATATCTGGAGCACCAGCAGCGCCAGCTTCTTGTGGGATGTCAGCAATCATTGCTTCAGTCGTGATCATTAGGCCAGCAACAGATGCAGCATATTGCAATGCTGAACGAGTTACTTTAGTTGGATCAAGAATGCCCATTTCAATCATGTCACCGTACGCTTCAGTACCAGCGTTGAACCCAAAATTTCCAGATCCTTCAGCAACTTTATTAAGAACAACAGATCCTTCAGCACCTGCGTTAGCAACGATTTGACGGAGTGGTTCTTCCATTGCACGACGTGCGATAGAAATACCAACGTCTTGATCGTGGTTAGAACCTTTAAGATCTTTAAGTGCAGCAATGCTAGCGCGAACCAAAGCAACGCCACCGCCAGGTACAACACCTTCTTCTACAGCAGCGCGAGTTGCGTGTAGTGCATCTTCAACACGAGCTTTCTTCTCTTTCATTTCAACTTCAGTTGCAGCACCAACTTTAATGACAGCAACACCGCCAGCAAGTTTAGCAACACGTTCTTGAAGTTTCTCTTTATCGTAATCAGATGTAGCTTCTTCGATTTGTGCACGGATTTGAGTTACACGGCTTTCGATATCAGCATGTACACCAGCACCATCGATAACAGTCGTGTTCTCTTTAGAGATCATAACCTTTTTAGCAGTACCCATATCTTCTAAGGTCGCTTTTTCAAGGCTTAAGCCAACTTCTTCAGCAATAACTGTTGCACCAGTTAATACTGCGATGTCTTGAAGCATTGCTTTACGGCGATCACCAAAACCAGGTGCTTTAACGGCAGCAACTTTTACGATGCCACGGATGCTGTTAACAACTAATGTTGCTAATGCTTCACCGTCGATGTCTTCAGCAATGATCAATAGTGGCTTACCTGCTTTTGCAGTACCTTCTAAGATTGGAAGAAGCTCACGGATGTTTGAGATTTTTTTGTCATGCAACAAGATGAATGGATCATCTAATTCTGCAGTCATGTTGTTTTGGTTGTTTACGAAGTATGGAGATAGGTAACCACGGTCAAACTGCATACCTTCAACAACGTCTAGTTCGTTATCGAAACCTGAACCTTCTTCAACTGTGATAACACCTTCTTTACCAACTTTGCCCATTGCTTCTGCAATGATGCCACCGATGTTTTCATCAGAGTTAGCAGAGATAGTGCCTACTTGAGAAATTGCATTGTCATCTGTACATGGTTTAGACATGGCTTTTAATTCAGCAACAGTAGCGGTGACTGCTTTATCGATACCGCGCTTAAGATCCATTGGATTCATGCCCGCAGCAACAGACTTCATGCCTTCGTTTACGATAGATTGAGCAAGAACAGTCGCAGTTGTTGTTCCGTCACCGGCAACATCAGAAGTTTGTGAAGAAACTTCTTTAACCATTTGTGCGCCCATGTTTTCGAATTTATCTTCTAATTCGATCTCTTTAGCGACAGAAACACCATCTTTAGTGATGGTCGGTGCGCCAAAGCTTTTGTCTAATACTACATTACGACCTTTTGGCCCAAGTGTAACTTTTACTGCGTTTGCAAGAATGTTAACGCCGGCAATCATGCGTTGACGAGCGTCATCACTAAAACGTACTTCTTTTGCTGACATGGAGTGTATCCTCTAAGTATTCGGTTGTAATTTAAACTGGTTTATGACGCGATGTTGATTAGTCAACAATCGCTACGATGTCGTCTTCGCGCATAACCATTAGCTCTTCGCCATCAACTTTAACTGTTGTGCCAGCGTATTTGCCGAAGATTACTTTGTCGCCAACTTTAACAGTCAACGCGCGTGAATCACCATTATCAAGAGGCTTGCCTGTTCCAACTGCGAGAACTTCACCTTGCTCTGGTTTTTCAGTTGCTGAATCTGGAAGGACGATTCCGCCTGCAGAAGTACGCTCTTCTTCTAAACGACGGATAACGACTCGGTCGTGTAAAGGGCGAATATTCATATTATTTGATCTCCTCAAATGTATAGTTAAATATCTAATTTAATTGCAAATTCTTTATGAGTGAGTCTTTTAAATAGTTACAAGGTAAAAAGCAATCCTTAGCACTCACATCAGTTGAGTGCTAATAATAGGGGCGAAAAGTTAACTTTCAAGGGCGGTGAAGAAAAAAATAGAGAAATTTATAGTTTTGTTGTGTGGGGTTAACGCAGAGTTGTTAGCAGGATAAGGAAAAATGATAATTATCAAACACTAAAGGCATGTGAGATACCTCATTTATCCTCTTTTTTGTATTCCCCATCAATCACAATATGTTCATGCTTTTCGCTATGCTGGCGATGAAATTCACCTTCGTGAAACGGTTGTTGTGGAGTGCCCATGGTCTGCATGACGTTGGAGTGTTTCAATGCCCAAACTACAAATGCAGTTCTGATGGGGGGAATTAGTGCGAGAAACCCTAGCGCATCTGTGAAAAAGCCGGGTGTGAGCAGTAACGCACCACAAATCAAAAGCACCAACCCTTCCATCATCTCAATCGCGGGAATTTCGCCTTTTTGTAAACTACTTTGCACTCGATTAATGGTTGAGATGCCTTGCGCTTTTAAAAGATAGGCTCCAATAACGGCGGTAATAATGATCATTAATATGGTGGGAATCGCACCAATAATACTGCCCACTTTGATTAATAGGAATATCTCAATAATTGGGACAGCGATGAAAATAATGATCAGTAGTTTTAGTGGTGACATATCAAAAATGTATTGTTTCGTTATTAGGAGGCTGTAATATGCAAAGTGAAATTTTAGCTGTAACGCAAAACGACTTCGCACATCTACTCAATGTAAGGCTTTTTTATGCAAAATCAAGAACAATTTTTAATGGTTGTTACTACTTGCCCAGATAATGAAACAGCGCATTTGGTGGCGAACAAAATTATTGAGCGAAGCCTTGCTGCGTGTGTCAATATTCTGCCGGAGGTTGTTTCTATCTATCAGTGGAAGGGAGAGCGGCAGCAAGGAACAGAGCATATACTGTTAATCAAGACAGAAAAGTCGCGTTATACTGAGCTGCAAAATTTAATCACCGAGAGTCATCCATATGAACTTCCCGAAGTGATAGCAGTCCCTATAAGCGAAGCTTTGCCTGAATATTTATCTTGGATCAAAAGTGCGATCTTAGATTCCGCAATTGACCGTGAAGCAAATAAGTTAAGTCATGAAAAAAAATAAAATATGAAACATTCGATTTTCTCATTTTTAATACTATTATTCTTTTCGTCACCTGCATGGGCATTATTTGATGATGAGCCTGAGCCTCTACCGGTAGAAGAAGCTTTTAAGCTAAAAGCCTATGCGATTTCTCCTAATACCATTCGTGCGGAATGGAAAATAGAAGACGAGCATTACCTCTATAAACATCGATTCAAATTCAGTACAGAATCACCGGGAATCACTTTAGGTGAGCCATCTTTTCCGAAAGGAAAAGTTAAAGAAGATGAGTTTTTCGGGAAAGTAGAAACCTATCGAAAGAAAGTCAGCATTGATATACCTATTACCCGTGCCGCTGGAGCATCGCAGGATTTGGTGTTGGATACGGTCTCACAGGGCTGTGCGGATATAGGATTATGTTACCCGCCAAGAAAAGAATCCATCGCTTTTGCACTTTTGCCAGAAGATGATTTAGGTACTGAAGAGTTTAAAGCGCTATCTTCTTCTAGTGGTGGCAGTAGTAGCTCGCTGATTGCGGCATTAACTTTCAATGGTGGTTCGTCGCAGCCTGAGGATGAGGTGCTCCCATCTGAAAAGGCTTTTATTTTTAGCGCGAGTGTTGAAGATGGCTTTATTATCGCCCGTTGGGATATTGCCGACTCGATCTTTCTCTACCAGGATAAGTTTAAGTTTGAAGTTGAATCAGGTGATGGTGTTACGCTATTAGAACCTGTGTTGCCAGAAGGCGGGATACCAACGCACGATGAGCTGTTTGGTGATGTGGTTGTTTACTACAAGCAGGTCGATGTCAAAATCCCCTATCAACATAGTAATAAAAGTGCGACGGATATCGTTCTAAAAGCCAGCTTTCAAGGGTGTGCGGACAAAGGTTTTTGTTATCCACCTGAGTCGCGTACGACTTCATTGTTGATTCCCGTGTCCACGAACAATGCAGCTGTTGCTAAAACACCTGACGAAGAAGTTAAGTCTGCGCCTGTTGTAATGGTTGCATCATCTGCTGATGTAGCACCGGTTGTATCTGAGCAAGACGGTATCGCTAGCACCTTGGCGAACAGCAGTGTCATTATGATTATTTTGACCTTCTTTGGCTTCGGTTTGTTGCTGGCATTCACGCCTTGCGTATTACCTATGGTGCCAATACTCTCTAGTATTATTGTTGGTCAGGGTGAAGGCGTCACAACGAAAAAAGCCTTAATCATGTCGATCGTCTATGTATTAGCAATGGCCTTAACCTATACCGTTGCAGGTGTAATAGCTGGCTTGTTCGGTGCGAATCTTCAAGCGGCTTTTCAAACACCTTGGGTGTTAATAACCTTCAGTATTGTTTTTGTCTTGCTCTCACTTTCCATGTTCGGCTTTTATGATCTGCAACTGCCTGCTTCTTGGCAGAGCAAGTTAACAGAAATTAGTAACAGCCAAAAAGGCGGAACAATGGCTGGCGTCGCCATTATGGGTTTCCTTTCTGCGTTAATTGTCGGGCCTTGTGTTGCCGCGCCGCTAATGGGAGCGTTGATTTATATTGGTCAGACTGGCGATGCAGTGCTTGGTGGTTTGGCTTTATTCGCTTTAAGTATGGGTATGGGGGCACCATTAATCGCCATTGGTGCATCAGCAGGTAAATTGCTACCGAAAGCTGGTGGCTGGATGGAGTCGGTGAAAGCTGTTTTTGGCGTGATGCTGTTAGCCGTTGCTGTCTGGATGTTAGAAAGAATTCTTCCACCTGCAGTGGCTATGGTTTTGTGGGCTATACTCTTAATAGTTTCTGGTATTTTTATGGGGGCGCTTACTCAGTTGGAGCCTGCGGCAAGTGGTTGGAAGAAGCTGTGGAAAGGCCTCGGTTTTGTTTTCATTTTATACGGTGCCTTGATGTTGATCGGTGCGGCAAGCAACTCGAAAGATACGTTGCAACCATTGCGAGGAGTTTTTGGCGGTGGTGGCATTATTACCCAAGCCGGTGTTGTTAAAAAAGCAGAATTTAAAATTATAAAATCCGTTGGAGACTTGGATCGCGAGTTAAAGCTTGCTTCGCAAAGCAGTACACCGGTTATGCTGGATTTTTATGCGGATTGGTGTGTCTCTTGTAAAGAGATGGAGCGCTATACTTTTTCTGATCCGCGTGTGCAGGCAGAAATGTCGAAAGCTGTATTGCTAAAAGCAGATGTGACAGCCAACGATGATATTGATAAAGAGCTGTTAAAGCGATTTAAATTGATCGGTCCTCCGTCGATTATTTTTTGGAATCGTGATGGTGATGAGCTGCGCAATATGCGGGTGGTCGGGCATATGGATGCAGATAAGTTTCTGGCTCATATCTCGCAAACATTTAATTAGTCTTCGGCAAAGTGTTATAGCATATCGGCATATACAGCGAGTCTATTGCCGCTTATTGATGATTCGGATTTCAACAGACAGGCGATTGAGCTAAGTGAACGTACCAATACTCATTAGAAACGGATTAGGTGTGGTTGCCATAATTGCCGCTTTTTTTGCCGGCAGTTATGTGATGAAGCTTTATCAAGACTCGACACCTGGTGCGAAAGAAGCAAAGGCCATGGAATCTCAATACCGTCCGGGTTTTGAGTTGCCGGATCTCGCCGGAAAACTTCGCAATATTGATGAATGGAATGGTCAAGTTGTTGTGGTTAACTTTTGGGCGACGTGGTGTCCACCTTGTCTTGATGAAATGCCTCACTTTATCGACTTACAAAAAGAGTATGGTGTGCAAGGTTTGCAGTTTGTCGGTATCGCGCTTGATGAAGCATCAAAAGTGCAGGAGTTTGCACAAAAGATGGGGGTTGCGTATCCTGTTCTGCTTGGTGGAGCAGATGCGCTGGTTGTTTCCGACAATTATGGAAATCGACTGGGAGCGCTTCCCTATACCGCGGTTATTAACCGTGAAGGTACAATCGTAAAAACCTATCGCGGCGAAGTCTCTCGTCGCTCTGTTGAAAAAGTAATCGCAAAACACCTCTAGTAATAGATTCACTTCCCAACTCAGCACTAAACTACAATAACTAGCTGCTAATTGCGGCGATTGTCGGGAAATGGCTGGACTTAAGTGATTATCTCGTGCAAAATTCAGAAATATAGATTACTGACACTCGCGGATAAATAATTCATAAAGGCTCTATGCCCAAATTACTCGTAATACATGGTCCTAATTTAAATTTATTAGGAGAGCGTGAACCAGGCCACTATGGTAAGCAAACGCTCGCATCCATCGATCAATCGCTGGCAAAAACTGCAAAATCTTTGGGGCACGAGATTCAAAGCTTTCAAAGTAACGCAGAGTTTAAATTGATTGAACGAGTTCATGCGGCTAGAAACGAAGAGATTGATTTTATTATTATCAATCCCGCTGCTTTCACCCATACGAGCGTGGCATTGAGAGATGCTTTTTCCGCAGTGAAAATTCCATTTATTGAAGTGCATTTATCTAATGTTCACGCAAGAGAATCATTTCGCCACCATTCCTATTTTTCTGATATTGCGGTTGGCGTTATTTGTGGATTGGGTGCACAAGGTTATGAGCTTGCCCTTAGCGCGGCAACAACTTATCTAGACACGAGGAACTAGTCTTGGCAATGGACATACGAAAAATCAAAAAACTCATCGAGCTTTTAGAAGAGTCAGGTGTTGCAGAAATCGAGATTCACGAAGGTGAGGAGTCAGTTCGTATTAGTCGGTATGGTCAGCAAGCACCAGTAGTTGCGGCACCTGCTCCAGTACAAACGATTATCGAAGCTGCTCCAGCACCTGCACCTGTAAAAGAAGAAGCGGCTGTACCCGTTATTTCAGGGCATCAAGTATTGTCACCAATGGTAGGTACTTTTTACCGCGCTCCATCTCCTGGTGCAAAAACGTTTGTTGAGGTTGGGCAGCATGTAAATGAAGGTGAAACGCTTTGTATTATTGAGGCGATGAAGATTTTAAATCAGATTGAAGCGGATAAATCAGGAACAGTTGTCAATATTCCTGTGGAAAATGGACAACCTGTTGAGTACGGCGAAACTTTATTTGTGATTGAGTAAACGTACGCCATAAACGCAGATTATCTTCAAGCAATTCAGAAAAAATAGTTATATCTTATGTTAAACAAAATTGTTATTGCCAATCGTGGTGAAATCGCATTACGCATTTTAAGAGCGTGTAGAGAGTTAGGTATAAAAACCGTTGCTGTTCACTCTTCGGCTGATCGCGATTTAAAACACGTTCGATTCGCTGATGAGTCGGTCTGCATCGGTGGGCCACCTTCTAGTGAAAGTTATTTAAATGTACCCGCAATTATTAGTGCTGCTGAAGTAACTGATGCGGTGGGAATTCACCCTGGTTACGGATTTCTCTCTGAGAATGCAGATTTTGCAGAGCGTGTTGAGAGCAGCGGTTTCGTTTTTATTGGGCCAAAGCCAGAAACAATTCGCATGATGGGCGACAAGGTTTCTGCTATTAAAGCAATGAAAGCCTCAGGTGTGCCGTGTGTTCCCGGTTCAGGCGGGCCTCTTACCGAAAACTCTGATGAAAACATGCGCGTAGCACGAGACATTGGTTATCCAATAATCATTAAGGCTGCTGCTGGTGGCGGTGGTCGTGGAATGCGAGTTGTTAGGAGTGAGGCGGCATTATTAAATGCGATATCACTCACAAAATCAGAAGCTCTGGCGGCTTTTAGTGATGACACGGTTTATATGGAAAAATTTCTAGAGAACCCTCGTCATATCGAATTTCAAATGATGGCTGATATGCATGGTAATGCGATTCACTTAGGTGAGCGTGACTGTTCAATGCAGCGTCGTCATCAAAAGGTTTTGGAAGAAGCGCCAGCGCCAGGAATATCGGAGCAGCTTCGTAATGACATGGGTGAGCGTTGTGCCGAGGCATGCCGTAAAATCGGTTATCGTGGCGCAGGGACTTTTGAATTTCTCTATGAAAATGGCGAGTTCTACTTCATCGAGATGAACACTCGACTTCAAGTGGAGCACCCAGTCACTGAATTGGTTACAGGGGTTGATTTGGTTGTTGAGCAGATCAAAGTTGCTTCTGGCGAGCACCTTTCTTACAAACAGAGTGATATAAAACTTTTTGGTCATGCCATTGAATGCCGTATCAATGCTGAAGATTCAAAAACTTTTATGCCATCTCCCGGTGAGATTACTCACTACCATCAACCAGGTGGTGCTGGTGTTCGTGTGGAATCGCACATCTACAGCGGTTATCGCGTTCCACCGTATTACGACTCCATGATCGGTAAAATAATAACTCACGCGAAAGATCGAGAAAGCGCAATGGCGAGAATGCGGACAGCATTGAGTGAAATGGTAATTGGTGGGATTAACACTAACATTGCCCTTCAAGAAGATATCTTAAGAGATGTCGGCTTCCAACGTGGTGGAACAAATATTCACTACTTAGAAAAGAAGCTTGAAAGTTAACTAGGCTTTGCTGAGCAAACATTGCCAATTAATTTGGCAATGTTTTGTTTTTCCTAAATAATCTCTTCACTGAATTACCACATATACTATTCTTTATACATGGCCTGGATTCAAATAAGTTTTTTTACACATCGGGAACTTGCTGGCAAGTTGTCCGATCTACTCCATGAAAATGGTGCATTATCTGTCACTCTTCAAGAAGGTGGTGAAGAAAAAATATTTGAACCTGCATTGGGGGAAACTCCGTTGTGGAAAGATACGCAGGTGGTTGCACTATTTGATGAGGATGTTGTTATAGATCCTGTCCTTGATATATTAAAACAAAGTGTGGGTGTCGAAGGCTTTCCACACTATGAGATAACAAAAGTCGAAGATCAAGATTGGGAGCGAGCCTGGTTAGAAGATTTCAAACCCACGCAGTTTGGTAAAAACCTATGGATTATTCCTAGTGTTTACCAGGCTGTTGACGAGAATGCAGTCAATATCGTTCTAGATCCTGGGTTAGCGTTTGGGACAGGGACGCATCCCACAACGGCACTCTGTTTGGCATGGCTTGATGGGCACAGAGCTGAGCACGAGAAAGTCGTTGATTTTGGTTGTGGTTCAGGAATCTTGGCTATAGCGGCCGCGAAATTGGGTGCTAAATATGTGGATGCTGTTGATATTGATCCGCAAGCGATTTCGGCAACGCGACAAAATTCAGAAAATAATCAGGTTGCAGATCAGATAAGTTGCTATCTCCCTGAGCAGTATGATTTAAAAGCGGCCGACTTATTGCTTGCAAATATTCTAGCCAATCCGCTCTTGGAATTGGCCGAATATTTTGCTAACGGCGTTAAAACTGATGGAAGAGTTGTGCTGTCTGGAATTTTAAAAGAACAGGCGGCGCAAATTTCTGAAAAATATAGTGACTGGTTTGATATGGAAGAACCAGAATTTAAGGAAGATTGGGCTTTACTTGCAGGAACAAAACGCTAACGCAGCACTTGTCCTCTTAGTTGAGAAGAATGGACTAATTTAACATTGAATAATTTACCAATATATAATTCAAATGGAATAAAGTATGTACACGGAATGTTCTAGTTGTCATACTTATTTTAAAATCACCTCTGCTCAACTGAAGGCCGCCGACGGCAAAGTTCGTTGTGGTAGTTGTGGTGAAATATTCAATGCGCTCGATAGTTTAGTCGAAGTTGTTCCACCTCTTGGTGACAATAAACCCACAAACAAAGACGCCCCAGATAGTTCGCCAATGGATGTAGATGTTATTTCATCTGCTGAGGAGTTTGTTAATGAACTATCGGTGGAGGAGCCAGCAGGGTCTACACTTGGAGAATCAAGCCTAGAAGGGCTAGCGAGTGAACATCTTAGCGAGCCATTACAAGAAAGCACTCTGGATGTTGATGAATTTGGTTCTCTGGCATTAGAAGAGCATTCTGCGCTTGATAATTTAATCGATGAAGCGTCAGTTGCTGTTGATGCAGAAGCTCCAGCGGTTGAAGGTGATGGTCTTCAGGAAGAGATTAATAAAGATATTGATGATGCTCTGAATGATCTGTTTAATGACGATGAACTGAAAGTTCAGGAGCAATCTATAGATGTTGGTGAGGTCTCTGCTTCTCCTCAAGATGATCTGCTATCTGAAATTTCTGCTTTCAATGAAAGTGAGCTGACAAGCAAGAAGCTTGACGGTTTAGAGCCTGCTCAAGAGCTGGATAATCAATTTTCTTCTCTGGATGTTAGTGAGCAAATCACTTCAGGCGCTAGCGAAGCCAGTGTGGATGCAGCTAAAGAATCAACTTTTTCGGCTAGAGAGTCTCGCCAAACAGAACCAGATCCAGGTGATTTTGATTTAGGTGATTCAGTATTGGCCAGTGAGCCGGTATCCAGTAATAAAGATGGGTGGGATGATAGTTCCAGTATATCTGCGGGAAAGGATGAAAAGCCTACTAGCGATGATTATGTACTGAAGGAATTGCAAGAAGCTGAAGCTGGGCCAAGTAGTGCTGCAAGCAAAATAGCCTGGATCGGATTGATTTTCCTCTTGTTATTAATACTGCTAGTGCAGTTTGCTTACCTAAAACGTGCTGAGCTGGTTAAATACCCATCGGCTAGACCTGCGTTAGAAGTTATGTGTTCTGCTCTTAGTCTAGCAATGACTTGTGAAATCCCAGAGCCTAGGGATACGGGAGCCATCGCACTGGTTGAGCGTAATGTCGTTAGCCACCCTAACGCCCAAAATGCCTTGTTGATTTCGTCTGTCATAAAAAATAATGCACCGTTTACGCAGCCTTATCCTAAACTAGTGTTGACCTTTTCAGACATCAATCAAAAAGTTGTTGCTAGGCGAACCTTTGTACCTGAAGAATATTTGACAAAAGATGTCGATATTAGCGCGGGGATGGCATCTTCTATCCCAGTCAAGGTGATGCTTGAGATTGTTGATCCAGGGCAGGAAGCGGTAAATTTCGAGTTTGATTTTCGATAAATCAGTGAATTAATACTTAATTGCGAAACTTGGTTATTGGGTTTTACTCTCTTGTTTTGGTGTTCAGCCAAAAAACTTCCACAAAATTTGAAAAAAATAGAAAAATTGTTCAAAATTTAGTTCCATAATAAAACTGAAATCGGTATTATTGTTTACGGTTTCAGCTCAAGTTAAGATTAGGTTTTGTTACAGATTGGTCCATACACACTAAATGGTCGCGCATTACTTGCTCCTATGGCAGGTATTACCGACAAGCCATTCCGTGATATATGCCGTCATTATGGTGCTGTACTGACAACCAGTGAGATGGTGACATCTGACTCAAGGCTGAGAAAGTCTTATAAAACACGCCAGCGCTTGGTTTTTTCAGAGGATGAAAAACCACGCAGCGTGCAAATAGTCGGTTCTGATCCGGCTGCTTTAGCGGAAGCTGCTAGGTTTAATGTTGTAAATGGCGCCCAAATAATAGATATTAATATGGGGTGTCCAGCGAAAAAAGTGTGTAATGTTGCTGCTGGCTCAGCGTTGTTAAAAGATGAAAAGTTAGTTGCCACTATACTAGAAGCCGTTGTAAAAGCTATTAATGTGCCTGTGACGTTAAAAATACGTACTGGCTGGGATAAGCAGAATAAAAATGGTTTGAACATTGCTAAAATTGCAGAGGATTCTGGTATATCAGCATTAGCCGTTCATGGACGAACGCGTGAGTGCGCGTTTAAGGGCGAAGTAGAATACGATACAATTGCTCAGATTAAATCTAGCGTGAATATACCGGTGATTGTTAATGGAGACATCGCCTCAGTAGAAAAAGTAAAAGAAGTTCTGAATTACACGCATGCAGATGCTGTAATGGTAGGGCGGGCAGCACAAGGGAATCCTTGGATATTTAGAGAAATTAATGAATATCTAAACTCCGGTGCCAAAATCGCACGACCCACGTTGGAGGAGCGTCGAAAAGTTTTAACTGATCACATAACAAATCTATATCTTTTTTACGGGGAGTATAGGGGAGTTAGGATAGCTCGCAAACACATTAAGTGGCACTGCGAGGTTATTCCGCGGTATGTTTTATTTAAAAACGTAATTAACAAAATAGAATACGCTGACAAACAATTGGCGACTGTTAATCAATTTTTTCATCAATCTATTATGGAAGGGGATAAAGCGGCATGACCGGAATTCCAGCTGAAAGCATCATTGAACAAGAAGACTCTAAAGCACAAACTATGGTTGACTCTGCGTCAGGAATCCAAGAGTGCGTGCAAGATTCAATGGAAACTTACTTTGCCAATTTAGATGGCCATGGCACTAACGACCTTTATCAAATGGTTATTAGTGAAGTTGAGCAACCATTGTTAAGAGTAGTTTTAAAGCACACTCGTGGCAATCAAACGCGAGCTGCAGAAATTTTAGGTATCAATCGTGGTACTCTTCGCAAGAAATTAAAAATGTACGACTTAGGTTAGTCGAACTTTTTTAAAGGTATTTGCTGGCCGAAAATCTTCTGATTTTCGGCCAGCTTTATTTCGTGGCAAAAAAATGATGAGCGAGTGTTTTATTTTTCGTAGACACGGGCTTTTAGTCGGCTTCCCGTTCTCGGACAGGCTCCTAGTCATTCATCTCAAAAAATCTTCATTTTATTATTTTATTTCGGAATAAATCATTATGGTTAAAATCAAACGGGCGTTAATTAGCGTTTCTGATAAGCAGGGTATTTTAGAGTTCGCCAAATTTTTACAGAGTCAGGATGTTGAAATTCTTTCCACAGGGGGAACTGCCAGGCTATTAGCTGAGAACAACGTTAATGTAACTGAAGTTTCCGATTATACGGGCTATCCCGAAATGATGGCGGGTCGTGTGAAAACATTGAACCCTAAAGTGCATGGCGGAATATTAGGTCGTCGTGGGATTGATGAAGATGTGATGGCGAAAAATGAAATCCTTCCTATCGATTTAGTTGTTGTTAATCTCTATCCATTTGAAGCAACCATTGCAAACCCCGATTGTTCGTTAGAGCTGGCTATTGAGAATATTGATATTGGCGGCCCAACCATGGTTCGCGCTGCGGCAAAAAATAATGAATCAGTTGCCATTGTTGTTAATGCGAGTGATTATTCTACGGTACAAAGTGAGATGCAAGCTAATCAAGGGGCGCTCAGTCAGTCAAGCCGATTTGCTTTAGCGGTGAAAGCATTTGAACATACCGCAGCGTACGATGGGGCTATTGCCAATTATCTTGGTGCGATAAGCGATTCGGGTGAAAAACAAGGTTTCCCTAAAACTTACAATAAACAATTTGTGAAATCACAAGATCTTCGTTATGGCGAGAATCCTCACCAATCAGCGGCTTTCTATGTTGAGAGTGATATTCAAGATGCGAGTGTCAGCTCAGCAAAACAGATACAAGGTAAAGAGTTGTCGTTTAATAATATTGCAGATACAGACGCTGCGTTGGAATGTGTTAAGCAATTTAAAGAACCGACATGTGTCATTGTAAAACACGCAAACCCATGTGGAGTTGCTACTGATAATTCAATCGAAGCGGCTTATCAGCGTGCTTTTGCTACTGACCCTACATCGGCATTTGGTGGCATTATCGCATTCAATCAAAAATTAGATGTGAAAACAGCGCAAGCAATTATTGATAAGCAGTTTGTTGAAGTGATCATTGCGCCAGAAATTACAGATGATGCAAAACAAGTTTTATCGAGTAAAACAAATGTACGCGTACTTGAATGTGGCTATTGGAAAAAAGAGACGGTTGATGGTTTTGATTATAAGCGTGTCAATGGTGGTTTGTTAATTCAAGATCGTGATAATGGAATTATTCTCCCTGAAGATTTAAAAGTTGTTACAGATCGTCAGCCTACCGAACAAGAGAAAACAGATCTCCTTTTTGCGTGGCAAGTTGCCAAGTTTGTAAAATCAAATGCGATTATTTACGCAAAAGATGGGCAAACAATTGGTGTAGGTGCGGGGCAAATGAGCCGAGTTTACAGTGCCAAAATTGCTGGAATTAAAGCAGCCGATGAAGGCCTTGAGGTTAAGAGTTCCGTTATGGCTTCTGATGCCTTTTTTCCATTCAGAGATGGTATTGATGCAGCTGCTAATGTAGGTATTACTGCTGTTGTGCAGCCTGGTGGTTCAATGCGAGATCAAGAGGTAATTGATGCCGCAAATGAGCACGGATTAGCAATGGTGTTTACAGGCATGAGACATTTTCGCCACTAAGTGATTTTTTTCATGTTAAGAAAAAGCCTGCAATTGCAGGCTTTTTTAATGATCCTTTTTTATTGGTCTCAGTACGCTAGTCAAAACTATGCACTTTAGTGCAAGGCTTTAGCTGCTACACATTTGTGCTATCCTTGATTCTATGAGTGAACAGAGGCGAAGTGGTCATACGGTGACGCGTTTT